>Ga0209517_10003136_pt1 | contig 22658 bp, 16 predicted proteins | sample PeaSoiMetSII2010_FD_187695 | JGI IMG/M metagenome (GOLD analysis project Ga0209517, IMG submission 187695) | Peat soil microbial communities from Weissenstadt, Germany - SII-2010 (SPAdes) (version 2) | ecosystem: Environmental > Terrestrial > Soil > Wetlands > Peat | place: Germany...
GGTTTTGCTTCTTGCTTCCCGCTTCCCGCTTCCTGCTTCATTTATTCTGCAAGCACTTAGGACTGAATTTGCCATGAATGCAAGCACTTCCATAAAAGCTAGGAATCAATTAAGCCGCAACTCTTGCCTCTCATCATCACCAATCAGTGTCTTTTTGCCACTGTTGCCTGCTCACGGTTCTCTGTTCACTACCACCTGCTCGCCTCTGTTATCAGCCCTCGGAACGCCTTCGGGGTCACGGGTTACGGGTCACGCGTTGCTGGTCTTTACCCCCTCAGTCCTCGTCACCCCGGAGATCACCAGTCCGGGGCCTCAGCACTCAGTCCTATCTGGGGTTGCGGGTCTGGGGGCTCGTCAGGACTCAGTCCTTTCGTTTTTGCTCCTCACGCCTCACTGTTCACTACAAAGCCTTTTTGCCGCTGTTCATTCGTAATTCCTAATTCGTAATTCCGAATTGTCTTCTAAAAGGACGGGGTCAAACCTACACTTTTCACACCCCAAGCTCCCCCTCAAACGTTCCAACAGATTTGCGCATAGATTTGCTCTGGTCCATCTCGTTCGCAACCAGTTTCTTCGCCCTGCCATTGTCAAGAGTGCAGGTGCCCCCACTCTTTCCCTTGTGTGAAAAAGTGAGAATGATTATTATCGTAGTGTGGGTGTAACCTTAAACAGCGCATTGGGAGAGGGACTGCGCAAAGGCAATGCCGATGAATGAAATGTCGATTGATCGATGCAAAATGCCAATTACGATAATACTGGCTGACGATGATCCAGATGACCAATTATTGGTGAAGGAAGCCTTTAGCGACAACTGCTCTTGTATTAAACTCCTCTTTGTAGACAACGGCCAAGAACTCTTGGACTATTTGAATGACGTAATAATTCTTCCGGGCCTCATCTTATTAGATATCAATATGCCCAAGCTTGGAGGTATTGAAGCTTTAGATCAAATCAAAAGAACCCCAAAACTTGTCAATATTCCAATCATAATTTTCTCAACGTCAAGTGGGAAAGATATTATACTTGAAAGTTACTGCAAAGGTGCCAACTCATTTATAACTAAACCTTATTCTTTTGACATGTTAAAAGATATAATTGATACAGTCAGTAAATACTGGTGCAATATCGTGATGTTGCCTGATACTCTGTGCCCCATTAAAGAAGAAACCGTCTGACATCCGAACTATTATTCCATAATTCCATATTATTATAAAAATACTTGGCCAAATAGCTGTTTTGGGGGGTTGTTTACTTTACATTAAAAGAGATTATGCTTAATTGATTCCCCTCGAAATCTACCGAGGGAATAGAGAGAAATAAATGAAAAACCATTTATGCTGCTCATGGCAGATGATGACGACGACGATTGCCAATTCGTGAAAGATGCTCTGGTAGAACTGGGATTCCTCGGGGAAAGCTGGTTCGTTCATGACGGAGAGAAGCTTTTCTCATATCTCCGCCATAGCAACAACGGCGGGCCTACACAGGTGCTCCGTCCGGACCTGATTTTGGTCGATCTGATTATGCCAAGGAAGGACGGAATCCAAATACTGAGGGAAATCAAATCCTATCCCGAGTTTCAAGACATTCCCATAGTATTATACACCTCAAGCTCGGACGCGAGAAAAAAAGAGCAATGCCTTGCCGCTGGTGCCGCTTGCTGGATTACAAAGGCTTTCCAATTCGACGCAGTCGTTGAAGACATCAAGTCCTTGCTCTCTACCTACGATCACACAAATTGAAAAAAAGAAAGGGGTCACCTACACTCTTGACATACGTGAAACCGAGGGGGCAGGAGGGGGCAGGGTTTGAAATAGGAAAATGATGTACATGCCCGCTATGGGGCCTCGATGGAAATGATGGCTAACGTTTCACCGATCAGTATCTTTCCCCCACTGTTGCCTGCTCACGGTTCTCTGTTTACTACCACCTGCTAGCCGCTGTAATCAGCCCTCGGAATGCCTGCGGAGTCGCGGGTCTGTGCCCCTCAGTCCTCAGCACTCAGTCCTGCCTTTTGCCGTTTCTCGTTGCCGTTTCTATTGCCGCTTCTGGTTGCCGCTTCTCGTTGCCGTTTGGCAGAGCAAAATTTCTCATCGTAAAATGTTGACTGTCGGGATTTGGTTTTTGCCGCTCACTGCGAGGCTGTTTTGACTGATCACTGTTCACTGACCACTATTCACTGCGGGGCCGCCAGTTGCTGCAACTACCTGCTTACAGCAAAGGGCCACACATGCTCACTCGATGCCGGGCCATGCAAACTGTTCAGCGGCCGGCGATGCGTTGCTTTCGAGAAAATGAATCCAGGCCTGATCCAAACAACCAGGCAAAAAAGATGTAAATGCAAAATGTTGTTCGAACCTGGATCAAACCGGCAATCTCTTTGTCCCGACTGCGGCGCCCGTAGACGCAAACTGAAGCAACGCCGATATTTGAAAACATTTCGTAAGAAGAAGCGAACGTCGAGGACTTTGTCCATTCGTAATTCGTAATTCTTAATTGATCTTATGCGGCTGTTATTCACAAAGGGCATTGTAATGATATCGGTGACTTGCACCTATTTTCTCTGTATTCCCTCTGTATTATCAGAGAAACCTCCACGTGCGCTGTTGAACTGATGGGTTGAGGATTATTTCACCCCTCACTGTTCATGGGCTCTTTGAAAACTGAATACTCTGCACTTTGAGGGATTTGCTTTACACAAGCCTGCACTCCTGGTTTATGGAAGCCTGGGCCAATGGAATCGGGACGAACCGGAAGGGCGGAAATGGAATTGGAGGGCAAAGTCCCGATTATTTTTTTTTGAATTTTTTAGGATCTGCCTGAAGTTGGGTCGCCCAAAGCGGCCAGGTGGGAGCAGGCTTGGGTCAGTGCAGACCGGGAATCAAGAACGATTAGTTTTCCGTTTCAGGGGAGTGGCCTTTGCGAAAAATCCGCGTGCGTAATGCGTATGTAAAAAATCGAAAGGTGAATTGCGTCGAGAACTGATTTCATTGTAGATCGTTGGCGGAAGCGCATGGGAATCGAACCCACCTGGGAACGCCTTCACGCCCCCACACCGGATTTGAAGTCCGGGAGCCCCACCAGTGAGCTTGGCGCTTCCAAAACGTTGACTATATAACGCTGGAAGGACTTTGGCAATCTCCCTTTTCAAACCTTCGTAGGTGTTCTTCCCAGGCCTCAATACCAGTGCGCGGCGCCCAGCCCGTTAAATCTCCACCAGCTCGTATTCTCTGGAGCCGATCTCAAGCTCTGAAGCGTAGTTCAACTGGCGCTCCCAGTCGATATGAGGGTAGACGGCCCGTATTTTGTCGGGGCATTCCCCGACCCCCTTGAGGCACGAGGATTCAAGATGAGGCTGGCTGTTCACGAGGTCGGCGCATGCCTGGTCAATTGCGACGGGATCCGTTGAAGCGGTTATGCCGATATCCCCAACGATTGGGGCATCTGAAAAAGGGTAACAGTCACACGCGGGGGAAATCTGGGTAAGAAAATTGATGAAAAGCGAGCGGTTTTGCTTTCCCCTGAGCGCTCCAGCGGTATATTCAACCATTTTTTCCATAAACTTCGGAAGATCTTTTTCCCAGTTGATCGAGACCGCCCCCTGCGGACAAGCGTGAATGCAGCGCGCGCAACCCGCGCAAAGTTCCTGGTCGATCCGCATGACCTTTGTGACGGAAGCCTTCGGGGCAGGGGCGCCGGCGGGCCTTTCGACCAGGACCATGGCGCCCTGGGCGCATTGTTCGATACAAACCCCGCAGCCTATGCACTTACGTAAAACTATTTCCGGGGCAACATCGGAATGCTGGGACATTTTGCCTTTGCGCGAAGCTGTTCCCATTCCTATGTTTTTTATTGCGCCGCCGAAGCCCGCCGCTTCGTGCAGTTTGAAGTGTGCAAGCGAGACCAGGGAATCGGCGCGGACTATCGCGGAGCCGATGAAAACCTCTTTGAAGTGCTTCAGGTTGACCTGAACAGCCACTTCGTCGCGTCCGTCTATACCATCGGCGATCACAAGCGGGGCGCCGACAACCGCGTAGGCAAAGCCATTGAGAATGGCCGTGTTGAGGTGGTCTACCGAGTTTCCGCGTGAGCCGGGATAGAGCGTGCCGGAGTCGGTGATAAACGGCCTCCCGCCTGCTTCCACAATAGCATCCACCACGGGACGAACCAGGAGCGGCCTGATAAAGGCCGTGTTTCCTCTTTCACCGAAGTGAATCTTGATCGCGGCAAGCCCCTTTTCCCTGATGATGTTTTCCAACCCGGCCGCCTGTGCCAGGCGCTTGATTTTGGTCAGAAGACTGTTGTCATACTTCGCACGCAAACTGGTAAAATAGACCGTGCCTGCCATTACTCACCTCCACGGCGGTAGGACCGCCGGCCAAGATCGCCACTCAAACCTTCGACGGCGGCGAACTAAAAGTAAAAAGTAAAAAGGCAAAAGGGCCGGGCCGGAAGATTTTTCTTGCCGCCGTCGAAGACAGCGGCACACCTGGCTGGCGGTCCCACCGCCCACGGCCTCATCCCGTTACAGGCGAGAGCAAAACGGCAATTATCCCGGCCAGGAAGATCCCGTCGAAGGTCCCGGCCCCCCCGATCGATGCCACGGGAGCACGCAAATATCTGAGTTTATCCAGGTGAAGAATGTCGGCTCCAATCAGTGTCCCCAACGTTCCTGCGAAGTAGGCCGTGGGAGCGGCGGAACCGAAGTCGAAGATCATTGCCGCTACTGCTGCGGCGATAGGCGGAATCAGCCACGGGACGGCGATTCCAACGCCCGGGACCGGACGGGCGTTCTTGTATACCACATAGGTTACCGCGGCAAGAGCGATCAACATTCGGAGCGGATGAGGCGAATTGATCAGGAGATAGAGAGAAAGAACAGCCGGGATAACGGCGCCTCCGAGGTTTACGGCAAGCACCATTTCATTGGGGTGATCCGAACGCGGAGGGCGGAAACGCATTCCGAAAAAGGAAACGGTGTCCCAGTCGTTGAAGTCGTTTTTAATCGGGATTCTGCGGATGGGAATATTGATCATGCTGCCGATAATGCACAGGAACAGGAGCGTAAAGAGATACTCCGGCGGAATTCCGATCTTGGCAAATGCCCAGGAAAACAGGCCGAATTGGATCAGCCCAAAAGCCAGCAGGAGCACAAACAGGAATATGAAAGCGAAGAAAATGAGAAAAGGTGGGAAAAACATTTAACCAACCTCTCGGAAACGTACACGTTGCCCCCGGCCGGAAGCACTGCCGGGGGTGAACACAAGTCGCTGGACTATTTTTCCTTGTAGGCGCCCGGGGCAATAAAATGCCCGTACTCATGCTTGAGTTCCTGCAGGTCCCATACAGTCGATTTCCATATATGGAAGTACTCTTCCGGGCAGTCGGGCGCTTTATGTTTGTAGAAGCGAATGGCGCGCGACAATTTGGCCGTCCATGCATCGATGCGGAACTTGAAAAGATCCTCGTAGAGTTGCTTTGAAAAGTCCTCGCCAAAGATTTCCTGGAATAAAGATTTGAGGTCCTCGTACTTCGGAATGAACCCCATGGGTGTCCGGTAAGCGTCAACTTCATTGTGGATGCGCTGCTCGGCCCAATGCAGCCAGACCTTTTTGGCAAGTTTGTGAGTGAGAAAATTTCCTTTTTCGTCTCTCAAGAAATAATTGACTGCATAAATCGGCGGGATTTCCTTCATGCCCTCTACAAATCGAATATTATTTTTAATATAGGCGCCAATCGGGTAGCTGATGAAATCAAAGTTGGCCATAGGTTGAGGGACGAGCACACCCTCTTGCCCGATAGTGGCCGAGGTTGTCTCGGATTCGAGGGTACATGCCTTCAGGATGATCCCGCTCTTCCAGTCCCTGGACTCTTCTATGGGGACCGAAGTGTCGCTGTCCCTGCCGCCATAGATTATGCCCCGGACCAGCACTCCATTTTTGTCGTTGAAGGCCGGGTCGATATTTTCGAGATATCCAAGCCGCATCGTATAGCGAGCGTTACTGTGAGCCAAAGGAATCGGTTTTTCTTCGTTGTCCGTTTTGCCCTCGAACCATTCCCCCGAAAAGTTCCAGCCGCGCAAGGGAGTGTCAACCCCCATGCCCAACCAGTAGGGCTCGTTGTCCGGACCCGTGAGGACGTTCGAAAAGATTATCTCCAGCCCAGTCCTCTGAAGCGTCTTGAAGATAAGAGGGTCGTCAATCGCATTTACGTCTTTTATGATCCCGAATATGCCGTTTTCGACGTTAACCGCTCTAAACTCACCATCGATGTTGCGGAAATAGGCAATATCGTCCCCAATAATCTTTTCACCGGGCAGCATGGCTGTGGCAGTCTTTCCGCAGGCCGAGGGGAATGCGCCGCAAAACTTTGTCGAGCGGCCTTTTTTTTCGTTCTGGACGGACATGACGAACATGTGCTCGCACAGCCACCCTTCGGTTCCGGCGAGCTTGATGGCCAGGCGCATAGCGTGCTTTTTCAGGCCCACGCTGTTTCCAGCATACTGATTATTTACGGAAAGAACTATGTAGTCCTCCATGTCCTGATAAATCCGCCGATTGTCAAGATCTATGCTGTTGCCGTGCTGGTCCAGACGGCCGGCGCCGTGAACGAATCGAAAAAATTTATCCTTCGACCTCATACGGCGAAAGTGTTCATATCCCCGCCGATAGAGCAGGTCTTCGGAATGAGCGACATAGAAAGAATCGGTCATCTGCGCGCATGCTATCGAGAAAGGACTTTGTGTCGGGCCTTCGCAGCTAAGTTTTATGATTGCCTGCTTGCCCTTCATAATACCTTTGAGAATGCCCCGAACTTCCGCGAGGCCCTCCTCCCTTTCTTTGGCAAGAAGGGCGCCCATAAGAGGAACGAGTTCTTTTCTGACAAGGTTCTTCGTGGCCCCCGGCGCTCGGCCCTGGTCGTTAAAACCATCATAATGGATTGTATGGCCCTGTTTTGTCAGAGGTTTTTCCTCTTTGAGTTCCAGCGACTTTTTCCGGATATATTCCGCATCTTCGTCGCTGTCGTCACACATGTATAGCGAATCGGGTTCGCAAAGCTCCGTGTACTCGCCTGCGAAGTCGAAGAGTGCGGGATTATCGAGTTCCAAAAGTTTTCGGTAACTCTCGACTGACATTTTGCTGCGCAAAAGCGGTGCATATCGGTTGTTTTCAAGCCCTGACATTTTTCCTCATCCCTTCCGGCTTATTTTTAATTCACGCCCTTCAGTGTAAGCACGCGAACTTTTAAATGCTTTGTGTATGAACAAATAAAACCGCATCCAGCAGAGTTGAAAAGCATGGCCCCGGGGGTGTGCGCATATCCTTTTGTGCGGTATCGCCCCGATAGATCCGAATGCCGGGGCACCCGGCATTTTCGGCCGCCAACATATCGGAGCCGGCGTCTCCAATAAAAAAGGTCTGGCCGGGATTGATCCCCGCAAATCGGCAAGCGGCTAATATCATGGCCGGCGCGGGTTTGCGGCATTCGCATTTTTCATCCGGACGGTGAGGACAGTAAAAGGCCGCAAGAATGCTCCCGCCATGTGCTTCGGCCTGCCGGATGACTCCTTCATGAATCAACCAGAAATCGTCCCACTCAATAAGGCCCCGATTGATTCCGGACTGGTTGCTGATCAAAATGACCCCTGTGCCGTTGCTCTCGAGGACCCTTAGGGCTTCGAGAGCCTCCGGATAAAAGCAAACTTCGTCGAAGCTCTTTACATAATCGGGTCGATTCACATTTAGTACGCCGTCGCGATCCAAAAGGAGGAACCGGCTGTATCCTGGGCGAGGAGATCCAAGCCATGAAATCATTTCTAACCTGCCTATCGCGATCAAAGTTAGAATATACTCAAATCATGCCGTTAAAAAGTGTATATTATAAATGCGCCGGACTTTAAAGTAGAAGTGGCGCTGATTTTTTACCATACTTTAAACAGGGCCATGCAACAAACAGCAAATCTCGAAAAACTGCAAGATACGCTCGGATACCGGTTCGAGAACAGCGACCTCCTTTTGCGGGCATTGGTGCATCGTTCTTTCGCATATGAAAATCAGGACGTTTCGGCCGATAACGAAACGCTCGAATTCCTTGGCGACTCGGTGCTCGGGTTGGCAATAAGCCATCTGCTGATCGACCTTTTTCCCGGCTACGATGAAGGAGAGCTATCCCGGCTTCGCTCTTCCATCGTAAACGAACGAGAGCTTGCGCAAATCGCATTGGGCATAAATCTTGGAGATTTTCTTCTCCTGGGTAAAGGGGAGGAACTCTCAGGAGGGCGTCAGAAACCTTCGCTTTTGGCCAACGGGATTGAAGCGGTGCTTGCCGCCGTTTACCTTGACGGTGGTCTGGATTCGGCCATCCTGCTGGTCAGAAAGATTTTTCACGGCTACCTCGAACAAAGGGAAGAAGACCACCTGCTCAAAGCCTTGGATAAAGACTACAAAACCCAGCTCCAGGAGATTACTCAGGCGAAGTTGAAGCTTACCCCCATCTATTTACTGGAGGCAGAAGAAGGGCCGGATCACGACAAAACTTTCTTCATAAGGGTTGCAATAGGGGACAAGATGCTGGCGCACGGTTTTGGCAAGAGCAAGAAAGAAGCCCAACAGGAAGCCGCACGAAATGCAATCGCTGAAATCGAAAAAGACCCCGGACTGCTTCAGTTGGATGTTGACTGAAAAGATGATCTACCCAATTTTCCTGCCTCATGCCGGATGTCCCTTTCAATGCGTTTACTGCAATCAGCGCGTGGTTGCCTCTTACGCTCATAGTGAAAGTGATATTCTCGAATACGTGGAATCGGGTTTAAGGGATTACTCCAGCCAGGTCCACAAGTCCGGCCGTGCAGGGGAGATCGCCTTCTTTAGCGGTACTTTTACCGCGCTGCCCCCAGCGCTGATCGAATCCATCCTTGCTTTTGTCTCTATTGCCGTAAAACAGGGGATTTTTACGACGGTTCGTTTTTCAACCCGTCCGGATTGTCTTGATGACGATGTGATGGACCTTCTTTCAAAATACCCGATCGGTACGGTTGAACTAGGGGTTCAGAGTCTGTCGGACCATGTACTGCAAAAGAGCGGGAGGGGATATAGCGCATCGTCGGTGTATAGTGCGGCAAAACGGGTCAGAGACAGGGGATGGAAGTTAGGCTTTCAACTCATGGCCGGGCTGCCCGGAGACACGCGGGAGCTGTTCATCGAATCAATGCGAAAAACAATTGAGATTCAGCCTGATTTTGTGCGCATCCACCCGACACTGGTCCTTGAAGGGACTGCTCTGGCTGAATCATTTAGAGAAGGCATTTACGCGCCGTTGAGTCTCGATGAAGCTGTTGATTGGCTGGCCCCGGCTTATGACCTGGCGACCACGGCAGGCATATCGGTAATCAGAATGGGACTGCAATCAGATCCTGCCCTGGAAAAGCCCGGGGTCATTGTAGCTGGACCGTATCATCCAGCCTTCGGATACCTTGTAAAATGCCGCTCGTGGCGAGACCGCATAGATCGGCATTTTGCATCACTTTCCGAAATTTCCGGAGCCGAGATGGTTTTGCTGGTGTCTCCGAATCAGGTGAGCGACGTCATCGGACACCGAAAATCAAATCTGCTGCACTGGAAAGCCCGATGGGGCGTAAGCGTGAAAGTTGCCGGTGATGCCGGGCTCAAGGCCGTCGACTTTCTTTTTTCATACAAAGACGCGAAGACGAAAGAAAAAGCAGCCCTTTCCACACGCATACGCACGGTGAAGTCAGAGTGACAGGATTGGTGAAGAGAAGCCTAACCCATCGCCCCGTCTTTTTTTTCGCGTCTTCGCGTGAAAAGAAAATGGGCTACTGGAGATATTGATGATGCATAGCGGAGAAAAGCAGGATTTCAAATCGGGATACATTGCTATTGTTGGGGCGCCCAACGTTGGAAAGTCAACCCTTCTGAATCAGCTTCTGAAACAAAAGATTTCCATAACGGCGCCCAAACCTCAAACGACGAGGAATCGGGTTTCGGGAATACTTAATGGAGAGGGGTACCAAATCATTTTTGTGGATACCCCTGGAATCCATAAGGCACAGGATGAGTTCAACCGCGGACTGGTGGAAACAGCACTTTCCACGATTAGCGAAAGCGACGCCGTCCTGTTCATGATAGAGGCGGAAGCCGCCCAGCCTGCAAATCAGCTTATACTGGACAACCTTCGCCGGATTAAAACGCCCGTATTACTTGTGATAAACAAAGTTGATTTGCTCAGAAACAAAGGCGAATTGCTGCCTTTGATCCAAGCTTACGGGGAGCGGTTTGACTTTAAGGCGGTTATTCCGATTTCGGCCCTGAAAGGGGAGGGGACAGACGACATTTTGGCGGAGGTCCTTTCGATCCTGCCCCAGGGACCGCAATACTTCCCCGAGGATTACATCACGGATCAGCCGGAGCGTTTTTTTGCCGCTGAACTGATTCGGGAGAAGATCTTTCATCTGCTTCACCAGGAAATCCCGTACTCGATTGCCGTGACTATTGAAAAATTCACAGATCTGCCCGATAGAAACCTCATTGAGATAGATGCCGTGATCAACGTCGAGCGCGAGTCTCAGAAAGCCATCATAATAGGGAAGGGCGGGCAGATGCTCAAGGAGGTCGGAAAGCAGGCGCGCCTGGAAATAGAGACTTTTCTGGGATGCCACATATACCTGGGTCTTTTTGTGCGGATTCAGAAAAACTGGAGAAAAGACCCAAGGGCGCTACGTGAGTTCGGATACTCAAGGAGCGCTGATTAATCAATCGTCGGAGAAAAGCTTCTTCTGGCCACTGAGGACTGAGGACTGAGGACTGAGGACTGCCTTTACTCACTATGAATTACCACTCGCCGGTTCGGATCCCTGCCGATGCTTTGTGACCTCAGTCCGCTTCTTTCGACCAGCAGGTGCTGAAGCCTTCGCACGCGGGAGTTTTGCGGCGAGAGTTCAACGGGGCGGCCGTTTTCGAGAATGTCTTCAACACCGGCCATGGCCTCCGAGATTCCCGGCTCCTCATCTTCGTCCACTACACCAGCAGGTTCTGAAGGGAAAAGAGAGCGCAGAAAATTCTCCATCTGCGTGGTGGTATTGCTTTTCAGAACATATCGGGGCATTCCCCGCGCTTCTGCTTCTCGAATGCTTCCCGGTTGCCGCTTCTCCTGGGATTTAAGTGTGACAATGAGGTCTGCCCTGTCAATGTCGGAAGCAATAACCGCCGGCACCCGAAGTTTCTCCATTACACGTTCCAGCCTTATCCTGCTCACTCCATAGGAAAATATTCTGATGTTTTTCCTCCGCTGCCGCCTGCGGGCCAGTTTGGGAACTGGCCCGCAGGCAATGGCGGAGCCTGCGTTTTCGGCTTCCGGTTGCACTTTCGCCGGTTCCGCACGGCTGACTTCGACCCGTCCGCCTTCCGTTCTGGTCCGGATTTCGGGAGACAGGGGGAATCCTCTCAAAAATCGGTCCACCACCTCGCCCACGTTATCGTAAACGGCCAATCTGCCGCGCTCCTGGATTTCGATCATAACGTTGAAAGTTGGCGGCCCTTTGCGCTCGAGCACTGTTTTTTGAGTTCTGCGCCTTCGGGCCTCCTCATCGGAGAGAGTGACCGCCTGAATGCCGCCAACCAGATCCATCAGTGTCGGATTTTGAAGAAGATTTTCAAGTGTGCGGCCATGCGCAGTGGCAATGAGTTGCACGCCTCTCTCGGCGATCGTTCGGGCAGCCGTTGATTCAGCCTCTGTCCCGATTTCATCTATAACGATCACCTCCGGCATGTGGTTTTCGACCGCCTCGATCATAACCGCGTGCTGCTTATGTGGCGACGGCACCTGCATCCGGCGGGCGCGGCCGACCCCGGGGTGCGGAATATCTCCGTCTCCGCCGATTTCGTTGGAGGTATCCACAATAATCACCCGCTTGCCCAGATCCTCGGCCAAAACTCGCGCAGCCTCGCGCAGAAGGGTTGTCTTTCCCACGCCCGGCGGACCAACCAGCAGCAGCGATTTGCCATCCTCAACCACGTCCCGGATAATGTCGACAGTGCCGAATACCGCCCTTCCAACCCGGCATGTCAGGCCGATTATGGAACCGGTTCTGCTCCTCATCGCAGATATTCTGTGCAGGGTGCGCTCGATTCCCGCGCGGTTGTCTTCCGAGAATTTCCCGATATGAGAAACAACATAGGCTATATCGTCGTGTGTAACCTGTTCATGCGAAAGATATTCGATCATATTTTCGAAGCGGGCCTCGGGTTTTCTTCCAAGATCGAGCACTATTTCAATCAGAGAAGACAAATCCTGCCTGGACTCAATCTTTTCGCGGATGTGCGGAGGAAGCACTTCTATGAGAAATTGGAGGTCATCGGTCGAATTTGAGTTATTCAATTCATTTTCTCCACTTCCATGGAGTTCATCGTGCGCAAGGTACGCTCCTATACGTCTTCAACAACCAAAACTCCCGAGCCCTGAATTCTGTCTTGCTTGAGAGTAAGCAGAGCCAGGTTTGCCTCTTGAAGTCCGAAAAGATGGACCTGGGGCCTGATCGGAATTTCTGCTGCAATGCGCAGGAGTTCCATTCCGTCCTGACGTGTATTTGCAGTTACGCTGCAAACGTTTTTCTCGTAGAAAAGATGACCTTCGTAATCCATTTGCGGTACAGAGGACATGTAGATGCCTGCCAGGGCCAGGGTTCCGCCCTTTTTCAAATGCTCAAGGGCTTTTGGGACCAGCTCTCCGGCCGGCGCAAAGATTATGGCGCTGTCTGTCATGACCGGCATCTTCTCAGAATCTTCCCCTACCCATTGCGCACCAAGAGCTGCGGCCAGTCGTCTATGTTTCTCCCCCCGCGTGCACACATAGACTTTGCATCCCATGTGCAAAGCGATTTGCATTACGATATGGGCTGAGGACCCAAAACCATATATCGCCAGGCTTTCACCGCTGCGCAGTGCACTGCGCTTCAGGCTGCGGTATCCAACGATTCCTGCGCACAGCAGGGGCGGCGCCTCCCGGTCTGAGAACAGGTCCGGAATCGGGTAGGCGAATTCTTCATCTATAACGGCTAACTCCGCGTACCCGCCCTGCTCATGATAGCCTGTAAACCGAGCCCCTTCGCACAGGTTCTCCCGATTTGTCCGGCAGTACACGCATCTCCCGCAGGTATTGCGCAGCCAGGCTATGCCGATTCTTTGGCCGATCTCAAATCTTTTTGCTCCTTCCCCGGCCTGGTCGACTATCCCAACTATCTGGTGTCCGGGAATAACCGGATGTCCGGGAAATGGCAACTCACACTCAACAACGTGGAGGTCAGTTCGGCAGATGCCGCAAGTCTTGACCCTGACTCTCACTTGTCCCGGACCCGGGGTGGGGTCGGGAAGCTCCAGCCATTTAAGGGGAGCTGTTTCAACGGGGGCGCATTTCTCGAGCACCATCGCTCTCATCGAATTGTCCTGTAAATCAATGGTCAGTGATCAGTGCCCGGTAGTCAGTGGCCGCGAGAAAGCTCTTTCTGACGACTGAAGGTTGATTTGTTTCCATAAATTTTTCATAATTGCCCAAACCCAATGAACACAAGGGAGCTGAATTGTCGAACGTAAACAATACTAAAAGAGAGCGGCCTCACAAAGCGCTATTTCTTATTCGGCCGGCAGTATGGGGGACCGCTGTCCTACTTTCTCTATCGTTTTTAGCGATTATCGCGCTCCACATACCTTCTATCCAGAAAGAAATCATCTCGAAAGCTATAAGCCGGATAGAGGCCCTCACGAACTTGAGGGTGCAAATTCGTTCCTACCGGTGGCTGCCCTTTTCAGGGATTTATCTGACCGATGTAAAAATCGAGTCCATGGGAAAGCAGATCCTCGACTGCAACAATGTTCACCTCAATTACCAATTGTCAATAAAGCGGCCTTATATAATTATTGAAAATGTCTATCTCGAAAAGCCTTTTCTTCAACTTGAGAGAAGTTCCGAGGGCAAATGGGTGGTTCCGGCCCCACCTGCAGGGAGAGAAAGCATGAGTGGCATGCCGGCCGTCGATGATTCATCCGAGCCGGTGTGGACTCAAATTCAACTTCCGATCATCCAAATAGTTTCGGGCACTATTGAAGCTATCCAGCAGGGAAATACCATTCTTTCCGTTAGAGATATTTCCGGAACCGTTCATCTCAAAACAGTACCCGGGGCGGAAGGCCCTGAAATTCAGATGGATTTCGAAAATCTTCATGCCCGTGCACAAACCGATGAAAGCGGGGCATGGGACATCGATGGTTCCGGGTCGTTGAAGGGACACGAGGTGCAGGTCCGAAGGATGATTCTGTCAGACTCCAATGACTGCCGGGTCGAGGTAAACGGGCAATGGGACCTTGGAAATCTCGATAATGGCAAAGCCAATCTTATCATTACCAATTTTTCGGCGGATACTGTCCCGTTGCTTCAGTCGCACCTCAACCGACTTTCGGCCGTTTCAGGAAGCATTGCAGTAACCCGCTCCCAAGGCAGGTGGACTTTCGAACACGACATATCAACGGATCAGGGCGTCGTAAAAGGCGTTCTGGAGATAGGGGAGACATCCCCCGGCACTCACTCTGTCAGACTTAATTCACACTTTGCCGATCTGAAGGTCCATTTGGCGCAAAACGTGCCCGATTCCAGACTAAACGGCAGCATGGATATAAAAGCGCTAATCGAAGGCAGGGAGCTTCGGGATGCTCAGTTCATGGCCCACCTCGACCCATCGACTGTTGGTGCCGAGACTATTCAATTGTGCGAGCTCAATGGGCAATTCGCCAATGGTATTCTCTCAGCCACAAGCAGTGCCGTAAATTGCTCGCTGGCCGATCTAAAATTCAAGTTGATCGCCGATCTGCGGGGATTATCGGATGTCAGGCACAAAGGAGGGATAGAGCTTGAAGTCAGCCTGGAAAAGGGGAACCTCAATAAAATAAGTCCCGGACTCCAACAAAAGCTCGCCGGCCAAATCTTGGTGGAAGCCGATTACGATCCGGGAAATCTTACGAACTTCAGGCTATGGCAGGGCAAGGTCGACGCCAGACTCAACATTCCGGAAACCGGCTCATTAAAAGGCGGTGCAGTTTATAGCAACCAACAGGTCAAAGCTGAATATGATCTCGATTTGACAGATGTGCGCAAAATCGGTCTGCTGTTTCCGCAATGGCAGGGCAAGGGCAGGGCCGTTTCGAAAGGGACCCTGAGCGGAAAATGGCCTGATTTGACCTGGGACGGTGAAATTAACTGGACGCACTTTGAGTATTCAAATTACCAGGCCGATCTGCTTGCCGTTAAAGGGAAAGGAAAACTGACCGGGAAAGAAGAGAAGCGCGAAATGTCCCTTAAAGCAAACAATGTTGTTTTGGACGGCAAAAGGCTTGCTTCTCTGAGTCTGGACCTTGATCAGCAGAAAAATTTCTGCACTTTCCGGCTCAAGGGAGATGGAATTGTTGATCAGGTCTCCGCTCGCCTCTCCGGAAAGCTGGACAGGATTTGGGACTTCCCGTTCATGTCCATTTCTACCCAGGGCCAGGTCGACTGGAACAAACTTAGCGGCACAGTAGACGCAAAATTCGACATCGAAAAGGATGGGATAAAAATAAATTCGGCATCCCTGCAACACGGCAGGGAGAAAATATCATTTTCCAGGGCTACTGTATCTGAGTCCAGGATCGACGTTGCTCTTTCCATCGAAGCGATCGACACTGCGAAAATATCCGAGTTGCTGGAACTAAAGCAACGCCTGGGCGGCACAATATCCGGGCAGGTCCAGTTGAGCGGGAGCCCCGATCAGCCCGAATGCAGACTCAGCATCCATGGAAACGGCTGTATTATAGGTAACCAGCAGATCGAAGCGCTCACCCTGCAAGGAGATTATTCGAAAGACATCCTTGCCGTACAGGGGACTGCAAAATCAGCCGAGATCCGCGATCCAATGGTCATATCCGCACGGATTCCCATCAGGATCAGTTTAAAGCCGCCGCAATTTGATGTGAGACTTTCCGAACAGACCCACTCAGACATAAAGATTTCGGGTCTGAGTGCTGAAGCGATTTCATCGCATCTGGATTTTTTATCTGAAGCAGGCGGGCAGCTTGAAGGAGAGATTCACTGCGGAGGAACGCTCAAACAACCCGTGATCACCGGCGGCGGCACTTGGAAAGACGGCTCCTTTCAGGCTAAACGGTGGCCCCATCCGGCTGAAAATATTCAGGCCGAGTGGCAGGTCGACTCAAAAAACCTCTACGTCAGGAAGGCTGAAGTCTCTCACCTCGGTGGAACTGTCTCGGTAATCGGCCAGATAGATTATCCTCAATTCAAGATCCTCAATTTCAAAGCCGAGGGCAAGGACCTCCAGGTTCAAAACATTTACGGGATAGAGGGAAAAGTCTCCGGCAACGCGGAGATAAAGGAGAGCCCCGAGACGGCCGAGTTGACAGGGACGCTTCTTTTCTCAAAAGCACAGATGAATCTCGGAAAACTGGAAACTAATATCGTGCAGAATATCGAGATCATCGAGCCTAATGCGAGTGGCGACTTAGTTGAACTGAGAGGGGCGAGAAATCCGAGCCATTTTTTCAACAAGCTTTCCATGGATGTCATGTTACAATTGCCGCCGAGCGGGACTTGGGTTAACGGAAAAGGCCTCAAAGCGGAAATAAACGGAAACCTCAAATTGAAAAAAAACCTGGCCGGCCCTGTTATTCTGGCCGGCGAATTGCGGACCCTTAGAGGCGTTTATAGTTTTCAGGGCAAGGAACTGCAAATAGCCGAAGGCTCAGTGGTATTTCCCGGAATTGCCGATGCGGACCCTCAGCTTCGCATGGTTTGCCGCAAAGACATAAAGGATGTAACTGTTCAGGCATTGATCTCCGGACCTGTCGGCCATCCGAAGGTAGTGCTAAGCAGTATTCCGGCTATGAACCAGGTGGATATTCTTTCTTATTTCATGTTCGAGCGTCCCGCTGCAGACCTCAGCTCAGGTCAGACTACCCAGCTGCAGAGCGGTGCTGCTTCATGGATTGGGTCTGAGAGTTCCGATGCAATCAAAGGTTTCACCGGCAACAAACTTTTTGCCCCGGATGCAGTTGGTTACAGGAGCTACATTGGAAAATACGACAATAGATTCAGCTATGATGAGACACAGGCGCTCACCGGCAAGGAAACAGGCCTGGTTGAAATCGGCAAGGATATAACCCCCGATCTCCATGTTTTATACGGAAAGGAAGTAAAAGGAACAGAGGGCAACGGCAACGAAGTTCAGGTAGAATATAGAGCAAATAAGGCCTTGTCTGTCAGAACGCAGGTGGGTGGAGAACAAAGTGGGGTTGACATTTTCTGGAGGCATGATTTCGGTAAATAAGATCGAAACAAAGGAGATCCTATGAAAATGCACGATGTGCGTGCCATCGCCAAAGGTTTGGGAATAAACTCTTTCGGTAAGAGCAAGGATGGGCTGATAAAGGAGATTCAACTCAAAGAAGGCAATTTCGATTGTTTCGGGAGTGCAGCAAATGATTGTGACCAGTTAGACTGCCTTTTCCGTACGCTGTGCCTTTCCGGGAAACATTAAAATAGACGAGGGTGGGCAGTTTGGGGATTTTTGATATGCCGGATACCGACAAGGCCGTATTTTTGCAAATCCAGAACAGCAGGCAACCGGACCAGATAATCAATGTTATCATAGAAGACGGGGATGCCTATTTCGAGACCAGGGGCTTGAAGGGCCTCTTCGACGTGGACGAGATCCGGATAGAGCGCAACGAATTTCTCCTGTCAATGGAGGAATACGCAATGTTGCTCGCCTTTCTACTCGAAACTATGTCGGAGGCGCAGGCCCTTAATCTTCCTTACAGCTATATGGACAATTTCGAATATGAAGGCCGGCGATATTCTCTCATCAGGCAAAACGGCCACAGGGTCCTCAAAAAAGACGACCAGAGTCAATAAATGCAAAAGCAAAAAGTAAAAAGGCAAAAATAAAAAACGGTATTATAACAATTTGCGCCCAAGAGCAGGCGGGGATAAACCCGGGGATAAATCCAGCCCCTACGGCCACGCGCATCGCGTGGTCACGCGGTTCCTTTTGTAGGCAGGGCTTTATGCCCTCCCGAAGCACTCGATTTGAACGCAACTCCGTATTGCCCGCCTTGTCCTTTTACTTTTTGCTTTCACCTTTTTTTAGTTTTGTCCTCTTTAGCCGCCTTCCTCCATTGGGGCGAATCCCCGGCGAACCGTATTTTCCACTATGTTTCGTGCGATCATGAAGTATAGAAGATAATCGGGACCACCAGCCTTCGATCCAAGACCCGACATTTTAAACCCGCCAAACGGATGGCGTCCCACAATGGCGCCGGTGCACCCCCTGTTTATGTAGAGGTTCCCGGTTCTGAAACTCGCGCGCGCCTTGCGGATGTTTTCGGGACTCCTGGAGAGCACTCCACCGGTCAAAGCATACTGGGTCCCGTTTGCCACTTGAAGTGCTTCATCAAAATTCTTTACTCTTATTACCGAAAGCACGGGCCCGAAAATTTCCTCCTGGGCCAATCTGCTTTCAGGGTCCACGCCGGTAAAAATGGAGAGTGGGACAAAATAGCCGTTGTCCTGTTGGATTTTGCGGTCAAATAGCGAGTAGCCGGCTTCTTTGCCGATCTCGATATACCTTAGCACCTTGTCGCGCGCAGAGGGTTCTATGACTGCTCCCATGAAGTTTTGTGGAAATTCGACAGGCCCTATATCGATACTGCGGGCCGCTTCTTCCAACCTCTCCATGAATCTGTCATAGATTTCATCATCCACTATCAGCCGGGAGCAGGCTGAACATTTCTGACCCTGGTATCCAAAAGCGGACTGAATTACATACAGGACTGCCTCGTCCAAATCCGCGTCCGAATCGATGATAATGGCATTCTTGCCTCCCATCTCAAGAACGATATTCTTGACAAAGGAAGAGCGATCTGAACTTTCGTGGGCCTTTGCAAGAATATGGAGGCCAACATCCCTACTGCCCGTAAATGCGATAAGAGCGACGTCCGGATGCGTCGTAAGCGCGTCGCCAATTGTGCTGCCCGGCCCCGGAACATAGTTGAATACCCCCCTCGGCAGCCCGGCCTCTTCGAAAATGTTGTTCAGCATATAGCCGGTGACCGGTGACTGCGATGCCGGTTTATAGACCACCGTGTTGCCGGTCACTATAGCCGCCGAACTCATCCCGGTCGAAATGGCCATGGGGAAGTTCCAGGGAGCAATAATAACAGCCACTCCACGCGGTTCATACTTCAAATAGCTCGTCTCACCCGGCAGGTTTCCCATACTGTGGGGTCTGCCGTAACGCAGCATTTCTCTGCCGTAATACTCAAGGAAATCGATTGCTTCACAAACATCGGCATCCGATTCGCTCCAGGACTTGCCAACCTCAAAGACCTGAAGCGCCGCCAGTTCGTAACGCTGGAGCCTAGCCAGGGCCGCAGCTTTAAAAAGATACTCCGCTCTTCTTTCCGCCGGAGTGTCCCTCCATGCCGGGAAGGCTGACTTTGCGGCTGCAACAGCCAATTCAGCCTCCCTTATGCCTGCCGAACAGATAACCCCTACCGTTTCATCGGCACGGTCGGGGTTCGAAGACTCAAACCGGGAGGTGGTTTGTATCCTGTTGCCGCCTATTTGGAGCAGAACCTGTAACGGAAAGCTTTCACGCACCTTTTTCAAGGCATCGGCAAAGCGAGTGCGATGTTCCTGGCGTGACCAATCGAAAACGGGTTCGATTATGAAAGGTCCGATTCCGGCATCTTCGACTGATTTTTGATTTTTCGCGCCCTTCCATGGGGTCGGGACTCCGTTACGCTCCCGCGCTTGCTCCCCGTTGGGAAGAGGGCCTTGGCGTGGGCGTACGGACGATTCTTGCAACCTCTTAGCCGGGTTCTGCAACAGGTAGGCCCTCGGTAATTTCTGAGAAAATGCCTGCCTCAGAAAAGATTGATTCGCTGTGTTCTCGAGAAGTCTCCTGACAAGGTATGAAATCCCCTGCAACATTTCGCCGACCGGGCAATAGACACGGACGGGCAGGCCGGCTTTGCGAAGAGCGCTTCGAACGGGCTGCCCCATACCGTAGAGGACCTGAAATTCGACATGCTCCTCAGTTGCTCCCAACTCCCGGGCTGTCTCTGAAACCGCAGATATCGACCGAATGTTGTGGGAGGCGCAGGCGAGCTTTACACGGCCTCTATTTTCAAGAATAATCCGGGCAAGGCGCTCGAAATTGGCGTCCGTTTCCGATTTATCCGTAAATACAGGCACGGGCCAGTTCTTTTGTCTCGCAACGATAACCTCCTGGTCCCAATAAGCGCCCTTCACCAGGCGGATGGTAAAATGAAAGTCACCCAGTTCCGCCCAGCGAATCATCCGATCGAGGTCCTGTTCACTTTCACGCAAATATGCCTGGATCACTATACCGGTATGCGGATACCCGCCGAATTCGGGTTCTTCCAATATACTTTGGTAAAGAGCAAGAGTCAGCTCCTTCAGGCCATGGTGTTCCATGTCGAGATTGATGAAAGCCCCGGCATTCATGGCCCTGCGTAAAATCGGGCGTAAACGGTCCTTTGATCTTTCGATGGAATGCTCGAAAGCGCAGGCATTCATCTGTGAGTACATGGCCGAAGCCTTGATAGATACATTGATCCTGGGAGAATGACCCCAATCGAGGTCCCCCTGAACTTGTCCGAGCGGACGCCATTTGCGCTGGGCGGCGTCAAGGTAGTCAAATAACTCTAGATATCGTTGCGCATACCCTTCAGCTTCTTTCTCCGATACGACGGCTTCGCCTAAAAGATCGATCGAGAACGCCAGCCCCGAAGAGCGCAGTCTCTTAAGCACGGGCAGGCTGTCTTGCGGAGATGTCCCCGCAATGAACTGCCGGGCTACTTTGCCGATGTTTCTTCCGATACCCCTGGCGATAACCCTGGAGGTCATCCAGGATGGGGCTACGTACTTGATTCCCCAATTCACCGCGGACGGGAAATTAAGCGCCGGATCGGAAAAATAGTGCTGAATATGACTGATTACCGCATCCGGCTTTCTGAGGTAGGGAAACACATCGATAAAGCGCAACATCTGCACTTTGAAGGCCTCGTTGTGCATGCACCATTCGAAGAGCTTGCCCACCCAATATTCTCTGCTGAAGAGAGAACCGGCTTCTCCCTCCATCAAGTCGTAGAGGCGGCATCCCGTTTCATAAATTCTGATTTCGATATCGGAGTCCATAAAAAACCAGTCGTCAGTGGTCAGTCGTCGGTGAAAAAGAATCCCTAAATTCCAAAATCCCTCCCACCTTTTCCAAAGTTTTCTGAAGGGAGCAGGGATATTTTTCCAGCCGCCGCCGAAGGCAGCGGCGAACCTGGCTGGCGATCCCACCGCCTAAATCTCTCTTTTACGCCTCTCTTTTCGTCCCTCTTTTTTCCATCCTCCCTTGGTGTCCTTCTTTGCCCCTTTTCCTGATTGTTTGGCGCCTGCGCCCGGCGCCTGAAGGTGGTGAGGTTGAACAATGAATGAGCCGGGGGCGATGGCAGGGGAGGGCTGAACCTTTTTCTTCAGTGAAGCAGCGAGTCTGTCCGCTGGGTCTTGCCGCAGTTTTGGGAAGAGGATAAATTCCACCGGGACCGATTCAACGAGGTAAAAATCCTGCCCGGCAACAAGAAACGATAGACCACTTTCATGAGCTTCCCGAGCAAGTATTTCTATCAGGATAGGGTCTTCTTCTGTTCTCACGGCAATCCGCAACGCCAGTTCACGCTCGGCGCAAAGCGTAACGAAACGGCGACGGGCACTCTTTAAACCAATATTATGGGTATGAACCAGGTTTTTGGGTTTCAAGCCGAAATAAAGTCTCTCCGGCACCTCGGAAGCAACCGGATAAACCGGAGGGCCAAATTCCGGACGGAGACGCAGCAGGTTACCGTCGAGCGCGAACGGAAGCTCCATTCCGAGCAGCGTAAGCTCCCTGATGGTGGATTCACGCACAAAGCGCAAGGAAATATCTTGCTGCAGTGCCCAGTAGAATTCCTTCCATGGCATTGTGCCGTCAGGGTCCCAAAAGAGTCCGTGTTCGCCGGGCGAGCGCCGGGCAACGTAGTCGAGGGTCTTAGTGAGCGTTTTAGGCTGGTGCTTCAGCATGCTGTTGTGTCCTGGAACAGAGATATGTTCATTATAAGATATCCCAGGGATAGTTCAATTGAGAAGGAGGAAAACCTTTTGTGGCCGCTTTCGATGACTTGACAGACGAGCTGATTTCAAAACCTTTTAGTTTACATAATGTAGTTTTATCTTTCGCGCGGCCGGGAAGGGACTGGTTTTGCTCGGAAATCGGGAAGATGCTCGGAGGGGCGACGGGTCTATCTGCGTACTCGTTACGTGGGGATTCCAGAAAGTCATGGGCATAGGGGCGAGCCCGTAGAGGGGACGCACTTATGCCCATGACCGGGCAGAAAGCCAATCGAGGCGATGGCGTTTGAATGGCTCTCGTGGGCTCGGCAGGGCGTCTCCAGATTCGGAGCGAGTTCTCGGCTGGGCGAGTTCAAGGACGTGACAGGGGCGTTTTCCTGGCGCTTCCTTGATTTATCCGAGTCCGTACCTTTTGGAAAACAAAA
>Ga0209517_10003139_pt1 | contig 22645 bp, 22 predicted proteins | sample PeaSoiMetSII2010_FD_187695 | JGI IMG/M metagenome (GOLD analysis project Ga0209517, IMG submission 187695) | Peat soil microbial communities from Weissenstadt, Germany - SII-2010 (SPAdes) (version 2) | ecosystem: Environmental > Terrestrial > Soil > Wetlands > Peat | place: Germany...
GAGCCAATCTAAAGCTAGGCCGCCGTCTCGTGAAAATCATGACGCTAGTTCGGTAAAGGTGGTTGCGGGCCCCCGCAACCACCGATAATTGACTCCCGGCCTTACCCTTGGCTGGGAGCTTTTGTTTGCGGCCTTGGTTGTTGCTCAAGGCCAGGATTGCCGCTAGATCGCCATGGAGCTGGGCCTCGATCCCGTCGGGCGCGCCGGCTGCCGGCGTCAGCACGACGCGGTCGATGAGGGAACGCAGGATCTCGCCGGCCTCGGCCTTGATGCTGTCGTCGTTGAGGGCGACCTCGAGCTCGGCCACCTTCAGACGGTAGACCTCCGCCATGTTGGGGTGGACCCGGACATTCGGTGGGGCATCGGCCCCGGCGAGCAGGCCTTCGATCTCGGCCTTGCGCTTTTCCAGGCCCTTCATCCGCTCCTTCAGGGCGGGGGTGTACATGCCGTCCTCGATGGCCGCCATGATGCCGGCCATCTTGCGCTCCACGGCTTCGGCCTCGCGCTTCAGTTCTCCGCTACGGGCTACAGCTGCCTTGGCGGCGGCGTTGATCTCAGCCTGGTAGGACCGGATGAACTCGGCGACGAGCTCCGGGGCCATCAGCTTGTCCTTGAGCCCGCCCAGGACGCGCGCCTCGATCTTCTGGCGGGTGATGGTCCGGTCGTTGCTACAGGTACCCTTGGCCCGCCGCGTGGCGCAGCCATAGCGGTCCTTGCCCACGACCGTGTAGCGGCCGCCGCATTGGCCGCAGACCAGCAGCTCGCTCAGCAGGAACTTGCGCCGGCGGACCTGGTTGAGGGAGTTACCCGACCCGTCCTTGCCCATCTCGACCATGGCTTCCTTCTGGCGCGCCTTGACCTGCTGCCAGAGGTCGTCGTCGATGATTCGGAGCTCCGGGATCTGGGCGAGTTCACGCGCCTCGTGTTTGTTGACCCGGGCGACCTTCTTGCCGGTTCGCGGGTTCTTCACATAGGCGGTGCGGTTCCATTCCAGGCGGCCGATATAGAGGGTGTTGTTCAATAGCCCGGTGCCGCGGTCGACCTGGCCGCGGATGGTGGTGTCGCCCCATTGCCGGCCGCCCGGGCCAGGAATCCCATCATCGTTGAGCCGCTTGGCGATGGTGCGCGGGCTAGCGCCGGCGGCATATTCCTTGAAGATGCGGCGCACGACCACCGCTTCGGCCTCGTTGATGGTCCGGCGGCCGCCGCCGGAGGCATCACGCTCGGCAACGACGTCGTAGCCGTAGGCGACGCCGCCGGGGATGCGGCCCTGCCGCGCACGTCCGAGCTGGCCGCGCCAGACCTTCTCGCGCAGGTCGGAGAGGTAGAGCTGAGCCATGGTGCCCAGCATGCCGATATGAAGCTGGGTGACCTCGCCCGTGGCGACGGTGTGGATCTTGACGCCGGCGAAGCTCAGGCGGTCATGGAGGTCGGCGATGTCGGCGAGCTTGCGGCCCAGGCGGTCGAGCGCCTCGCAGACCAGGACGTCGAACTGCTTCTGCTCGGCGTCGGCGATCATCTGCTGGTACTGGGGCCGGAATCGGCTGGCGCCGCTCTGCGCCCGGTCGGCATAGACCTTCACCACCGTCCAGCCCTGGCGCTCGAGTTCACGCCGGCAGACCTCGATCTGGTCCTCGATGGACTCGTCCCGTTGCAGCTCGCTGGAAAAGCGGGCGTAGATGGCGGCGCGCATTGGTCATGCCTCCTGTTTGCATCGAGGGCCATTGCCGTGATCGGGGCCGCCCTCGTGCAACCCATCAATTATACCACAGTGGTGCGGGCCGCCCTCGTGCTAGGGCCCGTCGTAGCAACCCAAAGACTTGCAACGAAACGGGCTGTTCGTCCGACAATTGAGCCGTTGGATGGCACTAAGTGGCGCCTTCGGGACCGAGAGCCAGCGCTTGGCGATATTATACTTGGCAAACCTGACCGCCGGGAGTAACCTCTCTCTGCGGTTGTGGCTTGGGTGCGATCTGCTGGTGAAGCGATAGAAGCGCCGCCGTAAGGCGGTCCATTGTTTCTATCAGCCGCTCGACCTTTGTTTTGCCGTCGTCCTTTTCGGCACGCATTTGCAGTCTCCTCATTGGGGGTGGACATGAGCGCGCTTTACCAAATGCGATATCAGGGCGTAGCCGGCGTGGGCCATGGGGCCATCTACATCGGCAAGGGCATGATCGCTGGCGTTGACGTAACGGGCGCCAGATACAGCGGTACATACGCGGCCCAGGGCTCGAATCTGAGCGGGGCCGTGACACTAACTTCGGCTGGCGGCGCGTTAGTGACTGGGCTGCCAGTGCCTCCTGGCACCAAGGTTCCGATCACCTTCAGTCTGCCAGCAAATTTCTGGGGTGGTCAGTTTCAGACAGTGACAGTCGGCGGCAAGCCGGTGCAGGTGGCGTTCGATAAGATCGCCGATATTCCCTAGGACTTGTCCAGGACGCCCTTTAATCGCCCTTGCTGCGGACCTTCCCCGCGCTCGGGCGCCGGCGCGCTAGTTTAAGTAACTTCTTGTCAAATTCGGGTTCACTGTCGCCGCAGCCAGCCGCCAATGCTGCGGCCTTAAACCGCTCCACCTGACTAGTGGATTCCGAAGAATGCGTGCGGCGAGATGTGTTCCGGCTTGATTTCTGTGACAACGCCCACCTCGATCAGAAAATGCGGCCCCGAGATACACTTGGTAGTAAGCGTAGGATGCCGGCAGGCCGCAGGAATGCAAGCGGTACTAGTCTGACTTTCGTCGGTTACAAGGGCATAGCCGTGGGCCGCCGCTACGGCAACTAACCAAGGATCAGCCGGGTCTGGATTTTTGCCCCCAGTTTGCGGCCAGAGATACTCAGCATGTTGTCTCACCAAATCAAGCTTAAGCTGAACCTCGGTGCAATATTGAATCTTGGGCGGCACCAAGAAGTGCTTTTCGTGCGGGTGGAGAATGCCATATGCGGTATTATGCTTCTTTAGCTCCCCGAAAACCTGCTTGACTGTTTTTAGACTTCCGCCCTTCGCCATGCCAACCAAAGCGCTATAGATCTTGGCGGAATCCGATCTATGCCGGATGTGCTCCAGCACATCCGTGTCTATCAAGTAGACTGGAACACTAGGGGACACCCGCTAGTCGGCGGCTACGCGCCACGTATTTTCGGACCGCCGGAATGTGCTCTGCGTCTAGCCCAACAGCTTCTACCAGCTGCACAGCATCAATAGCTTTTCTGTCATAGGCGGCTAGCAGTCGATCGGTATAGGCGCCCCCCAGCTCACTGAATCGCGTAGCAATGTAGTTGCCGCCCCCAGTTGGCTGACGCTTGGTTACGCCCGTCCATGCAAATTTCCGAGAAAACCCATTGGGAGCCAAGCCCAGTTGTTCAAGCCGAATCGTCAGGGCGTGCCGGCTTACCTTGAGTTGGCGCGCCCACTCTCCAATGTCTGCCGGGGACCATTCAACCGGCTCATTCGGCCAATGCGGCAACAATCTGCGCAGCGCTTCAGTTGGAATAAGAAATGCCGCCGCAAAGCGATTGCAATATGCCTCTGTGGAGTCACTGAAATCCTCGTCAGAAACTCCGGGCTCACGCAGCAGCAAATGGCAGTACTCGTGCCATACCGTAAAAGCCTTTGGTCCCTCTCCAATTTCTTCCTTGTTGATGATTACGGCCGGCGCGTTTTCGGTTTCATAGATGCTGAAGCCTCGCCCATCGCGCATGGGGAATTTTTGCTGAAAGACAAGTACACCGCGGCTTTCCAGATGCGCGCGCCAGTGACCAAATGTGTCACGGGGCTCCCATTCAAGTTGGGCCTCTATAGAGATACCTAGGCGCTTGCGCTCTTGCTCGCCCGCATCACTGGCATCGGTTTTTTTTGTGAGATGCGGCAAGTCTGGGGGCGCAAAATCAGGATCGGCGCCGGCAACTTTTTCGGCGTAGAATAACCACGTTCTGATGTTGCTCAGCGCAACTTTGAATTCAAAGCTGTGCTTGCGGTTGTTGACGTTCTGCACAGTCCGAAAATCTATGGGCTCGTTTGGTGTCGGAGGGGGAGAAGCCAAAAATAGCGTCGCTTGCGGCAGCCGATAGGCCGCAGCAATCGCTTCAAAGAGCGTTACTGTTGGTTGCTTCTTCTCATCCTCAAGAGCCGCAAGCTCATCAACCGTAATCCCAAGACGTTCGGAGGCATCGCGCTGGCTCAATCCCCGAAAATTGCGAGCCCACTCCAGCACTGCTCCCTTGGTCGGGACTGCGGTCACCGTGACGAGTCCCGATATGTAAGGCGCCTTCCAACTATGCCAGTTAGAGCCCGATTAGCGCGTTCTGCATCGTCAACACCCAGGGCGAGGCGGTTGCTGTAACGAAAATTGAATTCAGCCAAGTACCGGTGCAGATGGCGCTCGCCGCAATGCTGGTAGACTCCACGCATCCCGCGCTTGAAGATACTGAAATATCCCTCAATCGTATTCGTATGAGCCTCGCCTCGGCCATACTCTCCAGTGCTATGATTGACGCGCTGGTGATCGGCAAACTCACGCCCGACTTTCACATAGTGGCGAGCCTCATCGGTCATTAGCCGCGCCTCTTTCGCAACATTGGCGCGGACGATTGGTCCAACTGTCTTGGTGTTGAGTTCTTCAACAATCATCGCTCGGGACTGACCAGTTTCCCGGTCCACCAGCGCCAGAACCTTATGCTTGTGCTCGTAGCCGTGCCTCACCGGCTTTCCCTTCTTGCGGCCGATGAAAGTTTCATCAACTTCCACCGCGCTCCCGCTGCTTCCGAACGGCGCTAAACTACCGGAGCGCATGGCTTCCCGCAGGCGACGAGACATGAACCATGCCGTCTTGAGCGTGACGCCTAAGGTGCGATGTAGCTGGTTAGAGCTGATGCCCTTCTTGCTGGAAGCCATCAGATAAGCCGCCTGTAGCCAGAGGTGCAACGGCACATGACTCGCCTCGAATACCGTCCCGACTCGGACGGTAAATTGGGCTCGGCAGGAATAGCATTTCTTCAGTCCATACCGGACGCGGCCCTTCTTGTCCTTGACGCCTTGCAGAGGCCGTGCCTGCCCGACAGTGCCACATTTCGGGCACACGATGCCGTCGCGCCAAACAATGCTCTCAAGCTTGGCGAAGGCGGCGGCTTCATCGCCGAAAAACGGGAGGTTAAGGATGCTGTTTGCCATAGGCTAAACATGGGCTCTCAACCTGGGTTTGTCAAGTATCATATCGCCGTTCGGAAAGTCAATTCAGATCGTGATCCGCCCGGTCAGAAAAATGACCGCATTGCCACCGAGTCGGACGCGTGAGCCGAGATCTTCGCAGCGAACCATTCCCCCTCTTGGAGAGAGTTGTTGCCCCACAAGGCGCACTTTGCCGAGTCGCTGCGCCCAATAGGGCGCGAGACATAGGTGAGCCACACCGGAGACAGAATCTTCAGGAACACCGTTGGCAGGTGCGAAGAAGCGGCTGACGAAGTCGGCGGCACCGCTGGTTGGGGCCGTCACTATGACGGCAGGCAATTCGAGTGCGGCGATGACGGCCATGTCGGGCGCAAGAGCAGCGACCTCGTCGGCATGCTCGAAGACGCAGAGGTAGTGCTTCGCCGCGAACACTTCTGCCGGCAGGCGACCCAATCCCCGTGCAAGCTCGCCTGGTACCTTGATGCGCCGCGGGCGCAATGCCGGCATTTCGAGGAGAAGGGGTCCATCATCGCGGGTTACGGACAATTCAGCGCCATTGCTCAGAAAACTGACGGACGTCGTGCCAGGTCGCAACCGTTCGAGCACAAGATATCCGGCGGCAAGCGTCGCGTGGCCGATCAGATCGACTTCGCGTGTCGGCGTGAACCAACGAATGCGGAAGCTGTCTCCCGGTCGTTCAGGGGCGAAGAACACGGTTTCTGAGAGATTCATCTCCGAAGCGATCGCTTGCATGGTCTCGGTAGGAAGCCAGGTATCCAATGGGCAAACAGCCGCCGGATTGCCGGTCAACGGCCGGTCGGCAAACGCATCTATGATGAAGATTGGCAGTTCCACGCGTGCCGATCTACCTGACCAGCCCATTGGGCCGTCGACGTTTACTGCTTCGCTGGTCGGTCATTGCGCCTGAACATCGGGGTTGAATCGTTTATCTGTAGCTCTTCCTCGGTCATATCGACCGCGACGTCGGCGAAGAGGGGCGTACTGAGATAGCGCTCACCCGTGTCGGGAAGCATGCAGAGGATCACCGCACCTTTTGGTGCCTCGGCGGCAACGCGCAGGGCGCCGGCGAAGGTTGCGCCGGCGGTGACACCAACGAAAATCCCCTCTTTCTGTGCAAGGTCCTTGCTGCAACGCACGGCATCGTGACCGGAAACCGGCAGGATCCGATGGATCACCCGCATATCGACGGCGTCACCAGTCAGCTTGGGTATGAAGTCCGGCGTCCATCCCTGCATCAGATGCGGCTTGAACGAAGGGTGGCCGATGGACGGCGATCCGTCGGGATTCCGCAATTGTGCGATTCCACTGGCGAGTAGCGGTGCCTCTTCCGGTTCGCATACGGTGATTTTGGTCTCCGGCCTTTCTTTAGCCAGAACGCGCGCCACGCCCTTCAGCGTTCCGCCAGTGCCCGCGCCCGTCACCCAGAAATCGAGCCTCTCGCCATCGAAGTCGGCCAGAATCTCGCGCGCCGTCGTGCGCGAATGCATGTCGGCATTGGCCTCGTTCTCGAATTGACGGGTCAGAAACCAGCCATGTGCCTTGGCAAGCTCGAGCGCCTTGGTCGCCATTCCGCTGACGCGCTGGGCCGCCGGCGTCAGGACAACCTTGGCGCCCAGGAAACGCAGCAGTTTGCGCCGCTCGACGCTGAAGTTCTCGGCCATGGTAACAACCAGGGGATAACCCTTCTGCGCGCATACCATGGCGAGCCCGATCCCGGTGTTGCCGCTTGTCGCCTCGACAACCGTCTGCCCAAGCTTTAGCTCGCCGGACTGCTCTGCCGCCTCGATCACGCCTAGCGCCAGGCGATCCTTGACGGAGCCCAGCGGATTGAAAGCTTCGATCTTGACATAGAGGTTGATGCCAACCGGCGACAGGCGGTTGACGCGAACGACCGGGGTGCGACCCACTGTCTCGAGGATGTTCTGAAATTTGGCCATTGATAATCCTTGTGGAGGTGCGACTCTTGCCTTCGCGGCCGCAAGGTTGCCATCCGATAGCAAGTGCGCTCGCCGGTAGCAGTAACCTCTGCCAGAGGCGGCGTAAAGAAGGGGACGAGACTCTCCGGATCAGCGTAACGCCAAGGAGATACCAGCTCGGGCAGCGTAGGTCCGGTCCCGGGTCCTCGGCGGACGTTCGCCAGCAGAAGAGATAGAGTAGGCGCTCACTCGCAGCACGAAGTTGGGGGACGCAGTAATGGGAGCAAGGGGGCTTAGCCATTAGCAGCCAAGGGAGAACAGATCATGCCATATGACTACACGCTGACCGCTGTGATTCCGGCCTCGGCGCGTGAGATCTACGACGCCTGGCTCGACAGTCTCGCCCACTCCGAAATGACCGGCGGGCGCGCGAACATGTCGGCTGAGATCGGCGCCGAGTTCTCCGCCTGGGACGGTTATATCACTGGGCGCAATCTGGAGCTCGTCCCTGGCGAGCGCATCGTTCAGTCCTGGCGGACGACGAAGTTCCCTGAAGATCACGAGGACTCGACTATCACAGTCGTGCTCGAAGAGGGTGACGACGGTACTTTACTTACGCTTTCGCACAGCAATGTGCCGGAGGGGCATCTAGGCTACGAGCAGGGTGGGTGGCAGAAGAGCTACTTCGAGCCGATGATCGCCTATTTCTCCAGTGAACCCTCGGAAGGCAGTGAGGCAGAGGAAAAGGCGCGGCCGGAGCCAGCGTCCGAAGTGACGATTGCGAGGAGGGTGAAGGCGGTTCCCAAGGGGCGACTAAAGCGTTCCACCGGGAAGAAGATGACACCACGTAAGGCGAGACCGAAGCAGGCGGCGGCCCAAAAGAAGGCCGCGGCCAAGAAGAGGGCCGTGGGCCTGAAGGCCCGGCGGAAAAGCGCGGCTGCGAAAGGAAAGCTGAAGGGTCCGGTGCCGAAACCGAAGAAGGCTGCGGCCAAAAGGCGAGGCAAGCCGGCGACGCGAGCCAAGGTTCGCGCAAAACGCACCGGAACCGTGAGACGAAAGCCGGCAGGCGGCAAGCGGCGCTAAAGAAACTCGTGCGGTTCGCGATCACAACGACGCACACGTCTTCGTTCCAGCTGGCAGCGCGGTCCAGGACCGATACCTCATGCTCGGATGGCAGCATCCGGAGGCAAGCTTGCTGAAAGCGCCTTGGTCGTGACCAGCTCGCGGACCAACCGACAGGTCCGCTGATGGAGGGTCAGCGGAAGTTCAGGGCTACGAGGCTCGAAGTCCGAGTCTGACCCTGGTTGTGTAAAAACGCCCTTGATCCGACTCTCCTGATGTGATTCCCGTGCGATATGCGGGGGGTCACGAGATGAAGCGCTTTGTCGAAGGGTTGGATCGCAGCCAAGCCACGCTTTTCCCGGAATGCCTGGACGACTGGATTGATGAGGATAATCCGGTTCGAGTGATTGATGCCTTCGTCGACGCGCTCGATCTTGCGGAGCTCGGGTTCGAGGTCGAGCCGGCGGAGACCGGGCGGCCCGCCTATCACCCTTCGGCTCTCTTGAAGCTTTACATCTATGGATATCTCAACCGGGTGCAGTCGAGCCGACGGCTCGAACGGGAGGCCGGCCGCAACGTCGAGACGATGTGGCTCCTTGGCCGCCTCGCCCCCGATCACAAGACAGTCGCCGATTTCCGGAAGGACAACGGCCGTGCCATCCGCAAGGTGTGCGCTCGCTTCGTCGAACTCTGCCGCGAAATGGGTCTGCTGGCGAAGGCGAGCGTCGCCATCGACGGCAGCAAGTTCAAGGCGGTGAACAACCGCGATCGGAACTTCACGCGCGCGAAGGTGGAGCGGCGCAGGGCGCAACTCGAGGAGAGCGTCGCCCGCTATCTGAGCCAACTCGACACCGCCGATCGCCAGGAGCCCTCGGAGGTCCTCGCGGCAAAAACCACGCGGCTCAAAGAGAAGCTTGCCAAGCTTGGGGAGGAGATGCAGCGCCTCGGGGCGCTCGAGGCGCGGATGCTGGCTGAGCCCGATCAGCAAATCTCTCTCACCGATCCCGATTCGCGCTCGATGGCAACGAGCGGGCGCGGCTCCGGGGTCGTCGGCTACAACGTGCAGATCGCTGTCGACACCGAGCATCATCTGATCATCACGCACGAGGTGACCAACGTCGGTTCGGATCGCGCGCAGCTCGCGCGCGTTGCCAAGGAGACGAAAGCCACGCTGCAAGCCGACACGTTGGTTGCTGTGGCCGACCGCGGCTACTTCAGCGGTGAGGAGATCCTGGCCTGCGACCAGGCCGGCATTACGGTCACGCTCCCGAAACCGATGACGTCGGGCGCCAAGTCCGATGGTCGGTTCGGGAAGCAGGACTTCGCCTATCTGCCCGAGGAGGATGTCTATCGCTGCCCGGCCGGCGAGCGGCTGAAGTACCGCTTCACCAGCGTTGAAAACGGCCTGCGCCTGCGCCGCTATTGGACCAACGCATGCTGGACCTGAGCGCTCAAGAACCGCTGCACGACGGGCGTGCAACGCCGGATCACCCGCTGGGAGCATGAGCACGTGGTCGTAGCCGTGCAGAGAAGGCTCGATGAGAATCCCGAGGCCATGCGCCAGCGGCGCGAGACGGTCGAGCATCCCTTCGGCACGATCAAGGCCCGGATGGGCGCAACCCACTTCCTCATGAAGACCCTGCCACGGGTTGCCACCGAGATGGCACTACATGTGCTCGCCTACAATCTGACGCGTGTCATGAACATCCTGGGCATCCAGCCGCTCTTGGCGGCGATGAGGGCATAGTCGTCGCCCGTAAGCGTCCGACTGCCGCCGCAGACGCCGCAAAGACGGCCGGAACTCGCGTCAGGAGCACCTCCGGAGGGAAAAGGCCGCCAATCCCGGGAACATTATCGTGCGCGGCACTTCGCTCTCGATCCCGACGGGCTTACCCTTCCGTCGGCGCGTTATTACACGGCCAAGACCCTAACCGGACATCGGACACGCGCGATCCTTCGTGCGTGAGCTGTGCTTGGGCGCATGGGGTCACGGTCGCTTCGGCGAATTGATCTCGGTGGGGTGACGCGCGACATCCTGGGCCAGACGACCCTGCCAGTGCTGATGGCGCACTGGGTACACAGCGCACCCTATGATAAATTGTCCCGGCAGAGCAGCCAATGGAGAACACCCAGATGGCAACGATCAAAGTGCTTCAGAATGGACCCTATCTTGTTCAGGGCGACGATATCACAGCGGTAGATTGGAATGGCGCGACCTACGCGATTTCCAAGCGACCGTTTGCACTCTGCCGCTGCGGAGGCTCCACCACCAAGCCCTTCTGCGACGGGACCCACTCTCGAACCGGTTTCAAGGCGGCTGAAGCGGCCGTGCCAGGCAGCAAGGATAAACCCGCCACAAAACCCTGAATGTCCGTGGCTTCATCGCGTTAGCGACGCTGCCAATTCTCGGCCAACCCACAACTGGACGTCACGCAAACGACTAGCCATGGTGATATCGGGCGGCTATCGCCAGATGATGCGGAGGGGTCGCGCATGCGGGACCATGTTGTTACCTCGGTACGGCGCCGTTGGGCGGAGTGCCGTCCGGAGATCGAGCGACTTTTCGGCGTTCTCTGGGCCGAGGCCGAGCTGCCCAACATGGAGCGCGCCTCGGCAGGTGCGCTGTGCGACTGGCTCGAGCGGGAAGACTTTCGGGTCGAGCGCGGTGCCCATGGCTTGCCGACGGCCTTCATCGCGACCTGGGGAAGCAGCGCGGGCCCGCGGATCGGGCTCCTGGCCGAGTATGACGCCTTGCCCGGCACCGGCAACAAGGCGGTCCCACGGCGCGAGGCCAGCGGCAAGCGGGCCGGCCATTCCTGCGGCCATAACCAGATCGGACCGGCCAATGTTGGCGCCGCCATCGCCGCCCGGCGAGCCATGGCGGAAGCCGGCATCGGTGGCGAAGTCGTCGCCATCGGCTGCCCGGCGGAGGAGATTGTCTGGGGGAAGCTGGCGCTGCTTCGGGCAGGGGCTTTCGAAGGCTTCGACGCCTTGCTTACTTCTCATGCTGATTACCAGAGCGGAGCCATATCCCGGCCTTGCCAGTCAGTCGTGAGCGGCGAGATGGTGTTCATCGGCGAATCCGGCCATGGCGGCGGGGTTCGCCGGAAGAACGCCTTGGATGCGGCAGAAGTCGCCGTGCAGTCCATCGAGCGGCTGCGAGCGCATCACTTTCCCGACACCTCGGTCGAGCATGTCTTGCGAGTGGGAGGGCATATGCCCAGCGTCACTCCCGACGAAGCTCGGCTCTGGCTGGTCACCCGCCATGTGGACTTCAGCCGGGCCGAGGCCGTCTATCGCTTTGTTGCGGGGGTGGCCGAGCAGGCTGCCAGGATGTGCGCGATAGGCTTTCGCGAGCAATTCATCGCCGGCACGCGCGGCTATCTCGCCAACGACGTGCTGGCGAAAATCCTACTCGGCAACCTCGAACGTGTCGGCCCCCCGTGCTACAGCGCCGATGACATCGCCTGGATGGAGGCCCTCGCCCGCGCGGTCCGGCCGAGGGAGCCCTTCAAGATTGATCGCGGCCTGGCGCTCTATACCGAGGGACACGACCCCTATGGCCAGGACGACGGCGAGGCGAGCTGGCATGTGCCGCTGGCGCGGGCCAATTGGGCGATTCCTGAGCAGGTGCCGTTGCATAACTGGGCCTGCTCGGCCCTGACCGGGCATCCGGCGAGCTACCCCGGCCCGCTGATGGCCTCCGAGGCCCTGGCCCTCACCACGGTCGAACTCATGACCGCGGCACCGGCCCTTGCCGAAGCCAAGGCCGAGCTGCAGCGCCGCCGCGCGGGCCTGACCATCGCGCCGCCGCCGCTGGGTGCCTATCGCACCATGACCACGGCGCCGGAGAGCTTCTGGGATGCGACCTGGATCGAGACGTGACGGCCGCGCTACCCAATCCCGCCAGCCTTCAGCTGGTCCGCGAGGCGCCGATCCCAGTCGCCGTCCTCACCGGCTTTCTCGGCAGCGGCAAAACGACGCTGATCCGCTCCCTCCTCCGGAACCCGGCGTTCGAGGGAACCGCTGTTATCGTCAACGAGTTCGGCGAAATCGGCCTCGACCATCTGCTGGTTGAAGCGGCCGAGGAAGAGACTGTCCTGCTAGCGGGCGGCTGCCTCTGCTGCGCCACGAGGGGCGACCTGGTGCGGGCGCTGCGCTCGCTTCTCGACCGGCGGGAGCGGGCCGAGTTGCCGGCTTATGGCCGCGTGATCGTGGAAACCTCCGGCCTCGCCGATCCCGCGCCCATTCTCCAGACCCTGATGAGCGACCCCCTTCGCCTCAGCCGGTATAAGCCAGCAGGCCTGACCGCGACGGTGGATTGCCTGCTGGGCGTCGATACTCTGGCGCGCCATGGCGAGGCGGTTCGGCAGATCGCCCTCGCCGACCGGATTCTCGTCACCAAGACCGACCTAGCCGATGCTAGACAGCTCGATGCGACCATGGACGCCATTCGCATGGTGACCCAGGCACCGACCTCAACCACAGCATCGTGGCACGGCTTAGGCGCCGAGCTGTTTCGGCCATTCTCCTGGAGCGTCGAAACTGGTGACCTTCAGGTCGCTCATCACCACGGCGCCTATACGACCGTGACACGCTCAATCGACAGGCCACTAGCCTGGCTGCATGTCGAGACTTGGCTCAAGGAAACGGTCGAGCGCTGTGGGGCCAACCTGCTTCGCCTGAAGGCCATCTTGGCGATCGAAGGCGAAGATCGGCCGGTGGCAATCCACGCCGTGCAGCATGTGATCCACAAACCCGAGCATCTAGCCGATTGGCCCGATGGCTTGCACCAGGGTCGGATTCTCCTCATCGGCCATGGCCTCGACCCCGCCTCCCTCAGCCGATTGCTCGACAACCTCGCTGGGTGAAGCTTCCTCCAAGCAAGCATGCGGCTGGCGCGGCAGGCGGCGCTTGCGGTGGGGTGTCCTGAGCGCGCAGGAAGGCGATGATGGGCGCGGCGTATTCCTCCGGGAGCAGCTCAATGGCTGCATCGGTGATGTGGCCTGCCTCGGTCACGAGGTCGCCCCCTCCTGCCTTAGCCGGCTTAGACCGTCTCGCCAACCCACTCCTCACACGGGCAAGTGGCGTCCCGGCCTCTGCTCCGCCAGCATAGAACCAGGGCCACGCCCGAAATCGCCGTTCCAGCTATCAGGTAAGGCCGCTCTCCGCTTGCTGCGAAACTCGGTCGCCACGGGCTAAGACAGCTTTGATCTGCGTCAATGCTGCTGCCGCAGCTGTCACCTAATCTGACTATGCAAGGCTGCTATCCAGCTTTCGAAAACGAGGTCGAACTCGAAGGCACGATTCGGCGATCAAGCTTGCGAGCCTTTGACGCTCGATCGGGGTCCATCTTCATCATCGTGTGGAGGAACGCATGTTCGAGAAACCAATTCGTTACCTCGTCGGTCTCCTGGCTCTTGCCGGACTTGTTGGCACGCTCATGGGTGCGCCACCATCCCTGGCTCAACAAAACAGCATTCTCACCCAGGTGATCCAGCGCGGCACCGTCCGCATCGCCATCATGGGCGGCAACCCCCCTTACAGCTCCATGACGGCGAGCGGCACCCCGGAAGGGTACGACATCGACATTGCCAACCAGCTCGCCGCTGCGCTGGGCGTCAAATCAGAGTTCATCATCACCGACATTCCCGGCCGTATCGTCTCGCTGCAAAGCGGCAAAGCAGATCTGACTATTGCCGATTTCACGAAGACGGTCGCACGCTCCAAGGTGATTGCGTTCAGCGATCCCTATCTTGTCGTCGCCCTGCAGTTCATGACCTTAGCAGGCCGCGATGATCTCAAAACTGTCGCTGATCTGGACAAGCCGAGCATCAAGATCGGGCTGACCCGCGGAGGTACGGCGGAAGTGAACGTCCCGCTCGTTGCTCCCAATGCCACGCTCTCTCGCTTCGACAACGAGAACGACCAGTTGTTGGCACTTACGTCGAACCAGGTGGACGTCATCTCCCAGGACAACCTCTACAACGCCGACCAGATGGCGAAGAATCCCAACACCTACAAGGTCCTGCCGGGCACCTACTCGCATGAGGAAATCGCGATCGGCATGCCGGCCGGGGATTTCGACTGGTGGCGGATCGTCAACGCCTGGGTGGACCAGTTCAACGCCTCGGGCGATAATGGGAGGCTGTTCAAGAAGTGGTTTGGGTACGAACTGCCGAGGATTCAGGCTACGTACTAGGGGAGTCGCCTCAAGAAGCCGAGGCAAGACAGTGTCAATTCGCGCACGCTACGCCGTCGGGACGCAGGGATGTACCACTTCAGTTTCCGAGAAATCGCACCCTATCTCGTGCAACTCCCGGACGCGATCTGGACCACTATCAGCCTCAGCGTCCTGACGGCGATTCTTAGCGGCTTTCTCGGCATCCCCGGTGCCCTGGCGCGACGCAGCCGCTGGCTGCTCGTCCGTTTCATAGTCGGCCTCTATGTGGAGGTGATGCGCAACGTTCCGCTGCTCATCGTCCTCTATCTCGTTTTCTTCTCGCTGCCGCAAACGGGCCTCCGGCTCGACGGCTTCGAATCGGCCCTGATCGCTCTGACGCTCAACAGCAGCGCCTATATGATCGAGATCTTCCGCAGCGGCCTGATTGCGATCCCGCGCGTGCAATATGAAGCCGCTGCCTCGCAAGGGATGACGCGCCTGCAGACGCTCCGTCTCGTGGTTCTTCCACAGGTACTGCGTGTTGTCTACGGCCCGATCGGCAACCAGCTGGTCGGGATTGTGCTCGGCTCGTCTCTTGCCTCCGTCGTCACCGTCGCCGAGATTACTTCCTGGATGGACACGGCGGGATCGGCGACTTTCCGGTACTTTGAGACTTTCATCGTCGCCGGAGCGGCCTATCTCGCGATCTGCCAGATCATCAACCTCGCTCGCATATTAACAGGCCGGCTTCTGTTCGGCCGCCATGCTGCAGCGTCGCGCTGATGACGACCGGGATTGCCGACTATGCCGGCTATTTTCTCCAGGGGGCCGCCATCACCATATGGATCAGCTGGCTCGCCTTGCTTCTGAGCGCTGTGGTCGGAACAATCTTCGCCGCCGCCGGTCTTTCGAGCTTGTGGCCCTTGCGTGTGCTGGCAACGGCCTATGTGGAGACATTTCGATCGATTCCCATACTTGTGCTCTTGTTCTTCTGCTATTTCGGCCTGTCTTTGGTGTTTTCGATCAACCTGTCGCCGTTCGTTGCGGCGACCATAGCGCTCACGCTCGAACTCAGCTCTATGATGGCGGTGATCGTTCGGGCCGGCATTCAGAGCGTCAGCCGCGGGCAATGGGAGGCTGGGCTGGCTACGGGCATGCGTCGTTGGCAGGTTTGGCGCTACATCATCATGCCGCAGGCGATCCGTGTCATTCTCCCGCCTTCGGTCGGGGTTTATATCGCGGCCCTCAAGGACTCGTCCCTGGCATCGATCATCGGCTATGTGGAGCTGACCAAGACCGGTCTCCTGGTGCGGGAGTCGACGGGGAGGAATTTCCAGGTCCTGGTGGTCGTCGCCGCTCTGTATTTCGTGATCAACTACTCGATTTCGCTGGTGGGTGCGGCGCTCGAAAAGAGGTTCCAAATTGTCCACTGATACCCCACCCGCCCCTGCCGCCGCGGGGTCCTCTCCGGGGGTGCCTCCCATACTTCGGCTTGAAGGTGTAGTGAAGCGCTTCGGGCGGCGGACGATTCTGAACGGTGTCAGCCTCTCGGTAGCGCGCGGCGAGGTGGTCTGCTTCATCGGGCCAAGCGGTACGGGAAAATCCACGCTCCTGCGATGTGTCAATGGCTTGGAGGACATTCAGGGCGGGCGCATCCTTTTCAATGGTCAGAGTGTGGAGGCTCACTCGAGAAGGATCGTCGGTGTGCGACGGCAAATCGGGATGATATTTCAGAGCTTCAATCTCTATCCGCATCTGACGGCGCTCGAGAACGTAACCCTGGTGCCGATTCGAATCCAGCATGAGCCGCGGCGCGAGGCGGAGCAGAGAGCCCGAGAGCTGTTCCGCAAGGTGCATGTGGAGCAGCGGGCCGATGCATATCCGGGGCAGATGTCGGGCGGCGAGCAGCAGCGCGTCGCCATCGCCAGAGCCCTCGCGGTCAATCCCAGCTTGCTGATGTTCGACGAACCCACCTCGGCGCTCGACCCCGAGACGGTGGGAGATGTCTTGGCGGTGATCGAAGATCTCGCCCGGGAAGGCCGGACCATGCTGGTGGTGACGCATGAGATCGGGTTCGCGCGCCGAGTCTGCAACCGGATGGTCTTCATGGATGAGGGCAAGATCGTCGAGGAAGGGCCGCCGGATTCCATGCTGAACGACCCGAAGAACGAACGGACGCGCCAATTTCTGAGCTCGGTTCTGAGGACCTGAGCCTTGCCAAGCCTGATCGCCAAGGCCGATTTCGTCGGCATCGAGCAGGTTGCCCATCTCGCGGCCGGCGGCGAAGCGCCAGTGTTGACGAGTCACCTGGGCGCCGCCGCGCGCTTCCTTGTCGACAAGGGAATCGGCATGCCCGGCCGAGAGCGGATGTTTGCCGCCGTGGCGCGGACGCGGGAACGCTTAGGCCAGCTCATGGGCGTAAGCGGCGAGGCCATCTCGTTTCTGCTGAACGCTACGGCCGGCCTGCGCCTCGCTGCAAACGGGATCGCTTGGCGCCCGGGCGACAATGCCGTCGTAGCCAAGAGCGAGTTCCCCTCGCTCCTTACCATCTGGGAAAGGCTTGGGGAGGGCCCGGTCGAAGTCCGCCGCGTGGGGCAGAGCGAGACGCCGACCGGCAAGGAATTTGCCGAGGCCGTCGACGAGCGGACGCGCATGATCGCGGTCAGTCATGTGAGTTACCTTACCGGAGCGCGGCAGGATCTTGCTGCTTTGCGCGAGATTGCCGACCGCGTTGGCGCCCGTCTGGTCGTCGACGCTTCTCATTCGCTGGGCGTCGTGCAGATTCCCGGCACCTTATGCGATGCGCTCGTTTCCTGCTCGTACAAGTGGTTGATGGGAACGCACGGCATCGGCGTCTTCTTCGTCAATCCTGAGCGATGGCCCGAATTGGCGCCAACCGAGATCGGTTGGCACTCGATTCTGCCGGAAAATGATTGGCGGCGGCGGGACAACTATCGCCTCAAGCAGGGTGCCGAGCGCTTTGAAGCCGGCAACATTGCGTTCCTCAGTGCCTATCTCCTAGACAATGCGGCTGGCGTCCTCCAGTCGATTGGCATGGCCCAGACCGAGGCCCATGCTCTTGAGCTCGGCGGTGAGCTTCGGTCCCGGCTCGCTCGGCTGGGGCTGCCGCTGTTGACGCCCGCATCGCCCAAGGCCCGAGCCGGCAATATCTGCTTTGCGACGGAGCGCTCCGAGGAGATCGAGGCCGCCTTACGCGCGGTCGGGGTCCTAACATGGGCTGGTGACGGTCGGCTCCGACTCTCGGTGCACGCCTACAACGACGAGCAAGATATTCATCGTGCGGTGGAAGGTCTGTCTCAGATTCTTCGACATTAGAGCGGCTAAGTCGGCAAGCGCCTAGCGAGCGATGCGAAGGCCAGAACCCAACTGACGTCCGGGATGGCGTTAAGTCTCGGCCCCTATGGTTCGGGTTACCTCCTGTTGTCGGGGAATTGGCGCGACAGCGCCGTAGCCTCTGGTCTTGAGCGACGCGGCCACAACCGCGTAGCGCAGCGCATTTTCTGGGGAGGCCCCCGCCAGGACGCGGGCCAAGAACGCGCCAGAAAGCACATCACCCGCGCCGGTGCTGTCGATCGCGACAACATCGGGCGGGCGGACATGAATCCGAGACTCGGGCGTCGCCAGCATGGCGCCGCGATGACCCAACTTTAGGACCACCAGCGAAGGCCCTAAGGCCATATAGAAGTCGAGGATGGCGTCTGGATGGCTCCTGGCCGTCAGCGCCTCGGCGTCTTCCTCGCTGACAAAGAGATATTGGGCGCGCGCCGCTGCCGCGTGAATGACCGCACTAGCCCGTGCAGGCGGCCACAGAGCGCTGCGGTAGTTCGTATCATAAGCAACCGTCCCCCCGCTCTGCCGCACGATATCGATCGCGCCGAACACGGCGTCGGCTGCCGAGTCCGAGATCGCCTGACTGATGCCGGAGGCATAGAATATGCGGGAGCGCCCAATCACTTCCGCGGGAAGATCGCCGGGACCATAGGAGGCGGCGGCTGACCCCGAACGATAGAACAGAAAGCTATGGTGGGCTCCGTGGTGCATCACGAAGTAGACCGCCGTCGGCAGATGCGGTCGCCGGATCACGGTTGAGGTGTCGATGCCCTCTTCTTGCCAGAGCTCGAGGAACGCGTCTCCTCCCCAGTCCGCACCGATTGCGGTGATGTAACCAGCGCGCGCGCCCTGACGCGCAGCGGCAATCGCCGTGTTCGAGGTATCGCCGCCAAAGCCCTGGAGATAGAGGGGCTTGCCTTCAGCGGTCGGTGGCAGCTGGTTAAACTCGAGCATGGGTTCCCCCATGCAGAGAATATCAACGCTCATGTGCGTCCAGATCCGCCCACAACCATCTTCGCCGACACAATCCGGACCGCTGGGCCCTCGGCGCCGTCGATGCACGGCCGGTCCGCCTGGGTTGCATTCAGGCCCGCAATATCGGCTCCCGTTGCCAGATGGACAACCTCTCTCTCAGCCTCGAGACCATCCATGATGGAAGCTGCCATCGATGAAGCGGCGTTGGGCCTGGTGGCCATGGATGAAACGCTGCGTTGCAATGTGGCACGATAGATTTTGATCGCCTTCGGGCCGGTGACAAGGGCGGCACCCACCTTAAAAGGTCCAAGGGCGCTCAACACGAGAAGAGTCATCGCCACTCTGCGCGGACTGGCCGGATCCCGATTGCCCCACGACGCCCCGGTGACGTAAGTGCCGGTTGTAGGGTGAACACTGGCACGTAGGGCCCGGAGCGGGCACCGATCGGCAGTTGCGGATCGCTGGCGGGCCGACGGATTGCTTGGACGGTATTTCGGAGCGCGCGCGAGCCGGCGGCGGGCCCGATGACGCACATTGCAAGAGGGCGCCCGCGCGTTGAGGCGACGAAGTTCCCAATCGCGCGGTAACGGTCGAGCCGTTTCATCATGCTGCCCAACAAGTGTTGACGATCGGAAGACCGGTGGTCTCGCTCAACCCGCCTGACTCTCCTCATCCGCTTTGGCGCGGGCTAGAACTGTAAAGATTGAAGCCTCCAAGTCAGCCAGGCTCGACCTTTCCTCCGAGAGGGGATGGCGATCGTAGTCGACGAAAGTCTCTCTCAGTCCCGCACCGCACAGCAGCACCACGATCGTCGCGCGTCGGCCCCGGCCTAGACCGTCAACCACCGAACGAACCGCAGCCAGCGCGCCTCCAGATGAAAGTTCCACGTAATGGCCAAAGTGCGTGGCCAGCTCGGTCTGGCCTTCCTCCGCATCGCGGTCCGTGACAACGCAAAAGCGGCCGCCGGAAGCCCTCACCGCTTCGAGGGCTTCGAGCCCATCGGGTGGATGGGCGTGTGCAAGCTTTGGCATCAGCGTGGGAGCATCGGCGGTGTAGGGCAACGCATTGAATTCCTCAAAAGACGCCAGCCCAGCCTTGAATGCTGCAGCCAGGGCGTCATATCGCTCCGGCACGAACCCCACGAGCTGCGGGCACTGCTCGATCAACCGCTTATCGCGCAGTTCGCAGAATCCGCGCCACAGGCCGGCGATCGTGCCGCCGCCACCCACTGGGACCACTACGATGTCCGGCAACTTCTCGAGTGTGCTGGCAATCTCATAGGCTACGGTCTTGGCGGCTTCCGTTTGGAATGGGTTGGACCGCCGGCTGGTCGTGCTGTGGAACAGGCCGCGCGACCGGGAGATCTCATCGACTTTTTTTATGATGGCATCGATATCGGCGTCAATGCGGATGACCCGCGATCCGAGCGCGACGAGTGGATAGACACGGCGGGGATCCGTGCTGGCCGCGATCGCAACAAGGCTCGTGATCCCGGCTCGCGCACAATAGGCCGCATGCGAAAGACCAGTACTTCCGGCGGACACCACGATCGAGGACCGCTTCCCGAGCGCAAGGCAACGGGAGATCGCGACCGACAATGCCCGGTCCTTGTGGGAGCCCGTCGGATTGCGCGTTTCGTCCTTTACGAATATGTCGTGATCGCGCGTTAGCCGCAGCGGAAGCAGCGGCGTGCCTCCCTCTCCCAAGGTTACGATCTGCTCTGGGCTTTCAACGGGAAGCCACTGCCAGTAACGCCACATGGATGGGTCTGCTGACAATGGCCACCTGTCTCCTGCATCCGAATACGCGAAGCCAACAGCGCCACCACAAATCTCGCAGACGCCGCGATCAGGTTTGGCCACCCTGTGATTAGAGGAAATGCAGCGAGCCTCGTACGAACGCATGGGAAAACCTCTCACAAAGGTGGTTCCAGGTTAGGCCATGACCGTCTTCAAGGGGCAGGGATCAGGCAAGAACGCTCGTGCCAGCCTTAACGTGGCCCGCTGTCCATCGCCCAAAGGGTCTGAAGCCGGACTGGCGGATAAAGTTTGGGCAGATGTGCCAACGGGCTGTAGTAGCCGATTTCACGGCTGAATCTTCTCTGCGATGCTATTGGATATTGGCACTTTGTTCCCTGCCTCCCGGTGGTACAGAATGCCCCGTCGCGGACGATTGCCCACCTCCGTCACCGCTCCGGATAGGTGCATCCCTAGCCTATCGCTAATAGCCCAGCTGTTTCGTGCGAAACCTAAATTCAGGCTGGCCCATAGCGGCAGCTTTGACCTTGATTGATGTCAAGTCCAGGGGTTGTTTGAAAAGCCGCACTCTCTTACGGACGCCTGGGTGCCATTCAGATCGAGGGGAGCGAAAGTGGCTCAGCTGGTGACAGTGCGTCGGGTGAGCGCCACGGCTAGTCAAATGTCCGCTTGTGGCACTTCTCCGAAGTGCCGCTGGCTGTGAGTGACGTCCGCTTACGGGCGGAAATCGGGTAGGCGGCGGCGCGGCCGTCTTGGTCTGCCTTTGACCCTAAGCGGGCCATCCCCTGGCCCGATCATCCCCTGCTCGTGGCATGAGTTGGAGCTTCTCTGCCTGTCCGAATGCGATGGGCAACAAACTGGTGTTTCGGCACCGTCTGGCCATTTTCCACTTGACCAGAGTTCTGCTCACAGCCGAAGTCCCACCTTGAGGCGCATCCTGCCGGCGAGATCGTCATAGGGCATCTGCACGAGGGAAGCTGACATGGCTTCGGCATCGTCCGCGTCCCTTCGGTCGATGGCCTCGGCAAGCTTTCGATGATAGGGCAGACCCTTCTTGAAGAACTCCAGGTTCTCCGTCGTCATCTTGACCTGCATCGACATGAGAGAGCCCACCAACTTGCCGAGGTAGATCAGCAATACATTGTGGGAGGCGAGGTGCACGAGACTGTGAAAATCGATGTCCGTTTGAGGAATGTCGTCCGGATGGGCGACGCAGGCTTCAAGCCTTCCACAGGCCTCGAGGATCGCCTTGCGCTCCTGCTTGGTCGCCCGCTTTGCCGCGAGGTAGGAGGCTCGGGGCTCTACGATGAGCCGAAACTCCACGAGGTCGAAGGCATAGCGCAGACGCAGCTTGCTCGAGGCATGCCAATCCAGAACGGAGCGGTCGAGCAGGTTCCATTCCGACTTCGGACGCACGCGCATGCCGGTCTTCGGCCGTACCTCCAGCAGCCCCTTGCCGACGAGCACCTTGATCGCCTCGCGCAATGCATTTCGGCTGACGCCAAGCTCGGCGCCAAGCACCGGTTCCGTCGGCAGCAACCCTTCGTTGCCGAACTCCTCGCGAATGATGCGCAAGCCCAATTCGTCCACGACTTGGTCATGCAGGCCGCGCCGGCGGAACCCTCCGGCTCCGTTGCCGCGCCCGCGGCTTGGTCGCTTCTCCAGTACTGTGGCTAGTCCCATCTGTTGGTTTTCCAATCCGAATGCCGGGCCCCGTGATGGCCAAGGATTACCTGAATTTTACCCGAGGTTGCAATCCGGCTGATCCGGCTTCATGCAGGCCACGCCCACAGCCGTCAGCCGGGGTCCTACGCCTAACATCGGATGATATGATGTTGCTGCCCGGTCGGGCCAATAGTAACCTTTCTTCGCTGGCAAGACTGCGGAATCTCGGCAAGCAATAATAGTATTCGATTCAGACCCGACGTCCCATGTCTCGTTCGAGGCAGAACCCATAAACCGAGGATGGAGCCGATGCGCATCGAGGCGGCCGAACTGACTTTTCTCAACATGCCCATGAAGCAGCCGGAACTGTGGGCCTGGGGGCTCAGGGCCGGCTATACGATCGGGCTGGTCGAGCTGCACACGGACATCGGCATCACCGGAATCGACGAGGTGGTGGTCTGCATGGGTCCCGATGCCGGCGTCATCCGATCCATCTTCGACCAGATGAAGGCAGCCTATATCGGCGAGACGCCCTTCGACACGGAGCGGGTCCTCGCAAAGATCATGAGCGC
>Ga0209517_10003140_pt1 | contig 22645 bp, 20 predicted proteins | sample PeaSoiMetSII2010_FD_187695 | JGI IMG/M metagenome (GOLD analysis project Ga0209517, IMG submission 187695) | Peat soil microbial communities from Weissenstadt, Germany - SII-2010 (SPAdes) (version 2) | ecosystem: Environmental > Terrestrial > Soil > Wetlands > Peat | place: Germany...
CGAAAGGGAATGCTGGGCGTGCGAACCCAGTGTTCATCATTCCTTTTAGAGCATCCTTTCTTTTTTGGCTAGAGACTTCGTGAATAATCCAGGCTAGCCGTTCGTCTCAACTGGCGATAAATCCCGATTACACTCAAAATTCCCCGATCGGATACCGGTCTGTGTCCGATACGTGGAGCCTTGCCAACCCTGTTCGCAAGGTCGAGTTCGAACTATTACAGATATTGAGATCGAGGACGTCCTGATGGGGGAGGCGATGGAGGCGGCGAAAACGACGACGAAGAAAGCAACGGTAGTGCGGTTCATCAAACGGAGTCAGTTAGTCTGGCTGTTGGCCCTGTTCCTGGTAGCCAGGGCAGCGCCACAGACGCCGGCGTCGCCGACCGTGCAGAAGCGCGTTCCGCCGGACGCTTATGGCCGCGCGCCGGTCGCAATCCGCGCCGCACTGAAGAAGCAGCAGTGCGAACTCCCAGAGACGCAACATTGGGACCAGACACAACTGAATATCGTCCAGGGCCATTTCGGCGGCTCCACGCAGAATGATTGGGCTGCCATCTGCATCGCGCCTGACGGCTCTACTCGTGCGCTCGTATTCTGGGGCAAGTCTGCGCCGTGCCCGGCCGAGATTCGCCACGGCTGGTCCCTGCAAGGTCACTTTCCACCCGGCCAGGCCGGCAGTCTCTACCTGCTGAACGCGCCGCCAAGTCAGATCACCGCCTACCGCAAGTTCTTCGGTGACTCGCACACCAATTCGATCCTCCACGATGGCGTGGAGATCGGTGGCGATGAAGCCTCCCTCATTTACTATTGTCACCAGGGGCGGTGGCTCGAACTGGCGGGGAACGACTGATCTGCCGGAAAACTTCGTGGGGAGGACGGATTGGCGGAAGAGACTCTTTTCACCGATGATTTTCTTCGCCAGCTCATCAACGTGGGCGAGGTAGATATCGTCGTAGGCCTGCCGACTCACAACAATGCCAAAACCGTTGAGCCCGTCATCCGGGCCATTCAAGCCGGCATTCTCAAGTGCTTTCCCCGCGAGCGCGCCGTAATCATTAACGCCGATGGTGGATCGCAGGACGGAACTCCCGACCTGGTAGTGGGTACCTCGATCGATGATGCGTGGAACGATTCCAAAGTATTTGCGTTACGCACCTTGCACTCCATCAGCACCCGCTATGCGCGCGCTCCAGAGCCTGGAACCGCGCTGCGGACGATCCTCGCCGCCGCCGACCTGCTGCGCGCCAGGGCTTGCGTCGTAGTTTCACCCGATTCCTCGACCATCGAACCCGACTGGCTGCAGCGCCTCGTCACCCCTGTGTACAACGACAACTTCGACCTGGTTTCCCCGATCTATCGCCGGCAGAAGTTCGAGGGCGTGCTCATGCGAAATCTGCTCTATCCCATGACGCGCGCGATCTACGGCCAACGAATCCGTGAGCCCTACGCCTCGGAATTCGCCATCTCCGGACGCCTCGCCACCGACTTCCTGGCTCAGGGAATCTGGAACGACGACTGGCGCAGAACCGGCGCCGAAATCTACCTCACCATCACCGCCATCACCGGAAAATACCGCGTGTGCCAGTCTTTCCTGGGGACGAAGACGCAGCCCAATCGAGGTGCCGGCGATCTAGTGGCCGCCATGCGCCGGACGGTGGGCGCTCTGTTTTCGTCCCTCGATGGCAATTTTCCGCTGTGGAGTACGATCGCCGCATCGCAACCGGTGACCACTTTAGGCGCGCAATCGGAAGTCATGCAGGAACCTGTCGGGGTAAACCGCAAACACCTGCGCGAGATGTTTTCGACCGGCGTCGCCGAATTAGAACCTGTTTTCCGGTCGATCCTCTCCTCCTCAACGCTTTCTGCACTGCAAAGAATCGCGACTCTTGAAGTCAGCGAGTTCAGTTACCCGGCCGACGTGTGGGCCAAGACCGTCTTTGAGTTTGCGGCTTCCTATCACAAATCTGTTATCAGTCGTGACCATATTATTCAGGCCCTGGTTCCTCTCTACCGGGGAAGAACTCTGTCCTTTCTGCTGGAGAACCGAGATGTTTCCGGGGAAGAGATCGAAACAAATGTGGAATCTCTGTGCCACGAGTTCGAACGACTGAAGCCCTATCTGCTCGAAGCTTGGGCGGATAGAAAGTGAGGCGCCAATGCGGGACATCATCATCGCCGAACTGACCCAGGCCTTGCAGGAGCTGGTCCGAGGCTTTGCCCATTACCTGCCCCGTCTGATCGTGATGTTAATCATTGCTTTCATCGGATGGGTGATTGCCTGCCTGTTGAAGCTGCTGGTGCGCAGCGTTCTGCGGCTGACCAGGTTTTCCAAGCTCTCGGAAAACTCTGGCGCCACCCACCTCCTGAACCAGGCCGCACTCCCTTCGTCCACGGAACTGTTGAGCCGGTTTGTCTTTTGGGTGGCCTGGGTCGGTTTCATTCTGCTGGGCGTGAACGTGCTGGGGATCGTCGGTTTGCAAGAGTACATCGCGCGATTCTTTCTCTTCCTGCCCAGGTTGTTTGTGGCCCTGGTCATTCTCTTCTTCGGGCTGCTAGCGGCCAACTTTTTCGCCCGCGCGGCACTGTTGGCGGCCGTCAATGCCAACTTCCGGTCGTCGCGGCTGTTGAGTATTTCGATCCGGATCATCATCAGCATCTTTGCCTTATCCATGGTGTTCGAAGTCTTGGGCGTTGCAGAACAGACGATGCTGATCGCGTTCGGGACGGCGTTTGGAGCGGTCATGCTCGGCTTGGCGATTGCGTTCGGCATTGGCGGCAAGGATCTGGCGCGGGAGTTTCTGGAGAAAAGACTCATGACGAGGAAGAAAGAGGAGAAGGAAGATGAGCTATCACCGCTGTAGGAGAGCCATCCTGTCGGGTCTCTCCTGCTGGTTCAAACGGAGCTCACCTGGATTGGCGCGCACGCTTCAGCGCGGCGCTGAAAAACGAATGCCCAACAGGATCTTCAGGGAGACGGGCTGGCCGTCAATCTGCGCGGGCTGGAACAGCCAATGCCTAAGGGCTGCGAGCAGTGGTCCCACCAGCGCGTCTTCAGAGTTCTGTGGAATCGAGACCTGCTCGAGCTTGCCCGTGGTGTTCATGATCGCGGAGGCGACGATCACCTTATGCGCATACTTGTGCAGAAGGTCAGGTGGGAATTCCGGAATTTCCTTGAGCATGGCATAAGGCGGCGTCGGGACTCCGTTGATTCGTGTCCGGCCATTCGCGTCCGGATCACCCGGCGGTGGTTGCTGCACTGCGTACTGCAGAATCCATGAAGGAGCGTGGTCTTCATCGGTCGCCCTCATGTCGAGGAAAACGGTATAGACCTTTTCATTGTGAAAGATTCCGAGCTCGGGGAGACCGCCGCCGCTGCTGGCGGTGGAGACAATATTCATATTGTAAGTGGTCGGATGGCGAGGCTCGGCCTTCGCCAGCATGCTGCCGGTATTGCCGTTGCCGTACCGGCCTCCCTGAATCGAGATGCCCGGGAAGCCGCCTCCGCCGGGTGCGCTGCCGGCGCCGGCGCCGCTACCTTGGCCGGTTGCGGATCCAGTTCCCACGCTGGGGCTTGAACTGGCGCCCCGCCCGGTGCCACTCGCGTTACTGGCTGAATTCACACCACTGCCTTGCCCGCTGCCATAGCGGCCGCCGCTCCCGGCGCCCGAGACTGCCTGCCCTTGATTCGTACTTTGGCTCGTAATCTGATTCGTGCTGCCGCCGCCGGCCGGGCTCTCCGCGAGTGTGTCGCCGGTGGGATTGTCGGAGGGGCTGCCGGTGCCGGCCGCCATCGGGGACATTCCGCCAGCTTTCGTTCCAGCGCCGGGAGCCGCGATGATCGTGGTTTCCCCCGGAGCAACCGCAAACAGCGATCGCTCTTCCAGACGAGGGATTTTTCCGGATACGTCGGGCGGAGGAGCAACGGCATTCAGCACCAGCAAACCTGCTTGATTGTTTCGGACGCCGGGTACTTCAGAAGCATCCACCGGATCTGGCACGGCTCTCTGCGGCAACTCCGGCTTCGTTTCGACCAGGTTGGCAATCTTGCCGTTAGCATTAGTAACGACGGGTAGCGTGAGCTTCGGCGCTGCGACGGGTGTTTCAGCGGGCCGAGGAAGAGACAGCTTTTCCGCCTTCACCACCATCGCCGCTTTCGCATGGCCCAGATCCGATGCCGTGGACGACGGCGGTTGGACGATGTTGGGCAACGGCAGATAACGCCGCGTGCGCGGAAGATTTTCGAGCGAAGGCTGAAGGATCGTCTGAATTCCAAGCGTAGCCCCCGCCGGATTTGAGACCAGCGGCTGCGGGCCAGGATACGCGAAGCCGCGCTGGCTTCGGGCGCGCAATCCTGAGGAGGCATTCTCGGCGCTTCCTTTTCCGCCCCCGGTTCGACCGCTGCCCTCGCTGCCACCGCCGAGCGTCGGCAGCACCAGGATGTCGGTGGAACGGGCCAACTCGAATTGCGGGTTCACCACGATGGTTGGTTGGAGAACCACGTACCGCCCAAAAGACACAATCGCGAGCAAGGCGAGCTGATGAGCCAGGATCGAAAGCCCAAGGCTGCGTCCCGCACGATAGCCATATCCCACTTCGCGAAACGTCACGCAGGGCGCCGCGCGCCGGACCTGTTTCACCGGCAGCCTCGGAGGCGGAGTTTGCTGGAGAACGGGATTCATCTCCTGCTCACCCCGCTCGCGAAGCCGATAGGATGGGTCGCTGAACTCATTGCAGGAGGGATGCCTTCAAATCTGAGGTGAGTAAACTGGTTTCCCCTTGCGACGCTCCCAGCGGGAATGGCGGCATCCCGCGTGGTTCACTAAATCGGGCCGCTGGCGCCCAGCGGATTGCCATACTTCTCATTGAGAAATCACCATCTGCGACGTGCTATTCATGGTAATCGAGGGCAAGGCCACCGGATCAAGCAGCCTGATCCTGTGGGATGAGAGCGGACGTTCGCAGGTATTCGATGTCGTCACGGATGTCGATATTGCGGGCCTGAGAAGTGCCATTCAGAAGACTTATCCCAATGAGCATCTGGAAGTGGAAGCCGACGGGGGACACCTGCTCCTCACCGGGACTGCTTCCAATCCCCACATCGTCGAAGATTTGGGCAAGATGGCCGGCGCCTATTCCAAAGACGTGGTGAACTCTATCCTCGTTCCGATCATCCACGATCGCCAGATCCTGCTTGAGGTGAGGTTTGCGGAAGTCGATCGGACGGCCCTGTCGCAACTGGGATTCAATTTCTTTTCCACCGGCGGCAAGAACATCTTCACTACTTCGACTGCCCAATTCGGTCCCCCGTCGACCACTGGGACATCTAGCGGGCCCCCTGAGGCAACAATCTCGCAACTGCTAAACGTCTTCCTGTTCCGGCCGGACATCAATCTGGGTGCAACGATTCAGGCGCTAGAAGCGCGCGATGTGCTCGAAATTCTGGCGGAGCCGAACCTCATGGCGATCAGCGGCCAGAAAGCCACATTTCTGGCGGGCGGCGAATTCCCGTTCCCGATTGTGCAGCCTTCGCAGGGCTTTGTGAGCGTTACGATTATGTTCAAGCCCTTCGGCGTTAAGCTGGACTTTACCGGTACTGTGATGGACGACAACACCCTTCGGTTGCACGTGTCCCCCGAAGTCAGCACGCTCGATTTCTCCAATGCCTTGGTGATTTCCGGTTTCACGGTTCCGGCAATTTCCACGCGGCGAGCTGAAACCGAGATCGAACTCAAGGATGGCCAATCGTTCGGCATCGCCGGCCTGCTGGACCGCCGGGCAACAACGATATTGAGTAAGGTTCCGGGCATCGGCGACATCCCGATTTTAGGGCAGCTGTTTCGTTCGAAGTCCATCAACAAGAACAATACCGAACTGCTGGTGTTCGTGACGCCGCACATCGTGGATCCTGTGCATGTGGACACGACGGCTCCTGCGAATCCCAAGCTTGCCGTGCCCTTCCTCGATCAAAAGAAGTTTGACGAACAAGCCCCCGGCAACAAAGAAATCGGCTCTACTCCGCAAGCTGCAGGAGCGAAATGAAGTCCATGCTAGAAAACGATTTCCGGAATGCGTCGCCGCGTGAAAGCTCTTATACAGGTGAGCCCCTGTCCGTAGTGGGCATCTGCCTGGACGATGAAACGTGGCGCTTCCTGAACCTGTTTGCCGGCTTGACGCCGTCGATTCGGGTGCGCTCGCGTGTGGGTTCCTATCGCAGCGACCAGGATCAGGACGCGATCCTGGAACAACTCGGACAGCCAGCGCCTGAGATCTGTCTGTTGGACTTCGACACGAATCGCCGGGCGGCGGTGATGATGGCAGAACGCATTCACGCCAGCCTGCCCGGGGTCGCGATCTTCGCGGTCTCGTCGCACAACCAGCCCAGCGCCATTCTGGAAGCAATGCGTTGCGGCTGCAGTGAATACCTGGCGAAACCGATCGACCGCGAACAACTGGCGAACGCGGTGGTGCGCATCGGCTCACGCCGCAAAGAGAAGCGGGATCAGAGTCACGCGCAACTGCTGGCCTTCATGGGCGCCAAAGGCGGCTGCGGAACCACTACGATGGCGACCCAGTTGGGTGCGCTGCTGGCCGGTTCTTTTTCGCGGAAGGCTCTCCTTCTTGATCTCCATCCCGACTTCGGAGACGCCGCGCTTTATCTCAAGCTGACCAAGACCCGCTACCACTTCTTCGAACTTCTGGAGAACACCGACCGCATGGATGCCGACTTTCTAGAGAGCTTCCTCATGCGGCACTCCAGCGGCCTGGAGCTGATTCCCGCTCCCGAAGGCAGCGTGGGCATGCGCGGCGCGTTGCCGCCGGGCGCCCTGTCCAACACCCTCGATTTTCTGCGTCCCCGCTACGAGTTCATCCTGGTCGATCTTCCGCCGGCGCTCAACGACGAAAATCTCGCGGTCGTTCGGGATTGCGATCAGCTCTACCTGGTCACGGTCGCCGAGGTTTCGGCGGTGCGGAACGTCGTTCGGCAGCTCGAGTACTTCCGTTCCATGGATATTCCCCGCGAAAAGATCCGGGTGGTGCTCAACCGGCACCACAAGCGCAACGTCCTGACGGGAGAACAGATCGAAAAAGTCATTGAGCAGAAGATTTTCTGGCGGGTCCCCAATCACTACCCGCAGGTTGTCAAGACGATTTCCGAGGGTGACCCGATTGCCCAGCTGGCGAATTCGGAAGTTACCCGCAGCCTGGAGCAGTGGGCTGCCGAAATCGGCGAAAAGCCGGGCGCGGAAACGAAGAAGAAGGAAGGCGGCGGACTCCTGGGGTTGTGGAATCGGTAAGGGCGCCGCGAAAGCTGAGGAGAAACTATGGGCGACTTCACGCAAACGACAACTCGGCCGGTCTCGAGCAACCCGCTGGTTTCGGGTGAGACAAAGAAAAGAGGCGGCCTGGACTTCCGCGTCTATCAAGACCTGAAGACCGGGATCCATCGCGACCTGCTGAACCAAGTCGATTTGGAGAAAGTGGCGACGCAACGCGACGACCGCACCCGACGCCAGGTGTTCGCGGTGATTCAGGAGTTGGTGTCGGATTTGAAGACGCCCCTGAGCGCTCCGGAGAAAGAACGCCTTTCGCTCGAGGTTCTGGACGAAGTCTTCGGTCTGGGCCCGCTGGAACCGCTGCTTCAGGATCCGACCATCAGTGACATCCTGGTCAACGGCGCCAAGGAGGTCTACGTCGAGCGTGCCGGCGTCCTGGAAGAAGCCAATATCGGTTTCAAGGACAATGCCCACCTGATGCACATTATCGACAAGATCGTATCCGCGGTCGGGCGGCGGGTGGACGAATCGTCGCCCATGGTGGATGCCCGTCTCGCCGACGGATCCCGCATCAACGTGATCATTCCGCTGCTCGCGATCGACGGTCCGCATCTTTCCATCCGGCGCTTCGGTCACATCCCGATCACCGAAGACGACCTGATGGCCAACCAGACCCTCACGCAGCCGATGCTTGAGTTACTGCGGGGCGCGGTGAAGGCTCGCCTTAATATCGTTGTGTCTGGCGGTACCGGCGCAGGCAAAACGACACTACGGAATGTGCTCTCCGGGTACATCTCGGACAAGGAACGTATCGTGACGATTGAAGATTCCGCGGAACTGCAATTGAAGCAGCGTCACGTTGTCCGCCTGGAGTGCCGTCCGGCAAACGTGGAAGGCAAAGGCGCCATCATGCAACGGCAACTGGTGATCAACAGCTTGCGCATGCGGCCCAATCGCATCATCGTCGGCGAGGTTCGCAGCGAGGAAGCCCTCGACATGTTGCAGGCCATGAACACCGGCCACGACGGCTCGCTAACCACCATCCACGCGAATAGCCCGCGGGATGCCATCGCCCGCATGGAGACCATGGCCATGATGGCCAATCTGAATTTGCCCGAAAAAGCCGTCCGCAAACAGATCGCGTCGGCGATTACAATCGTCGTGCAGGTGGCACGTTTCAACGATGGCACCCGGCGTTTGACGCACATTACCGAGATTACCGGAATGGAAGACGACGTGGTCAGCATGCAGGATGTGTTCGTGTTCGAGAAGCAGGGTGTTTCGCCCGACGGCCGCACCCTCGGAACCTTCACCGCCACTGGCATCCGGCCGAAGTTTGCGGAAAAACTCCAGGCCTCCGGCATTTCGCTGCCGGCAAACTTCTTCGAGCAGTCGGTCGCCCTCTGGAGGTAAGGAGAACGATATGTCCCCGATCCTTTTATTCGCCTTGCTTCTGATCGTCTCGTTCGCGGTGCTGTTCTATTTCTTGAAACCGAGCGCGATGGAGAAGGCGGTTGCCCGGCAATTGGCGGACATAGAAGACAGGCCGAATTCTGCCTCGGACCGTAGCTCCATCCTTAAAGAAGACGCTTTTCGCTCGAATACGATTGCGGAGCAACTCTTCGGCAGCATGCCATGGTCACCGGCGCTGACCCGGCTGATCAAGCAATCCGGCAAAGATTGGCGTGCCACTACCGTTTTTCTGCTTTCGGCTGCTGCCGCGGCAGGAACCGGTTGGTTGGCAAGCTTAATGACGTCGAACCTCGTGATCAGTGGCGCAATCGGGGCGGCCGTCTGTGCCTCCCCGTATGTCGCTCTCTACATACTGCGGGGGATCCGGCGTCACCGCTTCGAAACCCTGCTGCCTGAGGCCGTCGATCTCATGGCGCGAGGCCTGCGGGCCGGGCATTCCATTTCCTCCGTCCTGGAGATGGTGGGCAATGAGATCGGCGACCCCGTGGGAGAGGAATTTCGAGCTTTCAGTAAGGAGCAGGCGTTGGGCCTTCCGATCCGGGAGGCGATGATGAATCTGGTTGAACGCATGCCGATTGACGACCTGCGCTTCCTCGCCACTGCGATTCTTCTGCAGAAAGAGTCGGGCGGCAATCTTGCCCAGATTCTAGACAAGACCACGGCGGTAATACGCGAGCGCGCCCGTTTGCGGGGGCAGCTCCAGATTTACACCGCCCAGGGCCGCATCACCGGCTGGATCCTTTGTGCCGCTCCATTCCTGATGTTCGGTTTGATCAGTGTGGTAAACCACAATTACGAGAAGCCGCTGTTCACCACTCCACTCGGGATCAAGATGGTTTATGGCGGCTTGGTGATGATGGTTCTGGGTGTTCTCGCCATCCGCAAGATTATCGACGTGAAGGTCTAATCCATGACCCTTGCCATCATTTTCGGATTGAGTCTGTTCACGGCGCTGGCGATAGGTTTTGTTTTGCTGATGCGACGATCTTCGGAACAGGGCGCTCTGCTCGAAGAAGTCACGCGCCCGGTCCAGGGCGCTGGACATGTGCCAGCGGCGTGGCGTTCTGCGGTGAGCGCCAACACCATCGCGAAACCGTTCACCGCCTTCCGCCGGTTCTTCGCGGCCGAACCGGACCCTGAGATTGTGCGCCGTCTCTTGCTGGCTGGCTATCGTAAGCCCTACCATGCGGACATTTTCCTGGGCTCGCGGCTGGCGGTGCCTGCCTGCCTCGGCCTGGCGGTGGCGCTTCTATTCAGCGAGAACACGATTATCTTTTTTCTGATCGCGGTAGTAATTGGTTTTTTTGCGCCGGATTTCTGGCTGGCTCATGCGACCAACAAGAGGAGAGAGAGGCTTCGGCTCAGTCTTCCAGACGGCTTGGACTTGCTATCGATCTGCCTGGAAGCCGGACTCGGCCTGGACCAGGGCGTTGTCCGGGTCGGCCAGGAACTGCACGTCAGCCACCCCGAGCTCAGCGAAGAGCTTCTGCTGGTCAATTTTGAACAGCGCGCCGGTGTACAACGCAACGCGGCCTGGCAATCCTTTGCGACCCGCGCGAATTTCGAGAGCGCCCGGTCTTTCGTGGCGATGCTGATTCAGACCGACCGCTTCGGAACGCCAATTGCAAAGTCCCTGGGTGCGTTTTCCGATGCGCTTCGAACCCAGCGCCGGCAAAAGGCGGAGGAGATGGCGGCCAAGACCACCATCAAGCTGGTGCCCCCGCTCGTGTTCTTTATTTTCCCGAGCATGGGCGTGGTGGTGGTCGGCCCAGCCGTGATCGCCGTGGGCGAATTCTTTGCACACTTTTTGAAGTGAAGAGTTCAAGCAGTCAAATCAATCGATCGAGGTGAAGAATGGATAACGTGACGCTAATCAGAGTGGTTGCCGGGATTCTGGCGGTGTGCTGTCTTCTCCTGTTGGTTTATCGGATGAAGAAAAAGGCCCCTAAATAGATTCAAGAAAAAGGACGCAAGGAAAACGGCCATGTTTGGAACATCACGCGAAGTCTTTGTGTACAACCAGACGAAGGGGACTTTTCTCGCCTTTCGGGTCGGCGTTGCCGACTCGATTTTGGGCCGTCTCATCGGTCTGTTAGGCAGAAAGTCCCTCAAGCCGGACGGAGGTGTCTGGATCGTACCCGCAAACGCGATCCACACCGTGGGCATGCTGTTCTCGTTCGACGTGGTCATGATCGACAAGGATTTTCGTGTCGTGAGTGTGACCGAAATGGTGAAGCCGTTTCGCGTCCTTCTGCCCAAACTACGCGCCGAAAGCGTGATTGAACTGCCGGCCCACACCATTTTCCGGAGCCGGACCGAAGTCGGCGACCAACTTTTGATTGACCGCTACGAAGCGAGGAAAGTGGTGGAACCGCTATCACCGCCCTGTCATGAGAAGGTCACCGCCATCACCCCGCTTATTGCTAATCGAGGTGAATCAGGGGATCGGGTATCAAGGGCAAAGACTTCGGCTTAACTTAAACGCGGCCCTCGAAACCGGTGGCATCATGGTCGGTTGGTGAACCTTTCCCAGCGCTGACACCCCATCACGCCAAAACCGGGCGTGCTGGGGACCCCGGCGCTGGGAAAAGTTCGTTCGCCCCACGGGGGCGGGGCCTGCTAGTGATGACCAACGGCGAGAGATAGCAGTACCAGGATATTCCAGAGAACCACGCCGGCATAAAACAGATTCGCCACCCACACCAGCCTGCGCACCGGTAAAACGATCAGCATAGCTATCGCTTTGCTCCAAATCAGTCCTCGCGCCGCGCCAAACTCGTGCGTCAGGCGCGCGACCAGTGGATTCACTTCGTAGGCGCCAGCATGGAAGGCAGCCAGCGTGGTCAGAACGTCCATTACCTGGAGTCCCAGGAACATCCACTTGGAATGAACTAATTTCATCCCTGGCGTTCGCCCGATAACTGCTTCCGCATTGAGACCCATGCGTAACGTGAACCCCGATGCTAAACCGCGGATCTCGGGTCCAGCAAGAAATTTCTGTCGCGATCAAACGAACGAGAACCAATCTGAGCAAAGAACGAGAAGCTCAGTTTGAAGCGCCGGTTGCCAAGAAAGGCTGCTGAAAAGACAGGAGCAAACCCGGCGAATTTCCCGAAGTTTGCCCTGAAGAAGGCTGTTCAATCCACCGTCCCAAATTTCTAAGAAAATCCGCCGGTGCCGCGCCCCCGGGCCTCTACACGGCGCCTCTGAGCGAAATATCGAGCAGGATGCCCGACCCCACATCGGGCGTGGAAGAACTCAATTACCGGACCTTGTTCACCGCACCATGGGAGTCGCGTGGGCGCTCGTAGTTGGGAGCGCCCTCACGCTCCGTTCAACTTCCATTATGATGCAACGTCCTTGTGCAACAGCGCAACAGCGCAACTGCGTCGGGAAGCTAGGCTGCCGCCGGCGCCTTCCTCCCCGACAGAGAGCCTTCCGGCGCGGCCGGGCGTTTGGCTGCCAGTTCGCAGATCAGAGCAACTGCCGCCAGCCCCGCCGCTGTGTAGAACGCCATCTGGTAGTTGTGGTACTTGTCGAACATCCAACCGCCGATGCGGCCACCGAGCAGACCGGCTACACCCCAGGCAGTGAAGAGCACACCGTAGTTGATGCCCACGTTTTTGGTGCCCCAGAAGTCGGCTGCCGTGGATGCGTTGACCGAGAGCTGAGTGCCGTAGCACCAGTAGACGATGTACAGCATCACGAACAGGCCCACCACGTTGCCGCCCACGTAATACAGAATGGGCATCGCCACCATGGAGATCCCGATCATCAGGCGCAACACGTTGATACGGCCCAGCGCATCCGACATCCAACCCGAGAAGATGCGTCCCATGGCGTTTCCAGCCGCGCCCACCACCAGGCCAAAGGCGGCCAGGGTGGTGCCAGGTATACCCACGCTTTTGGCAAAGGGCACCAACTGGCTGATGACCATGAGACCGGCCGCGCAGCCAAACGCATACGCCACCCACATCAAGTAGAACGAAGGAGTGCGCAGCACCTCGCTGGGGGTGAAGTCGTAGGTAGTAGCCGCAACCTTGGAAGCGGGTGCGGGCACCCAGCCGGTGGGCTTATATCCGGCCGGCGGATTATGCAGCAGGAAGGCACCAAAAACCGTCATCGCAAAAAAGATCACGCCCAGAACTTGGAAGGTGACGCGCCAACCAAAGTGCGGGATCAGGTAGCTGGCGGCCAGCGGGCCAAAGATGGCGGAACCGCCGCCATAACCGGCAACCGCGAGTCCAACCGCGAGACCGCGCTTGTCCGGGAACCACTTGGACATGACAGGAATCGGGGTCGCGTAGCCAAAACCGTTGCCCAATCCCCCCAAGACACCGAAGAAGATGAAAAACTTGGTCAGGCTGTCGGCATAAGCGCAGAGGAAAAAGCCCAGGCTCACTAGAACGGCGCCAATCAGGGAAATCTTGAAAGGCCCAAGCTTATCCTGCAGCCGGCCAGCGACTATGAAGGTCAGCGCGAAGACGACCACCGCAATGGTGAATACCATCGAGGTGTCGGCGCGTTTCCATTTGAATTCCTTCTCTAACGGGGCTACAAACACGCTCCAGGCATACAGCGAGCCCAGCGCCAGGTTCATGGACATCCCGCCTACCACGCGCCACCAGCGACTTATGCCAGGGTTACCGGATTCAGTATTTGTGTTAGCCACAGTTTTTCTCCTTTACAAGAATGAAAGAACCGGGAGCCGATCTTTCTTCACAACCACTCCCGTACGGCTCGTACAACCTTCCTCATCCAACGGACTATAACTTTCGCGCGACATCATACAGCGGTCCAACCTCGGGCGGAAGCTCAAATTTGTACAGCAGCAGCAATCCGGCTCATGGCTGCGTCTTTTCCAAGGTAGCCGTCACGTTCACTACGGAATCCGCTGCTACCGTAAGCTCTCGCTTCCACTCGGCAAAGCCCGGCATCGACAGGGACACGACATGCGTCCCAATGCTAAGGCCGATTTCGGAGGGCGTGTTACCCACGTATCTCCAGTCAATGCTGATTTCCGCACCGGGCGGCGTGGAGCTGAAATTGCACTTGACCTTCTCCGTCTGAACTTCCTGCGCAGAGGCAGCCGGCGGGGTGGGTGAGGCCACCGGTGAGTTCTGCGCTGCCGCCGCAGTTCGCGCGACTGGCACCGCTGGAGCCTGTCCCACATTCTCAGCCGGAGTCACGCTTGCTGGAGCCTTGGCTGCCGGAGTCGCCGTTGCAGCAGGTTTGCCCTTTTCCGCCCCCGCTGCCGGCGTGTACAACTGACTTCGCGCCTTGCCCTTATCGTCCACGTAGTACACGGTAATGCCGCGCTTCTCTCTTCTGGCGTCGAAAGTTACGCCCTTGGGCAGCGGCACGCACCGGGAATATTTCGACTCAGCGGTGCAACGGATACGGAACGGCGGTTCGTCGCCTTCCTGCACCAGCAAGGTGTTCACCAGTGGCGCGGTGCTGGTGGAACGGCAATATGCGTCGAAAGTGAGTTGGTCGCAATTCAAGGGAACGCCGTTGTTGTCAGAAACCACTGATCGAGTCTCAGAATCCAGAACCTTAATCCGTATCGCGTTGCTTCGCGAAGTGGCGTGGGCGAACATGGCCACCAACAAGAGACCTGCCTGCAGGGCTGCAATTTTATGTGTACTCATGGGACCAACTCCTCCAAACCCTGCAGATGCGACCGTTGCGCCCCTGGTTTTCCGGGATGCCGGTCTCGCAGAGTCGGTATATTGTGATCCCTTGACGCGCCCTGCACAATAGGTTCCTTGTGATGGAGGGGCTTGGGAGGACAGACTCAGCAGCAGGCCATCGCCCGACGGAGTCCGCCCCCCTTTTCTTGGTAGCCAATGTCCTCAATCGGCACCGGCCATTTCAGTCATCCGGTCAAGCCCCAGCGGACCCGGTTTTGGCCCGCTGGGGTGGATGATCCGGTCTAGAACGTAAAGATCGGCCCGAACTCGGTGCGGTGATCTTGCCATTCGTTGGATGGAACTCCAGCAATTGTGTATGCGTTGGCATGGTCAAAGATACGGGTGGCATAGATCGACTGCTCGAAGCCGAACGAGCACCAGTTGTTGGCCTTGTAGTACAGGGTTGCTATCGCCGACTTGCCCATCAAAAGGGGCAATGGAGACAAAACGTTGGCGTTGCCGGTGAAGCTGGGATTATTGAGGTCCCTATCCACCACTTGGTCCTTGCCGACGGTGAGGAATAGCTGCCAGCCTGCGTTGTGGCCTTTCGGATCGGCGTTAAACCACCGGGAAATCGGCAAGCCGAGTTGGACGAATCCGCCATAAGCCCGGATGGGCCTCTGCGGGGCAACCACGACGCTCCCGGTCGGGCATGTACCGTCTGCATTAAGCGCCGCGGTGCAACCGAGGACAGAGGCACCGGCCGCCGCCAGCGGACCGCCATCCAGAGTGGCGTACATCTTGGATACGGCAGTCAGCCCGTTCGTATCGGTGGCGAAAGTGTTGATTTGGCCGCCGAAGTAGAAGCGCATATCGGCGCCTTTATAAGCGCTCGCCACCAAGGTGAACCAGCGGGTAGGTATTTGCGCCACAAATTGGCCGCCCCACATATTGCTGGAAGCTTGAAAGCCGTTCGGATAGGCAGACTCCAAGGAGCACGCCAGCGGGTTGGAACTATCGGCGCAGTCGGAGTAGTCGGAGGCGCTGACGAGGTAGGAGCTGTTCGGAACGATCGACGTCCGCCGAGAACGGAATCCAGCGAAAGCGATTTGTGCCGGAGCGACGCCCTTGGCCTTGTCGAGCTGGAAGCTCAAGGCCACTCTGCCTTCCCACTCGGGACGGTCGGCGTCGGCGCCTTCACGCTCGCCTTGACCGAGCTGTCCGGCGAGACCGAGCGTACCGAGCTTCAGGATTTCACCTGTGCTGGGCATCATGATGCCAAACTGACCCTCGAGATTGACATTGTGCTCCTCGTTCAGCTTTTGGATGAAACCGACCCGCAGCTGCGGCGAACGCGTGTAAACGTTGCCCCAAAATGCGCCGTTGAATGTGGTTTCCACTATATTCATCAGTGCGCCGGACCCGAAAAGCGTCCAGTCCTGTCCACCAACGAAGAAGATGTCAGTCTTCTCGCTGGCGTGGTAGTCCATGCGGACGAAGGCCAAACGCAGTTGCGGCATATTGCTGCGAATGGAGGAAACGTCGCGGTTGTCGACTTCGCTGAAGTTGCCCTCGAAGTCGCCCTCGATCTTGCCGGTAAACGTCATCTTCTTCGAAATGTCTGGCCATTCAAAGTTCATCCCAAAGCGGGTGGCCCGCGCCTTGACGTGGACTTCGGGATCCTGCGTTGGGCCGGTGCTCAAGATGTTCCCCGAGTTCAGGAACAAGCCAGGGAATGGGAAGTCATCGCCATCGGGCATGCTGCTGTCATGCACGACCGTCGCCTTGATGAAACCGTAAGGCGCAAGTGTGAGCGGGCCCATTTTTAGACCGCTTAGTCCGCCGGTCTTCGGGGGGTCAACTGGGAACACCCGGATGGGAGCAATCGCCGCGACCACCCCCGGTGCCGCGGGCTTCGGTGGCGGAGCCGCCTGCCCTGTGGGCTGGGTTTCCAAGCTTACTAGGGAGGTTGAGACTGCGGTTTCTGGAACCGCCGCCTGTGGGCTCGTGGCCGCGGACAAATCCGCTGCGCTCAATACGCCCTTGCGACTGAGCGCTTCGACCAGGGCTTGAAACTGAGCCGCGGGCGCGGCATTTCGAATGGCGTTGGCCTCTGTGGGGGCCAGAACACCTTTCATCACGAGTACACCGAGCAACGCCGTGACACTCGCATCGCCAGTCGCCGAGGTTGGGCTTACGCTCGGGCTTCCCACGGTGGGGCTGCCCTCCGTGGCGGTTGTATTCGCTGCATTTCCATCTGCTTTCTTGGAGTCGTTGTTCCCCGCCATGACGGGCACAGCCATGATGGCCACTACTAAGAGGCCCAACAACCACACTTTGAGCTTCAACATAGACGGTGTCCTCCTCGTTCCGGCTCGGGTCGGGCCTGAGCACAGAACATGGGGCGCAACCGTATGTCGTTTTCGCAAATTTATCTGTGATCGCGATCACACTTCTGGGTGATTCATGTCATGGAACTCCCGGAAATCCGACGAGCGCTCTTCGTCGTAAAGCACGCCAGTGTGTGATCTGTATCACCGTGGGCGACTTATAAGGGTACAAAACCCTCCCTATTCCATCCGCTTAGAGGCCAGACGGGAAAGTGCGACGTATCCGTGCGCCATTTAGCATAGGCAGGTGAGGACGCAGAAACGAATCGGCCTGGCGAGAGCCCTTTCCAAGATGGGCTATTGCTCGCGGTCTCGGGCAGCGGTTCTGATTCGGGCTGGACGTGTTACTCGGAATGGGCGGGTCGTGCGGGATCCGGAAAGCCCTGTGCGCATGCCCGATGGCCGCATAGGCGACGACGACCGGATTGACGACCGGATTGAGGTCGACGGTTCGCCCATCGACAAAACGCCGGCCATCTACCTCGTCATGAATAAACCGCGCGGCGTGGTCACGACCGCGTCCGATGAGAGAGGGCGCGAGACGGTTTACGACCTGCTGGAGCCCGGGCTGCCGTGGCTGGGTCCCGTAGGGCGGTTGGATAAGGCAAGCGAAGGCCTGCTGTTATTGACCAATGATTCCGAATGGGCGGCGATGATCGCCGAGCCCAGCCGCCATCTAGACAAGAAATACCACGTGCAGGTGGATTGCGTTGCCGACGCCGGTCTGCTGGCGAGAATCAGGCGTGGGCCCACGGTTGACGGCAAGCAGTTGTGCGCGAAGGAAGCGCTACTTCTGCGGCACGGCGACAAGAACAGCTGGCTGCAGATTACCTTGGACGAAGGCAAGAACCGGCAGATTCGGCGTCTGCTCGAGGCGCTGGGGGTCGGAGTGTTGCGCCTGGTACGAGTGTCGATCGGGCCGCTCGAACTGGGCGATCTGAAGAAAGGCGCCGTGCGACGGTTGACGCCGGAGGAAAAGCAGGCCATCGATTGGGCGCTGCAGGGGTGAAGTGGACAAAATTTCCAGTAGAGACACGGCTTGCCGCGTCTCCCTCCGCGGCGTGAGACGGGGCAAGCCCCGTCTCTACTTTTTTTTGGGAGAGGGTTAAGGTCAGAGGCCTTTGGTTTCGAGGTAGTCCTGCGCCTGACGGAGCACCTTGCGCTCGTTGCCGTAAGCAAGCTGCCTGCTCGCGTCGCCGAGCGCTACCCAAAGCGCTCGTTTGACTTCGATCCGCATGTCGGCGGCGAGGTTGTCGATTTCTCCGGACACATACCGCATCAGGTAGAAGCTCACGATCTTGAAAACTCGTGCGCCGTCGCCCCACTTGCGGACGTAGACATACTTGTTGTCCGCGAGTTTGGTGACCGGTTCGGCCACAATGCCGGTTTCTTCCAGTACCTCTCGCACCGCGGCAGCCTGCGGTTTTTCGCCCGCATCCACCAGACCTTTGGGAAGGGTGAACACGGCCCGGCTGCGCCTGCGCGGTGTCGATGCGGGCTTCGTGGCAGGTCTGGGGCTTTCTTTTTGCGGCTCGCTCTTCTGCGGTTCGATCAGGGCGACGTGCCAGACTCCGGAAATCTGCCGCAGCACGACCCCGCCTGCCGAAATTTCCCGCGCCATAGCCGACACGGTATCAGAAACTCCCGAGCTTCCCAGTCTCTTGCTGGATTCGCTGCCAGGCTCGTTCCACGTGACGAGCCTGCGTGTTGGTTTGACCAACGCAGAATCGAAGGGTGAGTTTGCCATCGAGCCTGGTATGTGTGAGGTAGAGGTCGCCGCTGCCATTCAGCCGGTCCATCAGTTGTTGATTGGCAGAATCTCCCGCGCGCAACCGGAAGCAAACAAGGTTAAGGTAGGCAGGAGCGGCGAGTTCGAATCGCGAATCGCCGCGCACCCAGCCGGCGAGCTGCTGCGCCAGGCGCACGTGCTCGCGAATATGGTGCTGCAGGCCTTCGATTCCGTAATGCCGGATTACAAACCAAAGCTTGAGCGAGCGAAATCGGCGCCCGAGCTGGATGTGCCAGTCGCGATAATCAATGACGGCGCCGGATTCGGTCGCCTGGTTGCGCAGGTACTCCGGCAGGACGGAAAGCGTTTGAATCAAGTGCTTGCGGTCGGCGACGTAAAAACAGTCACAGTCGAAGTTGGTGAACATCCATTTGTGCGGGTTGAAGCAGTAGCTGTCGGCGAATTCGACGCCATCGTTGATGAAGCGGAATTCCGGGCAGAGCGCGGCGGGGCCGCTCATGGCGGAGTCCACGTGCAGCCAGAGATTATGCGCGCGGCAGATGCGAGCAATCTCGCGCACGGGATCGATCGCGTTCGAAGACGTCGTACCCACGGTCGCGCAGACGAAGCAGGGAATCAGTCCGGCTTTGATGTCGGATTCAATCTGGCGCGCCAGTGCTTCCGGGCGCATGGCGAAGTTCTTGTCCACTTCAATCTGGCGCAGGTTGTCCGAGCCCATGCCTGCGATCTTCATTCCTTTTTCAACCGAAGAGTGCGTTTGCGTGGAGCAGTAAGCCGTCAAGCGTCCATCGCAGCCTTTGCGATTGCTGGCGAATTGGGTAGCACGCTCGCGAGCGGCCAGCAGGGCGACCAGCGAGGCGCTCGACGCCGTGTCCTGAATCACCCCGCCGCCGGTGCTGGTGGAAAGAAACTTTTCCGGCAGGCCGAGCATGGGTACCAGCCAATCGAGCACGTGCGTTTCCAGTTCGGTGCACGCCGGGCTGGTGGACCACAGCATGCCTTGCACGCCCAGTCCGGAGGAAAGGAGATCGCCGAGAATGGCCGGCCCCGATGCGTTCGCGGGAAAGTAGGCGTAGAAGTTCGGCGACTGCCAATGGGTGATGCCGGGTAGGATGACCGGCTCGATATCGGCGAGAATCTGCTCAAAGGCTTCGCCATGCTCGGGTGCGTCGGGCGGAAGTTTCGAGCGAATTTCTCCCGGCTCGACGCGCGACAGAACCGGAAAGTTTTCAATGCGGGAATGATAGTCGGCGATCCAGTCCACAACCGCGTGGCCCTGGCGGCGGAACTCCTCGGGAGACATGTGAAAGGATTTTGAGTCGGACATGGGAATTTTGTAATTGTGTAATTTGTAATTTTGCAATTTGAAACCCGGTGTCCTTAAATTACAAAATTACAAATTACAAAATTACCAATTTCTTCACTCCGGTTCCACCAACTGGCCGTAATACGCCCGCGTGTTGTATTCGAATCCAACCTTGTCATCGATGGCATGGGCGCGGAAAATTCGCTCCAGTTCCCGCATCATCGGTGCGTGGCTGGGATGACCCTCGAGCGGCGCGTACGAAGAAGACAACAATCGTCCGGCCGTGCCTTCGTAATCAAACTGCTGGCATAGGCTGAAGACGCGCTCCTGGCACAGCGCGGGCGCAAAGAATTTGTGGATCAAGGCGGTCGTGCGTTCGTGGCGCACTTCCTTATAGTCGGTGCCGTAGGTCAGCAAGAGCTGCTCATAGTCACGCAGGAAAGGCGTGGTTGCGGTGCGGCGCTCATTCCAGATCAGCACGCACCATCCCTCGGGCCGCAGAATGCGGACGAATTCGGCGCGGGCGCGAGGCAGGTCGAACCAGTGCGCCGCCTGGGCGGCGGTAACAAAATCAACGGAGGCGGAGCGCAGCGTCGTCTCCTCGGCCGTCCCGGCAACGGACACGAGTCGAGCGTAGGATTCGAGCTCATGGACGCCGGCTTCGCGCATTTCCGTGTTGGGTTCGACTGCAAAAACGGAATTCCCGTTTTCCAAAAGCAGGCGGGTAAACACACCGGTGCCGGAAGCGATGTCAGCGACGATGTGACTCGGCTGCAATCCACATTCGGCCCTAAGCAGGTCGAGAACTTCAGGCGGATATCCGGGGCGATAGCGGACGTAATTCTCCACCCGATCGGAAAAACGAGCCGTTGGCGATTGAGACATTGCTCTTTAGTGTAACGCGTCCCAGCGGCGACTTACCCCGCACGGTACAATCTTCATTTCGTGGCGGGGTTGTGCCGGATCTCATGCCTGGTTTATGAAGCTGGGTTTATGACGCTGGGTCTATGAAGGAAGATCGTTTACGCGGGGTTATCGAGAGCGGAACGCCGGGCGTCGGGGATGCGGCACCGGACTTCGAACTGCTGGCACTGGTTGCGGGCGTCAAGAAACCGCTGCGTCTGAGCGCATATCGCGGAGAGAAGAACGTAGTGCTGGCGTTCTATCCGTTCAACTGGCAAGAAACGAGTGCGACCCAGTTGATCAGCTACCAGGTGCAACGTGCGCGAGTGCTGGCGAGCAACGCGGAAATCGTGGCCATTACAGTGGATTCCATCATGAACACCACGGCCTGGGAACGCGCCATCGGCCCGTTCGACTTTCCGTTATGCAGCGATTTCTGGCCGCACGGGGAAGTCTCGGAACGCTACGGGGTTTTGCGGAGATCCGGGGGGAAGTCCGACGATGGCACGGGCTCGTGCGATCGTGTGGTGCTGATCGTGGATCGCAGCGGAAGCGTCGCCTTTCGCAAGACGTACGCCCGGGAACAGGTTCCACCGGTGGAGGAAGTGCTGGCCGTGCTGGAACAAATTTGAATCATAGTTGTCGACATAGTGGTCAACATGGCCTACGAGGAGCTTCATGAAACTTCTTTCGCGCGCGGTTCTGTTTTTTGTGCTGATGGGCTCGGCCCTGCAGGCGTTTGATCGAGCCGGTAAAGAGAAAGATCTACCGGGTAAAGAGCAGCCGGACAACTGGTCCATCAGCGGCTTCCGCGATGTCGCCGGCGAGCGGGAAGTCGAAAAGAGGTTCATGGCCGTGCCCGACCCCAAGCTGGCGGAAGAACATCTGCGCATTCTGACCGAAGCGCCGCATATCGCCGGGTCTCCCGAGGACAAAGCGACCGCCGACTACGTGGCGAAGAAGTTTCGCGAAGCCGGACTGGACACTGAGATTGTCGAATACAAAGTGTGGCTGAACTATCCGGCGGAGATTCGGGTGGACCTGACCGCGCCCGAAGGAGTTGAAATGCATGGCCCGCGGCGCGAGCATGTCGACGGCGATCCGTTTCAGGACGACCCGCGCATCGTCAACGCCTACAACGGCATGTCGCCCTCGGGCGACGCCGAAGCGGATGTTGTCTATGCGAATTACGGCTCGCCGGCTGACTTTGACAAGCTGAAGGAGATGAACGTCGATGTGCGCGGCAAGATCGTCATTGTCCGCTACGGAGAGAATTTCCGCGGCGTGAAAGCGTTCGTGGCGCAGGAGCGCGGCGCGGCGGGAGTCGTCATTTACTCCGACCCGAAAGACGACGGTTACTACCGCGGCGACGCCTATCCCAAAGGGCCGTGGCGCCCGGCGAGCGGCGTGCAGCGCGGATCGATCGGATACATGTTCCAGTTTCCCGGAGACCCGACCACTCCGGGGGTTGCGTCCACTCCCACTCTGCCGGATTCGAAGCGCGTGTCTCCCGCCGCATCCGAACAGTTGCCGAAGATTCCCGTGACTCCGCTTTCCTACGCCGATGCCTCACCGATTCTCGAACACCTCGGCGGGCCGGCCTCTCCACGCGAGTGGCAGGGCGCGCTGCCGTTTACTTACCACGTCGGTCCGGGCCCCGCGAAAGTGAAGATGCACCTTAAGCAGGATTACCAGCTCCGCACCATTTGGGATGTGATTGGCAAAGTTCGCGGAACGTCTTCGCCCGACGAGTGGGTGGTGGCGGGCAATCATCGCGATGCCTGGGTGTATGGAGCGGTCGATCCGAATAGCGGTACGGCAGCCATGCTTGAGACCGTGCACGGGTTGGGCGAGCTGCTGAAAGCGGGCTGGAAGCCGAAGCGGACGATTGTCATCGGAAGCTGGGATGCGGAAGA
>Ga0209517_10003141_pt1 | contig 22642 bp, 17 predicted proteins | sample PeaSoiMetSII2010_FD_187695 | JGI IMG/M metagenome (GOLD analysis project Ga0209517, IMG submission 187695) | Peat soil microbial communities from Weissenstadt, Germany - SII-2010 (SPAdes) (version 2) | ecosystem: Environmental > Terrestrial > Soil > Wetlands > Peat | place: Germany...
CGTTGGGGTTGGCCTGACTTGGGGACGCTCCCGTCATCCGCAGGTTAAAACCTGCGGCTACTTACGGTTGGCCCCATTCGGGGCCACTCCGTCAAGCCGCATCTTAGCGCATATGGGCCGTTGGCCTGGGCTTTGCTAGGCCGCCCCTTCGGGGCTGAGAGCCCCCAAGCAATGACCAACCCACATTTAGGACACAACCCGGTGTTGGCACTCTGCGGTCCTTAGTGTGAGGTATTTGTGCGCGGGCATTGATAAAAGAGGAACTCAAAACCCGCAGAGTTCGAAAGGCACAAACTCTGCGCTGCAACCCCGCCAAATTGCTATTCAGTGCGGAGAGCGACCATCGGGTCGATTCGTGAGGCGCGGCGGGCCGGGACGAATCCGGCGACAGACGCGACCGCGCAGAGCAGGAGAGCCGTGACTGCGAAGGTTGCGAAGTCGCTGGGAGCGGTGCGGAATAGCAGAGAGGCGATGAGCCTGGCGACGGCAAACGACGCGACCAAACCCAGAGCGATACCCACCAGCGCGAGCCTCAAACTGCGGGCAAGCACGCGCAGCAGTACGTGTTTTTGAGTCGCGCCAAGTGCCATGCGTATGCCGATCTCTTGCGTTTGGCGTGTGACGGAGTACGAGACCACGCCGTAGATGCCGAGCGAAGCCAGCAGCAGGCCCAGCCCCGCAAAGATTGACACCAGCAGCATAAAGAAGCGCCGTGGCGAAGTCGCATGGTCGACAAGGGTCTGAATTGGTTTGAACTGCGTGGCCGGCTGCTCCGGATTGATCTGGCGCAGCGTCTTCATCACGCTCGGAGCCAGCGTAGCGGGAGGCAGCTTCGACCGTACCACCAGATAACAACCTTCCGGCCCGAACTGGCTCGCGGGCAAGTACATCTGCCATCCGGCGCCGTTTTCTGCATTGGTTTCATGCACATCAGCAATCACCCCGATCACGCGGGCATCCCCGACACCGGTTTGTGCAATACGGCCAATCGGGTCCTGCCCCGGCCACAGTTTCCGCGCCACCGTTTCGTTGATGATAACCACTTTCTCGCTTTTGGGAGCATCCTCCCAACCGGTGTCGCGGCCCCTAAGCAAGCGCGTACCTATCGCCTTGAGGTAGCCCGGCGAAACGATGTAGACAAAGGCGCCCTGAAATTTCCCACCGTCATAGTCACCACCCTTGGCTCGAATTCCCCAACTGCGGTTCCGGCTCATCGGCAGGTTGTCCGTAATGCCCACTGCCTCGGCGCCCGGAATCATGGCAGTCCGGCGCACGATCTCCTGCCATATCGCGGCCCGCTTCTCAGAGCTGCCGCCATCTTCATAGTCCACGCTGATGGCGGCTGCGTGGCTCGGCTCAAAGCCGAGATCGACATCCAACACTCGTAGAAAACTGCGCAGCAGCAGCCCTGCTCCGATCAGCAGCACGCACGCCAATGCGACTTCTGAGACAACTAATGTCGCGCGCACGCGGTCGTGCGTCTTGCTATCGCCTGATCCACGACCAGACTCTTTCAGCGCCTCTTGTATATTCGTACCCGCCATCCTAAAAGCCGGTGCAAGACCGAAAAGGACAACGCTCGTGACGGCAAGCAGGAGTGTCCACAGGAGCGCCGCGCCGTCAACTCGCAAGCTGCTCAGCAAAGGCAGCGCAATGGACCCTTGGTGCGCTAGATAGAACGTGGTCGCGAAAGCAAAGCCCAACCCGAGAAGTGCCCCCGCAAGCGAAAGCACCAAGCTTTCAGTGATCAATTGGCGGACCAGCCGTCCCCATCCCGCGCCGAGTGCAGTCCGCATGGCGAATTCCTTGCTCCGGGCCGCCGCGCGCGCCAACTCGAGATTCGATAAATTCACGCAGACGATGAGGAGGATCAGACCCACCGCGGACCAAAGCACCATCAACGACCGCCGCAGTTTGCCGCTCACGTATTCCTTCAACCCTGTAAGCTGGCCTGTGTAACCTTTGCCGTATTCAGGGTGCTTATGCTCGAAATAGAGTTGTGGAAAGAGTTGATCGGCCTCGCTCTGTGCTGCCGCCAGACCGATTCCGGGTTTCAGGCGGCCAATCAGCGCCAGGTCGTTTCCGTCATCGCGGAAGTCATCCATGATGTAAGGAGTAAAGAGGTCGACCTTTGCGCCCGGCGAAAAAACCGAGCCAAAAGCGAATGTTTCCGGCAAGACCCCCACTACCGTCACTGGCATGCCGCTCAGGTTAATGGCCTGTCCAATGATGCTTCGATCGCCGCCCAACTGCCGTTTCCAGAACGCATAGCTCAGCAGGGTCACAGGCTGGGCGTGTCGCAGAAACTCCTCAGCCCTGAATAAACGCCCCAACAAAGGTTGGACCTCCAGCGTTTGAAAGAAGCCTTCGGCTGCCAGAATGCCAGTAACAGGCACTGGCCGGTCCTTCCCAATCAGCTTGAAATTATCGGGTCCGGTAAAGGCAAAGTACCCGCTCACAGACTGAAAAGAGCGGTTTTGTTGCTGGAGGTCCTGGGTTGCATCCGCCGTATACGTCATGCTCGATTCGCCGGACGTTGGGTTTTTCTCCACAATCCGCACCAGTTGCTGCGAATCACGGAACGGCAACGGACGCAGCAGAATCGTGTTCACTACACTGAAGACCGCGACGTTTGCGCCGATACCGAGCGCGAGAATCAGCACCGCGATCAATGTGAAGGAACGGTCCCGACGCAATGTGCGGAACGAGTAGCGCAAGTCCTGAATAAGGATATCGAGCGCCGGCAAGCCCCGCGCCTCGCGATGTCGCTCTTTGGCCTGCTCCAATCCGCCGAATCTGATTAGCGCCTGGCGGCGGGCTTCTCCGGGCGACATGCCGCGCCGGAGATTTTCTTCGATGGCAAGCTGAAGATGAGCGGCCATTTCTTCATCAAGGTCCATATCCAGGCGTTCCTTACCGAAGAAAGCGCGCAGGCGGTTCAGCGCCTGTCGGAGGGAATCGGTCATTTGTCACCGCCTTTTGGAGTGCGGCAGCTTGCTGCCGCTTTGTTCGGGCCAGCTTGCTGGCCGCGCACCGCCAGCCTCAATCTACCGGGCGAGCAAGCTCGCCGGGCTGAAAGCGGCAGCAAGCTGCCGCACTCCAAAGTTCTGCCTACATTGCGAGCACGCGCCCCATCACGGTCGAGAGCCGTGCCCAGTGGGCCGCATCCTTTGCCAGTTGGTTGCGGCCCTGTTTTGTAATGGAATAAAACTTGGCTTTGCGATGGTTGTCCGAAGTTCCCCATGCGGCTGAGATCCAGCCTCGTTGCTGAAGCCTCACGAGGGAAGCATAGATAGTCCCCTGGTTGAGCAGGACTTCATTGCCGCTCACCTGCTCGATACGGCGGGCGATACCGTAACCATGCAGCGGGCCGAGGGCATCAAGTGTGCGCAGGACCATGAGATCCAGCGTTCCCTGAAGAAGGTCGAGTTTCTCTTTACCCATGCGTCCTCCAGCGGCGAGATCGCAGATCATTGCGCCTCTGATGTGGTATCACCACATGTGCCATTAGACGGGCGTTATCAACTGTGGTTAGCATTCACGTGGTGTCTTCTGCCGTTGTCCAGCCACCGAAGGCAAAAGAGCCGGTGGCGCAGAGTCTCTGGTTTTGAGACTCTGTAGTTCTTCCGGGATTCGGCGGGCTGGCGCACTCCTGCCTCTTGGAGTCTGTCGTCTAGGGCCTTCGGCCCGCGAAAGCAGATGAAAATCACATTTCGACCCTGCGATGTCTCGAAGGGACTGGTCTGTGCTGCCCGGTCAGTCCAGTCGAGCCTTGCGGAGCACGGACACGTCATGCAAGGAGTAATACCGCCAGCTTGACCACGGCCAATCCCCGGTCGAACTCGCCAGCACGCGCCTGAGCGGGTTATTGTGCGTCGATACAGAACGACTTGAATAATTGCGCATCCCTTCGTGGCACGGCCGTCCCGGCCGTGATCGCGGGCGGGACGCCCGTGCCACAATTTGTGTCGCTCTGCATAGTTCAGTTTCTCCCGGTGCTTCTTTTCGGTGTAGATGTTGAAGGGGTGAAAATGCCGATTCCAGAGCAGCCGCTCATGTTCGTCAGCCGACGAACACCCGGAAACCATGAAAAATAAGCGAAGCGCCTTGGAGTGCGGCGGCTTGACGCCGCCTTGGCACGGCGCGGACCGAGGTTTTTCGTGGGACGAACTGGATCGAGGCGTAATGTAACTCTGCGCCCCGCGCTAATCTTAAGGCGGCGTCAAGCCGCCGCACTCCAAGGTGCCTTCGGCACACAGATTCTCAGAACCGGAAGTGGGGCTCGTCAGGGACGCTGGGCGGCAATCGGAGCGTAAGGCTGTGGAGCGGATTGCGGCGCTGCTGCTCCCTTCCGCTCGCCAACGGGCAGAGGAAGGGGTTGGACCGAAGGTGCCAATTCAGCGGCTCCTCACAGGAAAGTTGGTCGGGGCGCGCGGATTCGAACCGCGGACCTCTTGCGCCCAAGTTCTCAATTGTGAAATAGCAGCAATCCGCAGCAACCGCGTTTTGCCCTGTATTTATGCCTATTTCAAGCATGTGACGAGTCAGGCTCGCAATTGCTGCGGATGGCTGCCTAAAGGGGCTTATGAAGTGAGTTACGTCACAAAGCACGTCACAAAAACCTGTCCCGCCTTTGTCCGAGGGGCGGCGCCTTTCCTGTCGCTCTCGGTTTGCTTTCAACGCGGCGTCTGCGAGGTTTGGGGGACAGATGCCATGGCGTCCCGCGTCTTGTCCCGCATGGAGCGTCCGACCGGCAAACCTCACATCTCACATTTCCGCACCTCGCCCGGAGCTTTCGTCGCCGGCACCTAATACCTGGGGGTACGTGCCAGCGTAATGTGGTGGTGGAGTCCAACCAGGACAGGAGCGAGAGAATCGCTGCCAGGCGGCAAAGCGCCACACGGGGGAGCATTCTACACAATCGCGGCTGCTATGACCGATTGGCCCTGGCCTGCGCTCGTAAACCAGAGCTTGGTGCTATCCATTCAAACAGCCCGAGCCTCCCCTTGGCCGGAATGGGCTTGCGGAAAAGGTACGGCCTCCCGAGAATCCAGTGCCACATGCCACGTACAGCCCACTTGCTACGGGCTCCCCGCACGCAGTCTCTAACCTCGACCGTGCCTATGACGGACCCAGTGGGAAGCGTGCGAGGGTCAAGGTTCAATCGTCGACAATCGGCCACGTCAATCCTCTTCGCTACATGGACAGCAATCCTGCCCTGGAAGCGCGTGGGCCAGCTTCGGTTTTCAACATCTTTGCCCATGTGGAAGATCGCGTAGGCCCAGGGCTGGCGAATACTGAGGGCTTTCATCGCTTTTCCTCTCTGTCAATGCAGTCCCTTGATAGTGAGGTCCAATGGATTTTCCTTGAGAACCGCAAGCCCACGCTCTGTTATTTGATACCCGTGTTCCCGGAGTTCAATTTCCTTCCCCATCACAAGGTGTGCGAGCGCCCAGGCGACACGATTCACAAACACATTTTTTCCGCTCTTTGGGTGTGTCTGTTTGACTTGCTCATCGGTCAGCTTGAATTCGTCCTTAACACGCTTTCTTATCACTTCCACCGACTGTTCGGCTTGGTCGGCTACTATTCGAAGGACTGGTAGCAATAGAGGTTGGACAGTCGGTATCGGCATTGGGGTTCCCCTCTCAGAATGGTAGTTCTTCGGCCGTCATGCCAGACTTTTGCGGCTGAAAGCCTTGTAGGTTCTATGATGACTATAGTGTGTCACTCTTTAGTCGTCAACTGCTGAATGATGTCTGCCTATGGGCAGGCGCGAGAGGGCAGAAAAGGCGGAAGTCAGTCGCACCCCAGAAGAGGCTTTCGGCTCCACTCTGCGGAGAATTCGCCTCAAGCGAGGTCTGTCGCAGCAATTGCTGGCGGACAGGAGCGGCTATCATCGCACGTATATCGGCCTGTTGGAGCGCGGTCAAAAGAGTCCGTCGCTTCGGGCGATCTTCAACATCGCCACAACCCTTCAAGTCAAGCCATCGGAGATCCTGGAAGAGGTTCAACGGGTGGTCGGCAGGCCGGGGAGAACAAATCAGACAAGTTAGCAGGGGTTGTCACCCGCCTTGATCCGCACCACGGTTCGCCCGATTGTCCGAAGGGATTCGCCGAAGAGCTTGGCAGACTCCGCCTGGCTCTTTGCCGCCCGCAGGAGCCATCGCAGTCGTGCAAGCGCATTTCCGTGCGATGACGCCGGACCACGATCGTGGCGCGTTTGAATTAAATCGAATTACATGGGCTGCATGGTGAAAGCGCTCATTTGTCGACGGGAAGCCGACTTTTCAGGCCGAATCCGATCAAGATATTTTCGATCACAGAGAAATCATTGGTGGGAAGGAGATTTCCGTCAGCAATCGCCCTCAGGTGCCGTCGGTGAGCTCCACCTTGTCAAAGGAGGTCTACTTCGACCTGGGGCACATTACAGGTGACTGCAGCGATAATGGCTTTGCGAGGGCTCTAAGCGCTTTAGCGGAGGCCATCACGACCCCAAAGAGGCTCTTAGGGGATTTCGTATGACATCAACTTCGTGTCGGACAGACCTCTTTCCTATCTTTCCGATCACCCGACGGGGTCGCTTAGTTTTCGAGGTACCTTGGAGATTAGAAGCCTGGATGATTTCCTCAACCGAACATGACCAGCCCGCGGCAAGCGCGTCGAGAACTGCAGCCTTCAGCGAGTGTTTAGCTACCGAAGACATCGCCGGCGACGTCGAGCTGCCATCCCCCTGGTCGGGCCATTCCTGGGGTGGCTCATCCCAAAAGGAGAGTCCGTAACTTCGAACGGTAACGCGTTCTTCTTCGGGCACGAGAAGCACAGATCCGTTGCATCGAGACGGCGAAATATCGAGCCCGAAGGACGAGTAATCCGGAACTACCAGGATCTCGTTGTGTCTCCTTGCTAGATCGGAGATCTGTTCTTTGTTCAAAAGGCCGGTCCGACCCCACGCGATTGGCAGGTCGCCGGTGTCCCCACCGAACTTCTTCACAATTTGGGCTGCCTCAACTCTTAATTCATCCCAGTATCGACGCAGACGCGGCTTTGGTCGAAATCTCAAAATAAGGCCCGCCTGCTCGGATGCCCACTGTGCAAGCTCGCCCCGGTCTACTACTGGAACGGCAGAGTACCGTGCTGCTTCCCGGGGCAGGCCGTCTAGTACACCAAGAACGCCGTTTAGAGTCCCGGCCCGGAGTCCACCCGTGGTCACAGTCCCCATATCTCCCGTGCGCTCCTTGCGAAAACCTAGGTCGCAAAAGACACATGCCCGCCCAACAACATTGTTTTCTGCATCCCTCATCGGCCGCAGATTTGGGAGGAACCATGTTACATGGGAATTTCCCAGCCGCTTTACACGCTCGAAGTTGTGCCACTCGGGTATAGTTCGAGCCAGCAGTTTTTCTCCCGGAATTTTGATCCAGTCGTTAGCCGAAATGACCTTTGTCTTGCCGCTCCCCCTTCCTTCATCGACGTAGAGGTTTGCACCCAGGCCCGGGCATAACCACTCACACAAATACTTAAGGCTGTGATCTTCGCCTCGGTAAGCCCACCGCAGCGAGAGCAAATCCGAACTGGGATCGCCACCGCGCCTCCACCAAATCCGGACGCGAGTTCCTGCCTCACTCATGCACTCGGGGGTAGTCGCCTTCCTTAATAGAGGCCGTGAAGCGAGCCCCTCCGCGAACTCGAGTACGCTGGCGTCTTCGATCGCATCCTGGTAACGACGTGTGGTAATTCGAACCCTATCGCCCCACATGAATACTGAGAAGAACCCGATCCCATATTTGCCTGTGGGCCTAAATCCTCTACCTAGTAATCCTGGGTGTTCGCGGAGCATGAGGTCCGATCCCCAATACGTTGCGCCGAAATCCAGAAGTGACCCAGTGAGGACCTCGCTGGACATGCCAAGACCGTTATCTTCAACCTCAAGCCAACCGCAAGCTCCGTCTCTCCCTACACGAACGGTCACATCGCCCCACGTCGCTGGATGGTTTTGGAGTAGCCGCCTCGCTCGAACTGCATCGGACGCGTTTTGAATCAATTCCCGGAGCGGCACAGTTTTATTCCCACCGTAAAGTTGCTCCCCTCCGATACTCCGCGCGAGGGACGCCACATCGCTGACCCTCACCCGCGTATCTACCGGAATCCAATCGCGAGTACTAATGAACTCCGCCAAACGTCTGGGGTCCTCGACTCCGGCCACGCCGCGAGCTTTAAGCCTCTCTCTGCCGGAATCTGCCAGCAGGGCATCCACTGCGCGCAGTTCGCGATCGATGGTCTGAAGCGTGTCAAAACATAGCCACCAAGCCTCGGCTTCATCAGTCGTGAACCCTGCCTTGCTTGTGTAAACCAGGCGGTCCTGTTCCAACCGCGGTTGGAGCATCTTTTCCTGGAAGATCCAGTGCTTTGCGGCGGCTGGGCCCGGCTTTCGGAGCGCCATTAGGAACCCTGGCGCTCTCCTCTCGTCTATATGGCTAACGTCACTGACGCGCAGAAGCGCCGCAATCTTCAACGCATCGACCGTCCAGTCACATGGCCAGCCTGCCTTTGCCCCAAGGCGCGTTGAAAACTCGTGCTGGAGTTGATCAACCGACCACCAGTGACTCTGTGCAATTCGACCCACAAGATTCCCGAGAGCACGCCGTAACTCCGGGTTGTCAATAAGATAGTACTCACCCCCTCCAGCTATATTCTCCCAAGACCTTGACAGCAATTCCCCGGCCTCTTCTGCGTGACGCAGACGGAGCAAATGCCGCTCCACCTCGCACTCAGTCTCGAAGTCAGGAGCATCGAGCTCAGCGCGCGTGGCTGCGCGGCCGATCTTGGCCCGCAGCTTTGCTGCCACAAGGTCCCTCCACCTGGGGTCCCCTTTCAAGGCACTTTTCCCGCCCGGATAGGCTGCCGTTGCTAGTGCCAGATCGTGTACCAGGAACGCGGCACCCAAAATAAAGCCCTCGGCCGGATTGACCGAATAGGTATCGCCCGAAATAAGGCTTGCAGTTTCCCAAAGTGCATCGATGTGGTTTATCTGGTGCACTGTCAGGTCCGGAAGACTACGTACGATCTCCGCGGCCAGAGTCTCGGCTCGGCTGCGGATTTGCACAAACGCGCCTCGCAGTTCTGCTCGGGGCTCGGCACTCGGATCCCCGCTTTCTTGCTGTGCGAGGGTTCGTCTCCAGAGGGTAGTGGTTTCAAAGGTCATAGGGCACCCAAACACCAGATCGGACCGCAAGTATCGCCTTCTGAGGCATCCTAAGTCAATCTACCACTTTCCTGCCGACTCTCAATTTCGCCTTAGCGATATCATGCTGCCCGCGACCCCGAGTTTAGATGAAAGTGGGGCCATCTCGGCGACCGTCATCGGTTATTCGCTCATGCGCCAAAGCCTAGGGATTATGAGTGCCGTCTGAGGGGAGTATGCACGGTTCTGCACGATCATGCCAGAACGTGACGAAACCAGCATGGATACAGGCGACTGTCGTTCTCGATGCTTGTGCACCATCATGCGTGTACGGGCAAGGAAGAGCGGCCCAAACTGACACCGCTATTGACACCGGATTCCGGCAGGATTCGCAGGCGGACTTGGTACCTCGCAGGGTGAAGGCGAGATCATCGCTGGCAGGCGGCAAAGCTCGCGGGTTTTGAGATTGAGAATCAGACAGCCTGCCCTGTGGCTTCATGGGGTGACGACCATTTTTCGATTGACCGTCACCCCGAGTGTCACCCTTTTCGCCACGCGTCCTCAGCTTGTCGTGGGGAGCGTGTCGATCAGCGATTGAATTCCCACCTCGTACAAATTCGGGAGCAACCACTGAAGATGCCTTGCCACGCCGTCGAGATCAGGAAAAAGAGAAGCTTCATGGATGCCGAGCTTATGGAGCGTCTTTCTAAACCCTGCGCGATCTTTCCAAGCAATAACTAGCTTTTCTTCGAACGTATCATAGGGGACGGCTGGCTGTGGATGACAAGTGAAAAGTGCTTGCTGGGCGACAATTCGGGGGGACAAATGTTCTGGTACAAACCTTGAGATCTGTTTCAATTCAAAGGGGTCGTCCTGCTCGACCGTATCCACTACGGGCAACGCCCCGGAATCGACCACGTACACGGCGCAAGCTGGTAGTGGAAACGCCGGTTGGCTCACGTTACGAACCGCGAAGAAAGTCGCAGCCAAAGGGTTCTGTGTCCAGTCCAAGAGCCGCGTGGGTAGGCCATGATGCTGCGCTAATGCAACCAGGTCCCACTTGTTTGTGGGAACGAGCGAGTCATGGAGGTAGGGCCGTGCACGAAGCCTAAACTGTGACAACATCCATTGTTCTACTGACGCGTCGCCGGCCCAGTCTTGCGCGATAGTGGCGCGCCCAATTTTCGGTATGAGTTTATAGGCTTCTGCGTTTGTAACCCCCCGATAGATGAATTCTGGCCCATAACTTAAGAATTTCCCAATGAGTTTCTCGAAAGAGTCCACACAAGTTTCGCTATTCGCCATCAATCCTCCGCTCGGCGGCTTTACGCGGCTCACGGCATTCTAGCCAATCTCTCCGCCTGATGCAGCTATTGAACCGTGGCAGTAACAGCTGGCACCGATTCCACCAACTGCCGCTCCAGGTTGCGCACAAAGCGCTCAAGTGCGGTGTCCAGGCGACCACACTCTGACGCCCAACCTGGCGCATACCTGCCTCAGAAGAGGGTCGTCCACTTCATAGACTACGACGGGTATCGCCGCGTAGACCTCAAACTGGATCTCAAGCAAGTGCTTTCCGACAACAGCCTGACCGATCACCCAGCGGTTAAGGTCCTTATCGACTTCGATGACCTCGACTGTTTTCCCTTTCAGCAATTTTCGGAAATCTTCTCCACTTCCCGCGAATTTTCTGACCTTCCCGGTCTGCCGGGTAGAGGCAAGAACCCGAAGCCCATCAAGCTCTCTTAGCTGCGAGCCGCCTGAGCGCTTCCCCACGTACACATGACTGAAAATGAAACCCCGGACCGCCCGAGAATAGCCCGTAAGAAGCCTGTCATCGGTTTTCGACATTTGTGTTCCCTCCTCAGCGGTTATTGAACCCTAGTAGTAGCAGCCGAAAGGGAGCCCACCAACTTCCGCTCCAGGTAGGTGACAAAGCGCTCAAAGCCTGTTATGACGTGAGGCTCCGTCACGTGGATGTAATAGCGCATAGCATACCTTCCAGATTTTCGCTGGTGGGATTGTACTCCGCTTTGGCCTCGCCCGCCACGCCTGCCATAGGCGCGAAGCTGAGCCCTGTTGTACGCGTTCGCCCGTGCGCGGATTCGCAAGGCCCGAAAAAACAGCCCCCCTACCCTACGGAGTTCGCGATCTATCCCGGCGATTGCTATGCCACCACACACTTCCTCGATGGGGACTTATGAGGAGTGAAGGGTGGGACCGACAGCAACCATTTGCGAATGACCTGGTTGAATCATTATTGGTGCGATGAGGGATTATCTCCCCGTGGGGCTGCCGTCCCTGTGCCGAAAACCCGCCTCATTCTGGCTCGATGAGTGACTGTGTTTGAGCTGGCGCAGCCGGACGACGGGCGCGTGGCAAAAGCACAGGGTTTGTGGAACTCCATGAGGGGCACCTGCCTGCCCTGAGGTGTGCTGAAGGAGGCGCAGCCGAAAGGAGCGAGCACAACGAGGCCGAGGGGCTCGTTCCAATCACCTCCAGACGCCAAGCCGTTATGGAGGGAGCAGTCCGACGCGAGGCTACTTTGCCCCTTCGACCATAAACAGCGATGAATGTTGCTGAAAACAGTGGTATGCGTACGATTTTTCGTCGGGGCCGACGATCGCAAAGATGTTGAGTGCCCCAGCCAAGTCGGGAGGTGCAATTTGCCGGAAAAACGTGCGGTGCCCCGTGGCTAAGTCCACACGCTCGAGGCGCGCAGGCACTTGTGATGGTCGAAACACGAACACGGAGCGGCTGTCCGCGCCCCAATTGGCAACCGATTCTTCTTTCGCCAGAAACGCTAATGGGCGAGCTTCGCCCCCCTCCGCCGGCAAGAGGAAGTACTCCCCTTCCTCCGACTGCACGAGAAGCTGTCGACCATCGGGAGCCACGCTTCCCGATGTCATGCCCGCGGGAGTCACAGGTCGTGGGCTGCCGCCGGAGACTTCTTGTACGTAGCAGCGTGCGCCTTTCCCGGCCTCGCTGCCGCAGACTAGGACGCGTTTTCCGTCCGGAAACCATGGACCGGTCAAACCCGACGTCCCCGCGCTTGATCCGCCCGTTGTATAGGCGCGGATGCTTCCGTTGTCGAGGCGCCGGGACTCCCCAGGTCCCGTGGGATAAATCCAGAGTTGGTCCGGCGCGCTGGGAACGATGCTCAGAGCCCATTTCCCGTTGCGCGAGAGCCCGACGGCCAAGCCTTCGCCCAGGCGGACGGGGGGTGTCCCGTCGCTCCGGCGGAGGCAAGTGGCGTAGTTGGCTCCCATCGCACTGCTCTCCTCGGTGAACAATACAAAGCGGCCAGCGGTGGATACATCTGCGATTTGCGAAAAGTCCAGCCAGGATAGCGACTGATCGGCCGGTTGGCCGGCCAGCAGGCCGCGCATTTCCGTGCGAACGTCATCGTGCGTCACCACCCATTCGCCCGCAGGAGAGATGTCCTGGACGGTCAGCCCGCCCGCGCTCTGCAGCGCAATCCGCCGCTCACCCGTTAGCTTTACCGCGTGAATCTTAAAGTCCGCGTAGCCGTTGCCCGCGGAATAGAGAATTTCCCGGCTGTCCGGCGACCAAGCCAGACCTTCCATTCCCGAAAACTGCTCCGGAATATCCGTCCTGTGGCCTTGCAGGTCCACGACCGCGACATGCCCGCGATCGTCAAACTTGAACGGGTGGTCAATGAACGCGATCCGCGCCCCGTCGCGCGAGAACCTCAGGTCGCTGAAGTAGCCCGCCGTCTCCAATAACACCTTCCCGATGGGAAACTCCAACCGGTCCTTGCTTTCCGCAGCGCGGATAATTGCCAGACTCTCCCCGTCCAGGGCCCAGTCAGCTTCGCGGACGTTTTCGAGCATTTCCCGCGGGGCTTCCCCGCCCAGGGCCATTCTCGACAGCGTCCCGCTGAAAAGCCTGTGCCCGATATATTTGGCGTTTGTCAGCAGCGCAAGCTCACCACGCGAGGAGACGGAAAGAAGCTGCGCATCTCGCAGGCCGAGTGAATGCGGCTCTGGATAGTCGTGGCTCAGGACGAAAACCTCGGAATGGTTACCCTGCAGGGCGGCGCTGTAGACGATGGTTTTCCCGTCGGGAGCGAACGCGGCGCGGAAAATCGTCTGCGGGCGATAGCTCAATGTCCGGAACGCCACACTCCCCCTGCCGCGCTCCTCCCCGCGGTGGGCCCCGGCAAAGAAGGAACCCACCGCGACGACGCCCACAAGGGCAAGGACCACCACAGGCAGTTGCCACCGCTTTCCGCTTTCGCCCCGAGCAGGAAGTGCGGCAGCAGTGGCCCCCGCCCCGGAGATGCCCGAAAGCCCTTCCAAGGCAAAGGCTAGGTCGCTGGCCGACTGATAGCGCTGCTCAATTGATTTTTCCAAGCAGTGCCGCGCGATTCGCTCAAGCGAGGGTGAAACACGATGCTCCCCGGTCAATTCGGGTGGGTCTTCACGGAGGATGGCAGTCATCGTCTCGGGCGACGAATTGCGCTTGAATGCGCGGCTCCCGGACAGCATCTCGTAAAGGATGGTGCCGAAACTGAAGATATCGCTACAGTGGTCAGCGGGGAGACCTCGCACCTGCTCGGGCGACATGTAGCCGACCGTCCCCAGAACCTCGCCCGGCGTGCTGAGCGACGTTATCGTGGCGGTATTCTCCGCGCCGTTCGCCTCCACCTCGGGGCGCGCCAGTTTCGCCAGACCAAAGTCAAGAATCTTCGCGCGACCCTCTTTCGTGATGAAAATGTTCTCCGGCTTCAAGTCACGGTGGAACACGCCCTTGGCATGGGCCGCCGCCAGCCCTCGGGCAATCTGCGCGCCGTATTCGACAGCCTTGCGCGCAGGCAGCGCGCCCTCCCGGAGTTCTTCCCGCAGCGTCCGGCCCTCCAGTAGCTCGCAAACGAGATAGGGCGAACCGTCATGCGTGCCGACATCGTACAGGTTGAGGATGTTTGGATGGTTCAACGCGGCGACGGCGCGCGCTTCCTGCTGGAAACGCCGCAGGCGTTCCTCATCACCCGCAAAGGAGGCGGGTAGAACCTTGACCGCGACCTCGCGCCCGAGCCGAGTGTCGCGGGCGCGGTACACCTCGCCCATCCCGCCCGCGCCGAGCGGCGCCAGAACCTCGTAGGGTCCGATCCTCGTGCCCGGCAAAATCGCCATGATTTGAACATGATTATAGCACGCCCCCCCGCCATGCCCCGTCGCGCGGCTGCCCATCCGTGCTGTGGTTCGTCTTCTAACCGGACATGTGGCCGTCACGGTCCAGAAACGGGGTTCGGGTCCCCGATGCGGACTTCTGGCCCGGAATAACTTCCGGTTGGTCCCGTGATTCGGAAGCGGCGCGATCGATTCTCCCAAGCCGACTCCCGCCATTAATCTCACAGAAGAAAGTGGAACGGCTTAGACAGTGACGCGCAGAAAGACCGCGAACCGCCGCGCTTCGGTTTCTCTGGATGCTGCAATTGCGGAATAGCCTTCGTTGAATGTTTGCAAAACTTCAGCGGGAGCTGTATCAGGGGTACCACTGTGAAACACAGGGTTTGGCGCATATTGAATGCTCAATTGAATTTCTTGGGCAATTGGGTCGCCACGCAACAACGACGCGACAACCAAAGCGGCATCGAGTCCTGCGGTAACGCCGGCAGCAGTAACCAGGTTGCCGTCAACCACAACACGCGACCTAACGGGTATAGCCCCGTAGTAAGGCAACAGATTCCAGGCAGCCCAGTGCGTAGTGGCCTGGCGGCCGTGCAGAATCCCCGCCGCACCGCATAGCAAAGCTCCCGTACAAACTGAGAACACCAGTCTACCCGCCGTAAAGTGATTTCGAATCAGGGAAAGCACTTCCTCATCGTTCATAAGCTGCTGCTGTCCGTGGCCACCAGGCACCAGCAGAACATCGAGTTCAGGTGTCTCGGCGATGCTCATTTCGGGCGTCAGAATCAGCCCCTGAATATCGCGAACCGGGGAGTTCGTTTTCGCTATCACATGGATGGTTGAGTTTGGGATTCGCGACAGCACTTCAAATGGTCCGGTAAAGTCGATTTGGTCCATGCGGGGAAAAATCAAAGCACCGATGGTCAAATGGTTGCTTTGGCGTGCGGGCTTGTCTCTATCTGAAATCGTGATTGGCGTACCCATATCGTAGATATTCCTATTTCGCGGGGTGGCGCAGACGTGCCGTTTTCTGGCATGTCTGCGATCCGCAAAGGGACGCATTCATGCCGACAAAAAGCGTCAGCACCTATGCGCCACCCGCGATGGGGTTCCAAGCCCGAACCCCTATCGGTACATCCCCGCCGCACGAGCCGTGAACATCACTGGCGTTTGAGAACCTCAAAGACCGGACACCGCGGGAGATTTTTTTGAGCTATCCCGTGGTGGCGGCGCGCCAAGAGAGGTCAAGTGGCCGGCATGCGAAACCGCTCATAGGGCGGGACGTGGCATGACGGCGCGGATGGGAAGGGCGCGGACGAAAACCCTGACGGCCGTCTCGTCGTTCAGCACGGTTGTATCGAGGGTGCAGTCGTCGAGGAGCGCTGGAGTAGTTACGCCAGCCGCCGTGCAGATCGCGCGACTGCGCGCGTCTACCTGCGGATCGAGGTCGCTCGCATAGAACGGCTTGTCGGGAATCCCGGGCTTGATCGTCGTTGGATCGGTGAACAAAGACTCGTTCGGCTGGACGAGCCAGCTGTCGGTGTAGCTGTGATAGAGATCCGTGAAAGATACCGGGATCTTCAGCACGGTTCCGTTGGCCGTCGCAAGCGCGTTCGAGTTTCCGTTCGGGCTGCCGAGGAGGCCGCGCGCCTGCGTCTGGGGCGCCTGGCCCAGGCCCACGGTGACGTTGATCCAGGTGCTGTTGAGCACGGCTTGCACGCTGTCGCCGCCCTGGCTCGTGATAACGTATACGTTGCCCTGCCGTGAGACCCGGACGCCGGTGGGCAGCAAGAGCGTCTTGCCGTCGGCAAGATCGTTGGGCTGGCCATCGATGGTGAGCCGTGTCGGCTCGATGTAGATGGCGACTCGAGTCTTGCCCATTTGCGTCGCAACAGCCTTGTTGACCGATGCGAGCGGCCACGTCGGCGCCCCTGACTCCTGCCGCGTTTGCACGATGAAGTCCGAACCGGCCTCCGCCAGCACGAAGTCGCCAGACGCCTGGAAGTCGTAGTGCAATCCGTCGAAGGTTGTCAGATGGGTGTCGCCGATGCTTGTTGCGGATGCGCACGCCGACGGCGCGCCGCCGGCAATGCTCTCGGTAAACACGATCGCCGGAGACGCCCCCGGCGTTGGCGTAACCGGGGCCGTCCCAAAGCTGAGGTTGTTCGTTTCGGCCGTCCAGCTTTTCGCCAAGCAAGAGGGGGCGCTCGTAGTCCCGCTGTCCACGCTCGTCCTGACGACGATCGTCGTTCCGGTGTCGAATTGCGCCTCGGAACTGGTACCGGAGCTGGTACCGTCGCCGAACACGTTGAACTCGGCGGCCTGCCAGTTGTTCGCCAGATCGGGGAAAGGGTTGTCGCCTGACGCCGTGTACATGGTGCCACCGGCCGTCAGGAAGACCGTATCCGCTTCGCTCCCCGAGGCGGCGGCGCCGGTCAGTATCTCCGTGCCCAGGGTGTTGGCCGTCTGGAGGGGGACCGTCATGGAGGACATGGAGCTGTTTTTCCAGCAATTGGGGGCGGCCGTGTGCCACCCTTTTGGGCACGGTGAATAGTTCTTTAGGTAGTACTCTATGAACGCTGTGTGTTCAAAATAGTTGGAGAAAATGAACTGCTCAAAGCCCGAGCACCCCGAAATGCTACCGCAGGTCTTGGTCGTGAAAGGCTTCGTGTTGAGCTGGAGCGAGTAGGCGTTGGGGATCGGGCCTGGCACCTGCTGCTCGCTTGTCACCACGGTACCGGGGTCGAAAGACCCGGTCGCCGTGGATATGTGGCCCGTCACCTGAGCCATCACATCGTTGAAGCTGTCGCCCACGTTGAAGAGTCGGGGCCCGCTCTTCGGCTGATAAAAATGTGTCGCCGGGGCCCCGCATGGAACCTCCTGCCACTTGGTGTCCGGATAGGTGGCTGTGAAGCACCCCTTTTTCGGCCGGGGAGTCGCCACCATGGACTTATGCCAACTTAGCAGATCCTTTGGGGACGGCGGCGCCGTGATCTTCGGCGGGGGGCTGGGCGCAGGTGCCTGCTGCGCGGAACGCGACGCCCCGGCCTGGGCAAAGGCTGGAAAGGGCGATAGCAGCCCCGACACCAGGCTCGCCACGACCATCAGGCCAAGCACTCTCGTGATGTGTAGCATCGGACGCCTCCCAATCTGCAGCTTCGCCGGCGCGATCGATGGCCGACCCACCCGCGCGCACATCTCCTCGAACTCAGCCGACAGAGCGTCCAGTGGCTCGTCCATAATCGCCCGAATCGGGTCGCAGTGGATGGTCCGCCGGGACCCGCGCCTCGGAGCTCACATAACTGAAAAGCCTCTCCGTCCGCTCATCGCTCCCGGCGCATCGAAGGTCTTCGCGCCAACTCGACGCGATCATCGATTGCATATCCACAGAGTAACATAGCAACCTCCCTGACCGAGAACTATCGCCTTTAGCAAGCGTAGCGCGGATCTGTCTTTTAGGTCCGCGGCTTTCTACGGCCTCTAATGCTCACCGACTTGGCTAGGCTGCGCAGACCTGCAAAAGAAGGGTCTGATGCGCCAGCCTGCCCTTGCCTCCCGCACCCTAAATACCACCACAGACGACTCGGATTACTCACAAAGCCGAAGATTTGAGGGGACGGCGAGAAGCCTCCCCCGATTCGTTTTGGCGACTTCTGCGGCTTTGTGGTCCTGACCGAAGCGGGGGAGGAGCGTCGGTTCCTCGGGCGCGAACATGCAATCGAGGAGCTGTTACACCAAGCGTGGATTGAACGGACGGTAGTGACCGTGCTTCCGGACGAGCACGATCGTGATTGGCCGGCAACCCTGATTCTGCGCCGGTACCATTGACGGACGACAGTAACTGATGCAGGTGAGACACTTGGAGATGGGCTAGGCACGCTGGCATTGAACCGCGCTTACAGCCAAACTCCCCGGTGTTTCGGAAGCCCGATATACATTAATGCCCTCCACATGACCATGGAATTAGCCCTTTTCCTCCAACCGCTTCAGATTGGTCCGCACGGTAGAGTCCTTCCTGGGCGCGGCCGCGGGGCCGGATTTGGTCTGTGACATTAGCTACCTGGAAGCTGGCCGTAAGTCCAGATAAGTCCTGACGGCGTGCAGGCGGATGTGGCGCCAGGTGGTTCCGGGCGGATCGTTGTCCCGAAACGGGGTTCTGGGAAGTCGGCGGGGCGGCGAAAACAAATCACGCGGGTTAGAAGTGGTCGTCGCTCGCCTTGATCCGCGCGACGACTCGCCCGACGGTACGGAGCGAAACCCCCAAAATAGCCGCGCACTCGGTTTGGCTCTTGCCAGCACTCAGGAGCTTTTGTAGGCGGGCAAGAGCCTTGCGGTCCAGCTTCCCAGGTCGCCCGCCTTGCTCGCCCCACGTCCGGAGCTGGGCCTTGCTGTAAGCCTTCGCACGTGCGCGGCCTCCCATACTTGCCATTTCGCGGACCGTAAGCTCTTTCGCCATGCGCCAAAGCCTACACCCGAAAATGGCGGCTTGTCAAGCCCTAATTTGCTTGCAGCTTATGTCTGATAACACATATTATGTTAACTAGTTGAGCACTCATTCTAAACCGGATATAGGTTGAGCTTAGGCAGCCCGCGTGCCCTCGGGCGACACAGTTTTATTGCCAAACGAGGCCAGTGTCGGTTTCTTTAGGACCGTAATCCCTTCCGCTATTTACGCATATATTTTCTTTTGGAAGGCCCGCAGGCGCGTTCCAGTGTGTGCGAAGGTCTCGCTGGACTGCCTGCGTTGAGCCTGGGGGGTCCTAGCGCAGTTAGCGGGCAATCTGAGAGATCACCTGACAGCAAGGCACGGCATGAGTCAATTCGCGCCGCTCGTTTGCAGGATCCCGGCCACGACTTACTCCGCGCCGTGGGGCATTTCATGGGAACGTGGGACGCTGGAGTGGAGCGTTTTCCGGCGGCTGACCTCCCCCTGAGGAGCACCGGTCAAGGCCGTTCAGGCTTCCCTTCCGTGGGTCGTTCGAGGGTAATCCGACATATTTGAATAGCTCGCACTTCGGTGTCATTCCAATTTGGAAGGTGTATACTATGCCGCCTTGAGGACTTTCCTTTGCGGTCGTTATGGATAGCCATACTTGCATTCCTATGCGCGGACAGATCGTCGCGGTTCGTCAGCGGCTTTACATCCTGGAGCAATGTCGCGCCCAAGGGACACCCGGAGGCTCCACTCGGGTAAGGTTATCTTGTGTCGGCAATGGTGCGCAAGAACAGCAGCCCGAGGTCCTCTGAGAAGCGGCTGAATGATGCAATCATTTCTGACCGACTACCACGCCAAATACTTCGCGCACGAGTTGACCAAGCGCTGTTCGTCAGACAGTTTGGAGAAGCTTGCGGGTGCGGTGGCGAGCGCGCAGGTGGATTTGAACCCCCATCAGGTGGACGCAGCCCTATTCGCCTTCAATTCGCCTCTATCCAAAGGGGCGTTGCTGGCGGATGAAGTGGGTCTTGGTAAGACCATAGAAGCAGGCTTGGTGCTCTCCCAGAAATGGGCCGAGCGCAAGCGGCGAGTCCTTGTAATCACGCCCGCCAATCTCCGCAAGCAATGGCATCAGGAGTTGACGGAGAAATTCTTCCTGCCCTGCCAGATCCTCGAAACGAAGTCGTACAATGACGCGGTCAAGCGTGGAAATTTCCGCCCGTTGGAGATTCCAAACGCCATCGTTATCTGCTCCTACCAGTTCGCCCGAAGCAAGGCTGCCGATGTGGCAAACACGGCCTGGGACCTTGTAGTGATAGACGAAGCCTACCGCCTCCGCAATGTCTACAAGCCCTCGAATGTCATTGCCAACACGCTCAAACTGGCGCTGGCCGGCAAGAGCATGCTTCTGCTAACGGCCACGCCATTGCAAAACTCGCTGCTCGAACTTTTCGGCCTCGTCAGTTTTATCGACGAGTATACCTTCGGCGATCTCAAGAGCTTTCGCGAGCAGTTTACGAATCTCACCCAAGAACAGGTTTTTCACACGCTCAAGGCGCGGCTCAAGCCCCTATGCCAACGCACGCTCCGTCGCCAGGTCACCTCCTACATTCCCTTCACCAAGCGCCTGCCCATGGTGGAGGAGTTTACTCCGGAAGAGAGCGAGGACCGCCTCTACGATCTGGTCTCTGAATATCTCCGCCGCGACAATCTCCAAGCGCTCCCCGCCAGCCAACGGTCGCTGATAACGCTTGTGCTGCGCAAACTCTTGGCCTCCTCTACCTTTGCCATTGCCGGGGCTCTAGAAAGCATGTCAAAGCGCCTCAAAACCAAGCTGGAAAACGCCAAACCGCTGGAATCCTTAGAAGACGATTTTGACCAGGACTACGAAGCCTTGGAACAAACCGCCGAGGAATGGTCAGAAGACCAGCCGGGCGAGCCGCTATCCGATACCGACCGGGCCGCGATTGAAGCCGAAGTCGCCGATCTCGACGCCTTCGCCAAGCTTGCAAGATCAATTGACCACAATGCGAAGGGAAACGCGTTGGTGAAGGCTCTGGCCATTGCCTTCTTCAAGGCCGTTGAACTCGGGGCTCTACAGAGGGGCATCATCTTCACGGAGTCTAGGCGAACCCAGAACTACCTGCTTCGGGTGTTGGCCGACAGCCCATTCAAGGACGGCATTGTGCTCTTTAACGGCACCAACACGGATGACCGGTCCAAACAGATTTATGCCGGGTGGCTGGCGCGTCACCAGGGCACCGACCGCGTCACCGGTTCCAAGACTGCCGACATGCGGTCCGCACTCGTAGATTATTTCCGCGAAGAGGGCCGCATCATGATCGCCACAGAGGCTGGCGCGGAAGGCATTAATCTCCAGTTCTGTTCGCTCGTGGTGAATTACGATCTCCCCTGGAACCCCCAGCGCATCGAGCAACGCATTGGCCGCTGCCATCGCTACGGGCAAAAGCATGACGTGGTGGTGGTAAATTTCCTCAATCGCAAGAACGAAGCGGACAGACGCGTCTTCGAACTCCTGTCCGAGAAATTCAAGCTTTTCGAGGGCGTCTTCGGCGCCAGCGACGAAGTGCTTGGCGCCATCGAAAGCGGCGTGGACTTTGAGAAACGTATTGCCGCGATTTACCAAAGTTGCCGCAAACCGGAGGAGATCAAGACCGCCTTCGACCACCTCCAGCTTGAATTGAGCTTTGAGATCAACGAGACGATGACCCAGACACGCCGCAAGCTCTTGGAGAACTTTGATGACGAGGTGCGGGAAAAACTGAAGGTCAGCGACGAAGCCTCCAAGGCTTACTTAAACCGCTACGAGCGGTTGCTCATGCAGCTTACCCGCCACGAATTGAGGAGCCACGCGGAGTTCGTCAATGATTCCTCATTCCAACTCAAGTCGTGTCCGTTCCCCTCTACCGCCGGTGAGATTCCCCTCGGGCTTTATGAACTCCCGCGCCGCTCGGGCGATGCCCACCTCTACCGCCTCCACCATCCGTTGGCGGAGGCCGTGTTGGCCCAGGCCAAAGGCCGCGAACTTCCCGTGCTGCAAGTCCGGTTCGCTTACGGCGAGCATGATGGCAAGGTTACGGCTCTCGAACCGCTGATCGGCAGGTCCGGCTGGTTGATGCTCTCCAGCTTTTCCGTCGAATCGCTTGACCAGGCCGAGGATCATCTTATCTTCGCCGCCGTTACCGACGACGGTGTCCTTCTGGATGAAGATGCCGCCGCCCGTATGTTCACTTTGCCGGGTCAAATCGGGCAGCAGGCTTTTTCCGCGCCGTGTGCGGATTTGCTTGACGCCCACACCAGCGAACGCCAAGCCGCCATCGAGCGTACCATTTCTGCGCGCAACTCCCGGTTTTTCGAGGCCGAAGCCGAAAAGCTTGATGGGTGGGCGGACGACATCAAGCTCGGTTTGGAACGGGAAATCAAGGAACTCGACCGCCAGATCAAGGAAGCGCGCCGCGCCGCCACCATGGTGCCCACGCTGGAAGAAAAGCTCGCCGGGCAAAAACAGATCAAGGCGCTCGAATCGCAGCGCAAGGACAAGCGCTGGTCGCTCTTTGAAGCCCAGGACAAAGTAGATCAACGCCGCGACGAATTAATCGCGCAGATTGAGGGGAAGCTGACCCTAAAGAGAGGGTTGCAACCGCTGTTTACAGTCCGCTGGGTGCTGCAAACGTAGCGCCGCCATCCTGGCGGCAGAGGGTGTTGTAGCGCCGACCTTTAGGTCGGCACATGCCGGGCTAAAGCCCAATACTGTTCATTTAACACTTCTTGATGCGTACCGTCACTAAGATTCGTTTTTTGCTGAGTTGCCCCCGGCCGCGCACGGGAAACTTGCTTTGCGGCCGTCGC
>Ga0209517_10003142_pt1 | contig 22640 bp, 20 predicted proteins | sample PeaSoiMetSII2010_FD_187695 | JGI IMG/M metagenome (GOLD analysis project Ga0209517, IMG submission 187695) | Peat soil microbial communities from Weissenstadt, Germany - SII-2010 (SPAdes) (version 2) | ecosystem: Environmental > Terrestrial > Soil > Wetlands > Peat | place: Germany...
CGACTTTGGAGGCTCTTCCGGAGGGCCCATCATCAAGGACCGCACCTTCTGGTTCGCGAACTACGAAGGGCAGCGCTTCGTGACCACACTAACCAGTAACAACACCGTGCCCACCAGCGATTTTGCTTCGGGAAATCTCAATGTTCTGGGCCAGCAGGTCGATCTGCAAACACCCAACAGCCAGCAAAACGCCACGCCGTACGCGCTTGATCCCACAATTCAAAAAATCCTGGCACTCTATACGAAGTACACTCCAAATGGCCCGGCTGTAATTCCGGGACTGTCCGGAACACTGTTTTTCCCCAGCACATCGCGATTCACATCGGACGTTTTCACCATCAAGCTTGACCATAATCTGTCAAAAAAGCATGTGCTGATGGGCCGCTATGCTTTCAATCAATCCGGCGACCCAAACATGGCGCCGCACACCGATTTCCTCCCGGGGAACATGGGTGCCACAAGCCTCTACCAGCGCGCCCAGAATGGCGTAGTCGGGCTCACCTCCACGCTGAGCGATCGCTTCGTAAACGAATTCCGGTTTGCGGCCAATCGCAACGACCTGAATTTCGGCTGCAATGGCGTGAGCACATTCAACAGCTTCGGGCGCGTTGACTCCTTTGGCCGCGGCGCCGATTACAGCATGCCCTTCAGTTCCTCCGGTTTTGGTTGCCAGGCCCTGTTCGATTCCGATGGCCAGGCGCGCTTCACCGGCACTTATCAGACCGTCGACAACCTGAGCTTCCAGAAGGGCCATCACCTCTTCAAGTGGGGCGTTGAGTTTCGCGACGTCTATTCCAATTCGTATGACAACTTCAGCACCCGCGCGTTGCTGGACTTTTCGGCCTACTCCAATCTCGGCACCGAGTTCCTAAATCTGCCGGCGAATTCGCCGCTGCTGGCCACGGATAGTATGGGGAATTACATAAATGCCGACGCGCTCTCCGCCGTGGAGAATGGCGCTTCCCTGCTCTTCGGTTACGCCGATAATCAGTTCCAGACGCAGTATTTCGATCACGCGGGAAACAACACCTCTGGCGATGCGCGCGGGCTTCGTCAACGCGAGTGGGGCGGCTACGCGCAGGATACGTGGAAAATCGCTTCCAACCTGAGCGCAACGTATGGTTTGCGCTGGGAATATTTCGGCGTTCCGTTCGACGCGAATAACAATCTTTCCACGCTGTATAGCGATCCCAGCGCAGCCGCGCAGTCCTTCCAATTTTCCATTGTCGGACCCGGCACAGGAAATCTGCTGTACAAAAATCAGTTTGACAACTTCGAACCGCGCGTCGGCTTGGCCTGGGATCCTTTCAAGAAGGGCCAGACTTCCGTGCGCGCCGCCTATGGCATCTATCACGACCGCATTTTCGGCAACCTGGTGGGCAATCTCCGCGACAATCCGCCATTCGCCCAGAATGCTCCCTTCGCGTCGCCTGACATTTTGCCGAACATCCCGACGCCGGCTGCCGTAAGCACTTCAACGGTACTGGACAACGGTGCGCAATTCGCCGCCACGCTGATCGATCCAAATTTCAAAACGCCCTACAGTCAGAACTGGAACTTCGGCATTCAACACGCAATCACACCCACCATAACTATTGAAGTCAACTACGTCGGCGTGAAAGGCGATCGCCTCTATCGCGTGGTGGACGGCAATCCTCCGCAGCCAACACTGGTTTCCTCACTCTTGCAATTCTGTACGCCGACCAACCCGGCAAATACCTACGGCTGCTCCAGCAGCACGCTGCAGTTCTACAATCTCTGGACAGGAGCCGATGGTTCGAATCCGGTCCTTCCCTACGACGCCGCGAATAATAATGCCTTCGTCTATTACGGGTTTCCCGGTGCTGTCCTCGTTAAATCCATTGGCAGTTCCATCTACCACGGCATGCAGGTGAATTTGCAGAAGCACTTCTCGAGTGGCTTCCAGATTCAGGGCGCGTACACCTTTTCGCACGCCATTGACAACGTGAACGACCCCATCACGCCCGCCAGGGGCAACGGCAGTTTTCCGTTCAATTCGTTTGACTTGCAGGCCGAGCGCGGCAATTCGGATTACGATATTCGCCACCGCGGCGTCGTTAATTTCATATACGAGCCCAACATCGGCCGTGGGCGTGGGCATCTGAGCAACGGATTCACTGGCCGCGTTCTGGAAGGATGGTCGTTAACAGGTATCGTGCAGGCGCAGACCGGGCATCCCTACGATATTTACGATTCTTCGCAGGACAGCAATCACACGGGGTTGCCGGCGCGCGGCACAATCATTGGGCCCACCGCGCAACCTCCGGGAACCGATAAAACGTTCACCGGGCCAACAAACATTGTGACCACGCCGCTGGATGCGCAATCGAACATCGGCAAGAACCAGTTCTACGGGCCGAATCTGGTGAATGTGGACACGGCGGTATTGAAGACCACCAGTATCAACGAAAAACTGAAACTGCAATTCCGGCTGGAAGCTTTCAATCTGTTCAATCACACGCAGTTTAACCAGCCGGTCAACGATATCGCTCAAGGCAGCGCCTTTGGCGAGTCACTCTCCACGCTGACACGGCCGGATGGCACGACCAGCGCGCGCCAATTGCAGGTAGCGCTGAAACTGATGTTCTGAGCGCGCAGCGGTACGTTTGAAGGTGCGCAGTACGCTGCACCCCAGTTACCCAAGCCTGAACCAAATCACCTTTCGTTCTTTGGGTTTTCTATCAGTCGCGGCGCGTTACTTTCCCAGATACAGCAGCGCCAGCAAGAACAACCACAACGCATCCATAAAATGCCAGTAGTAGGACGTGACCTCCGCGACCACGCCAAGGCTTACGTGGCTCTCATCCTGCTTCCGCCACGCCACATACAGCAACGCGCATACGCCACCAACCAGGTGTAAAGCGTGCGCCCCGGTAAAGATGTAAAAGAAACTGCTCGCGGGATTCGTGGCCAGGTAGATGCCCTGCCCGGCCAAAATCCGCCAGGCCGCAACTTGCCCCACAAGGAAGAACACACCAAGCACGGTCGTCACCCGCCAGAGGTTCCGGAATCCATTTACGTCGGAGTGCGCCAAACGTTTGCGCGCCATTTCCAGGGTCGCGCTGCTGGCCAAGAGAATTGCCGTGTTGACCCACAAAAGCCGCGGGATATGCACGGGTACCCATTCACCGGTTCCCTTGCGAACCAGGAACGCGCTGGCCAGCGCCATGAAAAACATCAGGATGGAGACGATCCCGATGGCGATTCCGGTGTAATAGCGTGAAGGTGAAGGTGGCCCTTTGCGGCCACGTTTCCCGTCATCACCGCCGCCATTTCCTTCGGCAGGTGGTTTGCCACCGCCGGCTCCGCCGTTCAATTTCTCGACGAGTTCGATCTCTGGCCCTGCGGTTGTGCCCGGCATGATTCCCTTCCCTTTCGTTATTGCGCCTGCTCAGCCGGCAACTCGGGCGCGAGGTGCTGCGGCACAAAGTCTATTTCGCGTTCGCTGTGAAATTCGTAGGCCCCACGATGGACAACTGGCGTAGTGTCACCAAAATCATCCGCGGGAGCCGGCGAAGCGATACTCCATTCGAGCGTGGTGGCCCGCCAGGGATTGTTTTTTTCGGTCTGGGCGCGGCGCAGCAAGCTATACAGGAAATTGCTCACGAAGAGGATTTGCGCGGAGACGGTGCAAACGGTCGCAATCGTCACAAACGTGCGAATCGACGCCCCCGCGGAGGCAATCGCGGCTCGCTGCCCTTCTCCCAACACACGCGATTGTGCCAACAGCCCTACCCAGTGCAGCGGCATGAAGATCGCATATACGCCGGCAAACGTGATCCAGAAGTGTACTTTCCCCAGTCCCTCGTTCAATCGCGTGCCGAAAATTTTGGGAAACCAGAAAAACAACGCCGCGAGGATGGCGAACGTCGCTGCCACACCCATCACCAGGTGGAAGTGCCCGATGACAAATTCTTCGTTGACCGCCGCGCGCGCCAGATCATGACGCGCCAGGAACATTCCGGAAAGTCCGCCGGCAATGAAGAGCGAAATGAACCCGAGAGTGAACAGCATCGCACTATTCAGCTGTATGTGGCCGTCCCACAAAGTCCCCAGCCAACTGGCCAGCAGAAACGCCGCCGGAATCCCCAACGAAGCCGCCAGGACTGAAAAGACCAATGGCGCATAAGGATTCATCCCTGTCGCGAACATGTGATAGCCCCACACGCAAAATCCCACCAATCCCACGCCGCATAGTGCCAGCACCACCAGGCGCTCCTTCCATACCGGCTTGCGGGAAAACGTGGCGATCAGGTGCGTCACGATTCCGAAACACGGCAGCATCGCGACGTACACCTCCGCTTGCGCGAAGTACCAGAAGAGCCGCTGCCAGAGGATAGGCAGACTGCCTTGCCGTACCAGATTCTGTGGCTGCGCCGCGAGAAACGACGCCGTACTGAAAAAGTTTGAACCCAGCAACCGGTCGGACAGCACCGCGGCGCATCCCGCCAGCAGAACGCTGAAAATCAGCATGCTCAGGATGGCGTTGACGAACCAGGCCCACACGGTCACGGGCATGCGGGGAAGGGTCATACCCTTCGCGCGCATCTCAATTGTGGTGGTGGTGAAGTTCAAGGAACTGAACAACGCAGCCAGGGAAAAAACCGCGGCGCTCGCAAGCCATAGGTTGATCCCGTTGTTCAATGGCAAAAAAAAAGAGGTGGCCATGCCAAACAGGGAGCCTACGGTCATCCAGAATGAGAGCAAGTTCAGCGAGGGAAAAGCCATCTCCTCTGCGCCAATCTGCAACGGCAGGAGGTAATTCCCAAAACCAAGCTGCGGCGCCGCAGTCAGCACAAAAAAGACCATCAGTGAACCGTGTAGTAAGCGTATCGCCGCAAACCGCTCTGGCGTCGTTTCGATTGAGGCAAGAAACGGAATGGCGCGGTCCGGCCAGGTGGCGTGCAGCCGTAACAATGCGGAGAGCACCATTCCGACCAGCACACTGGCCAGCGCCAGCCACAGGTATTGCAGACCAATGGTTTTGTGGTGAGTGGAAAACAGCCGGGAGAGAAAGCCCGACTTGCGAGATACACAAGCGTTATCGCCGTCGTCGTGAGTAACCATTTTCGAAGCGGAACCAATCGCCGCGGAGCCTGAACCAGATTCGTATCTTATCGCCTGCTACGAGAATTGCAAGAAAGCCGCACGCCGATCGCGGACAAGTTTGCGCCAAAAGCGTTCCCCAAGACATAACGGCGATTTTGCCAAGTTGCCGCGCGTGAGTCCGGAGACGAATTCAGGCTAAAATACAACACATGGCACGACGCCTATTTGTAGCCTCGCTCTTTGCATCCGTTGCTTTATTTTCCTGCTCGCGACCCAAGGACGTGCAGAGAGTCGGCGACTCCGGATCATCCTCCCTCAAGAATCGCATCGCTCCCGCTGACCCGAATAAGTACCGCTCGGTTGTGGATGCGCGTGATTGGCTGAACCCCTATCTGTTGGTTCAGGGCAAAGGTATTGATGCCCGGCCAATCAACGCCACTACGGATGTTCCCACGATGTCACCTGCGGACGTGCTCTCGTACCTGGAAAAGTTACCTTCCATCGCATGGCCCTATGGTCTAGTTGTAGTAGTGCAGGAAAACGGTGTACGCGCCCCCGACGACGATGCCTCAATCAAGAAAAATAGGGAAGAATTGGTGCGCCTTTTGGAGGAAGCGGGAGTAAAAGTGGAATTGTGGCCTCCAGCGTAGAAGGCTACCTTCAACATTGCTCCCACTTCGGCGGTTTGTCGTATATTCGATATCTGGCCACCCCCCTCTCGCCGAGGGCTCCCTCGCCGTTCTGGAATATCATGAAACTGGACACGGAAACATGGCGAACGACAGATGGACAAATCCGCAGAAAATGTGGGACGAACGATTCGCGGAGTCAGAACCTGTTTACGGCGAACACCCTAACGCTTATCTAAGTGCGCAATCTCAGAGGATCGCGCCAGGTTGCAGGATTCTTGTTCCCGGCGATGGCTATGGCCGCAACGGCATCTGGCTTGCTAGGCAAGGCTTCCAGGTGAGCACGGTTGACCTTTCCCCTGTGGGCGTCGCACGTGCCCGGAATTCGGCGCAAGCGGCGGGACTCACAATGGCGATCGAGCAGGCCGACCTTGCCTCTTGGACTTGGCCGGAGGCCCAGTTTGACGCCGTTGCTTCGATCTTCCTTCATCTCCCGCCCGAACTGCGCCCGCAGATTCACGCGCGAATGCTCGGCACTCTGAAACCAGGGGGATTGCTGATCATCGAAGCCTTCAGCCCCGCGCAACTCCAGTATTCCTCCGGTGGGCCTAAGCAGGTGGAACTTCTTTACACTGCGGAAGTCCTGCGAAAAGATTTTGTCTCTGCGGGTGTCTTGGAATTGCAACAAGTGGAGACCGAGATTGACGAAGGGCGTCTGCACCGAGGTCCTGCCGCCGTGGTCCACGGCGTATTTCGCAAACAGTGATGCACCGGAGTTCCTACTGAAACTGCTTCTGGAAATTGGCGAACTGCTGGCGCAAGGTTTCGAGTTCCCTTCTCAGTTCGGAAACCTCGTCTTCGAGTTCCCGCAGACGTTCCCCATTGGCTGGTGGCAGAGACCGCATGGGGAGCACTGCGATTTCGGGTGAAATTATTTCGGCCTCATGCGTAGCGGCTGGAGAGATGGCGGGCGGAGCATCTCCGGAAAGTAAATGCATGTAGCGCGATTCCTTTGTACCGGGCTGCCGGGGCAAGATTTTCACTATGGCCGGCTCGCGGCGCATCAGGAGGTTGAGCGCCGCATGCACGGCGTCCAAGTCCTCAAATGGATAGAGCCGTTCGCTTCGTGTACGCAGTTCCCCCGGCGTCTGCGGCCCACGCAGCAGGAGCACGCACAAAACCGCGATTTCGTGGCGGTGAAAATTATAGAGCTCATTCAGGCGGTGCTCGAACTTGGCCACACGCGAATCGCCGCTGGCAGAGCGCACCAGCGCCTGATCGGAAAGCGAGCGCAGGGCCTGGCGCACCGCTTCTTCATTCAACGCCAGCACGGGTTCGCGGTTCGATTTCTGATTGCATGCGTTCAGCAACGCATTCAGCGAGAGCGGATAATACTCCGGCGTGGTGATCTCTTTTTCCACCAACGCGCCAAGCACGCGCACTTCAATCTCCGAGAGTTGCAGGGCCATGACAAAATGATAGCAGACCAACCGGCAGGACCAAGCACCACCGGCCGCCAAGCAACTCATTTATTGAATTTGTGAAGGATTTCCAGGCTATGCAGAAGTGGGCACTGGCGGGCGCGGGGCCTTTGCCGCCGCCTTATGCGCATACAGATTGCGGTCGGCCTCTTCAATCAATTCGTCGAACTGATCGCCAGGTTCATAGGCCTTCCAGCCGATAGAAAAGGTAACGGGCAGAGTTTTCCCTTGGAAATCGACCTGCAGCCCCTCCAGGCGGGTGAGGACCAGCGACAATTGGTTCACTTCGCAATCCAGCAGCAAGAGAATAAACTCATCCCCGCCCCAGCGCGCCGCCAGGTCCGAACCGCGCGTGGAGCGGTTCAAGCACTTGGCAAATTCTTTAAGCACATGATCGCCAGCCAGGTGGCCATGTTCATCGTTGATTTGTTTGAAGTCGTTCAGGTCCACCAGCACCACGATCATGGAGAGGCCCCGGCGCTCTGACCGCGCGATCTCTGAACGCAGGCGCTGTTCGGCGTATCGCCTGTTATAGAGGCCCGTCAACGGATCGAACATCGCCAGCCGCCGGAAAACTTCCGCTTGAATTTGCTGTTCGGCAAGGGCGCGCTGTATTCTGCGCATCCGCAGATGCTGGTAGATCATCTGGCACGTAAAAACCAGGACAAGCACCACCAACGCCTGCACCGCCAGCCTCAGGTCCAGCCCGAAAAATGTTTTTGCCCCTTTCAGGTAAAACGAGACGGAAAAAGTAACGACGGCGGCAGTCAGGCTGAGAATGATGATGGCTGCGTTGCCCCAAACCCACAGATCGCGGCGCTCGAGTTTGCGCAGATTGGCCTGAATGTTTGCGGCGCCGAAATCCGGATCGCCTTGGAACAGAGGTGTGGGCTCGGTGTTCATCGGTTGTTCCACAAAGAGATAAGCTGCTTATCTATGAAACTAGCCCTCCCCCCGGCGAGCGTCAAGCACCCCAATCCATCATGACGCTCGGGAGTAACGCCAGCATGCGGGAAACCCGCGCCCGGATTCGCAGATTAGATTTAGATTGAGGAAAAAACGGGAGCTCGCGGCTGCCTGCAGGCCCCGTGAGGTGCCACTCGCGGCCTTCTGCTACAAGAGCCCCGCGGGGGTTTTATCATTCAGTGCGCAGGATCAATTGCATCCTGGTTTCCAATTTCACGTTGTGCTTGTTCGAGGTGAGGATTGAATCCTGAGCTGATCCCGCACTCAAAGTCACCCCGGACATGCCGATCGTGCCCTTGGCATTCAACGGAAGTTTCGCGTTTGCGGGTCCGCCCGTGGAGTTCGTGGAGGGCATCTTTCCCCCGACGTAGTTCCCCGGAGCGCCGCCTTCCAGTGGTACCGACTTATCCGGGTCCTGATATTGGTCCGGATAGCCGATCGCTTGAATGGTGGCCGGCAGCGCCATTTCTGCATCATTCTTCAAAATCATTTTGTCGAATACGATTCTGAGCTTGGAAGGAGTGTCACCCTCGTGGGGCGTCACCTCGACAAGATGTCCGATGATTTTGCAGCCCTTGGTCGCCAGTCCCGGTGGATCGGACTTGAGGTCGTCCGTGGTCTTGGCCAGGACCTGGTCTCCCACATGGGCCTTCTTGGTATCGATCGGCGAGTCCAGTTGCACGCGAATCAAAGTTCCAGAGGTGAAATGCATCACGATGGGTGGAGTTGCGCCAGACGCTGGAGCAGTCGCCGGAGTCTGCGGCTGGGCCGGGGTCTGGGCCATCGAAGCGGCTGCTAATAAAACTCCTAGAACCGAACAAAAAATAGTCTTCATGGGCGGTATTCCTTTTTGATTTCCAGTTCGGCAGTATTCCCTGCCCGATCCAATTCCGCGCCAATCTGCTGAACGACCGGCTAACGCACACCTGGGTTGTGACGGAGCCACTTACCGTGCTGTTTAGCGGCTCTGCCTAGTCGCGCAGCAGCTTGCCACTCGCCGGAAGTTTATCGCAAAAAGTCGTCATCCGCCGCCCCGTTTTTGTTCGAAGATGCATGGAATGCCGGCTCATCCGGCAAAACAAACTGCGTCACAACTTAAACAGACCTGTGTATCAGAAGCCTATATGTTGTGCAGCTTTTCGGGGCAGATGGACTGACGAGTGCCAGACCAGATGAGTTATCATTCCATGATCGATTTGAGATTGCACAGGGGATACCGTGAACATAGCCGACGCGCAACGTGATGTGCGAACAGTTTTCTTGGGAGGATTTGCGGGTCAAGTGGTTTCCAGCGCCGTGTGGTTTCTATCCGCCGCTGCCGCCAGCTGGTACTCCGCTAGAACTGCCATTGTCGTTCTCGTGTTCGGAGGTATGTTTATGTTTCCGTTGACACAACTCCTTCTGCGTCTCTTGGGCCGGCCCGCCTCCTTACCTAAAGGTCATCCGATGAACGCCCTGGGCATGCAGGTGGCCTTTCTGGTTCCGCTCAGTCTGCCACTCATCGGCGCCGCCACCTTATACCGTCACAATTGGTTCTACCCTGCATTCATGCTGGTCGTGGGCATGCACTATATGCCGTTCATCTTTCTCTATGGGATGTGGCAGTTCGGCATTCTGGCAGCCTCGTTGATCGGCGCGAGCATAGCAATCGCTCTGTATCTGCCGCCTGTTTTCAGCCTCGGCGGCTGGTTCACAGCGATTGTCCTTCTCGTCTTCGCGTTCGTCGGACGAAGCATCGCCCTACGAGAACATCGCTCCGCCACATAGTCCTATTGAAAGCAAATCAGAGACCACCAGCATGTGTCTGTGCAGGGAGAGCATCAGCTTGGGGAGCGCCGTGATGGCCGCCACCCCCTATTTGGGTATCTGCAGAAACGCGGACGTGACTATTTCTGAGTGGCTTTTTTGACGATATGCAGCTTCACTTCTTTGCCGTTGACGTCGAGAACGTACGCGTGCCTCCCCTCGACGGCAATTTTCGTCACCACATTTGCCGCGATATCGGGCGGACGGTTATTGCTGTGCTGATCCGGTTTGTAGGTATAGTCGGCAAAATAGACCATATCGTCGGTCTCAATCGTGTAGTGCATGGTGTTTCGTTTGCCCCGCAATTCCCCCGATACAGCGGTTTCCGAGGCATCCACGACCCTGGCGAGCTTCCAATCCCGCGTGTTCGCCAGAGACGCAGTCGCGATTACCATCGTCGCCATCAGGAGCCAGAACTTTTTCATTGGGTTTCCTCTGCGAAGTATAACGCCGTTTCCATTTCTCGACCTGTTGATCCGGCTGGTCGATTTCGCAAACCCCAATTAATGCGCTAATAAGTGGGTTTAGCCAGTCGATCCCAAGCGGTTCTTTCTTCAACTCGGCAGTGCAGCGATTCTCAGTTCAACCCAGTTGCGACATACAGCGTGTCCAGATGCCGCGTCAGATAGCTTGCATACGATCTTCCATCGGGTGTAATTGCCGCGGGCACCGGATTTTTTACCCCTACAGGGTCGGCGATACTCACTTCTTTCCAGAGTTCCCGATGCCCGGTTGATAACTGGATCTTGAAAATCGCAGATCTTGGTTGCGTTTGGGCGACAAAGATCGATAAGCCGTCGGCGCTCCAGGTGAGGGGTGTATCCTGCTCCTCACTGCCGGGCGAGGGAGAGCATTCCCCGCCGGCAACCTGACAAATCTTCCACAATCGCGCGGTTTGGTCGAACACCATAAAGCGGTTACCGTCCGGCGAAACCGGAATGTTCGGAGACTTGGAGGTGAAGCCTTCGGGAGTGATTGGTTCTGCCTTGCCGCCCATCATGCTTTGTTTGTATACGCGGGAACCATGCCCGGGTTGATTCCCCGCAAACAGATAGTGCTGCGAGTCCGGCAGCCATCCCATGCCAATGTAAGTCTCCAGGTCTGCGCTTTCTGGTTTTTGCAGTTCTCCAGCACCGGTTGGCAAGATCTGTACTTCCGGGGGAGTCTTCAACAACAGCACCCACGCCCACGCGCCGTCGGGCGAGAGAGCATAAGCCGACCCTTCGCCCAAGTGAGTCACAGGGGAACCGGTTTCTGTCTTTCGCATGTACACGGCGTAGAACGCTGTCGATGCGCTTGCATCATTGAATAGAATGAACTTCCCATCCGCAGACAGATTGGGTTGAAACGAACTATCAAGCCAAGAAAAATCTCGCGGGGGACCTCCGTCGATGGAGGCTTCCACTTCATAGCGTGTTTGGTCATTGGAGAGCAGCACCTTGCCATCGGGAGCGATGTCAAACACTCGTTGCCCTCCAGCGCCCGCCGTGACCGTGCGGGCCTTACCGGAGATCGACACTTCGTATAAGACTAAGTCAGAGCCGCTCTTGTCCGCAGAGAACAACACAGCGTCACCGGAAGGGGTCCACGCCAAACCCTGTTCCTGTTCCCAACCATCCGACAATGTTTTCGCTTTACCGTCGGCATCCAGCAACATCACGGAGCCACGATCGTCGCCCCATTGCGGGTGGTACAGAAAGGCAATGCGTTTGCCGTCGCGGGAAACGCGTGGCTGCGTAATTGTACCGGGGGTCTCGAATCGCGCAGTCCCGACGGGATATTCCAACCGGTATTTGCCACCCACAACGTGAACCACGGCAAGCGAACGGCCGTCCGGGGACCAATCTGCCGCGGTGACGTCCTTCAGCAATTCACGTGGCGCGCCACCACCCAGCGGCATCGTGGCCAGGGTGCCTCTGAATTCGCAGTGGTCGATGTACTCGGGTGAGGTAAGTATTGCCAGATCTCCCGAGGAGCTGACGGAAAGCAATACAGCATTTTTGAGCAAGGAACGCGATTCCGGAAATTCCTTGCTTGCTAAATAGAGTTCGGTACTTGTACCGTCCCAGTCCGCGCTATAAATGACGCTGTTGCCGTCCGAAGAGAGCCGGGCGGAATAGACCGTGCCGCGGCGATACGTTATTCGCTGAAATGCTGGCGTTTTGTTCTGCGTTCCTATCCCCCGTTGTGCAAACCACCCCGCCGCCAACGCGGCAAGAAGCAAACCCGTTATCACGACGGGAAGCCATTTGAGCCTTTTTACTTTAGCTAACGGCGCGATTGAGCTGGAGCTTGTGGTTGTTCCAGACAGGCTTTCAATCGCAAAGCCCAGATCGGCGACGGATTGGAAGCGCCGCTCCGGTTGTTTCTCCAGGCAGCGGCGGACGATGCGATCCAGACCCGGATTGACGGTAGGATTGCTCGCCGTCAATTCCGGCGGTTCGTCTCTCAAAACAGCCGTCATCGTCTCCGCGCCCGTGTCGCGCTTAAACGCACGTTTGCCCGAGAGCATTTCGTAGAGAATCGCACCCAGTGCGAACACATCGGAACGATGGTCGGTACCTTCGCCGCGAACTTGCTCCGGAGACATGTAGCCGACCGTGCCCATGACAGCTCCGATTTCCGTCACCGGCGCGCCCAAGGTCGCGCCGCTCAAGGTTTCCGTGGCAGGAATGGGAGCGGTCTGCTTGGCCAGGCCAAAATCCAGAATTTTGACGCGGCCGTCTTTGGTGATGAAGATGTTCTCTGGTTTCAGGTCGCGGTGAACGATGCCTTTGTCGTGAGCGGCGGCTAAGCCGTTGGCGACCTGCTGAAACAAAGTCAGCGCCCGGCGCACCGGGAGCGCCCCTTCATTCAGCACATCGCGAAGAGTCTTGCCGTCCAGCAATTCGGTGACGATGTACTGGACGCCGTTTTGCGAGCCAGTATCGTGTACCGCCAGAATATTCGGATGATTCAGCGCACCGACGGCGCGGGCTTCCTGTTCAAAGCGCCGCAGACGATCAGCAGCGCCGGTGAACGAAGCCGGAAGAACCTTGATGGCAACGTCGCGACCCAACCGTTCGTCACGCGCGCGATAGACTTCCCCCATACCGCCAGAGCCGAGCGGCGCGACGATTTCATAGGGTCCCAGCTTAGTGCCAACGGAGAGAGGCATGGCGTCCTGGAATTATACAGGTTCAGAAGACAAAGGGTTCGATGACCACAGCCGGCTGGTCTTAAGTTCACATTGCGGCCCACTCGACCAGAACAACTCGCGAAGACAATCTATGATTGGAGCAGGGTGCTTGACGCTGCGCGGTGCTTCATCCTGCGATTGCTTGGAACGGCCGTGCTCGTTCACTAGGTTATTCGGGCGATACTCCGGTGAGCAGAGAAACCACCAGAAAAAGAGGGTTCTTGAAGAGATGAATGCGAGTGAAGACCGTGTTATCAATGTATTGCCAGTGAGGCCCAATTTTGGGTCCCAGCGACTCCCGAGCGTTCACACGAAAAAACCAAAATTTATAAGAGAAATCACGATTTCTGCGGTTTTTTTCGTTCCGAAAGAAAGATGGTGCGGTCGAGTGGATTCGAACCACCACGGTATTGCTACCGCCAGCCCCTCAAGCTGGTGCGTCTGCCAGTTCCGCCACGACCGCACTGAGGAAGAGACTTTATTGTAGCCGTGCCCGTGAAAAGCGGCAAGCGCGCTACGGGGTGATGCATCCAAAGGCACCTTTGAAATGCGGGGCTTGCCTCCGCTTTTTCCCTCAAGGTTGCCCGGAATGCGGATCAATTCGCTTGCAATTTAGCGTTTCAAAAGCGGGAGCAAGCTCCCGCACTCCAAAAACTACTTCTTTGGTTGTGACGCCGGCGCTTGCTGTTGCGGCGTGGTGGATTGCGGAGTTGCCGGCGTTTGCGCGGCTGGCGTTGGTTTCACGGGAGCCGGTGTAGCCGGTTTGGGCGCTGGCTTGGAGTATTTCTGCAGGACCGAGCCGCCCTGCTCCACTCCCTGATCCACGCGCACCACCATGGTCAACGCGCAGACCATGAACATGATGGCGCACCAGGTGGTGGCCTGCGAAAGCACGGAAGCCGCTCCGCGCGGGCCAAACGCTGTCTGGCTGCCTGCTCCGCCGAACGCTCCGGCCAGGTCCGCAGCCTTGCCGCTCTGCAGCAGCACGACAATGATCAGCACCAGGCAGTTCAGAATAAAGAACGGCTTCAGAATCCAGCCGCCCCACGGAAGGCGAAACCCGGCGGCGATGATCCCAAAACCAATCAGCAATGCAATCGTCCACTTCATCCAAGCTGGCATTCCACACACCTCAATCTATTAAACGTCGTCTCTTTAGCAGGCTGCAGAAAAAATGGTCGGGCCCGTCATTCCGAGCGAAGCGAGGAATCTCTCTTTGGCAGAAACCCTAGAAAAGAGGGATTCATCGCACAAAAGGCGTGCGATGCAAAACCCTTCCTCACTCCGCAGACTCCGTTCGGAATGACGGGACCGGAGTTTTTCCGCTGCCTGTTAGGCGGCGATACTTACCGCGGCCAGTCCTTCACCAAACTTGCGAACGACTTCGCGTCCAGGCTCGCTCCACCAACCAGCGCGCCGTCGAGTTCCTCTTGCGCCATCAATCCCTTAATATTGTCGGGCTTGACGCTTCCGCCATACAGGATGCGCAGGGCGGCAGCATGGCTGGCCGAGAACTTCTCCGCAGCACACTGGCGAACGAACTTATGGACCGCCGCAGCAATTTCCGGAGTTGCGGTGCGGCCCGTGCCGATGGCCCAGACCGGTTCGTAAGCTACCAGAATACGGGAGAATTCCTCGGGGGTCAACGCGCCCACACTGCCCAGGAACTGGCCCTGAATCACCTTTTCCGTGTTCCCCGCCTCGCGGTCGGCAAGCATTTCGCCGATGCACACTATGGGCGTAAGTCCAGCAGCTAGAGCAGCTTTCGTCTTCTTAAACACGGTTTCGTTGGTTTCGCCAAAGAACTGCCGGCGCTCGGAATGCCCGATAATCGTATACCGGCATCCCGCCTCGACCAGCATGCCCGTGGAAATCTGACCTGTGAAGGCCCCTTCCTTTTCCCAATAGACATCCTGCGCAGAGATGCCGATCTGGCTGCCCTTTGTAGACTCCACGGCGGCGGGGATATTCGTGAAGGGCGGCGCGACGACGATGTCGCAGTCTTTCACTCCTGCCACCAGCGGAAGCAGCGCGGCAAAAAACGCGCGTGTCTCCGCCTGATTTTTGTACATCTTCCAGTTGCCGGAAATGACCCGGCGGCGTTTTACGGTGCTCATTTGTTGGTTAGTGCCTCCACGCCGGGCAGCTTGCGGCCGCCGAGATATTCCAGCGAGGCGCCGCCTCCCGTCGAAATGTGTGAAATCTGTTTTGCTACTCCAGACTGGTGCACGGCGGCCACGGAATCGCCTCCGCCAATAATCGAGATGGCGCCCGCGGTAGTCGCCGCGGCCACGGCCTTGGCGATTTCCAGCGTGCCCTTGGCGAATGCGGGCATTTCAAAAACGCCCATCGGGCCGTTCCAGACGATGGTTTTGGACTTTGCAATTTCCGCCTTGTAAGCCGCGATGGTCTTCGGGCCGATGTCCAACCCCATCTGGTCGTCGGGCGTTGCGGAAACATCCACGGTAGTAGCCGGAGCGTCGGGCTTGAATTCCGGCGCAATCACGTGGTCGCTGGGCAGCAGAAATTTGAAATTCTTCTGCTTGGCATCGGCCAGGATTTTCTTCGCCAGCTCAATCTTGTCTGCTTCCACCAGCGATTTCCCGATGGGCAGGCCTTGCGCTTTCAAAAACGTGTAAGCCATGCCGCCGCCAATCAACATGGCATCGGCAATCTTCATCAGATTCTCGACCACTTCAATCTTGTCGCTCACCTTGGCTCCGCCGAGAATCGCGGTGAACGGCCGCGTCGGATTGCTCACAGCCTTGCCGATGTATGCGATTTCCTTTTCCATCAGCAGCCCCGCCGCCGCCTGCTTCACGAATTTCGTGATGCCCACAACGGAAGCATGTGCGCGGTGCGCCGAGCCGAACGCGTCGCAAACAAATACGCCGTCGCAGAGCGCCGCCAGTTGCTTCGAAAAGGCCTCGTCGTTCTTTTCTTCCTCCGGATGGAAGCGCACATTTTCCAGCACGAGCACGTCGCCATCTTTCAGCGCTTTGCTCTTCGCTTCCGCTTCCGTGCCCACGCAATCGCCGGCAAATGCCACCGGCTTGCCGAGCAATTCTTCAAGCTTCTTGGCCGCGGGCTTCAGCGAATACTTCGGCTCTGGTCCACCCTTGGGCCGCCCCAAGTGGGACGCCAGCACCAGCCGCCCGCCCTTTTCGATCGCCAGCTTCAGCGTCGGGAGCGTTTCGCGGATGCGCGTGTCGTCGGTGACCACGCCGTCCTTCAACGGCACGTTGAAATCCACGCGAATGAATACACGCTTGCCACGTAAATCGAGATCCTTAATCGTAAGTTTGTTCATGGTGGTTGTACCTTATGCGTATAGTTAGCTGATTTTGGATGAACGGATATCAGATATCAGCGATCAGATATCAGGAACCGGATTTGAGCCCAACTTTCAATCTTGCCCGCAGCGGATTGCGCCTTGTGACCTGCTTTCCCGGAAGAAGCAATCGGGGGTAGACACTGTGTGGACCGTGACCCGCGTCTCGCGTGAAAGCGAGCCACGGGTCACAAGTCACAAATCACGGGCTTTAGAACTTCGAAGCGAGCAGCTTGATCAGGTCGCGCACACGGCAGGAGTAGGCCCACTCGTTGTCGTACCACGCCAGAACCTTGATGCACTTATCGCCGACGACCTTGGTATAGTCCGAGTCCACGATGGACGAGTTCGGGTTACCCTTGAAGTCGCAGGAAACGAGTTCTTCCGTCGTGTAGGCGAGAATCCCCTTCATGGGGCCCTCGGCCGCTGCCTTCAGCGCCGCGTTCACCGATTCTTTGGTGGCGGGCTTTTCCACGAACACGGTCAAGTCCACCACGCTCACGTTCGGCGTGGGCACGCGCATCGAGTAGCCGTCAATCTTGCCGCCCAATTCCGGGATGACCAGCTTCAGCGCCTTCGCCGCTCCGGTCGTGCTGGGAATCATGCTCAATGCCGCTGCGCGAGCGCGCCGCAGATCCTTGTGCGGCAGATCGAGCAACCGCTGGTCGTTCGTGTACGAGTGAATCGTCGTCATTGTTCCGGCGATGATGCCGAAAGTATCCTGTAGCACCTTGGCCACCGGCGCCAGGCAGTTCGTGGTGCACGAAGCGTTCGATACCACGTGATGCTTCGCCGGATCGTACGTCTTGTCGTTCACGCCAAGGACAAACGTGGCGTCCGGATCCGTGGCAGGCGCCGAAATGATGACCTTCTTCACCGGGCCGCGAATATGCTTGCGCGCATCCGCACCCTTGGTGAACAAGCCGGTGGACTCGACAACGATGTCCGCGCCCACGCTGGCCCAGTCGATTTCCGCCGGGTCCTTCACTTTGAATACTTTAAAGCTCTTGCCATCCACGCTGATGCTGTCGTCTGTGTGGGTAATCTTGTTCGGAAGGTTTCCCAGGACCGAGTCATACTTCAAAAGGTGCGCCAGGGTCTTGGCATCCGTGATGTCGTTCACGGCTACAAACTGAATGTCCTTGTCATCCAGCGCTGTGCGCACAATATTGCGACCGATGCGGCCGAAGCCGTTGATTCCAACCTTAATAGGCATGCTTCCTCCGGTGGGGGATAGTTTGCGGCGGCGAATCGAGTGCGAACGCCGCCATCGATAGAACAGAAATAGCCAGGAGTAGTGTAAGGGAAAGTCAACGCGAACCGAAGTGTCCTAGGTCACAAACAATCTGCCACAGTTTCTGGCAGATTATCTCGATTAATTCTTACCGCTGCGCTCTACTTGGGTGTGTGCTGTACCAATTTGCAGCGTGATTCGCGGGTTTGGCCCTTTTTGCTCTGCCGCTCACTCCACGTCCAAGCCCTTTTCCAGCTACCATTGTAGCGCATCGCCTTACCCTATGCCGCCTCTAATGCCGCTATTCGCCATGCTTTCCCCCACCGGCCAGCGGGGTTGGATCAGCACCGCGTTGCTAGCCGCGGCCATCGCCATTCCTTATCTAAGCAGCGTCCTCGTTCGAGGTAGTCGCCGAGCGGATGGCTCCAGTTCCCCCACGCCGCTCTTGCCACTCTGGCCCCACTATTGGCTCGCCGTCATCCTCGCCAGTGTGTCGTTATGGCACGCTTGGCCAGCCCTGCGCGCAGGCCACATCCTGCCAAGCCTCACAAACGGACTCTGGCTCGCCACTATCGCCCTGGTTCTGCTCGTCATCCAATTGGCCGTGGGCGCTGCCTTGCGCTACTTGGGGCCGGGCCCCTCGGCGCTTGTCCGTCGCGCTCATTTCGTCCTAATGACAGCGATCGTCATCCTGGTGCTGGCCCATATCTGGCTGAACAGCCGCTTCCTTCATTCTCTCTTCTAAGGGTTCAGCCCGACAGCTCAGCCGCGCCGCGGTCGTGAATACCTTGCAATCGGCGCGTGTAGATTCCTTTTCTCAACGGTTGATCTGTCTTGTGACGCCCGAACATCGCTTTTTGCGTGGTACAATCCTGCAATGGGAGTGATCATCAAAAATCGAGAGATTCTTGGCGGGACTCCCGTGTTTCGCGGTACGCGAGTGCCGGTCCAGTTGCTTTTTGACTACCTAGAAGGCGGGGAAACACTCGAGGACTTTCTAGAGGGGTTTCCTACTGTCTCTCGTGAATCCGCCGTCGCTGCGCTTGAAGAAGCGAAGCACCTGTTACTCGCACGCCCCTAAATGCGCATTTTGATCGACGAGTGTATTGATGAGCGATTCCGGAACTCTTTGGCCGGCCACGATTGCCAGACTGCCCGCTACGCCGGATTAGCAGGACTGAAAAATGGCGAGCTGCTTACGGCAGCGGAATCAGCCAAATTCGACGTATTCCTCACCGTGGACCAGGGCATCGAGTACCAGCAAAACCTGGCAAACCGAAACATCGGAATAATCATTTTTCGCGCAAAGTCGAACCGTCTGAAAGACCTGTTGCCCTACGTGTCTGCTTGCCTCGTGCACATTGCATCCATTCGACCCGGTCAGATCGTCCGAATCGAGGGATAGGTCGAGTTGCGCATGGGAGGCCCCTCGATTTCTTACCTGGGCCTTGGGGTTGCTCCAATCCACCGCTTTCTCATTCCTGGAGATCAATCAAGATCAGCCCCACTTCATCATTTATCTCGTTCCTCTCACCGAATTTGTAGACATTGCGATCACAAAGCTTGGCTTGCGGACGGGATGTCTAAATCCCGTAAAGGGGCTTGCACGATTGTGATTTTCCTCCGGCGGCCCTTCAACCAGGAATCCCGAAAATTCTCAGCTTTTCGCACTCTGTTCACTGCCCACTTGAATAATTTTCGCCTCTGGTGAATGCTGAGTCCATGTGGGAAGGATTCATCGGGCAGACCATTGCCTCTACCTCTAGAACTCTCCGCACCATCGGCAAGATGTTAGCGATCCTCGCGCTAGCCATCATCCTTTACACATCGAAAACAATCACCAATCTTGCTGCAGGGCCTGCGCACTTCGGCGAAGACCAGTTGGTCGCGTTGTCCAACTCGAACTTGAAGTTGAGGGACTACATTACGGTGAAAGGTAGAGACACTGACACAACGGGTATCGAATCGATCCAGCAGTCCACTCGTAACGGGGTGGTGGAGTCCGAGAAGGTCACCGCGGAATACATGATGATGATTGTTGGTAGGCACCTATTGGTTGTGAAAGCCAAACCAAAGGAAAAAGCAGATGCCTACTTGGGAAAAATCGTGGCGCTGCCCGATGATCTCAAGAAACGCATTTTCTCTGGTCTCCAAAATTCGAAGCAGATAGAGGAAGCGACGTTTCCGGTGATGCTGGATGCATCGAAGGAATATGCGGATAATGACTTTTGGTCGGGCATTACGGTTGCATTGCTTTTCGTCGCTGGGGCGATGTGGCTGTTTTATCTTTACAGAAAGCGGACGGACTCGCCCGAGAAGCACCCGCTGGCAAGAATGATATCCAGGTATGGACCAATCTTCAGCCTGGTACCTCAGATTGATGCTGAGGTTGCTGCAGGTTCCAGCTACTTGCTTGGAGTAAGGATGACTGAAAACTGGCTGATTAGTTGCACCGTGACGAAGTCTATCGTCATGCGTCGAGATGAGCTCCTCTGGGTCTACAAGAAGCGTACCAAGCACTCTGTAAACTTAATCCCAACCGGAACCAGCTATTCCGCTGTGTTACGCGATTCTAGAGGCAAGACGTTCGAGATATCTGCCAGCAACGAGGAACAGACAGAGGGTTTTCTTTCTACGTTGGCTTGTCGCACGCCTTGGGTAATTGTTGGGTACGACAAAAAGCTCGAAAAGCTTTACAAGAAGAACCGGGTGGAATTCTCGGCGATGGTTTCTCAGAGGAAGGCTGCCTTGGCGGGTGGCGTACCATTAAGGCCGGGTGCCCCAGTTTAGAATTTCTACCTAGGTTCCGGGATCGCCCTTAAACACCCACGAGGCAATTCTCCAGTAACGCGTCAAATCGCCCTGTGGCGTTTCCGCTCTGCCACGATCACGTGCACACCATTCCTCGGGCGCAACGTAAGCGATGCCCACGGCGTTACGGCATGCCCCTCCACCAATCGAAACCGGTAGCGCTGCGCAATCGTGGTCAACACCAGCGTTGCTTCCATCAGTGCAAACGCGTTTCCGATGCACTGACGCGAGCCTGCGCCGAATGGGAAGTACGCCATCCGGGGCAATTCCTTCAGCAAATTCCCTTCCCACCGATCGGGCTTGAATTCCGCGGGCGCTGCATACCAGCGCGGATCGCGATGCACGATCCACTGGCTGACGGTGATACCCGTGCCTTTCGGAATGGGATACCCCAGAATCTCGTGGTCCTCCACGGCGAGCCGGGCCATGGCCCAAGCGGGCGGATAGAGCCGCAGCGATTCCGTCAGAATGTGGCCGGTGTAGACGAGTCGCGGCAGATCCTCCATCGTGGGCAAGCGCCCGCCCAGGACGCGCTCGAGCTCCGTGTGCAGCTTTTCCTCGACTTCCGGATGTTGCGCCAGCAGCCACCAGGTCCACGCCAGCGCGTTGGCGGTTGTTTCGTGGCCCGCGAGAAACAAGGTGACAACCTCGTCGCGCAATTGCTGGTCGCTCATCCGCGAGCCATCTTCATCTTGCGCGCTGAGCAGCATGGACAGCAGATCGCCCGTGTCCTGGCCAAGAGCCCGACGCTCCCGGATAATCCGGAAAATGATTTGATCGAGCAGCCGTATGGCGCGCCGCGTGTGGAAATTCCGTGCCGTGGGCAGCCATTTCGGGAAGAAAATCATGCGGCGAAGATCGGAAGCATACTCAAGCAGAACATCCAGCGTCTTGCCCACTTGCGGGACATCGCGCTCCACGTCCGCGCTGAAGAGCGTTTTACCTACCACCAGCAGCGTCAGCCGCATCATCTCGCGGTGCAACTCAACCTGTTGCCCGGGTTTCCATTCTTCGATAATTCGCGCGGCAAAGCCGGTCATGGTTCCGGCGTACGCCGCGATTCGCGCACGATGAAACGCCGGCTGCATGAGTCGCCTCTGACGCAGCCACAAATCGCCTTCACTGGTCAGGAGCCCCTCGCCAAACAGATGCTTGTTGGCCCGCAGCGCGCGCCCTTTGATGAACTTGCGCGCGTTCGTCACCAGCACGTCTTCAATCTGATCCGGATGCACCAGCAGGTAGGTGCGCACAGTCAGGAAGCGGAAGGCCACGATGTCGCCGTAGGTCTTCGCAGCCTGCGTCATGAATGTCAGTGGGTCGCGCCGGATCGGACTCCGTAGCCCGTCGAAGAAACCGGCTTCCGGGCCGGGTGGCAATTTGCGCTGCGGTGACTTTGGCATCCAAAGATACTAGGCGCACCAGTCCGATCGCGCAAACTCCGACTCGTAAGCCACAAGGGTTCTGCGACGTTCAGCCCCACATGCATTTTCAAAGGTGGGAGGCCTATTGCGGGTATTGCTTAATCGAAGTGACCTTTTCGCCTGTAAACTTCACGAAGATTGTTTTGTCCGGAGGATGCCCGTAGATCCAATCCTCCGTATCGTTGCCATTGGCATCGCGCTCGCGCACTTTGCGGTCCGGCTTGCCTATGGCCGCCACCACTTCCTCGCGATCCATGCCCAGCAGGGCATGGCGCTCTGTGATGGCCTTCTTCATCTCCGGCGGCAACGTATCAATCCAGTGCACCGCCGCCGACCGTACTTTCGCAAAATCCAGGAACGGGCCCAATATTTCTTTTAGTTCGTCGGGCGTGAGATCCGGTATCGCTTTCGGGAATTGTACATAGATTGTGCCGCCCATTCCCGGTTGGAACCCCGCCGGTCCCTGCTCCTGCGGACTGGTGGTCGTTTGCGTTTGGGGCATGGGCATGCCGCCACCGCCCATACCAATCTGAAGATGGTCGCGCCAGTGCCGCTTGGGATGGCCGCCGCCGTTCAGGTCCACCCCAATGGTGTGCTCCTTAAATTCCAGGCCGGTGATTTGCACGCTATCGCCTGTGTTCACAGCAGCCCCGCGCCGGGCCACGGCATGATCCAGAGAATCCTGGTTCAGCGGCTTGTCGGTATAGAGGATA
>Ga0209517_10003143_pt1 | contig 22637 bp, 27 predicted proteins | sample PeaSoiMetSII2010_FD_187695 | JGI IMG/M metagenome (GOLD analysis project Ga0209517, IMG submission 187695) | Peat soil microbial communities from Weissenstadt, Germany - SII-2010 (SPAdes) (version 2) | ecosystem: Environmental > Terrestrial > Soil > Wetlands > Peat | place: Germany...
ATTCCTGTGACCTGGACTTGGGCGGAGTTGGACGAGGAGCCGAAGATGCCGAACACGAAGCCGCCGATTGCTACTGCTGCAATCAAGGTGACCGCGATGATCAGCACCGTGGCGATGATTGGCGAGATGGCTTTTCTTCCGTACTTTCCGTTCCGTATGTTCATTGGTGAGTTGTCTGACCCCAGTTTGGTATATGAACGGTGGGAATTACCAGTATGGTTTTGAAATCCATAGCGAATTATAAACCGCTGGTGCGACGTTGCCCTCATCTCATGAGTCGCCTCACCGAGGGAATCCGAAAGGCGAACGAGAGGGACAGGGAGTTCATCATGAGCTTGAACTTGAACTTTCTCGACAAAGTCTTGCCTCCGCTCTACGCGGCGTTCCTGTGCCTTGACTTCCTCGACGTCTATTCGACTCTGCTCGCGATGAAGAGCGCCTTCGACTTCCGCGAACTGAACCCGATCGCGTCTGCCCTGTTCTCGATGAAGTTCGAAGGGTTCCTCATCGCGATCGCGTTCAAGTACCTGCCCGCAATCCCGCTCTTCTACCTGGTCTATGTGAGGGACTCCTCAGGCCTGCACGCCTTCCAGATCCGGCTCGTAAGGTTCGTGGGACTAGTCGCTCTCATCGCGGCGGACGGTCTCCTGGGCTACATAGTCGCGTGGAACAACATCCCGATACTCCTCGCGCAGTTCCGACTGTAGAAATCTTCCGCTGCGCTGAGAACAAACATGAATTCCTAATACACAAACCTATTAATCAGCGGACGTTTTCCAGAGTCGTCTTGAAGGATAGGGACCCCATTTCGGACGACCTCGGCGACTCCTCAGGCAGCATCGTCGACAACCTGACCTCGCTGCAGAGCGAGTTTGCGCAGCTGTCGGAGCTCGACGAGATGGAGCAGAACTACACCAGGAAGCTCATCGAGTCGATGAAGATGCTGCAGTCCGAGGTCGACATCGCGCTGCCATTGCAGAAGGAGAGCCTGGGTCCCGCTTACTCTACCTCGAAGGAGTCATACCTTGCATCGGATTGCGTTGTTGTCATCGTGGGCGCCGATGACGTTAGGAGTTCCATCCCCCTCACACACTTCGAGCCGAGGTGGGTTCTTGCGATAGTGAAGGAGGCGACGCCTGTGCTCGCCAAGATTATCTCAGAGAAGAGGAAGGAGGTCGGGTCCAGGGTGGACCTTCTCGAGAGGATCCTGAAGGAGGTCAAGAAGGCAGGGAACATGGCCAAGCAGAGCGAGCACATTGCTCCCCGAGCCGCTGAAGAGGACCTCGTTCAAAACTCAATAACAAGTGAGTGACATCCTCCCACGGCTAAAGCCGCGGGTTTCCAGCCCTTTCGGGGCGTATAGTTCCTGCTTCCTCGACCTGACTTACCCCTCCAGTTGACTGGGGAGCAGAGGCCCGGTCTCCACAGGCTTGAGTTCGGGCATGTCCTGCCCTACCTTTGCACTGGTCAAGCCAGGCGATTGCCAGACCGCGCTTCAGCACGACCTGGGCCGCGTTGGTGTCGCGGTCGAGCAATCCACGGCAGCCGCAGCACTCGAACGATCTGAGGTCAAGGGCGATCTTGTTGAGAGTCCCACAATGAACGCACTCCTGGGTGGAGTATTCAGCGGGGACGCGGACAACCATGCAACCTGTGGCGATGGCCTTGTACTCCGTAAGCCTCACGAGCTGCCCCCAGCTCGCGTCCTGTATCGACTTTGCCAAAGCATGGTTCCTGACCATGTTGCTGATCCTCAGGTCCTCGAAGGCGATGAAGCCGTGCTCCCCGACGAGCTTTGCCGAGAGCTTGTGATTAAAGTCTAGGCGCTGGCGCCTGACGCGTGAATGCTGAGACGCGACCCTTTCGCGCGCCCTGAATCGGTTCTTCGAGCCTTTCTGCTTGCGCGACAAGACCCTTTGAAGGCGCTTCAAACGCTGTTCGGCTCTTCTAAGAAAATTAGGGTGCTCGGTCTTCTCGCCGTCCGAGGTGGCTAACAAGGAGAGCAGGCCGAGGTCGACGCCGATGGGCGTCTTCGTCGCGAGGAATCTACTAGCTGGTCGGACGTTCTGCAGCGGCACTACCTCCTCGAAGACCAGGGATGCGAACCACTTGACGTCGGACTCCCTAACGACTGTGCACGTCTTCAATCGAGAGTCTCTCGGGAGAGGTCGATGGAAGACGACCGGGACGTTTCCAACCTTCGATAGGAAGAGCCTCCTCCTGGCGACATCGGGCTTCACTGACCTGTTATAGGCCTGCGGGTAGGTGAACGACCCCGACCTCCGAAACTTCTTGAAGCGAGGATAGCGGGCGCGGTGCTCGAAGAACGACTTGAAGGCTCTATCGAGCCTCCTGAGGACATCCTGCCCCGCTTGCGAGTGTAGCTCGCCGAGCAGCACATCCTGCTCTCGTTCGGCCGTGAGCAGTCGCGCCTGCAGACCATGCGATGTAGCCTGTCGCTCGTTCTCCCATCTTCTCTTCCTGTGCGCTAGCGCGTCGTTCCAGAGCCTCCTCGTCGCTTCCAGCGCTCTGACCATCCTCGCCTCCTGGCTTAGGTCAGGGTAGAGGCGGAACCGGAACGCACTCTTCATGCGCTATGAACCGCTTTCGCCTATTAAGCACCACTTCCCGCGGCGCATTTCATCCCCGTTCCGAAGCAAGTGGGTATACCTCGATATTTTGATAAGCAGCCCCGCCGAGGCAGAGCTAGATGTCCCAGCGACGACCGGACTTGGCGACCGGGCTGATGAAGTTCTACTCCCAGGCTGAGATAACAAAATATCTCAAGGACGTCGCCGAGTACTACCAAAAGGAGGCCGAGAGGTACGGGGACAAGCTTGGAGGGATGCTCAGGTCAGGGCCGGGCGAACCGGCGGCCAAGGAGGAGAAGAAGCAGGACAAGGGGGACAAGAAGAACGAGCAAAAAGGAAAGCCCACCGGCGGCGGATGGGTCAAGATGGGCACGCTGATGCTCAACACGGCGAACACCGGACCCGCGACGACCGAGGTGATGTATCAGATCCACGAGGACCTGAAGCAGAAGCTGGCGAGGACGAACGAGGCCCTAAAGTCGTTCGAGCAGAACGCCAACACCCTGATCCCGCAGAACGCGATCATCCAGCTGTACGTGCGCAACGGAGTCCCGGAGCGAATAATCGTGGAGGCCGGCGAGGCCAAGAAGGCGGTCTTCAACTTCGACGGTAGGTTCAGGGTCGTCTAGACCGCCTTTTCGGCTCTGGACCCCCTCCCTCCAGAGGCAGAAATTGTGGGGGAGCGCGACGGAGGTGGGGTCCGGCCTGTTCTCGACCAGATTGACCAGACCGCGCGGCGATGACCAGGCGTTGTTAGCCGATATGGCACGGTGGGCCGAGTTATCGAGCCTCAAGCGGTAAATGGGTTCACGACCTTTACCCAGGGGATTTTCCTGAAGTCCTTCTCGTTTTCAGTATAGAGCGTCTTGACTCCGGCCTCCTTCATCGTCTCGGCAATCATGATGTCCCAGAATGAGGTGTTTATCGTCCTCAGATCTTCCAAAGCACGCTTCACTGTGAGATGACTGTAACTCAGCTTCCCCCATTTGGGCGACTCCACGAACGCGCCGACTATGAGGCCCGCTTCCTCTTTGGGCAAGGGCTTTGCTACGTTTCTTGTCAGCACGACATAGAGCTCGCCAAGAACCTGGCTGGAGACATAGTATGGCGACAATCCCTCAAAGCCAGACCTCACGAGTTTCTCACAGACTTTCCTTCGTTTCGGGTCGCTCTTGTCATATGCGTACGCGAGGATGTTTGTGTCGAGAACTGCGCGTTCATCCTGTTCATCGCTCATGAAGCTCATCTCGATGGCCGTACTTTATTCCGCCGAAGTCCACGCCTTGTTCCAGCAACACCATAGCCGCCGCTACCGTGTCTGCCCCCTCCATCTCTTTCGTCCATTTCTCCATTGCGTCTGTCAGCGCCTTGCCAAGGTATCCTTTCTTGCTGCCCCGGGTAGCTCGCGCCACCCTGCGGAATTTTCTCTCCACCTCGGCGTTGACGTTGAAGGTAAGCGTCTTTGTGGCCATGCGATGTATTTAGAAGCAGTTGCATTTAAATCTTAGGGCATGTAAATATTAATCTCCGCTGGCCATAGCGCCAACAGGAATCCCTCGCCGGCCAGGAAAGTGCTCGTCGAGCAAATCGCTACGATCACTGTGGCGGAGTCTGCTTTGACATGGAGACGACCTCGCGCGGTCCGTCGAATGTCGTGACGAAGGACTCCAAGCACGTCCTTCCCACCAGCTTCCTGTCGAGCGTCGCGGCGGCGTGAACCAAGGTTCGGAGTCGCGATGAACCTGCTGCGATCTCTTCGCTCGCCGGGTACAGCGCCACCCTTCTGGAATCGGGCTGACGGCCACATATTCTTCCGGGACGAGACCTGACATCAAGCCGAGCGACTCAAACGTCGAAAGTGGAATCACGAGTCCGCCTGAGAACCCGTTATCGACGACGCAATCGAACGTCATCCCGGCCAGCTCGACCGAGGTCACGGGCGCGCTAGGACTGAACCTCTTGCTGTATTTCCAGGTCTGGTCCAAACTCTAGCTCGAGGGCCCGCGGCATTTTGTAGACAACGAAAGTCAGGGCGACCTTGAACCGCGAAGAGAATCCTCGCGCCTCCTCATAGGAGCTGAAGACGCCTTGGAGCTTCTTTCCTGAAATCACGACGGCTTCGCCCGTGGTGTCTCTTCAGGTCGCTCCAATGGGCCCTTACGTACTGGACGTCTTGCTTCACTTCCTTCCCAGTGCGATCTTCCTTGTCGATTCTCGACCCACTCCTCAGGGCTCCGCTCACGGCCAATCCATCGAGACTCCCTGGAGAGCCGCAGCTGACTTGGCCCGTCAGTGGACGTTTTCATCTACACCGCTGATCAGCACCTGCTTCTTCATGGCCTTAACACGTTAACATGATAATGACGATGATGGTGAGCTCCACAATCGGGCGGCATCACTCCGAGCGATTCGTGCGAGAAGGCTGTCCTTGCAACAACCCAGTACTGCCTGGAGGAACGCGAGCGTCGCGTGACTATCACAGGGAGAGCGACTTTGCGATCGTCCTAGTCCATCCCAGCCCCTTTCTCATCCAATCCTCCGGAAAACCCGCGGATTCCCGCGGATTCCGGGGACAATACTTATATCTGATAGTCTCACCTTATCCGAATGACGCATCATGTCGGAAGACATACTGCTTGTCGGAAAGAGGGGAGAAATATACACGGATGAGAAGTTGCGCAGAGAGGCGGGGATAAAGAAAGGGGGTCGTGTCAGAGCGACTGTAACGAACGGCCGGCTAATCATAGAGCCACTCCCATCATTGGAAGATTTGCTCAGGAGCCCCCTGGTCACAATTAGCGTGAAGCAGGCCGAGCGACTTAGTGAGAAAGCCCAAAAGGAAGAAGGGCTCCTTGGCTGAATTGCTTCTTGACACGACATATCTCCTCCCCACATTCGGCGTCGCAATGCAGTTAGAAGGATTCGAGGAGCGGTTCCCAAGGGTATTGCAGACCCACGACGTCCGTTACAACCCGATTAGCTTGGTAGAGGCGAAGTGGGTCGTCCTCAAGCTTAGCCGTCAGCGTGCGGCAATTCGGGGGAAAATGCTAGAGAGATACAGGCTGGGACTGAAGGTGCTCCTTGCTGATGAAAGATTCAAGCAGACGGACTTGACGAGCGAGGCTGTTGAGCGCGTTGCCGACGGGCTCTTGGTCGACAGCCACGCGAAGGACTACTTCGACAGGACGATCTACGGGACAGCATGCGCAAGCAATAGTCTCCTTCTCACGGAAGATGAGCAACTGCACGCGCTCAAGACGAATGGCTATCTGCCTCGACCGAGGGATATTCTCACCTGGAAAGACCTGGTAGGTCATCATGGTGATGCACCGCAGCCAAGAGTTGGAGCGAAAGACGCGCCAGATAAGGACAAGAGCGCCATCTCCGGAAGAGACAGTTGACTCCATTCCAACAAAGGGTGATGCTTTCGCGATTGGAAGGGCCAGGTAGGACCTCGGGGATGGTCGAGGAGTTGGTCCAGCTGAACCCATAAAGAAGAGACGCCCTCTACTAAAGTCAAGTTTCCGAGAGAGGCCCCGCGGGTCTGGTCAAATCGCACCCTCTACGAATGCGCATACGCGCACTCAACTTTACTCTGGCCACGTTCTAGAACGAGTACGCCAGCTCGAGGTATGACTTTGCGAAGGTCTTCATCATCTCGTAGGGGGTGCTGAGGACGCAATTGACCGGGAAGTATTGCTTGATTGCGCCGCTGTCCACCCCGACGCCCATGAGGTAGATGTCCGACTTTCCGAAGCCCTTGATGACGGAGATTAGCTTCTTGTCTATGTCGTTGTAACCCGAGGGGTAGCCATCGGACACCACCACAAGGATCCGCACTCCGGCCTCTCTCGTGCTTAGGGCCTTGTGGGCAACCTGGAGGGCGTCGGGGAGGAGGGTCGTGCTCCTCTGGGTGAGGCCGCCGATCCTCGCCTTGGTCGTGATGCCGTAGTCCTCGCTGAAGTCTTTTATGATCTGGATCGAGCTGTTGAACGCGAGCATGGCCCACTGCGTCCTCTGCCTCATCATTTTTGTCGCGACCTCTGCCAGGCAGGTCGCGATTCCCCTCGTCTCCTGAGCGAAGCTGGAGATGCTCTTGCTCGCGTCGATCAATATGACCCACGCCTCGTCCTTGTACATGGGCTGCAGCTGCTCGAAGACGTCGGTCCTCGGCGACTCGGTCGCCATCACCTGCATGACGGCCTGGGTGTCGAGCTGCGATCCTGCGTCGTGCCCTGAGACATCGTCGAGGATGTTCTTCACCATCATCAGCTGGTCCCTGACGTTCTTTATGGGGCCAGCCAGCTCCGACCTCACGCGCATGAAGCTGCCGTAATCCCCGAGGGGGAACTCGATGCCGTCGAGCCTTGTCGGCGCTATTAGGCCTTCGTAGTAGGCCCTTATCTTTGCCACCCTCGCGTTCGAGGTTTCGGCGCCGGTGAGGACCTCTTGTGCTTCGGACAGGAATATGGGGTCTGTCGGTGTCGGGTCCTCGCTCAGGCCCACCCTGGCGAGAGCAGACCTGAGCAAAGAGTCACCTCTGCTCTGGTCGTGTTCGAGAATCTTGCCGTCGAACAGGCCGCATGGACCATGAGCCTCTGTGAAAGGAAAACAAGGTATCTCGGAGAGCTGTCCTCGGCCGTTGACCGCCGTGTAGATCTCATTGGCGGCCTTTGCGAGGAAGGGCCTTCTCTCAGGCGACTTTTCCTTCACATATTCCTCCACGTTGATCCTGACGCGCTCGTCTATTCCGGCGACCTCCGCGTCCTCTTCGCGCGAGAGCCTCTCGCCGCTAGATTTGAACACCCCGGCCGAACTCAGCAGGAGCTTAGTCGCGATGCGAACAGGAGAGTTGTCAATCTCGTCCGGGTCGGGGAGGCGCAGCGCGGAGAGGTAGCTGGCGTATGCCAGGTCGGCGAGGACACCTGCCCACTTCGACCTTGCCTCGGTGACGATGTGGACGTCCTCGACCAACGAGACCGCGAAGGTCGCCGCGCCTACGTCCTTGGCCTTGGCCCAGGGCGCGTAGCCCCTAAAGTCTGAGAAGGCTGCGTGAAGGGAGAGGTGGAAGAGCGACGCCCTGAAAGTTCGCCAGGTCGTCTCCCATCCTTTGGCGTCCTGGTCCGTGTAGAGCCCCTGGAGCTGGTAGAATTTCTCTTCAACGATCTTTGGGGATGGGAGCTTGACAACAAAGCCCTTGCTGTCCCCTGCGAGGACGGGGACCTTCATTCCTTCGTCGAGGATGAGCCTGAACGCGTCGTAGTCGCGCTGCGCTATGCTTGTCGCAGTGTTCCACGCGTAGTCAAGAACGTTCAGTCTTCTCTACCGGCTTGGTCGCTGCGGGGGTCACTGCTGGAGTCGCAACCTTACTAGTGCCACTACTGCTACTTGCTCCGCTCGTCCCACTACCGAAGACTAGCGAGCAAATCCTTCTCACGATCCCTTGTATCTCGGCGTCGTCGGAGGTCAGCGAGACGAGGGTCTCATCGCAGGCTGCCTTGGGGTCGAGCCCATCGGCGATGAGAGTGGACCAGTTGAGCAGGTCTCCGACCGACGGCCCGTAGGGCAGGTCTCCGCTCTTGTACCTCTTCCTGCACTCCGCCCCGACCCGGATTACCTTCTCCGCGATGTCCATGGGTAGCTTCGCGCGCTCCGAGAGCATCTTTACCTCACGCGCGGATATCCTCGTCCCGACGCTCAGGTAGTCGAAATCGATCCAGACGCTCATGCGCCTCCTGAACGCAGCGTTGAGCGGCTTTGTCCCCGAGAACTCCGAGGAGTACGGGTTCATGCTGATGACCACATAGCCGAACTGATGCCTCGGTATCACCTCGTTGTCCTTCTCGTTGAGCACCATGTGCCCTCTGGTGTCGAGGACGGGGTTGAGCCTAGTGGCGATGTCCTGCTTCATCATGTTCGCCTCGTCCAGGTAGAGTATCCCGCCGTATCTCATCCACGAGACTATCGTCCCATCTATCCAGTTGTCCTTGCCTAGGCCGACGAACCTGCCGAACATGTCGTAGACCGAGGTCTGGAGACCGCAGTTGATCTCCCAGAGCGGCATCCCCGCGATTTGGGCGACGAGGTAGACGATGTGGGTCTTGCCCGTTCCGCTCGGGCCGATAAGCGCCGTCTGCCTGAAGTAATAGAGCGCCCGCATGATCCGCTCGACGTACCCCTCGCCTTCGTCCACGTAGTCCGGCACCTTCGATGGGATCATGCTCCTGAGCGCTTCGGGGACGGGATAGCCCACACCGAGGTCGTACTTCGAGACGCCGTACTTTTCCTTGAGCGACTGCTCCCCGGTCCGGGGGGTAACAGAAAGTTTTACGGAAAGACGGGCCCCTTTTCCCTCAGAAGACGTGGTAATGGTCGTCTTGGGGCTCTTGTCGTCAGAATGACTCATCTGAAGGAACGAAACGCTCGAACTTCTAATTAAACGGTTATGAATCCCCAGTTCATAATTCTGGTTCGTATACCTTTAAATTGACTTGACAGGCCTTCCTCCTACCGCCGAGTGGGTTATATTCGCAAATGGTAGAAGTAGAAGTTCTCGTCAAGAACGTGGAGGCGAATCGCCTGAACGATGAGACGAGGGACGAGACCTCGGTCACCTTCGACGTCGCCGCTTCGCTCGCTGAGGTCGACCACAAGGCGGGCCAGTTCACCCTAAAATATAGCATCGCCATCACCTCCCAACCGCCCGTCGCCAGGATGGACGTGGCGGGTACGGCGAGGATCACGGGCGAGGAGGCGGAGATCCAGGAGCTCTTGAAATCTCCCGACGGGAACAACCCGCCCCCCGTCTTTATGACCATCTACCAGAAGGTCTACGCCATACTCTACCTTCTGTCGGGGTCGCTGAAGATACCCTACCCGTCGCCAGGCCTGATGAAGGTGGTCAAGATGGCAGCCCCCGGTGAAGCGGGGATATCCGGGAAGGAAGAAAAGCCGCCCTCGATATCGGCCTGATCCCAAAGGCGCACTAGAGCCGACAGGCTCGCTATACATGCAGTGGTGCGACCCTCCTGAAGTATGGCAAAGTTCTCGTGAGATTTCTGACGCCTTATCCTAGAGGATTCACTGAGCGATCGGCGCTACTGGCTCGGCGCGGGGCGTCTTCTGCTTCACAGCCTCAGAAGTGGAGACGACCTCGCCAGGCACTAGATGGACGTCTTGTACGAGGAACGGCGATGGGGCTACCAGCCCTGCGGATTGGAACGTCAGATAGAGAATCTCATAGTTCTTGGCGTAGATCCCCATGGCGATGTCGGATATCTTCTCTTCGCCCAGCGCTTGCAAGTCTGTCACCGAGCTTATCGAGGCGCTTGTTATCGTGACCTCGCCCGAGAGTTCAGCCCTCTCCACCGCAGGGTTCGCATCGAGGAAGAGCGTATACTTCAGCCGCAGCCGTCCCTTCGCCGTCTCGATCTCCTTGATGTCGGCTCCGAGGTCGAAGGAGACCTTGGGCAGAGCGGTCATGTGTCCCAGAGTAAGCTTTGCTACCTTTATCTTGGAAAGTGTTACGTTAAAGTCACTAAGGTCAAGCACAAAGGGCACCTGCTTGTTGCTGGACATCACCGCGTGATGGGCGGCTACGCGAGTTAAGGGATTATGGGCTATTGGGGAACCCGTTGCGAGCGACTTCTGGAATCGGGCAACCCCGCGCCCGCCATCCAGAGAAAAGACGTCTGGCGGGATGATGCCGTTGTCATTCGAAAGCCCGCTTTGTCTCGTGCGCAAGGACAAGAAGGTTCTAAGAGGGAAGAGGTGCGTCGAGGAGAGGCTGCATTAGGCCTTCTCTGGAGGGCCGTACCTACTTGTTTGGTTGGGTCGTGACGATGGCGATACTAGTGCTTGAGAACGCCAACGCCGGGACGGTCCAGGTCGTCGTGTAATGGCCCCTCACCGTCTCCTGTACGTTATTGTTGCCGCTTCCGCTTTCATTCACGATAGCATTATTGTTGCTGGCCGTTCTCATTGTGTATTGTCCGACTGAATTGAACCCGGTCTGCGTGCAAACCCCTTGGCCTGGGGGGAACGGAGGGAAGCCAAGGCTTGTGGAGCAGTCTTGTTCACCCGTCGTGGGAATTGTCGAGCTACCGGTGTATGTCCCGTTGACGTTTAGGGTTGATGGGGCCATGTGCGAGAGCGCAATGGTGCCAGAGTCCGTCGCCGTGCCGGCGACCAGGTCCTCGTGCTCGGTGGAGTTGAGGCTAAGGATGCCCGTTACCCTGGTGGAAGACGGACCCGATCCGAGCGTTCCGACTACCACTCCCGCGACCGATGTGCCCGACCAGACTATGGTGCCCGTGTCATAGGTCGTGACTATGACTATCGCAAAGTCGGAGGAAGCGATCACTATCGACGCCCCGAAGGGGTTGAGGTATGGGTTCTCCATCATGACGGTCTCTTTCAACAACTGTGGCTGCGCGTTCCCGACCGTGACTTGGACGATGGTGTTCCCAATGAATGAAAGCGGTAGTTCGCTGCAGGCGTTCGCGGCCCTCTGGCCGCAGGTACCGGAGCCAAGGTTTCGAATGGTGTTCGCGGGCGTAGAGGTCTCTGTGTTGTTTATACGATACTTGCCGGTCACTGTTATCTGCTGACCTCCGGACGTTCCTTGGAGGTTGAACTTGACGCTCCCGCTTACTTTCAAGTCTCTGACTTCGGCGCTCAACGAGAAGTGAAGTGTCGCCGCCGTGAGCGGGCTGCCTAAGATCGAAGTTAGAGGGAGGACGACAGAGCCGCCGCTTGCGTTATACTTCTGATCTCCTAGATTGAACACAGTGCCTGCAGGGTTTGTCGGTGACCCGACCGCGAAGGCCAGCGGCTGCGAGCTGCCTGAGTTATTCCCGCCTTGAGAATAGGCGAAAGCCGCGTTGCCCCCCATCAGCAGCAACACCGCGATTCCCACGACAATGCTCTCGCTAGCTCTGATGGACTTCAATATGAGTCCCGTGAGGAACGTGCGTCTGATATAGCGATTCTTGCCGAATTCCATAACGACCTTCAAACTCGCGCCGAAGGCCACGAGCTAACTTGCAATAATTGGAAGAAAAGTGGGTGGGAAGCGCTCTCCTTGCGCTTCCCCGCCGCATGGCGTAACTGGAGCCTAGGCGGAGATCCCTAGCGCTGTCCTGAAGTCCAGGATTGTCCTATTGTCGCGTTGACTGACGAAGAGAACCCCATCGCTGGGACTCCCCATGAGGTGTTGTAGCCGCCGGACATTCCGTTCATGGTGAACTGGCCACCTGATTGGAACCCTGTCTCGGTGCATGTGCCGGGGATGCCGGTCGAGGCCGAGCAGTCATAGGTTCCGGTCGTTGGGATGGTGGATGAGCCGGTGTAGAACCCCCTCGCATTCAGCGATGACGGATTCATCGAGCTGAACGAGATGGTGCCTGCGTCGAACGTCGTCCCTTTGACGAGGTTCTCGTATTCACCGGACGTCATGTTGAAGGTTCCCGAGGCCGCACTATTGCCGAAAGTGCCGAACATGGCTCCTCCGACCTTTGTGCCCGCCCACAGGATGCTTCCCTGGGTGTATGTGGCTGCGATGACGATGGAGTTGTCCGCTGACGCCAACACTATCGGCGCGCCCCACGGGTTGAAGTATGGTGACTCGATGCTAAGGGTCTCCGTCACCGTCTGCGTGGATCCAGCAATCGTCATCTGGGCGTTTGAGGATGTCCCCACGAAGAAGAACGGGAGGGCGCTGTTGCAGGTCGTGGTGCACCCGTACGGGAGCTCCGCGGCCGGGACTATGCTGCTGACGCTGAACCTGCCGCTCACGCTGACCGCCGCCCCGCCGGTAGTCGTGCCGGTGAAGCTGAGGGATGCGTATCCGTTTGTCGTAAGGCCGCTCTGAGTCGCGAAGAGCCTGTACTGGAGTGTTGCCGTTGTCGGGTCGACGGGCTGCCCAGCGATCATGGCATAGGCAGTCTGTCCGCCGCTAACGTTGTAGATTTGCGTGCCGAGGTTGTTCACCCCGCCGAGCACTGTGACGTGGAGGGTCTGAGGGCTGCTAGCGAAGGCTGCGTTTGCCCCGCCAAGCAGGAAGAGGACTGAGATGGATGTTAGTAACGTGCTGCGCATGAATGTTTTCATTGTCTGAACGAGACCCGCCGACGATGTTTATCGATTCTTGGCATTCTTGGATGCCGCAATCGTCCGCCTTCTGGAATCTGCCAAAGTTTAGCTGAACTTCTGCATCGGCGCTAATTGCACTCTTCTGCGGGAACTGGAATCGCGCCGGTCTTCAGCTCCATCCTCTTCTTGAGATTCACCCCCTTGACGTATCCTCCCCAGGTTTCGGCGAATCTGGCAGTCCCAATCGCGAAGATCGACACCGAGGCAAACAGCGTGGCGTCCCTGATCCCGCTGGTCTGCACGCTGACGTCGCCCATGTAGTCGAAGTACGCACCTTCGATTACCCAGAGTGCGAAGAAGACGCCGGCCATCAGAACGGGAATCCACTCGTACTTCAGCATGCTGAGCTCCTCCACGTTGTAGATCTGGTGAAGCGTCCTCACGAGATAATAGCCGGGGGCAAGGCAAGTCCCAGCCAACAAAACGTCAAAGAACGCGTTAAGATTCAACGACCTCCGAACCCGTCAGATTATTAAAAGCGTTCTGAATGCTACGTCTATCTACGAGGAAGTTTTGGGAGTGCCAAGGGATCTGCAGTTCCCTTTCTCGGAACTCACCGGGCGTGGCCCATCAGGGCGTATACGGCAGGATTTCTACTCCGTGAGGGGTGAAGAGCACGCTGTGGAACTTCCGACTGTGCTCCGTCCCGCGCAGCTTCCTGATCAGGAACTGGGTCTTTATCTCAACGTCCCGGGAGATGTAATTTCTCAGCTCGAAAATCCCGTCGGCGACGAACTCTTCCACCCCCGTTTCGAGGGGGATGCCCACGCCCTGGGGCCGGCTCACCGTCATCAAGGTTGTCACTCCCTCCCTCTTGAGCGTCTTGTAGACCAGGTGCATGAGGAAGCTGTAGTCGAACTTTTCCTCGGTACCGCTCATGAACGCGGTCAGGGAGTCCACCACGAGCCTCCTCGCGCCGAGGTCGTCAAGCGCCTTCAGCAGCGCCTCGATGTTGGAGCCCATGCCCCTCCCCTCGAGGGCTTCGAGGTCGAGGATCTTGATCTTCCCCTCCTTCTCGAGGGAGTCAAAGTCCATCCCGAAACGGAGCAGGTTCCTCTTCAGGCTCTTCGTGTCCTCTTCGAAGGTCGCGAACACAGCTTTCTCGTTGAAGAGCTTCGCCGAGTTGTACACGAACTGCGACGAAAATATCGTCTTTCCGGTCCCAAGGTCGCCGAGGAGCAGGATGAAGTCCCCTTTTTGGAGGCCACCCTGTATGAGCGGATCTAGGCCAGGAATACCAGTCTTGAGCCTTACTTCAGCGGTGACAGTCGACACGATGGGAACCACAATAAGCCCCTCCTAAAATAGGTTAGCGAGCCGGGCTCCAAAAATCGCGTCCTTGGGATGCATTCTGCGCGTAAAATGGTCAAAATCGATTGAATTTTTTCACTTTTGTAGGACATAGAGGAGAAATTCACATTGCTTTATTAGCCGAAAGCGCAACTCATGAGGTTGCGCGATGATGGAGTTTGAGCGGCTCAAGCGCCGCAATCAGGAATATCTCCTCATCGAGACCATCAAGCGTGTCGGACCGTCCAACTATTCGCTGCTCGCCAGGCTCACCGGACTGAATCCCGAGACGGTCAGGTACAAGATAAGCAAGCAGCTTCCGAAGTACGGCCTCGGGCTCACCGTCAACATCAATTACGGAGAGCTCGGATTCTCGATGGGTCTGCTGAAGATAAAGTCCAACTCAATGTCGGGAAAGTCGTGGTTCGACCACACGCACTACCTGATGCTCCTCTCTAAGGTCGTTGGGACCGACCAGTTCCTCTGCCTCTACGGCATCCCATTTCGATTCAAGAAGAAGTATGCGGAGAGCTTCGAGGAGCTGAAGCAGAAGAAGCTGATCGAAGAATACGAAATGACGGAACTGTATTGGATGAGGTATCCCCCATTCAGGTCGGAGCTTTACAACTTTGAGACGAAGTGTTGGAACGTCGATTGGAAGCGGATAGAGGGCACCACTCAGGAGGCGGGCGTAACCTCCTTCGCCGTCAACCACGACCCGAAGGTCGACGACGTCGACATCAAGATACTGAAGTACCTGAAGGAGGACCCGACGTTCGGCCTAGCGAAGGTGGGCAAGGAGATCGGGGTGAACCCCAGAACGGTCAGATACCACCACGCCGAGCACGTCGTCAAGGGAAACCTGATCGTGGGGAACAACGTCAGGTGGACCTGGCCGCTCCAGCAGGGGAAGAGTGGCGAGGTGATGCAGGTCATGGCAGGCTTCAAGGGCCTCGAGCAGGACGAAATCGCCATAGTGAGGAAGCTGTTCAACAAGCTGCCTTTCACCTGGGTCGAGGGCGGGACCGAGGGGAAAGATTACTTTGCATTCATGGACATCCCGATCCTCAGCTTCCACGAATGCGTTAGGTTCATCGAGACTAGCCTAGGGGCAGTGAGGAGCAAGCTCGAGGTGTCCATACTCGATGCGGCGAAGACACAGTACATGAACGTGCCCGACGAGATGTTTGACAAGAGGCTGGGCTGGAGGCTTTTCGGAGTGGACGAAGAGCCGCCGGCCACCGCCCCGACAGGCGAGCCGCGCGAGTCGCGGCAGCTGAGCGAGGGCGAACGAGGACCGAGGCCATGAGGCCGCTGAGCGTCGTCTACAGAGAGCTCGTCCTGGGGGGCCATCTCCTCGCGCTCGGAACCGCGAGCATAGCGGGGGCCGCGGCGTATCTCTTCGGGAGGAGCCCCACAGTGGTGCTCCTCGTCATGGCATACCTGTTCTCGTTCGGGGCCTATATGATGAACCGCAGCGCCGAGATGGACCAGGACCTCGCGTCGCATCCAGAGCGGACTAGTTACCTCGCGAAGAGGCGGAGGGTGCTGCCCGCGGTGGTCGCGGCCTCGTTCCTCGTCGGCTACGCGCTAGCCGCTACGGTGAGCCTGATATTCTTCGTCGCATTGCTCGTCCCGCTCGCGCTCAGCCTCCTATACAGCGTGGGGTCGAAGCGCCTCGTCGGGCTCATAGGGACGACCAAGCTGAAGCAGAAGCTCCTCCTCAAGAACGTCTCGATAGCGTTCGGGTGGTCGCTCATCCCCATCCTAGTTGGCCTCTATTTCGGGGGGTTCAACGTCCCTCTTTTGCTCCTCGGCCCGTTCATCTTCCTCAGGCTGATGACCAACACGATCGTCTTCGACATAAGGGACGCGGAGGGAGACCGCGAGAACGCGGTGAGGACTCTGCCGACAGAGCTTGGCGTGGCCCGGTCGTTCGACGTCGTCGGAGTCATAGACGCCCTCTCGGCGGCCTACCTCGTCGCGCTCCTTATAGTCGGGCTCGTGCCTTTGTTCGCCTTGACCCTTATGCTGCTCCCGATTTATTCCGCGGTCTATAGAGGGTTCGCGATGCAGAGCAACGCAAACCTGAGCTTCATCTGTGACGTCGTCGCAGATTCTGAGTACGTGCTTTGGGGACCCTTGATGTACATTGGCAAGCTACTCATCTAACAACGACGAAGCGGAGGAGAGCAAGGCTGTGCAGCAGCCCGGCTCGAATCCCCTCCTGGCGAGATACAGACAGGAAGTGGAGAAGCGGCTCTCCGAGATATACAGCTCGGACGGCTGGATCTCCGCCGCGGCGAGCGAGGCGATCCGCGCTGGCGGCAAGAGGCTGCGGCCGCTGGTGGCCATCCTCACGTGTGAGGCGATATGCGGCAATCCAGAGCTTGCGTTTCCGGTCGCAATGGCCTACGAGCTCGCCCACTCCGCCTCCCTGATTCAGGACGACATCATCGACGAGTCTTCGGTTCGCCATGCGAGCCCCACCGCATACAAGAGGTATGGGCTGGCGCGGGGGATCATGCTCTCAGACAGCATGATCTTCGAGATATTCACCCTGATGGCGAGGTACAAGGACACCGAGCTCCCGAAGGAAGGGCTCGGCCGGCTGTTGGAGCTTCTCGGGCACGCGGCGAGCCTTGCGGCGGAGGGTGAGATGCTCGAGGTCGCGCTCTCTAGAAGAGGCGACATCAAGACCGAAGAGTACACCAAGGTCATAGGGCAGAAGACCGGCGCCCTCTTTGCAGCTAGCGCCGCCTCCGGAGCGGTGGTCGCAAGGGCCGACAAGGCGCTCATCGACAAGATGTTCGAGTTCGGGCTCTCGCTGGGGGTCGCGTTCCAGATAGGGGATGACATCCTCGATATGACCGGCAACACCGTGAACACCGGCAAGCCGCTCTTCAAAGACATCGAGAACAACGCAGGAAACATAGTGCTTCTTCATGCCCTATCGAAAGGCGACGCCCTCCAGAAGAACGCGATCAACTCACTTCTCTTCAAGAAGTGGTTCACCTCCCTCGAAGCCGAAAGGGTGGTCAGCCTCTTGAAAGAGCTCGGGTCCTTCGCTTATGCTGAGGCTCTGCTTCGCGCGCAGACGGGTCGATGTAGGTCTATTCTGGGCTCCCTCCCTCCGTCTCATGCGAGGAACGCGCTCGAGGAACTCCTCCGGATGCTCGAAGCCAGGAAGGAGTAGAAAGTCCCATGGGCCAGCATCTAGTTGAAATAGTCTCGCATAGAACGGGAGAGAAATCAAATTGAGCAGCCCTGGAAGGATACCAACTGGCATAGAAGGCCTCGATGCCATGATTGAGGGCGGCTTCATTCGGGGCGACATGCACCTCCTAGCCGGCGCGCCAGGGACGGGCAAGACCATACTTGCATCCACCTTCGCCTACAACGCCGTCACCTCACAGAAGGAGAAGGTAGTGTATGCGAGCTTCGAAGAATCCACCGAGTACCTAGAGAGGAACATGAAGAAGCTCGGGATCGACCTCCCTTCGGCGGAGAAGGCAGGCAACTTGAGGGTCATCGACTTGGACGCCCTGAAGGGGAAGGAGCTGGAGAGCAACATCCAGCTGCTCATATCAGCGGTGAAGGAGACCAAGAGCACGATACTGATAATCGACTCGCTTACCGCCCTGCTCCTTGCGACGGAATCGAAGTTCGAGCTTAGGGCCTTCATGAAGAGCGTATACAAGACCCTGAAGAACCAAGGCGTGACCACGCTGATGACCATAAGCCAGACGCCGGGCATGGGGTTCGGAATCGAAGGGTTCGTGGCCGACTCAGTGCTCCTGCTGGAGAACGTCGTCGAGAAGGACCAGTTCAAGACGCGCCTGATAATCCTGAAGATGAGGGGCACTGAGCACAGCAAGCGATACCATACGGTCTCGTTTGCGCCGAAGATGTCGGTATCCAAGTACTAGACGTCTTTCCTCCAGACCTGAGCCGGTCTGCCTTCCGACCGGCTCTCACGTGCTCGCGGGACTAGATTTCTGCTCCACTCGCTTTATAGCCTGAAGCTTAAGAAAGTTGCAAGTTTCAAGGAAAAAGCGCGAAAACATTGGCTCCAGACTCCCCTGCAACGAGGCCGCCCGGGATTCCCCTCGACTTAACTAGCGTAGCCTTCGACCTGCGGAGGTAGGGATCGCTCTGGACCTCCAACTGGTGACGGCCGCAGCGATCCCGAACATCTTCCCGTACCTCCTCTACCCTCTCGTCCACATAGTGACGCTGGAGATCACCGCGCTCTCCGCGTACTACATCTACAGGCAGAAGATAACGGCGTATCAGTACACGAAGGGGCTGCTTCTCGCCGTCCACCTCCTTTTTGCCGGGGTGGTCATCTTCGAGTTCCTGCGGACCGCCTTCCTTTCTGTCGACTTCATCACCACGTACACCATCGGCGGGACAGAGCTCATCCTCGCCGACGTGGTCTTGCTCACCCTGCTCGCGGTCACCGTCTACCTGGTCCCCTCGGGGATAGGCAACAAGAGCATCGCCAAGCTGCTCTGGGAGAAGAAGGTCCACGTCGCCCTCTTCGGGGCCTACACGGCGTTCATCGTGTACGCTGGCGTGTATCTTGCCGCGGTCCAGCCGTTCACGAGCAAGGAAGTGCCCAGCGTGACGGGTGCCTCCGTGCCTATCACGGTATTCACGACATATTATCTGGTTCTGCTCCTGTTGGTGCTCGCCGTCTTCATCCTCTACCCCTCATTGATGCTAGTGTTCGCGGCGAGGAAGGTGAAGGACCCATCCGTCAGCAGGGTCCTGAACATCCTGCCGATCATCTGGAGCGGCATAGGCGTGGACCTCCTCTTCTTCAACGGGTACCTGCTCTCATCCAACATAGACGCGACGCCCTTCGGCTACCTCATCGCCTCGGTGGCGTTCGGGGTGAGCGCGCTCGTCTTCAGGAGGGCGTCACTCCTCACGGCGTTCTTCGAGCCGGTGAGGCCTACGGGCAAGTTCACCGCCGAGTTCCCGTTCACGGAGCACTTGGGCGTCCCCGCGACCTTCCTCCCAGGGAGGACCCTCCTCCTGGAGACCGACCCCTCCGTGGCATTCGAGCAGGTCGTGACCGATTTTGCTCGCCAGTCCCTCTCGAACAACAGCACCGTTTACGTGTTCACCGGAAAGGGGAGCCCGATATTCAACGCTCTCCAGAAGGTCAGCGGGGTGAGGTTCTACATCCTCTCGACGAAGGTGGCCTACCCGAAGCCCGAAGAGAACGAGCCGTCGCAGATACTCATACCCAGCAACGATCAGGCCGTGATGCTAGACCTCATCGACAAGACGATATCGGCCGCCACCGCCCCCGCTCAGGTGGCGTTCGTCTTCGACAGCGTCTCGGACATGGTCCTGTCGGGAGGGTTCGAGGGGACATACAAGTTCGTGAAGCAGGTGAACGAGACCACCGGTAACGGGAGGACGGCCGCGCTCTTCCTCATGACCCTCGGCGCCCACGACGAGAAGGTCGTGAGCTTCATCAGGAGCCTATTCCCCACGCAGCTCATCGACGACGCGGCCGGCCTCAGGGTCACCCGGTCGCAGTAGGGCCGGACCGCACCGGGGATTCGTCCAAAGCACATATATCTCGGGTCGGCCGAAGCGACTGCGCAATGGTGACCATTGCGGTTCCTGACCTCTCGACTGCCTTCCTTGTGGCGGCGATAGTCCCACTCATCTTGGGATTCCTCGTCGGGACCGTCATAAAGCAGGCGCTCAAGATAGGCGCAGTGATAGCCATAATCGTCCTTCTCCTCATTTTCGTAGGGGTGCTCACGCCCTCGCAGGTACTACAACCGATCTACAGCGCTTTCAAAGGCTCAGGCCCCCAGGCGCTGACGGAGGCGAAGAGGTTGTCGAGCTACCTGCCCTACTCCTCCATCACTTTCCTGATTGGGCTGGCGGTCGGCTTTTACAGGTAGGTCCTAGAGCAGCCATTCTTTCGGCGGGCCGTCCCCTCCCGCGCAGTGCACCTCGCCGGTAACCCTCCGCAAGAAAGACGGGCAAACGAAACACACCAGGAAGCCTACCTCTTCTTTGACGACGGGGCAGTCGACGCTCTCCTTCTTCATCCTTGAGATGGCCTTGGCTCCGGCGACTCCCTTGAGCTGCTCCGAGACCTTTTTGGGAATGCGCTTGGGCTTGGCAGCCTCGCGAATCTTCACCACGAACTTGTAGTCGACCGACAAGCGCCTGTAGCTTCAACGAGAGGCGGATAAAAGCGTGAGCATCGAATGAGGAGACACGACGAAAATGGCGACGCCGAATTCGCGAGAAGGCGTCCAGGACCTTTCGGACTTATTTGCCCCGCCTAGAAAGCAAGAACAAGGGCACGAAGATCGCCAAGTCTGCCACCAAGGTGGCCAGGAGAAAGCCCCCGAACGATAGCACGAGGTTGCCGCCGGTCGGCATGGTCATGAAGGGCATCTGTGCGGCGACTGTCTGTTGAGTCGCTGGAGAGACCTGGTTCTCGAAGGTGACCGTTATGAGCAGGGCGACGACCATCATGGAAGTTATGATGATCGGCGGTATGAGAGCGGCGATGAGCCTCATCACTAGACGAGCTCCGTGAAAGTCTTGTGGCGCACGGAGATATATGAATCTAAGGCGCGGGGCCGTTCCCCGAACCGTCTCATCTGCCTATCGTGAAGGCGATCCACTTTGGAGTGAGCGGGGTCGCGGCGAGCCTGCTGACCATCATGAAGCGCCCCTGCTCCGAGAACTTCATCCTTATCGTCCCGTCGGTCGCGTACTCCACGGACTTTACCGTCTTCTCGTCGTGCACCCCCTCCTCGAGGAGGACGAGGCCGGTGACGCCCCTCGTCTGCAGCTTCGTGTGGATGGTGTCGAGGAGCCGAAGCGCCCTCTCCGCGCCTCCGTAGTTGATGACGTCCGTGAACGAGTCGATCACGATCCTGGAGTCGTCTTCGGGCTGGACGCCCGCTTCGTCGATGATGGACGTTATGCCCACCGAGACGTCCGTGAGGGAGGTCAGGCTCGCCGAGTGCTTCGACTTTGACTTGCCCGATTTCCAGGAATAGCAGTCAAGGAAATGCATGTATTTTTCGAGGCCTCGGTCCCAGTTGAAGAGCTGCATGGTCTCGAGGACCCTGTCCTCGCCCTCGCTCGTCGCCACAAGGAAAGCGTCCTTCTTCTCTTCCACGCCGGTGTAGAGGAAGCGCTTGCTTAGGATGCTCTTCCCCGCCCCCGGCGGGCCCAAGACCAGGCACAGGGAGCCGACGGGCATCCCCCCGAGCATCATCTGGTCCATGTCTGGGACCCCTATCGGCAGGCGCTTCATCGAGTCCAGACGTAGATGTCGAGTCGTTATTAAGAGGGGGGCATGCAATATGGTAGGGCAGGCCTCGAAGACACGCCGTGGGCCGTTGAAGCTTATAGAATCGCAAAAAAGGGCGGTCCCCAGTGTCGAGAGCTATCTCCAGCAGGAAGCTCGCCACGATGGCTATCCTGGCCACACTCTACGCCCTGCTCGACCAGATTCCGGTCTCGAAGTTGATCGGAGTGAGCAGCGCCCTGACCATGGCCGAGGTCTTCAGCCCGCTCGCCGGGATGATACTCGGTCCTTTCGCGGGAGCCGGGTCGGTCATCATAGGCACCTTCGAGGCGTTCGTGTTCGGCCGACCCTTCGCATTCGACGGGCTCGACTTCCTCCCCGCGGCTGCAGCCGCCCTCACCGCGGGGCTCGCCATCCAGAAGAGGTGGCGCTCCGCGGCCGCGCTCTCCCTGTCGCTTGCCGTGATATTCTCTGTCGACCCCTTCTCCACCCCCTTCATCATGGTGGGCTCTCTTTTGGTCCCTTACTACTGGATGCAGCTGCTCGCCCTAGGGGCGTTCGTCGCGGCGTCGTACGCCCAAAGGGCAGGCTACAGGTTCGCGACTGCCGAGGTGCTGGTCGTGGCGACCGTCTTCCTCTCGACGCTCAACGCCGAGGTGGCGGGCGGGATAATGTATGAGAACGTCTTCGTCTTCACGGGCGTGATGAGCTCGGCCGCGGTGAAAGGGTTCTGGCCGGTCATCTTCTACGTCTACCCCATAGAGAGGGCGTTTTTCACCGTCGCCGGGTCGCTCCTGGCCGTGCCTGTCATGAAGGCGCTCCCCAGGTCGGTCCTCGAGACGCTTCGCGGGCCCGCCGAGGAAGCTCACGCATCCTCTTGAGCCACCCTTCTGGCCCCGTACGAAGCTGAGTCCTAGAATATCTGCTCGGTCGGGAAGACCTCTATCCCGCGCTCGGTGATGCGATACGGGTGCGGCTGGGTGTCGTGCGCCACGCCTCGCATCTTCTCGATGCTGAAGACCCGGGTGAAGGTCGAGCCGGCGAGGATCTTCGACATCACGATGACGCCCTGGGTCAGGAACTCTTCGAAGACGTGCGGGCGCTGGAGCTGGGCGTCGTTGAGCTCGTCAACGAAGATGGTGGTGCACTTGGTCTTGTATGCCGCGGCGATGAGCTCTAGGAACGCGATTCGCCTGGTGTATTCATCGCTGAAGTGGACGATGAGCGTGGAGATGGGGTCGATCACGAGCCGCGTCGCGCTCACCTTCTTCACGGCGTCAGTGAGCGAGGATATCATG
>Ga0209517_10003144_pt1 | contig 22630 bp, 15 predicted proteins | sample PeaSoiMetSII2010_FD_187695 | JGI IMG/M metagenome (GOLD analysis project Ga0209517, IMG submission 187695) | Peat soil microbial communities from Weissenstadt, Germany - SII-2010 (SPAdes) (version 2) | ecosystem: Environmental > Terrestrial > Soil > Wetlands > Peat | place: Germany...
TGGCTCGCGGGGTGCGGATGGGCCGCAAGCGGTTGCTGTCCGCGCAAAAGGTCGCCCATGCCCGCAAGTTGATAGAGCAGGGGGAAGGCCCCGACAATGTGTCGCAATCGCTCAACGTCTCGCGACGGACGCTTTTCAGGGCTTTAGAGAATCAACGCGAAAGGTAAAAACATTGGATGATGAACTATTAGCACAATTAAAGTTGCTTACGAATGATAGTAAAGGCGTACCCTATCAAGAATTTGAACGTATACTTAAACATCTACTTAAAGAAAAAGAAGATATCTCTGTTTCTGAACTTAATAAAGTCTGTGATTTTGCCTGTAAGCAGCTTGGTTGCTGGAAAGCTGAATGGTTGTTCTCTCCCGCTGGTTCTCCCAATAACATTGCTCAAACACAGACAGATGGATGGAGAATATTCTACGAAGAAATTTTTGATGCACTCGTCAAGGAGGCCCAGGATGTACGAGAAGCGCTTGAGGGCTTACGAGCAAAAATATTGCTTTCGCATTTAATAGAGCAGAGAATAGAATATAATGAAACGAAACCGTTCAAAAAACTCACAACAAGTGTGCTGAGTCATATGTCCTTTGTATTTAAGCGGTTAGGTTTCCATCGGATCGGGAGAAAGCTATATGAGCGTAGCTTATACCCAAAGGGGACGGTTGCCCGCCCGTAAAGCGTCAGTCTTGTTATCCGGCTTTATTGTTGGCCCTTAGATGCCGCGTTCGTGGCTAACAATTCCCATGGCCACTTGTCTTTGGCTTGACACTCTTTCCAGAGTATCTCCTGCACTGCACGAGTAGTTTTGAGCAACACCTCCCCAGTTATTGCATGGTTGGGGCTGTAGCTTACGTTCCCCTCAATGTCCATCGCTTCATCGATGAAGGGAAACTGAGCGTTGTGGACCGCGTCGCATCTGAGATAGCGATAAAGCAGCTCAGAGAGTGAGAAAAGGTGCAATTTATCCCGAAGATTCTGCGGATCAAATTTCGGAATGGCGGCTGACTCGACCTTTCTGACGAAGTCTTCCGGTGAGATGTATCGCGTTCCAGCCTTGATGTCGTCTTCACTTCCAAACACGGACTGCAACGCGGTAACGATCTCGGAGTGTTGCTTTAGCTTTCTGTAATTCTTCCAGCCTTGGTATTTGGAACGCGGCCATTGATAAAAGAACAACAGATCAATCTGATCGAAAAAGGTGCGATTGCCAGAGTACTCAAGTACAACCTTTCGATAAGCCTCATTATCATTCAAGTTGCCATAGCGCATGGCGGCAAAAGCGCCTAGGTAGCAGCTCAAAACCAGCATCCCTTCGAGGTGGTAGCGGTTATTTGCGATCAGCTCCGCTGCCTTGTCCAAATCTTTTTCCCAGCGCTTAAAGTACTCATCAATCAACAATATCTTCGGGCTTTCAACAATGCTTTCCAAAAGGATTCGCTCCAGCCTCAGGTTAGAAGAATATCGAGCTTTCTTTCGCTCTCATCGAGAACTATCTTTATTTCTTTGAATGCTGTCATTATTTCTTTGGATACGGCCCTCGCTTCATCAAAGCTAACAGCCCTTGCGGTAGCATATGCTCCTGCGCTCGCAGCCATTTGGCGCTGTTGCAATCTAACATTCAAGTATCTTTGGTACACAATAATAGACTCCGACAATTTGTCGTGATTTAGAATGAAGCGCTCTTTCAATCTCAAAAACTTGTCATACACTTCTTCTTCATGGCTTTTTGCTGCTTTTGCTGCGTTGATACGTTCCATTATTTCATCTTCACTGTAAAGGCCAATGACAACCCTGTCACCAGACCGCCATTCCTTCAAATCCTCAAATGCCAGACTTATATCCTTTTCAGCAGCGATCTGAACTCTTTTGTACATTTGTTCAATCGTCGTAAAAGTTTTAGACAAAAAGAATGGACGGTATACGTATAGGCAAAGTTTGATGAGGAGATAGACTAAAATTACAATAATAATTGAAAACAATAGTATCTTCAACATTGTCCTCCCTATTTAGGGGATGATCCTAAGAAACATTGTTGATCAAGTTTCCTCAACTGGACAACAAAGTGTCCAGTTTTGCCCGCTGTTTTTACTCGTTTTTTTGCTCGCCGGCAATTGTGCCTCTTGGCAGCGCGACTAATGACCGCGCGTCCCCGCGTTTCGCTATCGTTTTGCATGATGTTGCGGGGTATGAAAGACCAGCGAACGGGCGTCCTGCCTACCTTGTCTTTCCTCGTTCGAGACAAGGGCGCAAATTGTCCCTATTGTGAAAAGTGCGGGAGTTACCGCCAAAGCCTTTCAAACCGCGCCGGATTGCTCGCCGTGTAAATGACGGTGTGCTGAATGCACCGGTGTCCCAGATAGTCTTGAATCAACCGGGTATCCGCGCCCTGATCGGCCAGGGCAAAGCCGCAAGCATATGTAATACTCTCATCCTTGCAAGTAAGAGTCATCGGGCGCACCTCGCGGCGCATCGGCGCCCCCGTTTCCGTACAGACAGGATTAGTCATTAGTTTATGCAACCCTTGGTGTCAGCCGCTGAACGGCAATACTGGCCGCACGCTTGCGCATCTGTGCAAGATCATAATTCATCTGCATCCGAAGCCACGTGCGCCGTACTGCCAAAAGCCTTTTCAAACCGGATGGCCATTTCAGGAGTGACGTTGCTGCGCCCGGCAATAACGTTGTGAAGCTGCTGGCGGGAGATACCAAGCCCCTTAGCGGCTTCGGCAACACTCAAGCCGAGGTCGTCAAGGCACTCCTTGACGAGTAGGCCGGGATGCACAGGGTTTTTCATCTCCATGGTTTTGTCTCCTTCAATGTCCTCTGACGCGCGCAAGGTCGAGAGAATAAGAACTGATCCGCGCCAGCATATCGGGCGGCAATTTGCTGCCGTCATCATCCTCGAACACCCGCCGCAATCCCTTTGTGTCGAAAGGTTCTTATCATTTTTTTCGGGGATTTGATAAGCTCCATAAATCGGGAGGTCACGCATGGAGCGAAAAGCAGACGATCTTCGGGGCCATGCCCATTTTCTGACCTTGGTTGGAGTTGAAATTGTTGGTTTGTCATAGGCCTCTTGTGCTGCGCACACGGATAACGAGTCGAGTTATCCGTGCCACCCCCGGCGCCATGTGTGGATAATTGTCAGCCCAGCGGGAGAGGGGGAGATTAGCGCGACCTTTTCATGGTTTCAGGGTGTCCCGTGGGGGCATGAGGAGTTTTCTCAATCAATTCCGCCAATGTAGACGCGCGGCACGCGCCTTGAGACGGCGCAGGTCAATTCATAGGGGATCGTTCCTATTCGCTCGGCCACTTCAAGTGTCTCAATGACCCCGAACGGCGATTCTCCCCATAGCAGGACTTCATCTCCTACTGAAACCGGGCCGGTTTCAACGTTTATCATAATGTGGTCCATTGTGACCGTGCCGACAATCGGATATCGCCTGTCCCGGATCAAAACTTCTCCGTTGTTGGTGAGCCTTCGGCTCACACCATCCGCATAGCCAATGGGCAGGACCGCAATCCTGGTCGGCCCCGGCGCAGTCCACCGCCTGCCGTAGCTGACGGGATGACCCCCGGGCAATTCCCGAAGGTGAGCGACATGCGTCTTCAAAGACATCACCTGCCTGGGCAGGATGCAACAGGAAGTCTCCTTCGAGGGATAATGACCATACAGCAGGATTCCGGGCCGGACGGCGTCGAAATAGCTCTTCGGAAGGTCGAGAATCGCGCCGCTTGCAGCCATGTGAACGATCCGGGGTCTTTTTGGCAACCGCGCAAGCAGGGAAAGGACTTCGCTGAACCTTGAGAGCTGAAGGTTCGCGTAGGTTTTGTCCCTTTCGTCCGAAGTGGAAAAGTGAGAGTAGAGTCCCTCCCAGATACAGGCCCCCGATTTCGCCAGCAGGTCGAACATATCTGCGGCTTTGCTGATAAAAAAACCAGCTCTGCCCATTCCTGAATCGAGCTTTAGATGCACCGGAACAGGCATCCCCCCGGAGCGGCCACAGGCTTGCTCAATCCAGTCCAGATCTTCCTCCCCGAAGATGCTCATGGTTAATCCGGCTTTTACGGCCTGCGAAATTTCATCGGGAAAGAGCCGGCCCAGGATGAGGATACGCTGCGAGATGCCGCTTTCTCTGAGTTCCATCGCCTCCTCGAACCGGGCCACGGCAAACATGGCGCACCCTTCCCCGGCAAGCCGTTTGGCAACCGGCACCGCGCCGTGCCCGTAAGCATCGGCCTTGATTACCGGAATCACCGCTGAGGATGCAACCCTTTCGCGAATGCATCTGAGATTGTGGACAAGGTTATCCAGGTTTATTTCCGCGTAGGTCCCTAATCTCATAAAATCCCCCAAAGAACTTCACTAATTTAAGATTTATGATTTTAGATTTATGATTGTAAATTCAAGATCGCGGGATTTCAGGATTAGGACCTTGATAATCCAATCTAAAATCTAAAATTCAAAATCTGCGATTATAACCTTTTCTATCTCTTTCAGGTACTCTTCGCAATTGTCCAGATAAAAGGAAAGGGCTTTTGAGAACTTTTTGCCCACGATGCCGTCGAGAAGCAACCGGCTGACTTCCGGCCTTCGTCTGAGGACATATTGCGAACGCAGCAGAATTTGCCGCTCTTCCAGGGACATGCCTTGGAGCAGAGAGCGAAAAACATTTTGCGCCCGTGGCTGGTACATCCAGAAATAAAGCAGATCCAGGGCGTTTATTATTATGATCTTGTCGAGGTCGCGGGCCTCGGAACTCAGCCTCTGCATGAATTCCTTCGGGGATTCCAGCATCTTCAAAACGTCGGACTCCGGATAGGCCAGCTCCAGTTGCGCGTAGGCATCGAATAACTGCCTCAGCTTGGCTGAATAGTCGGCCGCGCGTATCTCCATGAACTCATGGCGGTCAGCCAGTCCTCCGATGATTCCGGCTACGCAATCCGAAGCGGCCTTGGATATTATGGCCGCCCATTTCTGGAGCACGCCTGCCGCATTCGCAACGCCCACGGCCGGCAGAAGAGCGCCTGCCGCCACATTAAACAATATGGCAAGCGGAATGGACAGAACCGTCCGGAACAGGTTGGCTGTGACGGCCGCCCGTGGAAATCCCCGCCATGCGTTATGACTGGCGATATAGATCCCATTGACGAGGGCCATGAAGGTATACAGCAGCACCTGATTGGTGGAAGCGGTTATCCCGAAGCCTCTATGAAGGATAAGAGTTTTAACCACCCAGTCGAGCAGGGGAACGGAAAGGCCGGTGAAAAGAAGCGAATCGCTTAGCCTTCCCCAGTCGATATAGCTGTCCCACTTGAAAAGAGCGGAGCGTTTGAGCCCGCCTGCGCCGAAAATCGATTGTACTATGTTTCTAAGACCGGTTATCCCAAACCAGATAAAGCCTCCGAACCATGCGAGCAACCACCAGTCCCTGGTTAAATAGAAGGTGGTGAAAGCAGGAACGAAACCCGCCACAATCTTGATCGCGTCCTTGAGGCGAGTGTTCAGGTTATTCCAGGAAATTTTTATCTTAGGCGTTGCGGGCGAAGGAAGAAGCTCGAGGCCGTTGCCCTTCTCACCGCTCACGCCCCCAAGGGTGACAATATTGCCTTTGGCAACTATGCGCGTTGAGGGTTTGCGGATTTCCCAGCTCTCTTCGCGCTTTTCCCCCAGGTGGCGCAGGCCGGGTATACGGCCCGAAATGGAGCGAAGCAGGCGCGGGAAAAGCTGAGACCTGCTGTTTTGCGGGATGAAAGTATTTCGGAAAAAAGCGTCGATCCGTACAGGAATTATCATTCTATGAACACCGGCTGAGAGTCGAACTTCTCTTTGCGACCGTACCGGCAGTGTTTGCAGCAGGGCAAGCCCCATTCCGTGGAACCGGCGGGAATAGCCGGTGGAATCGCTTCCGATCTTAGAACGCAGGGGGCCTTTGCGGTAGAATTCCTGAAGAGTCGAAATATTTCGAAGGATTTCATAGAATTTTGACATTCTTTCCGGACCGTACCCGTCGTCGTCTTCCATGCGCTTTATTATTGCGCGGATATGCTTTTTCAGGCCTACGGTGTTTTGATCGTTTATGGCCCTCTGTAATTCATTTATTTCCTGATAATTGGCAGCCTTTCCCGAGGAAAAATCCTTGAGATTGAAAATTTCGAGATCGCTGATCGCGCCCTTGCACTCGTAGAGAAGCTCAAGGACTTCTTCGACTTTCAGATTGCTCAAGTTGAGCGTTATCCGGTAGCCGGCCCGCAGCCCGTTGAGCCGGTCAAAAAGCTCCAAGGGTGTCAGTTTTAGCAGAATTGGCAGATTTGGAACATCGGGGTCATCCAGCGGCACATGCGAGTCCGGAATCCAGGGGTTTTGCGTGGGCCTCAGGTAGCGGTCTACCAGCGCCTCCGAGTCAAGCATGTTCATTTGGTCAACAAGAGCGGCGATACTTTCCCTTTGTTCCACCGGGGATTTCTCGTAGATGGGCCGCAGCTCTTCAACCCGAGCGCGCATTAGCGGAAGAAGATTTTCATGTATGAATTTCGCCAGATGAAGTATCGAAGGCTGACCGGCGCCCGCATAGCAAAGAAAGGCGGCCTGATCGATTCGATCCAGGTTCAGCCCGTAGCTTTCATTGATTTCGAGCCGGTGGCGCCGGTTGAATTCCTCGAGGACTGCCAGCACATATTGGAGCCGATAGGCGGAAACATTCCTGCCTTCCTCCATAAAAGACCGGGTCCGCTGGTCGGAAAGAAAAGAAATGAAATCTCTTGCATCGAATAAGCCTGTCGGCAAATAGATAAGCTCGATGTATGCGCCATAAAACCTGGCGGAAAGCTCAATTCCGATCCTCACAGTGACGCCCATTATCTCGGCGGCTTCCAGAAGCTCTTCGGCGGCCCCGGGCGGGACATAGTTGTAATAAATTACAATGAGGCGCCGGATACCCTTGATCCATGCATCCATTATAAGATGGGACGGCGATTTGCGCCCCTTGGTGTTCGAATCGTGAACGTGATCGTCGAAAGAGACCTGGTTCCATTCTTCGGGCATTTCGAGAAGATGATACCGGCGAAGAAGAGAGCGAATAGACCTTGGCCGGCCTATTACCGCCATGCGAAAATCATGGGCGAGTTTCAACTGGCAGATTTTGCAGTCGCGGGCGCGCACCATTTCTTTCATTATTTCCAGGAGGACCCGCGCGGCATTTTTCCGCATGTGCGCTTCTCCGCTGCTCATGACCTCGTCACGCAGGCATCGCAAAGCGGTGATGCGCTCATGGGCTTTACCGGCCTCCAGCGACTCGAGCAACCTCAAGGCGGCATAGGCCATTCGCAGCGCCGGTGAGGAGGCCAGTTCCTTGATCCCGTGAGGGTGAAGATACGCGTAGAGGAGGTTCTTGAGATACTTAAAGGACTCTCTGCGTTCGAGTACGTAGTTTACGAGGCCTGTCAACTCGTAGTCGCGATTGTCGAAAATGATTCCCGGGATTTCCTCTCCCATGACGCTTTTCCGTGGGGCGGCGGGCGGTGGGACCGCAGCCGGGTTTGCCGCTGCCTTCGGCGGCGGCAAGAAGAATTCCTCCATCTCCCTTCCGAAAACTTGGGAAAAGGGGAGGATTGGCCCCGCCTTTTCACAGTGTCCCATGGGGACATTAAGAAGTGTATTCAACAGCTTTGCAGCTATTTTTTACTTTTGTTATCAAGGTTTGGGGAAAAAGTGCCCCAAATGGATTTTAGCATCAAATATCGAACATGTACAAAAAAAGTAATAACGCAACTCCAGGCCGGGCGCCGGGTGATGGATGACAATGCAAGCTATAGACGGGCAAGCGAAATGTGTGTTATCAACGCGCTCAAACTGATAAAATCGGCATTTTTCTCGCCATTTCGAATCGGGATAACGTGTGATCTATCGGAATATGTGGGAGAATCAAGACGATCAGGTACAGAGTTTGTACCTGCTTCACTAACTGTTTGGAGGGGGATCATGTTGCGGAGCGGTGAGAAGTCAGGCGAGCGTTGGAACACGAGTGTCGAAATCGAGTCGAACGAGGATCTCGGGACCGGCATCCTGAGGGAACAAATCCGCCTGGCAATGGAGCAGCTTCCGACCGTGCACGGGGCATCTGTAATCACTGCTCTCTTTCTTTGTTATGCGGTACGTCATATCGTCCCGTACGCAAACATTTTCGGATGGTTTACGCTGGTCCTGTTGACTGTCCTTGGCGAGATCCTGCTTTACCATAGGTTTAGCAAAGTGTGGGAGGATTCGTTTACCGGTGGACCCTGGAAAAATGCTTATCTGATCTTGGTTCTGATTTCGGGGGTAATTTGGGGACTCTCCGCTTTTATCATTTTCCCTGCCGGTAATCACGAACTGATATCGCTCTTTGTTCTTGTAATGGGCGGTATTGCAGCAACGACAACGATATCCCATTCGTCAATGAGGTTTTCCCCCATGGCATGGATTGGGCCGGTAGCGCTGTTTTACGTTATCCGCTTAACCATGGAAGGTGGAGAATTTGCCTATACCGTAGGCCTCCTGATCGTCCTTTACCTGTTAACTGTCCTGATCTATTCGTCCAAACACAACAGGTTCATCACCTCTGCAATTGCCTTAAAGTTTAAAAACCTGGAGCTTCTCGAATAGGTGCAAAGGGCAAATGACAGTCTTTGCCAGGAAATTGCCGAGCGCAAGATTGCCCAGGAAACACTGAGAGTCAGTGAGGAAAAGTTCCGGCTGGCTTTTCAAACCAGCCCCGATTCAATCAATTTGAATCGTGTTCACGACGATATGTATCAGGATATCAACGAAGGTTTTACAAAGATATTGGGTTATGCGCGCGAGGAGGCTATCGGAAAGACTTCCCTTGAACTCAACATTTGGGACGATCCTAAAGATAGGGAACGCCTGGTGACCGCCCTGGAGCGCGAAGGTTTTGTCGAAAATATGGAAGCCAGGTTCCATGGCAAGAACGGCACGAACGTAATTGGGCTTATGTCCGCTCGTGTATTACATATCGGCCGGGAAGACGTTATCCTCTCGATAACCCGCGATATCACGGAACGCAAGCGAGCGGAAGCGGCCCTGCGGGAAAGCGAGGAGTTGTATCGCACGCTTGTCAGCTTATCTCCCGACGCGATCTCGATGGCGGACATGGATGGCCGGCTCACCTTCGCTTCACCGAAGGCCAGGCAACTGTTTGGAGATTTGCCTGATGACGAGATCCTTGGACGCCCTATACTATCCTGGGTCGCACCGGAAGAGCAGGAAAAGGCGTCTGCGAATATAGGGCATCTGCTGACGGCAGGGACGCTCACAGCTACCGAGTTCACACTGGTAAAAAAGGATGGGACCCGCTTTGTCGGAGAGGTCAACGCCGCGGTCATTCATTCTCCTGACGGCAGCCCAATGAGTATGATTATCATTACCCGTGACGTCACTGAGCGCAAGCGGATAGAAGAGGAGCTGCTGAGATCGCAACGGCAATTGGCTGACATCATTGAATTCTTGCCGGATCCTACATTGGTGATCAATAACGAGGGAACAGTTATCGCCTGGAATCGCGCCATGGAAGAAATGAGCGGAATCTCGAAGAGTAATATGATTGGCAAAGGCGATTTTGAGTATTCCTTGCCTTTTTTCGGGAGCAGGAGGCCGATACTCATTGACCTTTTGTCTGCAAGTGAAGAGAAGAAGATGGAGTTATATGAATCTGTTTCAACAGTTGGCGGCGCCATCGTTGCCGAAACCTATGCGCCGCAGGCCTATGGAGGAAAGGGAGCATATCTGTGGAGTGTCGCAACTGCGTTGTTTGATGGGCAGGGAAATGTTGCAGGTGCGATAGAATCCTTACGGGATGTTACCGAGCGCAAGCGCAGTGACGCGGAACGAACGCTGCTCGCTACCGCAGTCGAACAGGCCGAGGAGAATATTCTCGTTACCGATGATCGTCGAACCATCCTCTATATCAATCCAGCCTTTGAGCGTTCCAGTGGCTATCGTTTAGAGGATCTCAAGGGGGAAAAGCTTAGAGTTCTTAGGAGTGATCGGCATGACGAAGCGTTCCACCGGAACATGAAGGAGACCCTTGACTATGGCGAAGTTTGGATGGGCCTCATCATCAATAAAGGGAAAGATGGCACGGATTTCGAGATAGAGGGTACGATTTCTCCGCTTAGAGATGCCTCCGGTTCAATCACCAACTTCGTCGCCGCCGGTCGCAACATGAGCCGTTTTCGCAAACTGGAAAGAGAACTCTATCAAGCCCAGAAGATGGAATCAGTAGGGCGTTTGGCCGGCGGCGTAGCGCACGATTTCAACAATATGCTGGGGGTGATCATTGGCCGGACGGAAATGGCCCTGAAACAGGACATCCCCACGGACAAACTCCAGCACAACCTCAGGGAGATCCTCAAAGCGGGCCAGCGTTCAGCGGACCTTACCCGGCAACTGCTGGCCTTTGCCCGCAAACAGACCGCCATCCCTAAGATACTGGATTTGAACGACACGATCTTGGGCATGCTAAGAATGTTGAGACGGCTCATCGGTGAGGATATCGACCTGGCCTGGCAACCGGGACTTGATCTCTGGAAAGTCAAAATTGATCCCTCCCAGGTTGACCAGATTCTAGCCAATCTTATGGTCAATGCCAGTGATGCCATTTCCGGAATTGGCGCCATCACCCTGAGGACCGACAACGTTGTGATCGACGATTCCAATAGGGCAGAGACGGGCGAATTCATTCCAGGACAATTCGTTCTGCTGACCGTTAGCGATACCGGAGTCGGTATGAGCCAGGAAGTCTGTGAGAATATCTTCGAACCTTTTTTTACCACTAAGGAAGTGGGCAAGGGAACCGGACTGGGATTGTCCACCGTCTACGGCATCGTTAAACAAAACGACGGCTTTATTTCTGTTGCCAGTGAGCAGGGGAAAGGAACCACATTTGGGATCTACCTTCCACGGTTCGAGGTTGAAACTGCACAGGTCCCCTCTGAGCAGATTACTGTCAACCGCCCGACAGGCACGGAAACCATCCTACTGGTCGAAGACGATGAAGCTATTCTTGACCTCAGCAAGATGATTCTCGAAGAGCTGGGCTACACCGTCCTTGCAGCGCATGCTCCTGTATACGCCTTACATCTTGTCGAGGAGCATCCGGGAGATATTCACCTGCTGATCACGGACGTAGTGATGCCGGAGATGAACGGGCGAGAACTGGCAGAACAGCTCATCACTGTCCGTCCGAACCTCAAGTGCCTGTATATGTCGGGCTATACCGCCGATGTGATAGCACGTCGGGGCATTCTGGACGAAGGAGTAAACTTCATTCAGAAACCTTTCGGCAGCGAAGTTCTTGCGGCAAGAGTCAGACAAGCGTTGGACCACTTGGAATAGATGGTCGTAAGATTTTAGATTTTAGATTTTAGATTGGATTATCAGGTCCTAACCAGAAATTCTGCGATCTTGAATTTGCAATCATAAATCTGGAATTCCTAATTGACGTCATTGAGGAGTTGACATGCGCAGGGTTGAAAATATCGCTGATATGCAGCGGCTGGCGGACACTTGGCGCGCCGGCGGAGAGCGTATAGCTTTCGTACCGACAATGGGCTTTCTCCACGAGGGCCACCTCGATCTTTTGCGGACTGCCCGGAAAATGGGGACTAAGAGCGTAATAAGTATTTTTGTGAATCCGACCCAATTTGCGCCCACCGAAGACTTCGAGAGCTATCCAAGAGATCTTGGGGGCGACCTCGATCTTGCAACCGAGGTTGGAACGGACGCAGCATTCATTCCCCCGGTAGATGAGATGTATCCGGAGGGGTTCCAGACATATGTGCATGTCGACAGGGTAACCGAAAACCTTTGCGGCAGGAGCAGGCCTATTTTCTTTCGCGGCGTCGCCACCGTGGTCTGCAAATTATTCCACGCCGTAAAGCCTCACATTTCGATATTCGGGCAAAAGGACTTTCAGCAGCTTGTGACTATCAAACGAATGGTCAAAGACATGAATATGGATATCGAAATTGTCGGCCACCCGATTGTCCGTGAAAAAGACGGCCTTGCCATGAGCAGCCGAAACACATATCTCACCCAGGAGCAACGGCCCGTGGCCCTGCGGCTCAACAGGTGCTTGAAGGAAGCGCAAAAGCTGGTCGATTCGGGAGAAAGAAACGCAGAGATGATTTTAAAGGCAGCCGGCGATTTGCTTACAACAGGTGGGGGGGCCACGGTCGACTATGCCAGGCTCTGCAACCCTGATACTATCGAGGACGTGGAAGTTATAAGCGGGCCGACTCTGCTGGCGTTGGCCGTTTGGGTAGGCAAGACGAGGCTGATAGATAACTGCCTCTTAAAGGCAATTAAGAATTAAGAATTAGGAATTAGGAATGAAAAAAACTTTAAATTATGGATTTAGGAATTAAGGAATTAATAACAAACTCCCAATTCAGCATCGGAATTTACTAATAGAGGGATTATTGTTTTTAATTCCTAATTCCTAATTGATCCCTCATGGCGTCTTAGCCGGGGTAACTCCTTCCGCATCCATTTTCTTCAGGTATTTTTCCGGGTCTTTGTTGAATAGCTCAAGGCAGCCGGTGCAGCAAAAATAGACGCGTTGGCCCTTATAGTCGGCAAAGATTTTTTCATCGACTTTTCCGCCCATGACCGGGCACGACGTCTGTGAGGCCGCGTATGAGATTACGGGCATGTTCCAGCCAAATGAGAGCAGCCCCAACGTTACTGCCAACAACACGATCAATTTAATCTTTCCCATGTTTTCTCCTCGGTTGAATTAAGACTGATTAGAAATCAGTCGCCGGTAGTCAAGTCCTTTTCCGGCGACTGACGACTGACGACCGACAACTGTTTCGAACGCCACACTTCATAGATCGCGGGATAAACGAGCAGTTCCATTATAAACGAGGTGAAAATGCCGCCGACCATCGGGGCGGCGATCCGCTTCATCACATCGGAGCCGGCCCCCGTGGACCACATTATCGGCAACAGGCCCATAAACATGACCGCGACGGTCATAAACTTTGGCCGGAGCCTTTTGACCGCTCCTTCGACAATTGCGTGGCGCAGGTCTTCTTTCGTTTTCATGAGTCCCTTGTCCCGCCTTGAGTAGTATGCGAGGTCAAGGTAGAGCAGCATGAATACCCCTGTTTCGGCATCGACTCCCACGAGCGCGATCAGGCCGACCCAAACGGCAATGCTAAAGTTATAGCCCAGCATATAGATGAGCCAGATTGCCCCCACGGCTGAAAAAGGGACCGCCAGAAAGATGATCAGGGTCTTTGCCGCCGACCTGGTGTTCATGTATATTAGCAGGGCTACGATCAGGAGCGTGATGGGTACGACAATAGTGAGCCTGGCTCTTACCCGGAGCATGTTTTCATACTGTCCGCTCCATACGAGCGTATACCCTGGAGGCAAATGGACGTGTGTGCCTACGACTTGCCTGGCTTGCTCAACGTAGCTTCCAACATCCCGTCCGGCGATGTTGACATTGACATACCCGCTGAGCCTTGCGTTCTCATCACGAATCATTCCGGGAGCCGTCAAAAGCTTTAAGTCCGCCAACTGGGCAATGGGGACCTGCGTGCCGCTTTCGGTGGCGATCATGGTCCTGTTCAACCGGTCAACCGTGCTTCGATAATCACGCAAGTAGCGGATGTTTATCGGATAGCGCTCCCGGCCTTCGACCGTGGTCGAAATGTTCTCCCCGCCGATTGCCGATGTAATCGTACTTTCGACCTGACCGACGGTTAGCCCATAGCGGGCAAGCTCTTCCCTTTTAATATCCACGTCGAGGAAAAAACCTCCGGTTGTCCGTTCGGCATAGACGCTGGTAGTCCCGGAAATATTTTTAAGAGTGGCTTCAATTTGGAGTCCTATCTGCTGGATTTTGCCGAGGTCGGGGCCAAGTATCTTGATTCCGACAGGAGTGCGCACACCGGTATCGTTCATGTCCACCCTTGCTTTGATAGGCATGGTCCAGGCGTTTACGACCCCCGGTATCTGCATGGCCTTATCCAGGCCGTTGGGTCCATAGATCAGGTCTTGGGTGCTGGGGTGGTCAGGCCATGCCGTGCACAGGATATTTTTGAGCCATTCGGGCGCCCAATCCGAATACCAGGTCGGAATTTTCGGCCACTCGGACTGTGGCCTGAGAACGATCACCGTCTCCATCATCGACAAAGGCGCCGGGTCGGTAGCCGTCTCGGCTCGCCCGGCCTTGCCGAAAACGCGTTCGACTTCCGGAAACGATTTCAGGATCTTGTCCTGGATCTGCAAGACCCGCTGGGCTTCGGTTACGGAAATGCCCGGGACAGTAGAAGGCATATATAGCAGCGTTCCCTCATCGAGAGGCGGCATGAACTCGGAGCCGATTCTTTCAAAAACTCCGATGCGGGGGGCAAAGGTAACCGCCACGACCAGGAAGGCAGCAAAAATTGTGGCCCACTTGTGTCTCAGGACGAATTCCACCATCGGCTGATAGATTCTCATCAGCGGGCGGCTTATCGGATGGTTCTCCTCGCTGTGGATCTTGCCGACCAGGACGGCGTTCACCATGCGCGCCAGGATCCTGGGGCGAAACGAGAAATCCTTCATGCGCGTGAAGAGCAGCCGGATGGCCGGGTCCAGGGTGATTGCCAATACGGCGGCAATGATCATGGAAAAATTCTTGGTGAATGCGAGGGGTTTAAAGAGCCTTCCCTCCTGGGCCTCCAGCACAAAAATCGGCATGAAGGAAACCGCTATCACCAGAAGTGCAAAAAAGCTCGGACCTCCGACCTCCTTCACGGCGCTAACGACCACATTCTTGAAATCTCCGACCCTGCCTCCAGTGTCCCAGTGCTCAAGCTTCTTATGTGTCTGCTCGACGACGACTATGGCGGCGTCCACCATGGCGCCTACGGCTATCGCAATACCGCCCAGGGACATGATATTTGCCGTAAGGTTCATCCCATACATCGGAATGAAGGAAATTATTACCGCAACCGGAATGGTGATAATCGGAATAATGGCGCTCGGAATGTGCCACAGGAAGACTAGGATCACCAAGCTGACTATGAGCAGTTCTTCCAGCAGCGTATGTTTGAGCGTATCGATCGACCGGGTGATGAGGTCGGCCCGGTCGTATGTAGTGACCAGTTCAACTCCCTTGGGAAGGTTGGGGGTGATTTCGGCCAGCTTGGCCTTGACCCTGTCTATGACTTTCAAGGCGTTTTCGCCGTAGCGCATGACAACGATTCCGCCCACAGTCTCGCCCTCACCGTCGAGTTCGGCGACGCCCCGGCGAATATCGGGCCCCATGACTACTTTGCCCAGGTTTTTGACCAGGATGGGCGTTCCGGTCGTGTCATTGGTCCCCACGACCACGTTTTCTATGTCGCTCAAATTTTTTACATAGCCTCTGCCCCGCACCATGTATTCACGGCCGGAAAACTCGACGAGCCGGCCTCCCACGTCGTTATTGCTCTGCCGAATCGCTTCTGTCACCTTTTCCATCGGCACTTTGTAAGAGATAAGGGCGTTGGGGTCGAGGTTGACCTGGTATTGGCGTACAAATCCCCCTATCGGAGCCACTTCGGCAACACCGGGCACCGACTGGATTTCATATTTTAAAAACCAGTCCTGGATTGAGCGCAGTTCCGCAAGATCATGCCCACCGGTTTTGTCCACGAGCGCGTACTCAAATACCCAGCCGATGGACGTCTCGTCGCGGGCGAGTTCCACCTGGACGTCACGCGGAAGTTTTGGAAGGATATTATTGAGATATTCCAGCGTTCGGGACCTTGCCCAATAGAGGTCGGTGCCGTCTTCAAAAATGACATATACGTAAGAGTAGCCGAAATCGGAAAAGCCTCGTATGCTCTTTACTTTCGGGACGCCCAGCATGGAGGTTATCAACGGGTAGGTAACCTGGTCCTCCATGATGTCGGGGCTTCGATCCCACTTCGAATAGATGATCACCTGCGTGTCGGAGGGGTCGGGGATGGCGTCAAGCGTGATATGGCGCATCGAATATATTCCCGCGGCAACCAATGCCGCGGTGAACAGCAGAACGAAGAATCTGTTGTTGGCGCAAAAATCGATGATTTTGTTGATCATGACTCTATTTCGCCCCGTCCCCCATGCCGCCGGTGGCGGATTTGAGCTGGCTCTCGGAATCGATCAGGAAGTTTGCCGACGTCACCACCCGGTCTCCCGCCTTGAGGCCGGCGAGCACGATCACTCGGCCGTCCACGCGTGGACCGGCGGTTATTTTACGGGGCTCGAAATAGCCGCCTTCCTTTGCCAGGAATACCATCTGGTTGACGCCCGAGTCCAGCACCGCTTCCTGCGGAATCGACAGTTTTTTCCCATAATCGAGTTTCAGCTCTACATTCGCGTACATGTCCGGCACGATCTTGTGACCGGCATTGTCGAGTTCGATCCTGAGTTTGAGTGTCCTCGTCTTTGGGTCCATTTCGGGAGAGCTGTAACTAACCCTGCCCCTGAAAATTTCTCCGGGAAAAGATGGAAAGGTGACCGAAGCCTCCTGTCCGAACCCGACCATCGGGATTTCATACTCGTAGACTTCAGCCTGGACCCACATAGTAGAATGGTCGGCGATGATAAAGAGGTCCGCTTCAGGGGCGACCTGCTGGCCCGGAAATACGTTACGGGCCATCACAAAGCCGTCCAGGGCCGAATAGAGCGTCAGAGACTTGATCGGAGCCCCCTGCCGTTCGATCTGATTGATCTGTGCCTCGCTTATGTCCCAGTATTTCAACCGCTCGCGGGTAGCCCTGTAAAGTGATTCGGAATTGGACGCGATGTCTCCGAATGTGCTGTTCTTTAGAATGTCCCTCGATTTTTTTGCGATCAGCAGCTCCTGCTGTGTGGCTACCAACTCAGGACTGTAGATGCTAAGAAGAGGCTGGCCTTTCTTGACTATCTTCCCGACAAAATTCACGTAAACCTTATCCACCCAGCCGGCAAATTTAGTGTGTATATGGTAGACCTTGGTTTCGTCGTGCGTGGCCACGCCCACGGCATGAATGGTCTTGGAGATCTCCATTTCGGCGGCTTCGCCGGTTTTTACTCCTATCAACTGCTGTTTTTCGGGACTTATCCTGACTGTCCCGTCAGGCATTTTACCCGCACCCGGCTGCTCCTCTTCGTAAATCGGGACCAAGTCCATTCCGCAGGGGGCCTTGCCAGGCTTGTCGGACTTATTGGAAGGATTCATGGGATCGACATAATAGAGGACCTTGGGCTCCTTTTTTTCAGGAACTGCCGGCTGCTCCTCTTCGTAAACCGGGACCAGGTCCATTCCGCAGGGTGCCTTACCAGGCTTGTCGGACTTGTTAGAAGGGTTCATCGGATCGACATAATAAAGGACCTTGGGCTCCTTTTTTTCAGAGACCCCGGAAGAGGCCATGCGGACGGCGTGCCAGTGGGAGTAGCCGAAGGCGCCAAGTGCCCCGAGCGCGAAGAATAGCAATGGAACAAAAAAAGAACGCCGTTTTCGTCGAACGGCGGGCTTGAGTTCGTCGGAATCATGAATTTTGCCGGAGCTCATCTAGGTGAATTCCTCCTCGGTCAATATGCTGGAATGGGCTGAAAGCAGATAATGGGCCAATTGAAACAAATCTCGATACTTAATTCAATCCCGCTCACGGTGAATATGTCCGCAACCAAAAAACTAATGACTCAGACAGGATTTGCAGGATTAAAAACGAAGAAATCTTGACAAAATTTCAAGAAACTCGATGTCAGTTACACGGATAAAGGAAAACGACCATGCAGAAATGATCGAACACCGCGTCCACAAGGTCTACTTCTGTGCCTTATGGGAAAGCCGAGGGCGAAATGAATTGAAAGTATCTTTCCACCTGTTGAAAGTTTCTTTCAACAACAACTATCCACAGATGACACTGATTACGCAGATAGAAGCATAATTTCTCGAAATTTTGTCAAGATTTTCAGTCCCGGCTACTGTTTTTCTCAGCGTCCTCTGCGTCTCTCAAAATCGACCGTGGCCCCCCGATCAAATCGTCGGATTGCGGCCGGGTTGTCAATAGGTGAGGCCGTTGTCTTTGTCATTGCAACATGATCTTGTGTCCATGGCATTTTTAATGCACAATAAATTTGTCGATTCTTATAGAAACAGTTCTTCATGATCCTGCGGGACACCCGAAAACCATGAAAAGGCGCACCAATAACCACAGATTTTTCTCGCCGCCGCCGAAGGCAGCGGCAAACTTGGCCGGCGGTCCCACCGCCTTCCACCGTCTCCGGCTATTTATGCTTTGCTTCTTTTGCTCCTTTTGCTTAGCTGCCCCCCTGCATGTTTTTGCTGAAGGCAGTGAACAACAGGCTTCTCCGGAAACAAAAGAAATTACCCTGGAAGAACTGATCAAAGCCGCGGCCGAAAACAATCCGGAAATTAAGTCGTCCGCACAGGCCGCAGCGGCCTCCAAGGCGAGGATTCCTGCGGCCGGCACTCTGCCGGACCCGACCGTTAAGTTCGAAACCATGGGTAACCTGATTCCTCCAACGCTCATGAAGGGCGATCCGTCTTCTGCGCGCACCTACGGCATTGAGCAGGAAATTCCTTTTCCCGGAAAACTCGGACTAAGGGAAAACATTGCTTCGGTTGAAGCCGAGTCGCAACGGCATAATCTTGAGCTTGTGAATTTCAAGGTTATATCTGAGCTCAAACAGGCATTTTTCGATCTGTACCTGGTAAACAAGACGATAGACGTATTATTTAAAAATAAGGAACTCCTCGATAATTTCGAAAATATCGCGGAATCGAGATACAAGGTCGGCCAAACGTCGCAGCAGGATGTTTTGAAAGCCCAAGTGGAAATATCCAAGGTGCTCGACAGGCTGCTTTCGCAGGGGGAAAAAAAACGGATAGCCGAAGCAAAAATCAACAGTCTTTTATATAGGCCTGCCGAGACTCCTGTGGGCAGACCCGCTGAATTTAAAAAGGCCGAACTCGCCTATTCGCTCGAAGATCTCACACAGCTTGCCCAGAGCAATTCCCCCGCCCTGAAGGTGTCGGAAAGCGAGGTCAGCCGAAAAGGGCAGGAGGTGGAACTTGCCCGCAAGGAATTTTATCCGGATTTTGCCGCCGGGTTCACATTTTTTGAAAGAGAAGAGAACCCGAACATGTACGGGTTGATGGTCAGCGCCAAACTGCCGCTCTATTTCTGGAGAAAACAGCAACCAGAACTCGATGCCGCCAAACTCAATCTTTCAAGCGCCACGAATACTCGTGAAAGCACCTTGTCAACGCTCCGGTACCAGGTAAGAGAAGCCTACACCACGGCGGCCACTTCAGAAAAGCTGGCCAACCTCTACGTATCCGCGATAGTTCCTCAGTCCAATCTTGCGCTTAACTCCGCCGTAGCCAACTACCAGGTCGGCAAAATTGATTTCCTTCAGTTGATCGACGCCTCTGTGTCGCTTCTGGAATACCAGCTCAAGTACTACGAAGCGATGGCCCAATTCCATAAGGCGCTCGCCCAGTTGGAGCCGCTGGTCGGAGTTGAGCTTGTTAAATGAGGCGCAGGCGTGGGGATTTCTCACGCGAAGGCGCGAAGGCGCGAAGGCGCGAAGGAAAACCCATCGGACAGGATTAACAGGATTTACAGGATTGGTAGGTTCAATTTTGACCGCAGCCCTGCCGATCCTTATCAGCTTTTCCTCCTGTGCCTCTGTACACCCCAAATATCCTAATTGTTTAGTTTAGAGTAATCTGCTTCCTCCCGGCTAGGAGCGCCAGTTACTGCTACTTAGACTGCTCGCATGCCGACGATACGCCCAGAGGCATGCTAATCGCCCGCTCAAGTTCCTCATCGTCAAGAAGCGCTGCTTCCTTCATCTTTTGCAGGAAGTGGTTTCGAGCATTCAGTGCCTGTTCGGGATGGCAAGCTGGATCATAGCTCCTGGGTGATCGCATCATTGCCATGAGGAGCACAACCTGTGAGTGTGAAAGATTGTCCAGCTTTTCTTCGAATAAGTTCCGTGCAGCCGCCTGTAGACCCCTGTGGCCGCTTCCCATCCAGACCAACGAGCCATAGGTATCGACCGCTTGATCGGCTGTCCAATGTCTAGAAATCCAGGTTGAAACAGCAGCTTCTCGAAGCTGAAACTTGAGATTTTTCTCATGGGGAAGCTTCCCCTCCTGTTGGAGCCTTCCTATATGGATTCTCGCTATTCGGGAGAGCAATAGCTCATCGGGCCGATTCTGTGGAAAGAACAACGAGATTATAAATGGGAACAAAGGATGCAAATCATGTTTTCGTTTTGCACCACATCCGAGCCAAAGAGCATCGCGTACCTGTGTGGGTATCGGTTCAGCGCTTACAGCCGGCAATTGCTTGGGAAGTAATATCCGATAGTAACCTTCAAGACCTACTAAGAGGAAAAGAGGGATTACGATCACCCCATATGCAATAAAACGTAGAACCAGCTTGGTCATTCTCTCCCCTTCGGAGCGCTCCTGAAATGCTGCAACCCAAGTTATGCCATACCCCTAATGAACGTCATCAGTCTTGGCCCAAACACGAGCAGACCAATAATCACTGCGCCTGCCGCCGATATGAGCACGGCCCCCGCGGCTACGTCCTTGGCCTTACCTGCGAGAGGGTGGAATTCGGGCGAGGCCACATCTGTCAGGAACTCAAACGCAGTGTTGAGAGCTTCGGCTGTCCAGACTGAAACGGTAGCCAGGGTAATCCAGCACCACTCGTCAGCCCGGAGGCGAAAGAACAAGCCGGCCGCCACGACCAATATGGTTGCGGCTGTGTGCACCCAGGCGTTGTGCTGGGAGCAGAACACTGTGCAGATGCCCTGTACGGCGCACCTGATGCTTCTGATTCTGCCGCTGAAACTTAAGATCTGACCGTTGTTGTCCACTAATTTTTCGCCTTTTTCTGAGCCCTCTGTGTCTCTGGGTTGGATTTTCGAATCCTGACCTGACAATCGGCTAATCTGCGATATAATAAACCAGGCAAAAAGCCGGCGCACTTTTTTTATATTTTCTGCCAATCTGCCGAAAGGAAGTCATGAACCAGGACCACTTGGACACCATCTCCCGTGAAATGAAAATCCAACCACGCCAGGTGCAGACTACGGCCAGTCTCCTGGAAGAGGGCGCCACCGTACCGTTTATCGCCAGGTACCGCAAGGAGGCGACCGGTTCTCTCGATGAGACGTTCGTTACGGCCATTCGCGACCGGCTCGCCCAGTTGGATTTGCTCGATAAGCGCAGGGGCTCCGTTTTAAAGTCTCTGCGGGAGCAGGAAAAGCTTACCGATGAATTGGAAAGCAAAATACTTCAGGCCGAGACGCTTGCGGAAATCGAAGATATCTACCTGCCTTTCCGGCCCAAACGGCGCACCAGGGCGGCCATGGCCAGGGAAAAAGGACTGGAGCCGCTGGCCCTCGTGCTGTTTGATCAAAGTCCGGCAGTCGATCCTCTGGCGCAAGCTCAAAGATTTATAAATCCGGAGAAGGAAGTCGCGTCCGTGGAAGAGGCGCTTTCCGGGGCACGGGACATCATCGCCGAATGGGTAAACGAGAACGCGGATTGCCGTTCAAAGCTCCGGGAGCTGTTTTCCGAAAAAGGGATGCTGCGGTCCAGGGTCGCTCCGGGCAAGGAGGCGGAAGGGGCGCAATACCGCGACTACTTCGACAGGGAAGAAACACTCAAGGGGGCGCCGTCGCACAGAATACTGGCGGTTCGGCGCGGCGAGAAGGAAGGTTTCCTGACCGTGCGCATCGAGCCTCCCGAGAAGGAAGCCTTGAGCCAACTTGAATCGATTTTTATCAAAAATGATTCGGCGGCGTCCATGCAGGTCCGGGCCGCCGTTCAGGACAGCTATAAAAGGCTGCTTTCGCCTTCGCTTGAAACCGAAATGAAAAACGAATCCAAACTCCGTGCGGATAGGGAAGCCATCCAGGTTTTTGCCGACAACCTGCGCCATCTCCTGATGGCCCCTCCGCTGGGTTTTAAGAAGGTAATGGCGATAGACCCGGGCTTTCGCACCGGGTGCAAACTGGTCTGCCTGGACCCGCAGGGAAAGCTCGTCCATTCTGAAACCATTTACCCGCACACGGGACCGCAGGTATTGGAAAAGGCCGGCGAGCGCATCCGGCTTCTTGTTGAAAATTGCGCGACTGAAGCAATTGCTATCGGCAACGGCACCGCCGGCAGAGAAACCGATTCATTTATCCGGGGGCTTGGCCTGCCGCAGGGCATCCAGGTTGTCATGGTCGATGAGAGCGGCGCTTCGATCTATTCGGCATCCAGTGTTGCGCGCGAGGAGTTTCCCGATCACGATCTCACCGTCCGCGGGGCGGTATCGATAGGAAGGCGCCTCATAGATCCCCTGGCGGAACTCGTAAAAATCGATCCGAAATCAATCGGGGTAGGCCAGTACCAGCACGATGTGGAACAGGCCGAGTTGAGAAAGGGCCTGGACGACGTTGTGGTGAGCTGTGTGAATGCGGTTGGAGTCGAAGTCAATTCGGCAAGCCCCCAGCTCCTGTCTTACATATCGGGGCTCGGTCCCCAGCTTGCCGGAAATATCGTCTCGTTCCGTGAGAAAAATGG
>Ga0209517_10003146_pt1 | contig 22628 bp, 21 predicted proteins | sample PeaSoiMetSII2010_FD_187695 | JGI IMG/M metagenome (GOLD analysis project Ga0209517, IMG submission 187695) | Peat soil microbial communities from Weissenstadt, Germany - SII-2010 (SPAdes) (version 2) | ecosystem: Environmental > Terrestrial > Soil > Wetlands > Peat | place: Germany...
TCCGATCTCGAGAGTCGCACCCTTCAGCCACTGGTCTTTAATCGGTTCGCCCTTCTCGCCGCGCGGTGTGTGGCAGTCGCCGCACAAGCCAATGTCCTCGACCAAGTACTTGCCGCGGGCAATCCGCGCGGCCGAAGCTGCATGCGGTTTTGGCTTCTGCCCCGCCAGCATCGGAACCATCAGTAATGCGACCGTGATCAACGCGAAGAACAACTTTCTCATGGAAAAGAGACTCCAGTAGTGCCGGTGGGATGGACAGCGCGAGAATATTAGCACTCCGTAATGACGATCGCGAACCAACTAGTTTTGGCGGATACGCCTCGGCTGTGTAAACTACCTTCGCGATGACATCGTCCCCCAGATGTGCCGCCGCCCGTCTATGCTTCCTGCTGGCGCGTCTGACGGCTGTGCTTGGGCTGTCAGTTTGCGGTTCTGCCTCCGCTTATAACGGCCATCCTAAACTCGTGGTGGTCATCGTGATTGACCAGTTCCGCGGCGACTACCTGGAGCGCTACCGCGACCAGTTCGGCGACGCCGGCTTCCGCCTCCTTCTCGACCACGGCGCGTACTTCCCCAACTGTAATTACGACTACGCCAACACCCGCACCGCCCCCGGACACTCCACCTTGTTTACCGGCTCGTACAGCAACGGCCACGGGATTGCCGCGAACGAGTGGTGGGACCATAAAAAGAAACGCATGGTGACCTCCGTCGAAGACGACGCCACGAAACTGGTGGGCGTTACCGGGGACAAGGCCGGTGCCTCCCCTCACAATCTGCTGGCCGACACTCTCGGAGACGAACTCAAACTCGCCACGCAAGGCAAATCCCGCGTTTTTGGGGTGTCCTTAAAAGACCGGGCCGCCGTCCTCCCCGCCGGCTTCGCGGGAGACACGGCCTACTGGATCGAGCCCAAGAGCGGCGCGTGGATCACATCTACCTACTACCGCGACGACCTGCCAAAATGGGTGCAGGATTTCAACTCCTCTCGCCCCGCGAAGTATTGGGATCGCGACTGGAAGGACGCGCAGGGGGCCCTTCTGCGCTCCACCGCACATAGCAAAAGAAAAAACGGCGAAGAGGCCGCCTTCTTCGAAGTCGTCGGTTCCACCTCGCTCGGCAACGAATATGAGTTTGAGTTCGCCAGGGAATTAGTGGCTTACGAAAAACTGGGCCTCGGTCCCGCGACCGACCTGCTCTCCATCAGCCTCTCGCCCAACGACATTCTCGGTCACCAGGTCGGGCCGGATTCTCCCGAGATGCGGCAAATGGCCCTCGATCTCGACAAAGAACTGGCCGACTTCTTCAATTTCCTCGGCCATCAGATCGGGCTGGCCAACGTCTGGATTGCGCTCTCGGCCGACCACGGCGTTTCCTCGCTGCCCGATGCAGTGAAAAAGTTGCGCATCCCGGCGGCGAATCTAGGGGGCGCAAAACTCGAAGCGCAGATCAACGCTGCCATCACCGCAAAGTTCTCTTCCGGCCATCCCGCCGCCTACGTGAAGCTGGACTATCCGCTGGCCTGGCTCGATCAGGATGCTTTCGCCGCCGCTCATGTCCACGAGCACGATGCGGAAGCGGCCGTCGGCGAAGCCATGAAACTAGCCGGCGTGCGCGACTACTACACCAAGTCGCAACTCGCCGTAGGCGAAGTTCCCAACACCGCGCAGGGACGAAAATACTTGAACAGTTATTCACCGGAAGGAAGTTGGTACGTGATGGGCGTCCCCGACATTTACACTGTGGGACCGGCCACGGGCACCGACCATACATCGGCTTACAATTACGACACGCACGTGCCGCTCGCCTTTTACGGCTTGCCTTTCCAGCCAGGAACCTACCGCACAAATGTCGAACCCGTCGACCTGGCCCCCACGCTGGCATCGTTGTTGGGCATCAACGCTCCCACCCACTCCATCGGGCGCGTGCTGACCGAAGCTCTTGCGCCTCAGCGCCGCGGCACGGCCGCAGGAGAAGGCCAGCCATGACCGCTTCCCCCGATCTCAGCGTCAGCGTCGCCGGCATTCAGCTCAAGAATCCCGTGATTGCCGCCAGCGGCACGTTCGGATACGGAGTCGAGTTCGAGGATGTGGTCCACCTGAGCAAGCTCGGCGCGTTTGTGGTCAAGGGATTGTCGAAGGAGCCGATGATCGGGAACCCTCCGCCGCGCCTCTGGGAGACGGCGGCCGGCATGCTGAACGCCATCGGCCTGCAAAACATCGGCGCGCAGGCATTTCTCGACGAGAAGCTGCCGCACCTGCGGGAAATCAAAAATACGGTTGTGATGGCGAATGTCTTTGGCTACACCCGCGAAGACTACGAACGCACCATCGAGATCCTCAACCAGGGCGAAGGCATCGCGGCCTACGAGTTGAATGTTTCCTGCCCCAACACCTCCCACGGAGGATTGCAATTCGGCAGCGATCCACGCTCGCTGGATGAAGTCGTCACCACGGCCAAGCGTGTGGCGCGGCGGCCCCTGATCGTCAAGCTCTCGCCCAACGTCACCAGCATTGCGCAAATGGCGTATGTGGCGCAGGAAGCGGGCGCCGACGCACTTTCGCTCGTCAATACGTTCGTGGCCATGGCCATTGACCCCGAGACGCGCAAGCCGCGCATCGCCAACGTCACTGCCGGACTCTCCGGTCCAGCCATCAAGCCCATCGCGGTGCGCATGGTCTACGACGCCGCGCACGCCGTGCAGATTCCCGTGATTGGCATGGGCGGCATCTCAACCGCGGCCGACGTCATTGAGTTCATGCTGGCCGGAGCCACTGCGGTCGAGATCGGCACCGCCAGCTATTGGGATCCCTGCGCCACCGAGCAGATCGTGGACGAGTTACAACAGTGGTGCATTGACCACCAAGTCACCAGACTCGCCGACGTCACCGGCGGAATGCTGCTGGAATAATCTCCGTAGAGATGTAGCTTGCTACGTCTCTCTCGCTGACCACGTCAACGCCAGCCCCCCAGAATCGCTCCCATCGCCAGATAGCACACCGCCTGATATCCCGTATTGATCAGGTAAAGCTTGAAAGGTTGCCGGCTGAACAGCGCGCCGGTCAATTGCACGGTAGTCACAATTCCCAGCCACACGGCGAGACCGATCTCCATTCCATAGAGCGCCGAGTTGACGTTCGCCACCACCAGAATCTTTCCCAGCACGATCGCCGACAGAATGCTCGCCACCAACGACATGGCATACGACGGTCCCGCGCTCTTCTGCATCTCTGCCATCTTGGCTTTGTCGTTCGGATCGTAGCCCATCAAAATGGTCCACGGTTTGGCAAACAGCGCCGGTGAATACCACACGAAGCCAGCCACCATGTCGGCCAGAGCACACACGAACACCGCCCACAGATTCACGCCCATCACGTGCATCGAATCCTCCGTTGGTTCAGCGACTGATGGTCCAGCGACTGAACTGAAGCGATTGAACTGAATGGTTTAAGGCCCAGACGGCTACGTTCGCCATGCCGTTAAGAAAAGGCTGCTTGTAAGAATTCAGATCGGAAATGGCTTTACCGCTATCGGCCGTGAGTGTACCAGATCGAGCCCGGAGACTTGTAGTCGCGGCCTTCGCCCCACACCGCGTGGGTCGCTCCTTCGGTGTCGATCGCGAGGCCGAAGTAGTCTCCGAAAGGAAAGCGAAAACCCTCGGACAGAATGTAGTCGTAGCCCCCGGCAGGCCCCGACAGCCGGGTTACGTCGCTCCAGGTGGCGCCGCCGTTCGTCGAGCTGCGGTAGTAGGTGTTCCACAAGGGCCGATTGGGATGCCCTCCCTCCGTCGCCCTCGCATCCATCCAGGCAATGCGAACATCGCCCGCCGTGCCCGCTACAATTGCCGGGAAGGCATGCTCCACGCCTGCCGCCGCATTGGACACCAGCGCGCGTTCCGACCAGCTGGCCCCTCCCGTGGTCGACGACGAGAAGTAGATGCGCTCCGGTCCGCCGTTCGCCGCTCCTGCGTTCCACAGCGCGTACAGCGCGCCCGCGGCGTCCGATGCCAGCGCGATTTGCGCGCCCAGGTAACCGGGTCCGCAGCTTTCCGCTTCACACTCTGGAGGCGCGCTGGATACGTCCAGCAGCACCGTACTCCACGTTCGTCCACCATCAGCCGAGTGGCTGAGGTAGACCCCCACTGGGCGTGATGGCATTTCGTGGCGGGCGTAGGCGGTCCAGCCAAAATAAACGTTGCCCACTGGATCGATCGTGGCCCCGCCCGCCAGCGACGATCCCGGCTCTGCGTTGGGATTCACTTGTACCGTGCTGAAGGTCTGTCCGGCATCATGCGATGCGGCGATGAAGAATTTTTCTTCGTGGTTGAATCCCACGTAAACGTCAGTTCCGCGAACCGTCAGCACCGGTTTGTCGGCGTCTTGCGGGCCACGCTCCGCCCACGAGAACGACCAGCTTCGCCCGAAGTCGAGCGACCGCGCGACCACAATATCGCGCCGGTTGTTCTGCAACCACGAAGCGTACACTGTTTGCCGGTCCTCCGGGTCCACCGCGATCTGCGGATCAAACTGCCCGCTTGCAAAAGGAGAAAGCGCTTTCGAGGGTTGCCAGTTGAGTCCATTGTCGTTACTGACGAGCAGGGCGATGCTCGGAACTCTACACCTTGGACAATCGGGAACGTCACCGTACTGCGGATAAAGTACGTAGAGATGCCCGCGGCCGTCAGCCGCAATGGCAGGCTCCCATTGATCGCCAGTGTGGTAGCCGAGGCGCCTCTGCGCTGTGAATTCAGGCGCTGCCAGCGCCGCCGTCGTGATCAAGACGAGCACAACCACGAGCGCAACTTTCGGCACCCTGCTTGGTCCGGTTTGGAAGCGGCTGGTCGAGAAAACCACAGAACTTAACCCTTGGGAGAACCCTGCAAACCCTGCTCCCGGACTTTATCGTGATTCCCAGAGACGGTCAATTGTTCATGCAGGCAATCCGCATGAATTTACAAGTCTGTGACTTTCTTGGCGTTTCGTCATCTAATGAAGGACAATCTGGAAAACGAACGTAATCAATCAAGCGCGCAATCATCAAGAACCTAAATTCTCAGGACCAGGGGAGCATCGCAATGGAGAAAGCCAAAGCCACGTTTGCAGCAGGATGTTTCTGGGGAGTCGAAGCCACTTTCCGCCAGATTCCGGGGGTTGTCTCGACCCGGGTCGGCTACACCGGCGGCCAAACCGAGAGCCCGACTTACAAAGAAGTCTGTACCGACCGCACTGGCCACGCCGAAGCCGTGGAAGTCGAGTTCGATCCCGCCAAGGTGCGCTACGCCGATCTGCTCAAGGTTTTCTGGGAGAACCACGATCCCACGCAGGTCAACCGCCAGGGCCCGGACTGGGGCACGCAGTACCGCACCGCGATTTTCTTTCATTCCCCCGAGCAGGCGAAAGAAGCTCAGGCCTCGAAGGAAGCGCTCGAGAAGGCCCACCGTTACTCCAAGCCAATCGCGACCCAGATCGTTCCCGCGGTGACATTTTATCCGGCAGAAGACTACCACCAGCAGTATCTGGAAAAACGCGGCCTGGCCACCTGTCACATCAACAGTTAGACGGCTGGTCCTAAGGCCTGGTCATAAGGCGAAGATCCTGTGCTTCGGCCTGAAGACGGCGCAGCCGATTTTGGGTGGCGCAGCGCTTCCAGCGCTGCGATCATGCGGCGGTTCGTAGGAGCGGTTCGTATCAGGGCATGGCTTTAGCCATGCCGTCACCTTCACCAACGCTCAGAAAAAGTGTTCCCTAAAATGGAGTTCTACGCCGCCGTCAGCAGCATGGGCGCGCCCTTGGTGATCACCAGCGTATGCTCATAGTGCGCCGAGGCCCTGCGATCCGCCGTGATCACCGTCCACTTGTCCGGCCCAACGAACACCCTGCCGGAACCCGCTGCGATAATCGGCTCGACCGTAATCACCAAGCCTTCGGTGAGCACCTGATTGGCTGCGGGATCGGGGAAGTTAGGAATGCGGGGTTCTTCGTGGATCGTGCGCCCGATGCCGTGTCCGCCCAGATCGCGAATCACCGAGAAACCACTGCGCCGGACTTCGCGCTCAACCGCCCGTCCGATCTCCCACACCCGAAATCCCGCTCGCGCGACCAGCATGGCCTTGGCAAAAGCACGCTCCGCGCACGCAACCAGGTTCTGGCGCTCCTCCGACACTTCGCCAACCGGCACGGTTTCAGCGGCGTCTGCCATGAATCCATCCTTCTCAATGGTCACGTCAAGCTTGACGAGATCGCCGGCTTGCAGCGCGCGCGGGCCCGGAACTCCGTGCACCGCCTCATCGTTGAGGCTGATGCAGTTCACCCCCGGAAACCCATACACCAATGCAGGCGCAGACTGTGCACCATGTTGCCGCATCACCCCGCCACCCACGTCGTCCAGTTCAGCCGTCGTAATTCCGGGGCGCACGACGTTCTTCATCGCTTCCAGCATGAGACGAACGATCCTGCCCGCGGCCCGCATTCCCGCCAATTCCTCCGGCCCGTTGATGGACATGAGATCACCTCAGCAGCATCATACCGCGCGGCGGTAGGTCTGAAGATCTTCACCACGAAGGACACGAAGTCACACAAAGGAAATCAAAAAATGAAGTCCTTCGTGATACTTAGTGTCCTTCGTGGTTGAGCTTCTTTCCCGCAGCCCGCGACGAACTCAGACGCTGGCAACCGGCTGCCGCGGCCGGAAGAAGAAGAGCAGAACAAATCCACCCAGGTAGTAAAGCACGCTCTGTTGCAGGGTGCAGCCCAGAAAGCGCTGCACCAGCCCGAACAAGGCCAGCGCCTCGCACAGGGCGTAAGTCGCCAGGTAGCCCGTTCGCCAGTGGTTGAGACTCAGGCTGTCCTCGGGATGACTTGCCAGGCTTTCCCCAGCCCGCAAAACTAGCGTGCGCCGCACCACGAAGATTACTCCCACGATCGCCACCGCCAGCGTCGAGAACAGGTAGCTGAGAGCCGGGTCAACCGCCCGCGCGTTCGGCCCCAACACCTCACCTACAACTCCGTAGAGCAGGATGCTGGCCAACATCGACCACTGCACCGCCCGCAGTGTCTTCAGGGCCTTAGTCATCGAAGTGACGTCGAAGTGATATTCTCGCGCGAACTAGGAAGGATTTCAGAATTTCATTCTACGGCGGAAACCCTCCCAACAATACAGTTTTTCTGTGCTGTCAATGGGAGTGATGTTGTTCCGCTCGCCCGGGCCGCATCCGCAGGAATATCTGGAACGAGACGGGACGGTTGCCGTAGCTCGAATCCAGCGCGGCTGGCTTGGAATAGAAAATCACATCTGCGCCCAACCCCAGTTGCCAGGCGCGGTTCTGGATCAAGTCCCGCACTCCACCGAACGTGTATGCCCCAATCCGGTAGGCAGGGTGGACGGGCGCCGCCGGTAACAGTTCGTCCTTGTCGACCAGTTCCAGCCGAGAGAACGCATAGTTGCGTTGGCGAAAGTTCAGCGTAGATTCCAGCAGATAGCTGTTCAGATTCGTATCGGTCGTGATTTTATGTACGCGCCCCCAGATCAGCGTGGTCGCCCAGTTTCCCCAATCTTTGTCAGATCGGGCCAGCGGCCGGTTGTATTCGACTGAAGCCGTCTGCCGCCATTGGCTGCCCGGCTCGAGCGCCTCGGGATGTTCCAGCCGTCCAATACTGTATTGCGCAGTCCAGTCGCGCGTTGGCGCCACAAACGCCCGCCCCGACCAGGAATCGAGCGCCGCCAGCTGGATGCTCCAGCGCTCCTCGTTGGGCTCGCGCCCATTGAAGGCGGAGGCCTCCAGCTTGACGCGGTCAATCACGAATCCCGTAGTGACGACGCCGAAGCTGGTATGCGTGGAATCCTGCAAATGATGGCTCAAGGGAGCCAGCGGCAGTTCAGAAGCTGAAGCGCGATGAATGTACGTGACCGGGCCGATTGCCGGCTCCGCCGCCGGCCCGCCGTAGAGCTCCCATGAAAGTTTTTTTGTCAGCGGCAGCGTATAGAGCAACGAAAGCTCGGCAAACACATTGTGCGGATGCTGATGATCGACCAGCGGCTCTCCGTGGTACGTCTCCCCAGTCTGAAAAATCTCGGGAAATCCCGGGTGCGGCGAAGTAAGCGACTCGGCAGAAAACATCTGCCGGAAAAGAATCGTGCCCGCGCCCAGCCTGTGCTGTTCCATCAGCATGCCCCAGTTCACCGACTCCGCTTTGCCCGCTCCGCGCGGACCGCCCTGCTGGTTGTAGTCCACGAAGATGGCCCCGTGTGCCATGAACTCCCAGCCCCGGCTCATCCCCATCCACGCCGGTCCCTGCACCGACGCCGGTTGCCAGGCTGTCCCTGACCCTTCGTGAGGAGAGGGCAGCTGAAAGACGCTCTGCTCGGGCATGGGCATCTGCATGCCCGCCATCGATGTGTCCTGCTCCTGGGACGGATGCTCGTGCGGAGGGGAAGTGGGACTCTGCTGCGTAGATGCCGAGACCGCCGCCAGCACTAACAGAATCAGTCCGCCAGGCACCCTGATTTTCACGAGAACCTCATTGCGAGTCTTCACCTTAACTTTCGCATCAGCTCAATCCGAAATCACTGCCATGAAGGACGCGAGGTCACACGAAGAAAAACCTCGCCATTAGGCCTTCGTGCACCTTCGTGCCCTTCGTGGTTTAAGGTCTCTCTAAATTCGCAACGGAGCAATCCCGGGCGGACTGTTGGAAGTAACGACGTTCAAGGAAAAATGCGCGGAGAGAGTGGAGGACAGCGAAAAGTCCTCGCCGCCATCTAATCTAGCGAACTGCGCCGGCAGCGGCCGCGTAGAAAACGCTGCGCTTGGAATCACCGCGTGATGCCCGTTCACGCAGCACTGGTAGCTGGTCGGCGCAGGCGACGGAGGCGACGGAGCCGCAGGCCCATGCTCGTGACATCCCGCTGGATTATGATGATGATGACCCGATTGTGGGGCAGGAAACGGCAGCGCTTGCGCGCCGGATAAAGCCGTCGCCACTGTGAGCGACAACCGGATGGCGACCATGCGCCAGATTCGCTGCATTCGCGTTTATGTCCCGGTAATGCGGATGCGGAGTTCTTCGGGGAGCCTTTGCCGGATTTCCTCCGGCAAGCGGTCATGGACGCGACGGGCGCCCTGCTTGGCCGCATCGAGAACCGTAACCGGCGCAGGAGTCGCCACGGCTACGCCCAACCAGATCAAGGCGGATAAACCGAATCCCGCAAGCGCGGCAATCTCCAGCCAGAAAGCATGCCGCGGCCCCAGGTGCCAGATCACGCCAAAGGCCAGCAAAAACACTCCCGCGGAAATCGAGGCCAGCGCAATCAGCCCCACATCGATCATGCGATGGATTTGCTGGCGGCTGCGGCAGTATTCACAGCCTGCGAAATGGCTTTCGTAGTCGGAGCGCATCTCCGGCGCCAGGCCGGAAATGTCATACCGCCAGCCTGCCAGAATCTTGCCCACGATTGGATCAATGCACTGCTGACTCATGGAGTAAGACAAATATGCAATGACAACCACTCCAAAGCGAGCCCGCCTACAGGCGAATCGGCTCCAGCGCCTCGGTCTGCGATGCCAGAAGCACGCGGTTCGAAAACAACCCGCCCCGCGTGGCCAGCGCCTTTTCTGCCTCTCTCCGGGCTATTTCCGGATGATTGTTCTGCTCTGACAGATGCGCCAGCACGACAAACGTTGCACTATTATCATAGTCGTTCGTGAAGAAATCGGCGAGCGCCAGGTTCGAAAGGTGCCCCACCCGGCTCATCACCCGCTGCTTCACCGACCACGGATACGGCCCCACTCGCAGCATCTCCAGATCGTGATTCGACTCCATCACCAGCACATCGCAGCCGAGCAGGTGATCGCGCACGCTGACCGGCAGATATCCCAGATCGGTGGCGACCCCAACCTTGATGCCCTCCGCGCGAAACGTAAATCCCACCGGATCGGCCGCATCGTGCGGAATGGTGAAAGGCTTGACCTCGATATCTCCCACTTGAAAGCGATGCCCAGACTCGAACGGCTCAAACTTCTCCAGGTGCGGCCGCTCGCCTTTTTCATTGCGCAGCGCTCGCGCCCACGCCTGGTGCGTCCCACCCGTCATGAACACTGGGATGCGCAGTTTCTTGGCCAGCGTTGCCAGCCCATAAATGTGATCGGAATGTTCGTGGGTAATCAGAATCGCTGACAGTGTGTGCGGATCCTCGCCCAGCGTTCTCAGGCGTTTGAAAGTCTCGCGGCAAGAGACGCCGGCATCGACGAGAATCCTGGTGCGCGCGCTGGCCACCACCGCGCAATTCCCCCGGCTCCCCGAGGCCAGCATAGTCACACTTACGCCCATGATCGCAGCATACGCGTAGTTGCTGTGGAATCGGGAGTAACTTTCTGGTTAGCCGATACCTAAGAGCAGACCCGGCCTGTCTGAAAATGGCTTATGTGGGGACGGCCGCCTCGGCCGTCCAAGCCAGGGCGAAGCCCTGGCGCCTCAAGTTGAATTCGTTGCTTCGAGAGAACTGCCGCCCGTTACTTCCCCTCCCTCAAATCATCCACCACCCGCCGCATCACCGATCCCCCATAAGCTCCCGCGATCCCCGGCAGAAATGCCAGAAACGACCCGTAAATCTGCGCCCGCGTCGGCTTCACGGTAAGCACTACGTAAGCAGCCAGTTCAGTCAGCGGGATAAAAACTCCCACTGTCACCACCCACCGCCAGGGCCACCGCGGCCGCAGCAACCCCAGCAGCATGCAGGCCGACAGCACCAGCAACGCGGTGAACAGCAGATCGTTGATCGCGACGTCCGCCCACCCCGTGCCAATCCCGCAAAGCGCGGCCAGCAGGTAAAACCACGCGTCGCTCCCGCTGCTGGAAACGCCCCCAGAGGTTTTCATTCCGCAGTCATCAATCAGAAAATCGTCAATCATCAATAAGTGTAAAATCCTCTTCCGCTCTTCCGCCCCAGCCATCCCGCGTCCACCATCTTGATCAGCAGCGGACACGGCCGGTACTTCGGATCTCCCAGTCCGCCGTGCAGCACACGCATAATGTCGAGACAAACGTCGAGCCCAATGAAATCCGCCAGCGTCAACGGCCCCATCGGATGATTCATCCCCAGCTTGAACACCTCATCGACCGCCTCAGCCGTGGCCACCCCCTCCATCACCGTGTACATCGCCTCGTTCAGCAGCGGCATCAGCACGCGGTTGGAAACGAACCCCGGCGCATCGTTCACTTCCACCGGCGTCTTCTCCAGCTTCACCGACAGGTCGCGCACCGCTGTGAAGGTTTCCTGCGACGTCGCCAGCCCGCGGATCACCTCCACCAACTTCATCACCGGCACCGGATTGAAAAAATGCATGCCAATGACTTTCTCCGGCCGCTTGGTCAGCGCCGCCAGCTTGGTGATGGAAATGGAAGATGTATTCGACGCTAGGATGATCTCCGGCCGAGTCACTCGGTCGAGGTCGCGAAAGATTTCCGTCTTGATCTCGAATTTCTCCGTCGCCGCTTCGATGACAAAGTCGCAGTCCGAGAGTTGCCCGCGATCCGTTACCGGACGAATGCGCGCGAGTGCCGAAGCCTTGTCTTCTGCTGTGATCTTGTTCTTCGCCACTTCGCGATCCAGATTCTTGGTGATCGCCCCCACCCCGCGCTCCAGAAACCTCTGCTCCACATCGCACAAAACCACGTCAAATCCGCCGCGCGCGAACACATGCGCAATGCCATTGCCCATCGTGCCCGCGCCCACCACTCCCACCCGCTGAATGTCCATGAAGTTCGCCTCTGGGAAAACGTTCGAGTCTACCACTAAGCGGCGGGTGGTTCTTTCTAGATCGCAGCTCGAAAAAGGGTGCCCCATCCCAACGTCGCGCCCTTTGCGACGTTAGGGTGGGGATTTTGACTTTCGGTTCTCCGACCAGAACCAAGCGACATTCCGAAAGCCGGCCAGTACGACCTCGAAACGCGGACGCCGTTTCAATTTTAAGAACGATGACTGGGAAAACTCCCGCGGCTTCGAGCACTGGATGGGTAACAAGGGACACTACAAGCAAGCCTATCGCGAGGGCTACGAACGCGCCTATCGCCGGGCCTATGGCTATGATCGCGACGACCACCGCCGCCGCGACCGCGACGACTGGCGCTGACAAATGTGTGCCGGGTGCCCCACCTTGTCCCGCCACTTTTGGCGGCACACGGACGGGATTTTGACTTTGGACCTCCCGGTAGGCCATCAGCGGGTGGGGATTTTGACTTTCGCGCACCCTCCAATCCCTCCCCACAGCGACTCAACGCACACCTCCCCGTGCGACCAATCACACACATTCCCGCACCTGGGCGCATAGCATGGAAAGTCAGCCACTCTCGAAACTCCACACGGATCCACTCATGCCCGTAAAAACCATCATCGAACCCTTCCGCATCAAAAGCGTCGAACCCATTCGCTGGACGACGCGCGCTGAGCGTGAACAATTCCTCGAAGCCGCCTACTACAACCTCTTCCTCCTCCCCGCCGACGATGTCCTCATCGATCTCCTCACCGACTCCGGCACCGGCGCCATGTCCACCCACCAGTGGGCCGCCATCATGGAAGGCGACGAGAGCTACGCCGGCAGCCGCAGCTTCGACCGCTTCAAAAATTCCATCCAGGAGATCTTCGGCTACCGCCACGTCATCCCCACCCATCAAGGTCGCGCCGCCGAACGCATCCTGTTCGGCGTGGCCTGCAAGAAAGGCGACGTCGTTCCCAACAACACGCACTTCGACACCACTCGCGCCAACGTGGAATTCGTCGGCGCTGAAGCCCTCGACCTGGTCATCGAAGAAGGCCACCACCCGGCGCTGCAGCATCCCTTCAAGGGCAACATGGACGTCGCTGCCCTCGAAGCTCTCATCCAGCGCGTAGGCCGCGACCGCATCCCGCTCGTCATGCTGACCGTTACCAACAATTCCGGCGGAGGCCAACCCGTCTCCATGGAAAACGTCCGCCAGGTCAGCGCCGTCTGCAAACGTCACCGCATCCCGCTCTACTTCGACGCCTGCCGCTTCGCCGAAAACGCCTGGTTCATCAAACTCCGCGAGCCGGGATACGAACATAAAACTCCCAAACAAATCGCCCAGGAAATGTTCCGCCTCGGCGACGGATGCACCATGTCCGCCAAGAAAGACGGCATGGCCAACATCGGCGGCTTCCTCTGCACCAACGACGACCTGCTCGCCCAGCAGGAAAAAGATCTCCTCATCCTCACCGAGGGCTACCCCACCTACGGCGGCCTCGCCGGACGCGATCTCGAAGCCATCGCCGTCGGCGTCCAGGAAGCCCTCGAAGAGGACTACCTCCGCTACCGCATCGCCTCGACCGCGTATCTGGGAAATCACATCGCCTCGCAAGGAGTCCCAATCGTCCAACCTCCCGGCGGCCACGCCATCTACCTCGACGCCCGCGCTTTCTTACCGCACATTCTTCCGGACCAATTTCCCGGCGTAGCGCTGGCCGCCGAGCTGTATCTGGAAGGCGGAATCCGCTCCGTAGAAATCGGCACCCTGATGTTTTCCGCCGCCGCCCAAATGGATTTGGTGCGCTTAGCGATACCGCGCCGCGTCTACACCCAAAGCCACATCGACTATGTAGTCGAAGTAATCCTGGAAGTCTGGAAGCACCGCGAAAAAATCCCCGGCCTGCGCCTCACCTACGAAGCCCCATTCCTCCGCCACTTCACCGCGCACTTGGAGCCGCTGAAAGTCGCCGCAGCTACACGTTCGTGAGTTGTGCACAAAAGAGAGAGGAGTCGAGGGACCGAGGGCTGGCCCATCTGATGTTTCTACGCACCAAGGCCAAGTCGGCTGCCCCACCTGTCGTGTTTTTCGACAGGTGGGCACCTGTGCCGATTGCAGCGGGAGTTTTGCTCGAAGGATCAGGAATCGTAGGCCCTGCTTTTTCCACAGCCCTCCACAGGCGCTTCCTGTGACGAACAACCTTTACTGAGAAATCAGAAAAGCACAAGATTGGAAATATGCGCCAGCCATCTTTCAATCAGTGCCGGACCGCTTCAGCGGTAAAGGCTCCGAAACCAGAAGCTAAGTCCTTATCCCGCAATATTTTGCCAGCAACTCCTTCCGCCTCAAGATTTTGGCCGGATCATTCCCCATCCAAGACTAGCAAGTCGTTTAGAACCAAGATCTTGACCGAACAAGCTAAAAAAAAATTGCACGCGATATCCTCCCGTCGTTCGGATTCGCATCCACCCACTCGAACCGAGAGAGAATCATCCTCGCCCGAAGCCCGAAGCCGGACGCCGAGAGCCGGAACCGAGGTGTAAAATATCGAAGCAATCCCTAACCCATCATCTCCCAGCTTCGAAAGGATTCCTCCCATGGCAACGCTAGAAGCCCCCGTCCGGCCGCGCACGGCCCTGCATCAGGGACCATTCGTCACCGAGCCCTTCTACGATTTCCGCAACGAAGAGAACGCCCGCCGCATGCGCGCCGCCATCGCCAAAGTCCGCGGCCAGCTCGGCCGCGAGTACGACCTCATCATCGGCGGCAAGCGCGTCAAGACTTCTGACAAGATCAAGTCGCTGAACCCGTCGCAGCCCTCGCAGATCGTGGGTATTCATCAGAAAGCGAACAAAGACCACGTGGAACCAGCCATGAAGGCCGCGCTCGAAGCTTTCGAATCGAAGGGTTCGCAAAGCTGGAGCCGTACCACCGTCGAAGAGCGCGCCGGCCTGGTCTTCCGCGTCGGCGACCTGCTGCGCCAGCGCAAGATGGAATTCATGGCGTGGCTGGTCTTCGAAGTCAGCAAGAACTGGGCTGAGGCCGACGCCGACATTTCCGAGACCATCGACTTCTGCGAGTTCTACGCGCGCGAGGCCCTGCGCTTTGCGAAAGCCCAGACACCCATCCAGCTTCCCGGCGAGCGCGATACGCTGATGTACGTTCCGCTCGGCGTGGGCGCCGTGATTCCGCCGTGGAATTTCCCCTGCGCCATCATGGCCGGCATGACGCTCGCTTCGATCGTCAGCGGCAACACCGTCATCCTGAAGCCGTCGAGCGATTCGCCTACCATCGCCGCCAAGTTCGTCGAGCTCCTCGAAGAAGCCGGCATGCCCGAGGGCGTGGTGAACTTCTGCCCCGGCGCCGGAGCCAGTTTCGGCGACGCTGTCGTCGCCCATCCCAAGACGCGCTACATCGCTTTCACCGGTTCGCGCGAGGTCGGACTGCACATCAACCAAGTCGCCGCCACGCAAGCTCCCGGACAGGTCTGGATCAAGCGGACCATTTTAGAAATGGGAGGCAAAGACGCCATCATCGTCGACGCCGACGCCGACATCGACGCCGCCGTCGAAGGCGTAGCGCAGGCGGCCTTTGGGTTTCAAGGACAAAAGTGCTCGGCCTGCTCGCGCGCCATCGTCGACGAGCGCGTCTACGACAAGTTCCTCGAACAGCTCAAAGCCCGCGTCGAAAAGATCCAGGTCGGCGACGTCACCGAGAACGCCGCCATGGGCGCGGTCATCAACGAAGGCTCGATGAAGACCATCCTCGAATACATCGAGCAAGGCAAGAAAGACGGACGCCTCATCACCGGCGGTGAGCGCGTGCCCGGCGAAGGCTACTTCATCCAGCCCACGGTGATTGCCGACATCCCCGCGAAGTCGAAGTTGGAGCAGGAAGAGATCTTCGGCCCCGTGCTGGCCGTGATCAAAGCCCACGGCTTCGACCACGCGCTCGAAATCGCCAACGACACCGAGTTCGGCCTCACCGGCGCCGTCTACACCAAGTCACGCGACAAAATCGACCGCGCCATCCACCAGTTCCACGTCGGCAACCTGTACATCAACCGCAAGTGTACCGGCGCGATGGTCGGCGCGCATCCCTTCGGCGGCTTTAATATGTCGGGCACGGATTCCAAGTCCGGCGGTCCGGATTATCTTTACCTGTTCACGCAAGCCAAGGCGGTCGGAGAGAAGATCAGTTAGAAGTTGTAGTGCCGGCATCTTGCCGGCTGTCGCGAGAGCCTGCCCTGAGCTTGCCGAAGGGGCGTCTCGCCCTCGCTGTGGCGGCGAGACGCCGCCACGACAGCCGCCGGGGACAGCGGCGCTACCGTGGAAGAGCGGCCCTTTAAGGGCCGCGCTAACAGTGCGAAATGAATTTGGGCTTCAGCCCCTGAGGGCCACGGTCGCCGGAGCCGCGGCCGCGGGATTCCGCTCCGTAAACTGCCGCTGATGCCAGTACGGATACACCGGCGTCACGTCGCTGGCGCGATCAAGCTTCGCTACTTGCTCAGCCGTCAGATTCCATCCCGCCGCGGCCAGGTTCTGGCGCAACTGTTCTTCATTGCGCGCGCCAAAGATCACGGTCGACACCGTGGGCCGCTGCAGCAGCCAGTTCAGCGCAACCTGGGGTACTGTCTTTCCGGTCTCCTTCGCAACTTCATCCAGCGCGTCGACCACGTTGTACAGATGCTCGGCAGCAACCTGCGGGCCCATATCAGCGGTCTTGTGCAATCGGCTCTCCTTCGGCCAAGGCTGGCCACGCCGGATCTTCCCCGTCAGCCGTCCCCATCCCAGCGGACTCCAGATCAGCGCGCCCACTCCCTGATCGGCGCCCAGCGGCATCAGTTCCCACTCGTACTCCCGATTGATCAGCGAGTAATACACCTGGTGGCCAACATAGCGCGCCCAGCCATAGCGGTCAGAAACGTCCAGCGATTTCATCAGGTGCCAGCCGGAGAAGTTCGAGCAGGCGATGTATCGCACCTTCCCGCTCGTCACCAGATGATCGAGCGTACTCAGCACTTCCTCGACCGGCGTCAGCGCGTCAAACCCGTGCAGGTGATAGATGTCGATATAGTCTGTTCCCAGCCGCCGCAGGCTGGCTTCGCAAGCCTGGATCAAGTGATGGCGCGACGATCCCAGATCGTTGGGGCCGGGTCCCATACGAAACGTTCCCTTGCTGGAGATCAGGACTTTTTCCCGCCGCCCGGCGACCGCCTTCCCGAGGATGGTCTCGGAAAGCCCGTCTGAATAAATATCCGCCGTGTCGAATAGATTCACGCCCGCGTCCAGGCAGATATCGACGAGGCGAGTTGCCTCCGTTACATCGCTCGCACCCCAGGCCTTGAAGAACTCGGTGCCACCACCAAATGTGCCCGTGCCATAACTCAACACCGGAACTTTCAATCCAGAGCGTCCAAGCTGTCGGAATTCCATATCAGCCATAGATGCGGAGTGATGAGGGAATGATTCGAGCAGTTCGATGACTCCGCAATCGTTCGGACCCAGCTACACACGAAGCAAGTCTTGATCGTAGCGCCGGCGTCCCGCCGGCTGTCGCGGGGGCGCCCCGCCCGCGCGTGCGAGGGCAAGATGCCCTCGCGACAGCCGCCGAGTCGGTGGCGCTACAAAAACAAAAAGGCCGCCCGCAGGCGGCCTGATCTCATCCCGATTGATCCTATTGCGCGACTCCCGCGGGCGGTTGGGGCGCCGCTCCCTGCGTAGTCGCGGCCGCAGCCTCGTTCAGAATCCGATGGTGGATGGTGAACAACGCCAGCTCCAGCCGGTCGGAGACGCCGATCTTGTCGTACACGTTCCGCAGATAGTTCTTGATGACTTGCTCGGTCGTGCCGAGCTGAGTGGCGATTTCTTTGTTCTTGTAGCCCTGCACAATCAGGGCCACGATGCGCAGTTCCTTGGCCGTCAGCCGATCGCGCACACGCAGTCCGACCATATCGTTCTCGGTGAGTTCGCTGGGCACGGCTACATCCTGCACCCAGGTTTCGCCGCGCGCGACTTTCCGCACGCAATCGACCAGCGCCGCGCTGGTTACGTTGCGATAGACCACTCCGTGGGCGCCGTTCGACATGTGCCGCTGCGCGCTCTCACCCGTGTCGGCCAGCACGATCACGCGAGTCTTGGCTTTGTTCGCCGCCACTACGATTGCGGCAAAGTCGCCATGAAATCCCGCTGCCACCACCAGCACCGCGGCGCGGAACTTGTCCAATGCCATGAACATCTGTTCAGGCGTCTGGGCCTGGGCCACAATGCGCATCTCATCTTCCACCGCGAGCACTTTGGCGATGCCCGCCCGGAAGATCGCCTGGTTATCGGCCAGAATCAGTTTGAGCATGTTGTTAACGCTCCAAGAAAATCCGCTTGCAAAACGATTATGAGTTCCTCACGAACTCGTACGAGTCGATCACGCAGGCCACGCCGCGGCCTTCTCCACCTTCGCCAGTTTCGTCGGCGCGCACCACCCGCCCCTTGCACTGGATGGTCACATTCTCCTGACCGCCCGTCATCTCCGGGGGCAGCGTGATTTCAAATTCCACGGGCGAACCAATCTCCATCGAGGAATCGGCGCGGATGTACACTCCCGCCGCGCTGAGATTCCCGGTTATTCCCTCGGCGTCTCCGCCGGTCTCGCCCTTGTGTATCTTGATCGGCAATTCCAGCGGGAACCGTTTCCCGGTCCGTGCTTCTTCGCCCACGGTACCTCCTCTAGACTGGCCTGCTGTTTGTTGCTCGTCTGCGAATGAGGCCAATGTCGTCAAACCAAGCTCCCGGCGGGCGCAGGCCCACTTTTATGCTCACGGGCGGTTATATCACGAAAGACACTCATGTAAAAGCCTGATTACCCGTTAGTTAACGGTAGCAACTAGGTTCCCCCTCCGTGTCCGGGCGGGAAAACCGCGAAATTCCCTACTGGTACCGGCGGTCGAAAAACGGTGGCCAGTCGCCCCGCTTAGCGATGGCGATCAATTCTGCGCCGAACTGGCCGCCCTGATTCACTCCAAACAGGCGATGCCGCAGCGTACTCTCCTGCAGGATCGGCCAGCGCAAAGCGTTGCCCAGGCGCTGCTTCAGCGTAGGCGCACGATCGCGGAACTGGATCAACCGCACATCATCGAAGCCGCAGTTGTCGAGCAACGACACGAGGTTGGACCCGGCAAAGCCGTACTCGTGGGCCAGTGTCACATAAAAGCTGGAATTCGCGCAGGGGCCTTCCATATTCGGTGTGCGCAGCAACAGCGTTCCGCCACGCTTCAACGCCTGGTACACAGCGTCCCCCAGCCACAGCAGCGAGTACTTGGGCACGTGCTCGATGACGTGCGACATGTGGATGAAGTCGTACTGTTCCTGCTTGTCGCTCAGAAACTCTCCAATGTTGTCACGGATCTCATGCAGGGTAATGCGGTCGGGAGCCCAGTCGCGGACGTAGTCTTTGTTCGCGACGGCGAAATCAGCGCCCGACAGGTTGCGATAGTCCAGCTTCAGGCAGGCTGCGAGGAACCATCCGCTGCCGAAACCGATATCCAGGATGCGGGCGGCTTTATCATGGGGCAGATAAGCCGCGTATTGCTGCGCCGCCTGCACCACCATCGGATCCGTTTCTGTCTCACTCCATGTCGGACGCCGCTTTTCCGTCGCGTGGCGCAGGGCCATGCGGCGATAAACCTCTGCGATGAAGGCGTGCGGGTCCATAGAAGCGGATTCTTACCTGCGGCGGTGAACCCAATAGTAGCAAAGTGTTCGCCTGGCTCCGTTCGTCACAGAGGTTGGAGTTCTGTCAGAATGCAGAAACGCGAAGTGCTCGAGAAAGAGAAGGAGAAGGAGGAAGTCCCATGCCATTGATCCCCCGGGGAAATGTCGGTTGTGTGCCCGCTGCGACTACACCTGCTGGAGTCGTGATTCTTTGCGCGCTGTGTGTTCTGTCCGGTGTAGCGCAAAATGCATTTGCACAGTCGGGCGCGCCATCCACGCCCTCCGCAGCGGCCCGGAAAGGCCCGGCAGACAAGAATAGCGGCAAGGCCAAGGCCTCCGAAGCGCGCCCCGCCGATGCGGGTGACACGCTGGAAAAGCTGAACACTGCGCTGGAAAGCCTGGCCGCGCGGGTTTCTCCTGCGGTGGTGCAGATCCTGGTCACTGGATACGGGCCGCTGCGCGAGCGCGACGACGAGAGATCGCAGACGGCGTATATCGTCCGCCAAAAAGCCGTGGGCTCGGGAGTGATCGTCGACTCCAGCGGTTACATCATGACCAACGCCCACGTGGTGGAGGGCGCACAGCGCATTCGCGTCGCCCTGCCGCTGCCCATGGGCGACTCTGCCGGACAGGTGCCGATCGGAAAGCGCCGCATCCTCGAAGCTCGACTCATTGGCCAGCACAAGGAAACCGATCTCGCGCTCCTCAAAATTGACGAGACCGATCTCCCGACCCTTCCTCTCGCCAGCCAGCAGCGAGCCCATGTCGGCCAACTCGTGTTTGCCATCGGCAGCCCCGAAGGTCTGCAGAATTCGGTGACCATGGGCGTGGTCAGCGCAATCGCCCGACAGCCCGATCCCGCGAAGTCGCTTACGTATCTGCAGACCGACGCTCCCATTAATCCCGGCAACAGCGGCGGCCCGCTGGTCGATACGAACGGCGGCGTGCTCGGAATCAACACTTTCATTCTGTCGCAAGGCGGAGGGAGTGAAGGCCTGGGTTTCGCCATTCCGGCGCGCGTGGTCGATTTCGTCTACCGCAGCCTGCGCAAATACGGCCACGTGCATCGCGTTGAAATTGGCGCGGCGGCGCAGGAGATCACGCCAACCTTGGCAGAGGGCCTGCACCTTCCGAAGCATTGGGGCGTAGTCGTGGACGACGTAAAACCGGATGGGCCTGCCGCCGCGGCTGGCCTGCAGATTCAGGACATCATCCTCAGCGCCGACGACCGCCGCATCGAAACTCTGTCTTCGCTTTCGGCTGCGTTGTACCTGCACCGCCTCGACCAGGTCGTGAAGCTGGAGATTCTCCGCGGCAACGAAAAAAGGACTTTATACGTCCCGGCCATTGAGCAGCACGATCACATGGACGCAATTCTCGACTCGGTCAATCCCGAAAACAGCCTGATTTCTCCCCTGGGCGTTCTTGCGATCGATCTCACCGACGAGCTGCGCTCCAAGTTGGCGCTGCGAATTCCGTCCGGCGTCGTAGTCGTGGGGCGGGCTGCTGACCTGATCCTGCCTGACACCGGCCTCCAGGCAGGCGATATCATCCACCAGCTCAATAGCACGTCCATCGATTCCATGGACACACTGCGCGCCGCCGTACGCGCCCTGAAGACCGGAGATCCCGTGGTGCTGCAAGTCGAGCGCGATGGGGGCCTGCTGTATGTGAGCTTTGAGATGGAGTAGGGTGAACCATGGAAATCGTGGGTATTCAGGAAGCCAAAACAAAGCTTTCTCGGCTCATTGAAAGAGCGTGCATGGGCGAGGAGGTCATAATTGCTAGTGGCAACGATCGCAGAGTTCAGCTGGTTCCGATCAGATCTCGCAGTGTTCGCCGAAAACTCGGCGTTTTGAAAGGAAAGCTCGTGGTCGGACGCGAGTTCTTCGCACCGCTCCCGCCAGAAGAACTGGCGTCTTGGGAATCCTGAAAATTCGCGGAGTAAATCAACTCTGTCATCCTGAGCGAAGCGAAGGACCTATGGAATCGTCTGCAGGAGTGCATAGGTCCTTCGCTTCGCTCAGGATGACAGTAAACCTAGGAGGCCTTTTGTTACGCTGATCCCGCGGTCGCCGAAGCCTTGAGCTTCGCGGCGCACTCGATCGCCAGTCCCAGGCCCGTTCCAATCGCCTCCACCACGCGAAGGTCCTCGGCCGTGAACGCGTCCTGCCCGGCGCGATACAGAGCCAGCACGGCCGCAACCCCGGTGCTGCCTTCGAGCGGCACGGCCAGCGCCGACCGCAGCGTGCTGTATTTTGTGGGATCGTTCAGATAGCCCGGCTCGACCGACGGATTGCCGTTCAGAATAGCCTTATGGTTTTGTGCGACCCATCCCGACAGGCCTTCTCCCTCGGGAATCCGCAAAGAAGAGAAAAGCCGGAAATTCTCCCCGCTCACAAACTGAGCAGCCAGCGTGCCGTTCTTGGGTACATACACTGCCATGGAGTCGTGTGGCAGCAGCCGTCTCAGTCGCACCGCGAGCAGCGAAAGAATGTCTTCGGTGGGTAAAGAGGCGCCAGAAGAGGCGCTAGCCTGGCGGTTGAGTTCGACGATCTCCCTGCCGTACTGTCGAGCGGCTGCAACCAACACGCTGACATCCGTGGCTGGTCCAGACGCGGCTGATCCGGACGCCGGCACTGCTGGTTGACCAGACTCCGCGAATCCTGCTGCCGGAGCCAGACCTCGCTCAACCTTAATATCCGTGGACAATTTTGGCGGAGCCTGCAGCGGCTCTTCCTTGGCCAGTTTCTCCAGTTCAATGTAGCGGCGCCGCAGAATCGCCACCACGTTCGGATCAAAACTCTTGCCCGCATCCGCCACCACCTTGGCCATGGCTTCATCGAGCGGCAGTGCCTTGCGGTATTGGCGGTCCGAGGCCAGCGCATCCAGGCAATCCACCGCGGCGAGAATCCGTGCCCCGATCGGAATTGCCTCCCCGGCCAGTCCGTTCGGATACCCGCTGCCATCCCACTTTTCGTGATGCGCCCGCACAATCGGCACCACCGGATACGGAAAGTGAACCTGCTCCAGAATTTCCGCTCCGACAATAGGATGAATTTTCATCTTCTCGAATTCTTCGGGCGTCAGTTTCCCCGGCTTCGAAATGATGTGCTCGGGCACCGCCAGCTTCCCAATGTCGTGCAGCACCGAAATTCTGGAGCAG
>Ga0209517_10003147_pt1 | contig 22628 bp, 14 predicted proteins | sample PeaSoiMetSII2010_FD_187695 | JGI IMG/M metagenome (GOLD analysis project Ga0209517, IMG submission 187695) | Peat soil microbial communities from Weissenstadt, Germany - SII-2010 (SPAdes) (version 2) | ecosystem: Environmental > Terrestrial > Soil > Wetlands > Peat | place: Germany...
CGAACAGCTCACCCAGCAGGCGTTCAGCCTCGGCGCGAGCTTGCGGGTGAAGCAGATCGGCAAAACGCAGAGATCGCGCGATCTTCGGCCTGCCGCCGAGCATCCGCTCCAGGGCCGGGTTCAGCACAGTGATATTTCCGCCGCGCTGGCATTGCGCCAGACCGAGAGGCGCGTTCTCAAAAAGAGGAAGCAGTTCCGTTTTCGAAGCCTGCGGTGTCCACGGGATTTCAGCAGCAGCGCTCATACACCTACTTTGCGCGGGAAGGTCCCCAAAAGGAACGGCTTATCCCGTCGCCCGAGACCTTGGTTTTCCTGAAATGGGAATCTGGGATCGTGTTGCGTCCAAATCCAAATCAAATCCCATTCCGACCCCACTATAGGGAACGAGCCCTGTGACTGCTAAGGGCAGATGTCACTAAAACGGGAAAATTTTTTGTGGAAAACTCTCCCCAAATAGGGACTGGAGGGGGTTAGTGATCGGCTGGCGCCCGTTGGCTGGCAGCAACATACGCAGGTTCGGTCAGGCGGAAAGTGAGGCGGCGGCCTTTTTCGAGACGAATCTGCGCCATTTCACCTTGCCCCGCCTGGGTGTCGTCAGGGTTCCCGCGCACGAAAAGGCTGGACGTCTGAATCTGCAGATTTGCCCCGGCGAGGTGGATCGAATCAAGCGCCAGACGGACATAGCCACGATTACGCCTGACATTGGAGGCGCGGGCAGACTCCACACGACCGGCAACCGTAGTGCCGCGCGGAACCAACTTGTTCCCCTCGATCACCACGGGCTCATCGACAATGGCCTCGAACCGGGCATTGGTGCCTAGATTCTCGGCCGATATCGGGTTCTTCAATCGAACGGTTAGCAGGGTGCCGGCTGGCAGGTTCTGGGAATCATGAAAAGGAAGACCCGTTTCGGGGTTTAGGCCATTGTCCGGAGCAGATGCGGTCTCAGCCTGGCGACCGGTTGCAGTCCCTCCCCCATCATGAAACGGAACCTGGTGCTGGTCCGTGTGCGTGGAAGTATCGCCACTTTGCGCCTCATCCGGACGAGCGCAGGCCAGCCCCGAGAGCAGGGATAGGAACGCCAGCCAAATCGTCAGACCGTGGGGTCTGGGGAACCGCCTCATCAGAATCATCCTCGCCCGCGTTTCTTCGACAAGGAAGTGGCAACCCGAATACCAGACACAGTCTCATCAAATCAACGACTTGGCGATAGCACTTTAGTGGTGGGGCATGTAGATTCTTCCTCCCGTGGAGTTTGTTTGCCGGTGACCGCAACCAGGACCGTTCTCGGCGTCCAGAAAAAAGCGGAGGGCGTTGAGCTGCCCTCCGCGTGAACTTTCTTCTAGTCTTCGAGCGTCCTGCTTACGGCTTAGTCGCTGGTTTCTTCACCAGCGGTTTCTTCGGCGCCGGCTTGGCGGTGGTCTTCTTGGCTGCTTCCCGGCCGCCGATCAGAGTCAAAGCGTCGGTTGAGTTGAAGGGGAACACGCGAGTCGAAGATTGGCCCGTGGTGCTCAAGGTGACGTCAACACGGCGATTGCTCGCCATCCTGACGACTTCGATGTTCTTGAGAATCCGACCCCGCTCTTCTGTGCTCAGGTCGGGGTTATTCGCCACCGCATCTTTCACTTGATCAGTGGTCAGGTTGTCTTCCTTGCCAAACGCTTTAGTGTCGATGTTCGCCGCGGGAACACCTTGCGCAACCAGGAAGCTCTTGGTGCTGTTGACACGACGCTCGGTAAGGGCCTGATTGTATTCCACCGAGCCACGATGATCGGCGTGTCCTCCGAGAATCAAGTGGGCGTCCGGCTTGTTTTCGAGATACGTCTTGAAGTCGGCGGCCAGCGCAATCAACGTCTTCTGTTGAGTCGGCAGTAGCCCGCCTTTGAGATCCGTGGGCCTGGGGTGGTCGACCACAAAGTAGATGCTGTGCAGAGCGAGCCGGGCTTCCAGTTTTACAATCTCGGGATTAACCGGCGGTGGGGGCGGGTTCTCGAGCGTGACTTGGGTCGAGGCTTGTCCCGTCAGACCGCGCGAGTCGGTGCAAGTCGCAGTGACGGTCACCGGACCAGCGGGAGCTCCAGCCGTGCTCAGGGTTGCCGAGCTGCCGCTGCCCGAGACTGTACCTGCCGTAGAGGTCCAGTTGGCGACTGAGACCGGAACGCTGTCCGGGCTGGTGCAAGTGGCCGACAAGTTGACGCTTCCACCAGTGACGAGATCCGTCGGACTGGCCGACAACGACATGGTCGGAGGATTCTTCGGCGGCAACGGTTTCACCGTGTAGTTCGCCGTGCAACTCGCTTCATTGTTCTTATTGGCTTTCGGGTCGGTCACGTGCGCGGTGATCGTATAACTGCCCGGAGCCGCGTTGGCAGTGTCAATGCTGGCGGTCGTGTCTTTTCCTGTCACCTGGCCGCCATTGCCGCTCCAGCTGTAAGCCACGGTGTGCTTGGGATTGAAATTGCTTGCGGTAACGGTGGCGGTGATGGGCTCGCCCACCAGCACCTCAGTTGGCTGCACCGAGCAGGCTGCGGCGGGAACTGGCGCCGGCGCGCCACCCCAGTTCAGCACAATGCCCGTGCGCAATCTTTCACCTTGAAACGAAGGACGCCGCAGAGACGGAAATTCTGGAGCCGCGAAGGCTGAGAAGTTGTGTTGCGCCCAAACGTAGTCCGCTCCGAACACGCGCCAGGAAATCATCTTGGTGATCGTAAGATCCATGCCGCCGCCCAGAATCACGCCGACACCATTGTGCGTGGCGACCCCGGCGTCGTAAGTTGCCCGGTTGAAGGTCCCCAACGCATGCAAGAAAAACGCCGTCGTTTCGCCGCGCGCGATAAACCGCGGCCCGGCACCGACAGTCCATTCGGAAGATGCCGAAGTCGTGTCCCGGTTGTATCCGAGGTCGGTCTCCAGACCCCAATGTGGATCGAAGTTGTAGGTCACGGCGCCGCCAATTCCCTTCGCCATGCCGGGAAGCTTAAACGGCGTAGGATTGTTGGGATTGCCACTCGTGGTTGGAACCGTGCCGCCCGGATTCAAGTACTGATACCCGGCAAAGAAGTCCACCTTCGGCGGGGCATCGCTCTGCGCGAACGCAGGGCTGGAAATCAAAATCACTGCAATAAGTGCGCACGCACCAGACACTACCAAGCGGCATGCGCGTGTAGTCCGGCTCAATGTCATGGGATCCTCCAAAAGAATGTGACTACTTGCCGAGTGCCTTGGCATCCCGACGGTCCTAGGAAATAAGAGTGTGGCAAAAACCGGTAGAAGACGGGGCCTTACCTGGGAACGGAAGATTCTACCGCACCACTACTTAAAGCGAAAGTGTAGACTCGGAATACTGCCTGCCTCGGCGACCCGGCAGGACGGTTTCGTCTCAAATTGAAATTCCGCTCGAGCGGATCGGCCCCCGGCCCATCCAGACCTTGCCGGGCAGGAAGCAGGCCGCGTATCGTGGGGATTCGATCCCCAGGCGGGTCGGCCTCGGGATTGCAGCTGCCGGAGTGAAGCGAGCGGACCTAGCAAGAAGACCGAGCAAGAAGACCTAGCAAGAACAAGCCGATGAGCCACGAAAAAATACTGATTGTCGAAGACGAGGAAAACGAACGGTCCGGCCTGGCCGAGCTCGTCTCGTCCTGGGGATTTCGCGTAGAGACGGCCCGCGACGGGGCCGAGGGGCTGGACAAGGCCACGCAGTGGTCACCCTCGATCGTGATCACCGACCTCAAAATGCCGCGCATGGGCGGGCTCGAACTGTTGGGGCACCTTGCCGAACAAGCGACGACGATCGCCGTCATTCTGGTCACCGCCCAGGGGACCATTGACAGTGCGGTGCAGGCCATGCGGATGGGCGCTTACGACTACCTCACCAAGCCCATCGACACGAATCGCCTGCGGACGATGCTGGGCAACGCCGCAGCCTTGCTGGGCACGCGCGCCGAGCTCGAGGCGACACGGCGCCGGCTGAGGGACGCGGGATCCCTAGGGCGTCTCAACGGAGCCTCACGCAAGATGCAGGAGATCTTCCGCCTCATCGAGATGGTTGCTCCCAGTACTGCTTCGGTGCTGATCACGGGCGCCAGCGGCACAGGCAAGGAACTGGTGGCGCGCACCATCCATGAACTCAGTCCGCGGAAGGATCGGCCTTTTGTCGCGATCAACTGCGCCGCCATTCCCGAGACGCTCATGGAAAGTGAGATCTTCGGCCACGAGAAGGGTTCATTCACCGGCGCGTTGGAGCGCCGTACTGGCTGCTTCGAGCTCGCGGAAGGGGGAACGCTGCTGCTGGACGAAATTGGCGAAATGCCGGTCGGAACGCAAGCCAAGCTGCTGCGCGTTCTGGAAGACCGCAAGCTGCGGCGTCTGGGCAGCAAGGTCGAAACTTCCGTGGATGTCCGCGTGCTTGCCGCCACAAATAAGATCCCAGACGAAGCCGTAGCCCGCGGAGAGTTGCGCAGCGATCTCTATTACCGCCTCAACGTGTTCAACATCCACATGCCTCCGCTACGCGAGCACAAAGAGGACATTCCCAGCCTGGTGCAACTGCTGCTGGCCGAGATGAGCAGCAAGCACGGCCGTAAAGTGGCTGCCGTCAGTGAAGCGGTGCTGAACCAGTTCAGCAACTATGCCTGGCCGGGCAACGTCCGTGAGTTGCGCAATACGCTGGAGCGGGCGGTGATCGTTTGCGATGCCGGCGTGGTCGAAACCAAGCACCTGCCGCCCGGGTTTGGGCAGGCTCCGCTGCGCACCGCGGCTAACGATCCCGACGCGGTTCGCCTGGGTGTGGGCACGACTGTCGAAGAAGCGGAAAAGATGCTGATTCTGAAGACTCTCGAAGCGACCAGCAACAACAAGACGCGGGCCGCTGAAATCCTCGGCATCAGCCTGAAAACGCTGCACAACAAACTGAAGGAATACGGCAGCGCCAGCGCAGAGGCAGTCCCCGGCAAGGAGGAAGTTCCCAGTAGCTGAGATTTCCTGGCACGCCGGTTAAGTAAGCTTGTTTAGCGAAGATTGTTTGGCAACTGGTTTGGCGAACTGGTCGGCGGGCTACTCCCCGATTCCCCTCATGCTGCGACGAAAGACCATCATCGTGCTGGTCATCACTCTTATGGTGACGGCGATGGTGACCGCATTCTCCTACCTGTACATCTCTCAAATTCTTCGCCTGCGCATCGCCAACGCCAACGAGACCGCAACCAGCCTGACTCACCAATTAGCGTATGCCGTATTCAACGCCGTACCCGACTTCAGCAGCACGCCTATCGATACCAGCAACTCTGCCGCGGTGCGCCGCGCATTAACCGATTACATCCAAACCGACGTCGCCCTGAACAACCTGCTTCAGTCCGATCCCGGCGACTGGAGATTCATCTCCGATGTGACGATCGTCGACGTCAGTGGCAAGGCCTTGCTGCATAACAACGTTGGCATGGTGGGCAAGGTGATTCCCCCGCGCCCGGCATTCCAAAAAGTTGTGGGCGCCAGCTTCCTCGAACAGTTTCGTCTGGTCTTCAGCCCGGCCACGGTTTATGACGTGAGCTATCCGCTGGAATTGAATGGCGAGCCGTTTGGTACGATTCGCATCGGTGTGCAAACCATTTTTCTGAAGAGCGAGGTGCAGGCCCGGCTGATGCGGGCGGGCTATATTTCCATCGCGTTGATCTTTGGCTCCTTGTTTCTGGCTGCCGGAATCTCCAACCTGGCGTTGGGCCCGTTGAAGAGAATCAGCCTGAATCTCGATAGTGTGAGCGCGGGGGACGCCGACGCACTTTCCGGCGACGAGTCCAACCACGATGAGTACGGCCTCGTCACTCTGAAAATCGCCAACCTCGGCCGCCAGATTCGCGACAGCCGGGAAATTTTCTCGGCCCTGAAAGACAACGTCGATCAACTGATGTCCAAGCTGCAGGATGGATTGATGCTGTTCGCCCGCGACTCGCGCGTGGTGCTGGTGAGCGCGCCGGTGGAAGGTTTTCTGGGCCGGCCTCGCGCCGAACTGCTGGGACACACGGTGCAGGAGGTTTTCGACCGCGATTCCAGTCTGGATGCGGCGCTGCTCGAGGCGTTTGAACGCCGGCGGCCACTGTCACAGCGGGAGTTTGAAGCGGCGGGTGGAAAGCGCGTTCAGGTTTCACTCGACTTCGTGCAGGAAAAAAATTCGCAGATCGGCGCTCTGCTGATTATGCGTGACACGGAATCGGTCCGGCGCATTGGCGACGAGATTGAGATGTCCCGCCGCCTCTCCGCCAGCGGGCGCCTCACCCGCGGGGTGGCCCACGAAGTGAAGAATCCCATCAACGCGATCGTTCTCCATTTGCAACTGTTGCGCAACAAACTCGTCGAGCAGGAACCCGATACGCGGCGTCACATGGATATTATCGACAGTGAAATCCGGCGCCTCGATCGCGTGGTGCAGACGCTCGTGGATTTCACCCGGCCCCGCGATCTTCACCTGGAGGAAGTCGACTTACGCCGCCTGATGGAAGACGTAGCGCAACTCGCCGCTCCTGACGCCGAGCAGCACGGCGTCACCATCGAACGGCACATGCCGGAGCAGCGGCTGCCCATCAAGGTCGACGTCGACCTGATGAAGCAAGCCATTCTCAACGTCGTGATCAATGGAGTGCAGGCCATGCCCCAGGGAGGTCTGCTCACCATCTCCGCGCGCCGCGAGAACAATGCCGTGGTCGCCGAGGTTCGCGATCAGGGTGGAGGAATTCCCCAGGACATGCATGACAAAATTTTCGAACTTTATTTCACTACCAAGAAAGACGGCAGCGGCATCGGCCTGGCGCAGACCTATCAGGTCCTGCAGTGGCATTATGGCTCAGTGGACTTCGAATCTGTCGAGGGGACGGGAACAATCTTCCGCTTTCATATTCCGGCCACTGGAGCCGCCATGGAGGCTGGTCCCGAGTATGCCGCCGACGCAACAGCGTCACACCGTGGCGATTGATTTGTGTTTGCCCTGGCAAAACAAGATTCGAGTAGTGGCTCAGTTTGAATTTCAGATGGCATCTTTGCTGGTCGTCGCTGGCGTCATCCCTTCGACAAGCTCAGGGCAGGCTCTGAGCGCAGCCGTTTTTCAGGCGGAGCGAAGAGCCTGCCCTGAGCGCAGTCGAAGGGATCTCCCGCTACGACGCTGGGTGCCACGGGAGATCCCTCGGCCCGCTGGTAAAGACGCGGGCGCTTCGGGATGACGCCTTGTGAGATTCAAAATTCAAACTGGGCCACTACTCAGCCGGTGGTATGATCTCGCGTGCCGAAAAGCTGAGTCGTAATTCGGCCAATTCCAAATGGTTCCGCGAACACGCTGACTGCTGGGTTGACTACTGGGTATTGATCCGCGCCCCGGGGGTTGCCGCGTTCCGAGAATGGAATCCTCCATGCCTCAGGTTTCCGATCGAACTTATCGTGCAACGATTCTCTCGGCGGCCATTGCCCTGGTCTGCGTAGTTCCTTTGCAGGCCGCGAGCCCGGAGGCCGCGCACGCCGGTTATTACCGCTATCCCGCGATTCATGGCGACACCATTATTTTCACGGCGGAGGGCGATCTCTGGTCCGTTGGGGTGAAAGGAGGCGCCGCGCGGCGCTTGACTTCGCATCCGGGTATGGAAATTTATCCCGCCATTTCGCCCGACGGACGCACCGTCGCGTTCAGCGCGCAGTATGAAGGCCCTATGGATGTGTACACGATGCCTGTCGAAGGCGGCCTGCCCCAGCGGCGGACTTGGGACGGCGACGCGGCTGTGGCAGGATGGACTCCCGACGGGCGCGTACTGGTGCGCACGTATCGATACTCAACGCTGCCCGATCCTAAACTGGTAGCCATCGACAATAATGGGCACCGTGAGATCGTTCCTCTGGCGCAGTCTGCCGAAGGCGCCTACACGCCCGACGGAAAAACACTTTTTTTCACCCGCTATGAGCGCCAGCCCAGCCAGACCAAGCGCTATCAGGGCGGGACCGCCGAAAACATCTGGCGCTACGATGCCGGCGCCGAAGCCGTGATCCTGACGGGCGACTGGACGGGCACCTCGCACAATCCGATGTTCTGGAATGGACGGGTGTACTTTCTCTCGGACCGCGACGGCGTGATGAATGTCTTCTCCATGAACCCGGACGGGCACGACCTGCAACAGGTGACGCACGAGCGGGGCTGGGACATCCAATCGGCATCGATCTCCGATGGGAGGATCGTTTACCAGTGCGGCGCCGACCTCTGGCTGCTCGATTTGAACAGTCATCAAGATGCCGTCATCCCCATCACTCTGGTTTCTGACTTCGACCAGTTGCGCGATCGCTGGGTGAAGAAGCCGCTGGAGTATCTTACCGGCGCCCATCTTGCTCCCGACGGCAGTTCCGCCGTTTTTACGGCACGCGGAGAGGTCTTCACCCTGCCCGCCACGACAGGACGAATTGTCAAAGTTGCCGGCAAGCCCGGAATCCGCTACCGCGAAGCGCGCTACATGCCCGACGGCAAAAGCATCCTCGCGCTCTCGACGGAGACCGGGGAAACCGAGTTCTGGAAATACCCGGCCAACGGCGTCGGCGCGTCCGAACCATGGACCAACGATGCCAAAGTTCTGCGCTGGGAGGGCATCCCTTCGCCGGACGCGCGCTGGCTTGCCTCCCGCGACAAGGACCAGCAACTGTGGTTGTACGACACCACGACCAAACAGTCGAAACGCATCGCTCAATCCCTGGTGGACGATTTCGCCGATCTCACCTGGTCGCCCGATAGCCAGTGGCTGGCCTACGTGGAAACGGCGACCAATACTTTCACGCAGATCAAAGTGCTGAATGTTAAGACCGGAGCGATTCAGGGCATCACCTCGGACCACTACAACAGTTTCAGCCCGGCTTGGAGCGTGGATGGCAAGTGGCTCTATTTCCTGTCGGACCGCATGCTGAAGACCACCGTATCCTCGCCCTGGGGATCCCGCCAGCCCGACCCGAACTTCGATCGCTCCACCAAGATCTACGAACTGGCTCTGACGCCCGGTCTGCGTTCCCCATTTGCCCCGGTGGATGAGCTTCATCCCGACAAGCCGGAGGAGACGAAAAAAGACGAAACCAAGTCTGATGAGGAGAAGAAGAAGGAAGACGCCAAGAAAGAAGATGCGAAGAAGGAAGCCAACAAAAAGCCAGAGGCCGACAAGACGTCTGCGGAGAAGAAAACTCCTCCCCCTGTCGTGAACATTGACTTCGCCGAATTGTCGTCGCGTCTGGCCGAAGTTCCCGTGCCGCCGGGGAATTACTCTTCGCTGCAAACCGCGGAAAAACGCTTGTGCTGGCTGCAACAGAACGAGGACGTTCCTCCGAAACAGGCGCTGCAGTGCGTGGATATCGCCAACAAGGCCGACCCGCCGGAGGCGGTGATGAGCGAAGTCAAGAAATATGAGATGTCGCTCGACCACAAGAAAATGCTGGTCAGCAAAGACGACGACTTCTACATCTTTGGTTCTGACATCAAGGCCTCTGCGCTGGCGGACCCAAAGGCGCTGGCCAAGGCCAAGATTGACATGTCGCACTGGACCTTTGCCGTCACGCCACGCGCCGAATTCCACGAAATGTATCTCGATGCCTGGCGGCTGGAACGAGACTATTTTTACGATCGCGGCATGCACGGTTGGGACTGGAAGGCCATACGGGATCGCTATCTTCCTCTGGTCGATCGCGTATCGGACCGCGACGAACTGAATGACGTGATCGCGCAGATGGTCAGCGAACTTTCCGCGCTGCACATTTTCGTAGTGGGAGGTGATTTCCGGAAGCCATCGGACCAGGTGGACATCGCCACCCTGGGCGCCGTTCTCCGGCGGGATGAAGCGGCGGGTGGATTTGTGGTGCAGCACATCTACCAGCATGACGCCGACTTGCCGAACCAGGCGCCACCGCTGGCTCGGCCTGATTCACGGGTGCGCGAGGGCGAGGTGATCCTGAGCATCGACGGAGAAGATTCGCTCAGCGTGGCGGATGAACGGGCGTTGCTCCGCGGCAAGGCGGGGCGTCAAGTGCTGCTGCGCGTCAAATCCGCCGCCGGTCAAACTCGGGACGTCGTGGTGACGCCGCTCCTGGAGAAAGATGAGTCGAACCTCCGTTACACCGAGTGGGAGTATTCGAGGCGCCAAAAGGTTGAGTCCGACGCGCAATCGCAGATTGGATATGTGCATCTCCGCGCCATGGGTTCCGACGACATCGAGCAGTGGGCGCGGGAGTTTTATCCCGTGTTCGACCGTCCCGGCCTGATCATCGACGTGCGGCACAACGAGGGAGGTAACATCGACTCATGGGTGCTGGGCAAGCTGCTGCGCAAGGCGTGGTTCTTCTGGCAGCCGCGCATCGGCAATCCCAGCTCCAATATGCAATACGCTTTTCGCGGACACATTGTGGTGCTTTGCGACCGGCTGACTGCTTCCGATGGTGAAGCCTTTACGGAAGGAATCCGGCGCCTCGGATTGGGCAAGATCATCGGCGTCAGGACTTGGGGAGGCGAGATATGGCTTTCCTTCAGCAATTTCCTGGCGGACTCTGGCATTGCTTCCGCCGCTGAGTCGGGAGTCTATGGACCGGAAGGAAAATGGCTGATCGAGGGTCACGGCGTCGATCCTGACATGGAGGTGGATAATCTGCCGCATGCCACGTTTGGCGGCAGTGACGCGCAACTGGATGCAGCGATAAAGTTCCTGCGCGAAGAGATCCAGAAAGATCCGCGACCAGTTCCAAAAGCTCCGCCGTATCCGAATAAGTCGTTCCAGTACGACAAGTAAAGGTGCAGGATTGCGGAACCATCGACGAATCGCTGGACCAGCGGGAGATTTTTGCCCGTGGACTATAATCGTGCGCACCAATCGTGCGCACCCATGGCCTTGACCCCTGGCACGAAACTCGGTCCTTATGAAATTCAGTCGGCGCTCGGCGCCGGCGGAATGGGAGAAGTGTATCGCGCCCGCGATACGCGGCTGGGGCGCGATGTCGCCATCAAAGTTCTTCCCGCACACCTGTCTTCCAACCCTGATTTGCGTCAACGCCTGGACCGCGAGGCTAAAGCAATCTCGTCGCTGAATCATCCGCACATCTGTACGTTGTATGACGTCGGCTCGCAGGATGGCGTCGACTTCCTGGTCATGGAGCACCTGGAAGGCGAGACGCTAGCCGACCGCCTGCACCGCGGTGCGATGCCGATGGCCGAGGCGTTGAAGACTGCCATCGAGATTGCCGACGCATTGGCGAAAGCGCACTCGCGCGGCATCGTGCATCGGGACCTGAAGCCTGCCAATGTCATGCTGGCTAAGAATGGACCGAAGCTAATGGACTTTGGCCTGGCGAAGCCCGCACCCGGCCTAGGCTCGGCGTCAGGAGCCGGCCTGATGACCCCCACCACACCGACCATGAGCGTGGCCGCGCTCAGCGGCTCTGCGTCGCCGTTGACGCAGAAAGGGACGGTGGTGGGCACCTTCCAGTACATGGCGCCGGAAGTGTTGCAGGGCGCAGAGGCCGACGGGCGCTCCGACATTTTCAGCTTCGGTTGTGTGCTCTATGAAATGTTCACCGGGCGCCGCGCCTTTGAAGGCAAGTCGCAATTCAGCGTGCTGGGCGCAATTCTCGACAAGGAACCGGCGCGCATTTCGGCGGTGTTGCCGAGTTCTCCGCCGCGGCTCGATGAAACCGTGTGGCGGTGTCTGGCGAAGAATCCGGAGCAGCGCTATGGCTGCATGCACGACGTCGAAATTCAGTTGCAAGCGTTGAGCGAGGCCGATCCGCAAGCGGCAGTTCCTCAGGGCGGGTCATCGAAGCCAGTCGCGGGCGGCGCACGGCTGGCCTGGATCGTCGCCGGTATCGCAACGCTCGTCGCGCTGAGCGCCGGAGCGGCTTACGTATTCCAGACTCCGAAACCGCAAGCGGTCGTGCGTTCCTCGATTCTTCCTCCACCGGGCGCGACGTTCTTATTAATGGCCGTTGAATCGGGTCCACCCGTGCTCTCGCCGGACGGCTCGCGCCTGGCCTTCACCGCCCGCGATGATAAGGGCAAGGTGATGATGTACGTGCGTGCGCTGAATTCGGCGACTGCGCACGCTTTGCCCGGAACTGACGACGCCATGTATCCTTTCTGGTCGCCCGACAGCCGCGAGATCGGGTTCTTTGGGGGCAGCAAGCTGCGCAGGGTTAACGCCGAGGGTGGTCCTCCGCAGACCGTCTGCGACGCCAGCAATGGCCGCGGCGGCGCATGGAGCAAAGACGGTGTCATCCTATTCACCCCAACCACCAGTTCGACTCTGATGCGGGTACCCGCAACCGGCGGAACTCCTGAACCAGCCTCGAAGCTGGACAGCGCCAAGGGGGAAAACAGTCACCGCTGGCCGTTTTTCCTGCCCGATGGAAAACACTACCTCTACTGGGCGCGCACCTCTCAGGGCCTTCAAGGCAATACCTTGTATGTGGGAGAGTTGGGCTCGCTCAATGCGAAAGAACTGATGAAGAGCGAGACTATGGCGGAGTACGCCTCCGGCTACCTGCTGTTCTTGCGCGAGGCGACATTAATGGCGTGCCCGTTCGACCCGCGTACGTTGCAAGTGACGGGAGAAGCGGTTCCGGTTGCCGAACACATCGCCATCAATGGAGCCGTCACCCACCCCATTTTTTCGACCTCTGAAAATGGAAGCATGATCTATGAATCCGGCGAGAGCTCTGGAACCTGGACTCCGCAATGGTTTGCGAGAGATGGAAAGCAACTGGGTGCCGTCGCCGCGCCCGACCGATACTTCTTTCCCAGTCTTTCGCCCGACGGCACGCGTCTGGCGGTAAACCTTTACAACGGCACGCAAGGCACCGAAGCGATCTGGATTTTCGACCTGGTCCGCGGAACCAGGACACGACTAACCTTCGGCGCCTCCAACCAGGTGGCCCCCGCATGGTCGCCTGACGGAAAGACAATTTTCTACCACTCCGGCGCGCAGGGCGGGATTCACCTTTATTCCAAGGCGGCTGACGGCAGCGGCGCGGACCAGGGCTTGACTAGCACCAAGGATGCGGAGGAAGCCTTCCCGAGTGCCTCGCCGGACGGGCGTTACTTGGTCTACTCCAGGCGCTCCACGAACCCGCCTGGCACAGACCTGTGGGCGCTGCCCTTGTTTGGTGATCGTACGCCCTTACCAATTGTCCAGACCGCGTTCGTGAAGACCGGCCCCGCGGTTTCACCCGATGGGAAGTGGCTGGCTTATAGCACCAATGAATCCGGACGGAACGAGGTTTACATCACCGCATTTCCTGGAGGTGGCGCCAAGTGGCAGGTCTCAACCAGTGGCGGCTCGGCGGCGCACTGGCGCAGGGACGGCAAGGAGTTATTCTTCCTCGACTCCACCGACAAGATCGTCGCCGTCGACGTGAACCTCTTCGGCAAAGCGCCCCAGTTGGGCGTGCCTCACACGCTGTTTCAGGCAGGCGCCATCCAGCGGCAAAACGGACCGTTCGATGTGACTGCAGACGGCAAGAAATTCCTCATGAACATCGGCAACCTGAAAGAAGGCAGCGATCCTCTGACGCTGGTGCTCAACTGGCCCGCCGAGTTGAAAAAATAATCGTGCTGTCCTCCCGTGCGCCTTGGTCGCAAGGCGGCTACTCTCGTGGGCTAACGTCTTGCTTGTTCCGCCAGACAACCAGACAAATCACCACTACCGCGCACCATGCAAATACGGCGTAGACGATCCAGTTACCCGTGCTCTGTATCTGTTCCCGGTTGAGTTGGACGAGGTAATCGCGATTCTTGACGACATACTCATAATTCACACATCCGTGCTGGGTATAGCTGACGCTCAGAAATCCCAGAACCGCCGCCATGGTTATGGAGACATGCAGAACCCGCTTCAACAGCGCACTGCTGGACTTCCCGGCGACCGCATCTGCAATTGCCCCAAACGGAGTGCGCAGTAGGCGGTATGCCACTACGCCTAGTCCCAGGGACACGAAGGCAAACAGGAAGTAGGAAACGATCAGGTAGTGCTCGTTAGTCATGATTCGCTGTTCACTGATTCGCTGCTCAATGATTCGCTGTTCAATGATTCGCTGGTCAGTGCTTTCGCCGCAAGGCCGCCATCAACACGGTAGCCAGCGTGACATACACGAGAAGAGCGATTATCAGGTTCTGGAAAACGTCCTGCATGCTGCTGGCAACGGACCAGACATATTCCATGAATCGGGCACCGTCTTTGATGTCGCCATGGCCGGCACCGAACACCGCGGCGAGGGCCACGAACACAATGACAATGGCAAACGCGCGCAGATAGAAATCCGTAGCGGCCGGTAAGCCGATGATCTCGTCCAGAAGACCGCGCAGGCTGGGATGGAGCAGACGGTAGAGAAGGCCAACCACCAGAATCGCGATGACGAACGAAGCGAGGAACACAATGCTATGAGGACTCATCTTACAGCCCTCCTAATCTTTGCTGTGGCGCCATTATAGCCCTCTACAGGAAATCGGGCTGTATCCTCCGTACGCCCTCGTCAGATACACTGACCAACGACCATGACGAGAACTTCTTTCCGCCCCATCCTCTTCTTCCCGGTTATCAATGCCCTAATCCTTCTGACCGCGGCCCTGGCCCAGAACCAGCAGACCAAGCCCGCGGCCGCCCCGTTCATGACGCAGCCGCAGGCGTCCCAGGCACAGCAGGAGAACTTCCCTGCCCCGTTGCTCGAGGAATTGTCTGCGATCAAAACCGCCGCGCTGACCGACGACTACGCCTACCGCCAGGTCGCTCACTTAACGGAGAACATCGGCCCGCGGCCCAGCGGATCTCTGCAGGCAAAAGCGGCCGTCGATTACGTGGCCGCGGAATTACGCCAGCTCGGTTTGGACGTTCACCTCGAGGAAGTCAAAGTGCCGCACTGGGTCCGCGGCGCGGAAACGGCAGAACTCACCGAATACGCCGGTCAAGCCTCCGGCACCACGCAGAAGATCGTCCTCACTGCGCTGGGCGGAAGCACATCGACTCCCGGCGAAGGCATCACCACCGACGTGGTGGTGGTCAATAACTTCGACGAACTGAAAGCACTCGGCTACGATAAGGTCGCCGGTAAGATCGTCCTGTTCAACGAGATTTTCGACAAGCAGAAAGCCGCTGCCGGAATGGCCTTTCCGGCCTACGGCGAAGCCGTGCGCTATCGTGGTGCCGGCCCCAAGGCCGCGGCTGATCTCGGCGCCGTGGCCGCGTTAGTCCGCTCCGTCGGCAGCGCCGACTTCCGCCTGCCGCACACCGGCTTCAGCCTCCCCGCCGGAATCCCCGCGGGCGCCGTCACTGCTGAAGATGCCGACCTGATCGCTCATCTGTTCGCGCAACGCAAAGTCCGCCTGCGGCTTACCCTGACACCGCAGAAGCTACCCGATGCGATCAGTTACAACGTGATTGCCGACCTCAAGGGCAGCGAACATCCCGAGCAGGTAGTCGTGGTCTCGGGACATCTCGACTCCTGGGACCTCGGCACTGGCGCCATCGACGACGGAGCCGGAGTGGTGGTCGCGATGGAAGCGGCCGAGATTCTGCAGAAACTCCGCCTGCACCCCAAGCGCACCTTGCGCGTGATCGCCTGGATGGACGAAGAAAGCGGCGGCGCCGGCAGCCAGGCGTACACCAAAGACCATTCCGCCGAGTTCCTGAACCATGTAGCCGCGATCGAAAGCGACGCGGGCGCAGCCCACCCGCTCGGCTTCGATGTGAAAATGACTCCGCACGCCGCCGAACTATTGCGCCCCGCGCTGGAAATCCTGCAAAGCTTCGGCGCCAATGCCGTGCAACCCAGCAGCTATCCCCCCGGAGCCGACATAGCCGCCATGTCGGAATCAGGTGTGCCCGCGCTCGGCATCCTGCAGGACGGCCGCACTTATTTTCATTACCATCACTCCGCCGCCGACACGCTGGACAAGATTGTTCCCGCCGAGTTGCGCGAGAACGCAGCCGCCATGGCCGTCATGGCATACGCTCTGGCGAGCATGAAGAATCCACTGCCGCGATAGACTGTGATCTGTGTCACATCGCGTCCGACAGTCCGAAACTAGAATCATGACCGATCGCCGAAAGGCTCGACGCAGCCTCTGGGCCTGTTGACGCATCATAATTTGCGCGCTTATCATCTTCGTTTGGCCTTAATGGTCAGGGACGCCTCCGGCATGGGGCGTCCTACGAGTTTGATGTGACGATTCTTAACAGTGACCCAGAGTTGAAGTGACCTATGGATAAGAAGAAGTTGGAAGCATTCAAAAGACGGTTAGAGACCCGGCAGCAGGAATTGCGCCGCACCGTGAACCGCACCCAGGCCGACGGCCGCTCCGCCGACGAAGACACTGCCCAGGACATCGCCGACCGCGCCGCCAGTTCCTATACCAAGGAATTCCTGTTCAGCCAGAGCAACAACGAGCGCCAGCTTCTGCAGATGGTGGACAAGGCCCTCGTCCGCATTCACGAAGGCAGCTTCGGCGAATGCATCCACTGCGGCAAAGAAATCAACGCCAAGCGTCTGGAAGCCGTCCCCTGGACGCGCCACTGCATCGAATGCCAGGAAAAACTGGAGCAGGGCTTGCTCGAGGAAGCCCCGCGCTAGGCGCAGATTCGCTGTGATCAAGCGCCGCCAAATCGGCGGCGTTTGTGTTTCAGGTTGCGCGCGATCACACTTTTCGTAGAGAACGCAGCTTGCTACGTCTCTCTCGTCACATGCGGGCCTGCCTCCGCTGGCAAGAGACGTTGCAAGCAACGTCTCTACGGAAGAGTGAGTTGCGATCCCGACTTTGATTGCGATCTCGACTTTTGACGCCCTGTTTCCCCCCTGTTAAACTGCTTGTTTGTCATAATTCAACCAGCCCACCGTTATAACCAGAAGGGAAGTCCGTGCGCGCAGAAACCCGCCATCAACTGAAGCAGGATGCTTTCAGCCGTGTCACCATCGACGCCGCCGAGAGAACGGCTCATTGGACCGTCGAACATCGCTCGACCCTGATCATCGCCACGGTGGCAGTCATCGTCATTCTCGCCGCCGGGATCGGCGGATGGTATTACCTGAGCATGCAGGACGAAAAAGCCAGCCTGGACCTGTCCGTGGCTGTGCGCACCATGGACACGCAACTGCGGGCCCCGGGCGCGCCCGAACAGCCTGACTTCCCAACATTTACTTCCGCCAAAGAACGCGCCTTGGCCGCGCAGAAGCAGTTTCAGGCGATTGTCGACAAGTATCCCCACACCCGCACGGCCGATATGGCTCACTATTTTCTGGGAGTAACCGCGGCCACTTTGAATGACAACGGCGCGGCGGAGCGCAATTTCAAGGCAGTGGCGTCCACCGGCAATCGCGAGGTGGCAGCCGTAGCCAAGTCAGCCCTGGCCTCGCTCTATGGCCAGACGAATCGCGTGAAAGAAGCGGTCGCCCTCTATCAGGAACTGATCAACAAGCCGACAGCCTCGGTCAGCAAGGTGGCGGCGCAGTTGCAGTTGGCCGAGCTTTACCGGGGTTCCAACCAGCCGCTCGAAGCCAAACGGATCTACGAGCAGGTAAAGAAAGAAAATCCGGGCGCCGAAGCCGGACAGCTGGCCACCCAAAAATTGACCGAGCTGAAGTAGGAAGCCTCAAAACTGCTCGGTTCGGCCGGCTCCGGTTCATTACCTTCGTAAGATACTGCCGCCTTTTTGCCGTGAGTCTACGACCTCCCTCTAAGAAGATTGTGAAGCGTGCATTCTTCGTTTCTGGGTGAGGCCCAATCATGTCCTGCCGGCGGTGGTGTCAATTCTTCACGATCTCTGTTTGCTTAGGGTTGCTGTCTGCGCTTGCCTTCGGTCAGGAGGATTCCTCCTCGCAAAGCCTTGCCGATGTTGCCCGCAAGCTGCGTAAGGACACCACGGACGAGGTCCGCATGACCGACGCCGACACGAAAAAGCTTTTCGATTCCGTGGATAAAGTCTTCGCCTTCGCCGCCGAAGACAGTGGAATGCCCAAGCACGCCACGGTGAAGCGACGCCTGGTGAGCAAGGCCGACGTGGAGAAGTACGCCAGTGGCGCGCTGGCCAAGGAAGAATTCACCAAACGATTTGCCCAGGAAGAACTGAGCATGAAGAAACTCGGCTTTCTGCCCCGCGAGTTCAACCTGAAGGAATTTCTGGTGAAGTCCACCGGCCAGCAGATCGCCGCTTATTACGACGATGAAACCAAAACCATTTCGATGCTGAACTGGGTTCCTCCCGACCAGCAGGAACCGATCCTGGCTCACGAACTCACACACGCCCTGCAGGATCAGAACTACGATCTGCGGAAGTGGATGAAAGCCGCTCAGAAGGGGGCAAACGGTTCCAAGAGCAATGAAACCGGCAACGACGACGCCGCAACCGCCCGTAAGGCCGTGGTTGAGGGCCAGGCCATGGTGGTGTACGTGGATTACGTCCTGGCACCCTTCAAACGCAACCTAGTGGACACGCCCGGTCTGATCTATTCGATGGAAGAGCCGGCGGTGAAGGCTGTCGCAGACTCGCAGATGCTGCACGATGCTCCCATGATTCTGCGCGAGTCGGGAACGTTCGCCTACAACGAAGGCCTGATCTTTGAAGGAGAGTTGCTGCACAAGGGCGGAAAGAATATGGCGTTTGCCGGGGCATTTGCCCGGCCGCCGCGGAACTCGCACGAAGTGCTGCAGCCTGAGGCTTACATCAATCGCGAGAAGCTGCCGCCTACAGGGGTGCCGGATTTGAAGCAGTTACTGGGCGAAGAGTACGAGGTGTTCGACTCGGGAGGCATTGGCCAACTCGATGTGCGAGCGTACCTGAAACAGTATGGCGAACGCAAGAATGCGGACGATGTTTCTGCCGCGTGGCAGGGCGGTGCATACGTGACTTTCCGTCGCAAGAACAAAACCGCGAGTGAAGCGCCCGCAACCACCGCCGACCTGGCCCTGATTTATGTTTCGCGATGGAGGACGCCCCAGGCCGCTGAGCGTTTTGCCCGTTTCTACACGAGTGCGGTTGCGCTGCGCTATCACGCCGCGACGGCCCAACCTGTTTCCGCTTGCAACGGGACGAACTGCCCGGTGTCCAGCGCGCAAATGTCAACCGAAGAAGGACCGGTGGTCGTGGAGCGCTGGGCAGACAATAGCGTCATCGTTTCCGAGGGATTCGAGACAGCGACAGCCGTCAAAGTGCGCAGCGCAGTACGGGACGGAGCCGCGCACGCCGAGAATTTTCCGCAGAATGAGATTGGGCTGCGGCTCTACGAAATTCCCGCCTTCCGGAAGTTCGCAGAGGAGATTGGCGCACAGTTCGCGCTAGCGATGACGTCGAGCCTCGGCCGCTAAGGCTCCGGCAGTTTCCAGATCCAGTCTCCCGGTCAAGCGGGATTTCTGGCCGGGTAGTGGCGCAGTTTGACGGTGGAAGAAGAAAAAACGTGAACCACGAAGAACACGAAGGTTCACGAAGGACTTCATTTGCAAGGGTTTCCTTCGTGTGACTTCGTGTCTTTCGTGGTGAGGCCCTTTAAATTGAGCCACTGCTTCTGCCCGTCTGCCATTTCCCTTTTGCCGCAGGTTGAGTACCATGTTGTGCAGTTCCCAAACTCCACCACTGGATACTCATGGCAGACATCACACTCCGCGTCAACGGCAGTGATAAGAAAGTCAGCGTTTCCCCGGAAACCCCGCTTCTGTGGGTTCTCCGCGACACTCTCGAACTTACTGGCACAAAATTCGGATGCGGCGCAGGATTGTGTGGCGCCTGCACGGTGCACGTCGATGGCAATCCGATTCGCTCCTGCTCGACTCCGGTTTCGCAAGCCGCGGGCAAGAGCGTCACAACGATTGAGGGGCTGGGTGCCAACGGCCTGAGCTTACTGGGGCAGGCGTTGCAGCAGGCCTGGATCGCGGAAGAAGTCCCGCAATGCGGCTACTGCCAGACGGGACAGATCATGTCGGCCGCAGCGCTGCTCGCGAAGACGCCGAACCCAACCGACGAGCAGATCACGCAGGCCATGAACGGCAACCTTTGCCGCTGCGGAACCTATGAGCGGATTCGCAAAGCGATCCATCGCGCCGCCGGGCGCGCCACCGGGAATGGAGGCGCACGATGAGCCCACTGTCCCGCCGTGAATTTGTGGCCGCCGGAGTCGCGGCCGGCGCTGGCCTGGTCGTCGGCTTTTACCTGCCGCACGGAGGCAGCTCGCAGCAGGCATCGTTCTCGCCCAACGCCTATTTGCGCATTACGCCTGACAATAAAGTCACAATCGTGGTCGCGCGCTCCGAGATGGGGCAAGGGGTGCGCACCGCGCTGCCCATGATCCTGGCCGAGGAACTTGAGGCGGACTGGAAGCAGATTGAAATCGAGCAGGCCGGAGCCAGCACGCTCTACGGCGATCAGGGCACGGGAGGAAGCGCCAGTATCCACAGCACGTGGGATCCCATGCGCAAAGCTGGAGCTTCCGCGCGCGAGATGCTGATTTCGGCCGCGGCCTTGACCTGGGGCGTTCCGCGATCCGCGTGCACGGCGGAGAACAGCCACGTCAAGCACGCTGCTTCCAACCGCAGTTTGAGTTATGGCGAACTGGTGAGCAAGGCGGCGACCCTGCCGATTCCAACCGACGTGACACTCAAGCAGAGCAAAGATTACAAGATCGTCGGGCAGCGCCTGCCGCGCCTCGATACGCCTGCCAAGGTCAAAGGCGAAGCAGTCTTCGGCATCGACTTCCGCATGCCAGGGATGAAATTCGCTTTGCTGTCGCGCTGTCCCACGATCGGCGGGAAGGTGTTGGGGTTTGACGACAAGGAATCGAAGAAGATCTCGGGCGTGAGTTATGTGGGCAAGGTCGGCGACGCAGCCGTCGCCGTGGTTGCCGACAGCGTGTGGGGAGCGATGGAAGGCCGCCGCGTGCTTAACGTCACCTGGGACGATGGCCCACACAAAGACTTGAATACGGCTGCAGTCATGGCGTCGCTGAAGCTGGCGGTATCGAAGAAAGGCGCCAGCTTGTACTCGGCGGGTGATGCCGCCAAGGCTGCGGGACGGAAAATCTCCGCCGAATACACGTTGCCTTTCATGGCGCATGCGCCTATGGAGCCGGGCAACTGCACGGCGCACTATCAGGGCACGAAGTGCGAGTTGTGGGCTCCTACGCAGGTTCCGCAGGATTGCCGGGACTCGGTCGCGACCGCCGTCGGACTCGATCCCGACCAAGTGAAAGTCAACGTCACACTGATGGGCGGAGGCTTTGGCCGTCGTCTGGAGCACGACTACGCGGTCGAGGCCGCGCTGGTGTCGAAGTCGATCAACGCTCCCGTGAAAGTGATCTGGACGCGCGAAGACGACATGCGGTCTTCCACATACCGTCCGGCGAGCCTGCATCAACTCAGCGCCACAGTGGACGGATCGGGATTTCCGGTTGCGTTGACGCACCGCATCGTTGCTCCGTCCATCAGCGGACAGAAAGGTCAGCCGACTCCGGGCGGAGTCGATCCCGACCTGCCCGACGAAGCCGGACCCGTGTATGGACTGCCCAACTACTCGATCGAATCCGTGATCGCGGAAACTCCAGTGCCGCTGGGTTGGATGCGGTCGGTGTACGCGCTGCAGGCGGCGTTTGCGCTGGAAAGTTTCATCGATGAACTCGCGGTCGCCGCCGGCAAAGACCCGCTGCAGTACCGGCTGAAGCTTCTGGCCAAGGATCAGGACTTGCAGTTTTTCTCGACGACCTGGAAAACCGCGCGCATGCGGGGCGTGCTGCAACTCGCCGCCGAAAAATCCGCGTGGGACAAGGCTCTTCCCGCCGGACACTATCGCGGCGTCGCCTGCTTCGGCTGCTTTGCGTCGTACATGGCCGAAGCGGTCGAGATCACCATGGAAAAGGATGAGCCTCGCGTGCATCGCGTCGTGGCCGTCGTGGACTGCGGACAAGTCGTGAATCCCAGCATTCTGGAACAGCAGATTCAGGGTGGAATCGTCTACGGATTGGCCAACGCCCTGCGCGCCAAGATCACGGTTGAAAAAGGCCGCGTGGTGCAGGGCAACTTTGACGACTACGCCCCGCTGCGCATGGACGAAACGCCCGTGGTAGAGGTTTACGCGGTTCCGAGCGCAGAGGCTCCGACGGGGATTGGTGAGCCCTCGGTGCCGCCGATCGCTCCGGCACTGTGCAACGCCATCTACGCCGCGACGAAGAAGCGGATTCGCGCGCTGCCGATTCTCGCGTAGCGCCGGCGTCTCGCCGGCTTGGCTCAGAGCAGGCCTTGCGGGCTGTCGCGAGGCCGTCTCGGCCTCGCGCGGGCGGGACGCCCCCGCGACAGCCGCCGGGACGGCGGCGCTACCTTCAGGGAGGATGTCGTGTTTGGAAAGTCGATCGCCGCTGTCCTACTTCTCTCTTATCTGTCTCTAAGCCAAAGTGTGCCGTCTTCGGTTGCACCGGCGCACCTGGCGCACATTCGCCACGGCATCAATCTAAGCGGGTGGTTCGCGCAGGTTTACGATTCCAAGGGATACACGAAAGAACATCTGCAGACCTGGGAAACCTCGGCCGACATCGCGCTGATCAAGTCTGCGGGCTTTGATCATGTGCGGCTCAGCGTGAACCCGCAGCCCCTCATGGACGCCGCCCGTCATCAAGACGGCAGC
>Ga0209517_10003149_pt1 | contig 22610 bp, 27 predicted proteins | sample PeaSoiMetSII2010_FD_187695 | JGI IMG/M metagenome (GOLD analysis project Ga0209517, IMG submission 187695) | Peat soil microbial communities from Weissenstadt, Germany - SII-2010 (SPAdes) (version 2) | ecosystem: Environmental > Terrestrial > Soil > Wetlands > Peat | place: Germany...
TGAGCGTTGGGCTGGTTCCCATCCTGACGGCCCTCTTCAGGGGCGACAGGTCGCTCGACGACACTCGTACGGGCAGCTCCGTCTCGTCGAGGTCGATCGTGTTCGCCGCGGTCATCGCGCTCGCGTTGCTCTCGGAGGCGTTCATGGGATGGACCTTCGCGATAGTCTCCGGAGTTTCGTCGACCACCTCTCAGAGCGTCTTCTCCTCCCTCGTGGAGTCCGCGAGCTCCTACTGGTTCATCTTCACGATGGCCGGCGAGATGGCTGTCACGCTCTACCTCGTGGGGAGGAGGTTCCCGAGCAGCTTCCGCTGGCTCGTCGGCATCCAGGCCGCGATAATGGTCCTCTCCCCGACCGCCATCGGCAACCCCTCGTGGGTTTACTGGGCGTTGTGGGGAAACAGCGCCGCGATGGTCGTCGCGATCATCCTGATCTTCGAGTACCTCTACAAGAACAGGACGGTCGCCGCTGGGGTGCTGAACTACGTCGTCCTCTTGCTGGGCGCTTACAGCGTGATGATGGCGGGGATGTTCGTGTGGCTCCTCTACGGGGACGCCGCGCTCTTCGTGCTGTCGGTCGTTGCGGAGATGGTCATCTACTTCACAATAGTCCTGGACGAGAAGAGCCTCTCGGCGCCTCCGATGCGTGGCTGGCTGTCGATGCCGAAGCTGGCCTTCGCCCTCCTCCTCTCAGTCTTCATCGTCGAGTTCTTCATGGGCGGGGTCCTCGACATCCAGGCCAACGGGACTTCGTACTTCACAACGCTCCCGTTCGCGTCCCTCGCGGGTTCGGCGCTGGCCGTAGCGGGCGCTGCGTTCTACGACTTCGTCATCTTCGTCAGCAGCATAACGGCGTCCTTCCTCTTCCTCGCGATGATGGGGGTCGAGATGGGCGCCCTCGTCGTCTTCAAGATACGATACGCCAGGGAGACGGAGACGAAGATCAGGCTCGTGCTCATATTGGCCGCCTACGCGATCTACAGCCTCTTTCTCCCGGTGTTCGTCCTCGGCGCGTCGCTTCCTTCGATACCGTGGGTCGGCTGGAGCATGGGCCTGGGCACCGCTGGAGCGCTCGCGCCCGCGGTCGTCCTCGCGCTCGTGGCGACCTACGTAATCTCCGGCGGGCTCTCGTTCCTGTTCGGGAGCAGGCAGGTCTGCTCCTTGTTCTGCACCGCCGCGCTGATGTATCAGGGCACGACCATCGACGCGATGAGCAGCTTCAACAGGACGTCCAAGCTCGGCCGGAAGTACCTGACGAGCAGGATCCCTTCGGCCTACAAAGTGGTGGTCACGCTGGTCTGGGCTTCTCTGCTGGGAGCGGCTGTCCTCTCCTACCTCACTTCTGTGAGGGTCGTCAACGTCACGTTCTTCGGCGACGACACGGGGTTCTTCCTCTACGCGTTCTACTTCAGCTTCCTCTGGTACGTCGTCTGGATCGCCACCCCGTTCGTGGGGACCTACGGCTGCGCGACCACGGGGGTGTGCGGCTGGGGGTCTTTCAACCAGCTCATCTCGCGAATCGGGCTCTTCAGGATAAAGGTGAGAGACAGCGACACATGCTCGAACTGCAAGACGAAGGATTGCGCCAAGGTCTGCCCCGTCGGCCTGACTGACATGCCCGGGGCGTTCATCGAGAAGGGGGAGTTCAGGAGTTTCAAGTGCATAGGAGTGGGCGACTGCGTCTCCGCCTGCCCGTACAACAACGTCTTCTTTTTCGACGTGAGGAACTGGATCCGCATGAAGCTCAACATGCCGCTCCCGGCGCTCGCAAAGCCCATGGGCCACGGCGGCTCCGAGGGTCCTATAGACTTTCGGTCCGCGGGGAAGGACACGGGCTAGACCACCACGGGCGAGCGTGGCAGGCGTCTCTGACCGTCCAGTTATTATTGGGGGTCAGAATCACGGTCGTTCTGGATGTCTGATTCGGATGTCGGGGGGCTCCCGCTGAATCGGAAGCGTGCGTGGTGAGACGGCACGACGTCCATTGGCCTACTCGACACAAGTCACTACCTCGCGCCCGTCGCTCTGTTGATGGTCGCGTTCATCAGCCTGCTGCTTACCCGGGCTGTCAAGACGAAGGACGGGATAGACACTGCGATCATCCTGCTGCTTCTCAGCATGATGGTGGCCATGCTCCTGGGGCCCGCGTACCTCTACCTCACCACCCTGGGCTTCGGGATAAGCGACGTCGTCATCTGGGAGATTGCGGTGTTCATGACGCTGGGGATGATGCCCGCGGCGGGGCTGACCGCCGCAAAGCTCGTGCTGTTGAGCGAGCCTGACAGGCTGGGAGCGGTGCCCCTCTCGGCGCTCGTGAGCCATACGTCGGGGCTACGGGCGGCATACATCTCCCTGCTCGTCCTTAGCGAGTTCCTGATGGGCTGGACCTTCAACCTCGCCTCGGGCTTGATTTCCCTCTCGGCCGGGTACTCACTGGTGGACGTCGCAAAGCAGCTCGAGTACAGCCCCACGTCGTACTGGTTCGTCTTCACCATGGTCGGCGAGATGGGGTTCACGCTCTTCGCGCTGCGCAAGGCCATCCGCCCAAGCCTCCTCAAGATCTTGGCAGTCCAGGGCGTTGTCATGTTCCTCACGCCTACCGCATTGAACTCGCGGGCGTGGGAGACGTACACTGTCTACCTCGAGGCCGCGGTGATGACGGGCCTTGTCGTCTACGCGGTGGACCACCTTCGCAGGAGGAAGGAGCGCGACAGGCCCATGTTGAGCTACCTCGGATTGTTCATCATCGCCAACGCGGTGATGATGGTCGGCCTCCTCATATGGCTGGTAGACGGCGACTCCCTCCTACTGGCGGTCTCCCTAATCGCCGAGACGGCCATCTACTTCGACGCTGTGCTTACGGGCGCGGGCCTTGGGGAGACCTTCCATGGCTGATCGCCCGAGAGCAAGGCGCGACCGCGCGTGACCTCGCGGTCTGACTGACGGACGTCGTGCGTAGGTCGAGCCGATTAAGCCAGTCGCTCGTCCAATCTAGGTTCTTGACATCGCATCGGGATGGAAAGTTAGCGGCTACCCAACTACCACAGAGTGGAAGGCTGTGTAGACGGGAGTCCTTCCCTGGTAGAAGGTTACGAGGGCGCTGGAATTGGTGGGCACCGTGTAGCCGCTGAAGAGGTCGGTGTAGAAGGGTATCAGCATCCTCGCCCTTATGGACTGGGCGTATGAGTAGAACGACTTCATCCACTGCGCGTCGGACTGCGCTTGGGCCTGCGTGGTCGCGTTTGTGCTCGACCACGCCTCGGCAATCCAGATCGGCTTCGACGGCGGATTCGTCAAGAGGAAGTTCTGCACGTTGACCTGGTCGCCGGTCGAGTAGATGTCGAAGCCGATGAAGGATATCCCGCTCACCTTCTGGACCTCGTCGAGATACTGCACGTAGAAGGCCGGGTCGAGGGCCGTGTAGCCTCCGGGGACCGAGACACCCACCTGGGTGGAAGACGAGGCAGCCCTCACGGCGTTCGTCAGGTTCTGCGTCAGGCCGACCCAGTCACTGACGCTTTGGAAGAGGGGGTTGGTGGCGGCGTCGCAGACCATCGGGACATACCAGCCAGGCTCCTTGATGACGATGTAATATCTTGGATGGAAGAGGGCCGCAAGCGTGGAGACCCTCTGGACCCAGGCCGCCTTGAACTCCGTCCAGTTGAGGCAGTCCCCGTTCCGGTAGCTGTTGGAGCTGGCGTCGGCGATTATCAAGCACTTTCCCTGGCTCCTCAAGCCTTTCACTACCGAATTCACGAGCTGAGCCTGAGATGCGTTTCCCCCGGGGAGCCAGGGACCATAGTCGATGTCCACCCTGATGCACTGGGCGCCAGTCGAGTCCAGCATCGAGAGGTCGGCCTGCTGGACGGCTGCGTTCTTGTACGACGGTATGCCGTAGCTCGCGCTCTCGTCGACCACGCCGAAACCCATTGTACTGGCCTTGGTCGTTGACGTGCGGGTGGACGCGGCCAGTGTCGCGTAACTTGCTTGCGACGCGAGGGGCTGGAGCAAGAAGAGGGAGACCACAAGCGCGAGCGAAATCAGCGCGGCTCCGCTTCTTCCTTGCACGTTGCTTCGGGGGTCCGGCGGTGCACAAGCGCATATGAATGAAGTGAAACCTACCTTCATACCTCCGACATATATTGCAAGTAAGGACTCGGACGCGTGAAGAAATTGCACGCAGCCAACAAGCGCCGAGCCCTTTCCGGATTCATGCAACGGTTCCCAGAATGGAAATCGGAATCTCCGGAGACCCCGATCCGCAAGCGCGAAGGCATCTGGAGCCCGTCATCACGGCCGCTGAGCTTTCTAAAAAGCACACCCACCTCCAATCTTGCTTTGTTTGGCGAGGGGCATATAGAATGTCCGCAGAGCTCCCTTCACGTTAATTAGCTTCTCAGCTTTGACGGCCGACTGTGGCGCGTTCGAGAATCTACTTCATCACCGACGTGCACGGCTCCAACAAGTGCTTCAGGAAGTTCCTCAACGCCGCCAAGTTCTACAAGGCGGACGTCCTGATCCTTGGTGGAGACATCACTGGCAAAGTGATGACGCCGATAGTCGAAAGCGGCGGGAGGTTCAGCTGCTCGTACCAGGGGGCCGAGGTGACGATGACGAGCAAAGAGGAGGTTGAGGAGTTCAGAAAGAAGGCAGCAGAGTCTGGCACGTACACCCATCTGGTAAGCCCGCAAGAGTTCAGGGAGCTAGAGGCCGACCCAAGCAAGGTCAAGGAGCTGTTCAGCAAGCTCATGGTGGAGAGGGTGCGGGAGTGGGTCGCCCTGGCGGAGGAGAGGCTCGGGAAGACGTCGGTGAAGTGCTTCGTCTCGCCTGGGAACGACGACATCCTCGAGATAGACCCGGTCCTGAGCGCGTCCAGCTACGTAGTGAACCCGGAAGAGAGGGTGGTGGAAATCGACGGCGAGCACGAGATGATTACGTTGGGCACCACCAACCACACCCCCTGGAACAGCCCGCGGGAGGTGGACGAGGACGTCCTCGCCAAGAAGATCTCTGACATGGCCGACAAGGTTCGAGACATGAGGTCGGCGGTCTTCAACATCCACGTCCCCCCGATAGACACGCCCATCGACAAGGCCCCTCGCATCGACGAGAACCTCAAAATCGTCGTGAAGGCCGGGAACGTTGAAATGGTATCGGCGGGCAGCACGGCCTGCGGAGCGGCCATCACGAAGTATCAGCCGATGCTGGGACTGCACGGGCACATCCACGAGTCTCGGGGGATCGTCAAGCTGGGAAGGACGGTGTGCGCAAACCCGGGAAGCGAGTACAGCGAGGGGATCCTCCGCGGCTTCCTGGCGGACCTGGACGGAGACAAGGTGAAGTCGTACCTGCTGACCTCGGGCTGACTCAGTCGAGGGCGCCGACGACGAAAGCCTCGTCTGCCTCGGGCAGCTCGTACCACGTCTTCTTCTCTCCCACTCGCGCCCTCATCCTCCAGGCAAGGCTCTTGGGCTCCTTCTCGATCATTTCGACGAGCTTCCCCATCCTCGCCTTCGCAGTGTCTATCTCTTGCGAAGACAGGCCGTAGATGTCGATCGAGGCCTCCAGCTTTGCAAGGTTCATCGTGAAGGTCTTGTACGTCCCCCAGTCGTTCGAGCAGAGTCTGGCCAAGTATGGCCCGTTTATCAGCTCGCCGTCCCCCGGCCCCACGTCGTGGTCCAAGAAGAGGGCCGTCAGGTCTCGAAAGTCCTTCTCGTTTATCTGGACGATCTGAAGCTTCGTCGCGAGCAGGTCCGCGAGCGGGAGGGTGAGGGGCTCCAGGCCGAGCCTTTCGCCGAAGTTGAACTTGTGGCACATCTCGAAGACGTCCAGGAAGATGTCGACCCGCCGCTCGTTCGTCAGGTCGTTGAAGATCAGCCTCTTCTGCCCCATCATGGCGTTGAACCTCGGCCGGGGCTGGTATCCCATCGCGACGAAGAAGTCGCCTATCGCCCTTGACTGCTTTTCGTGGCCGACAAAGTCCATGTCGACGTAGTTGCGCCGGAGGCCCTCCCGGCTCGCAGAGGGGCACCTCATCGATATCGCGACCCCGCCTAGGAGCTTCAGGAGGACCTTCTCCTCCGAGGAGGCCAGGAGCAGCCTCCGGGCTTCCTCCTGCAACCCAAGGAGCGGAGTCAACTCATCGTTCTCCGTTCGGCGTCTTCCTCTTTAGCGTTCCGGGCCCCGCAACGAAATCACAGGCTGGAAGGAGGAACCCCATCGGTGAACCATCACAGTGGTTCTTCTTGGTCTCTGGCGACTATGGCAGTCGTACGGAATCCTGCTAACCATGAATCACTCGCTCCTTCCTACCCGCGCCCTACCATGGCGTGCGAGCTGACCCGTCCAGTATCCCCAAGCTCCGTCAAACCTTTCATACGCGTCCTTGGCGATGCCGGAATGGACCATCGTAACGCGCGTCTTGCCATCGGGGAGCGCGTCTAGTGTCCAAGTCACCATCGAGTTGGTCACGTCGGGAAATAGCGACTCGCCCTCGCTAGTTCCCGAGCCGGACCGCGTCAAGACATAGGTGTAAGACAATCGCTTGTCAGGGATCAGCTCGAGGATCTTTCCAGTGGCGACGGAATGCAGACCTTTTTTGGCCCAGTGGTACTTGAATTCAAATTCCCCACCAAGACGAGGGTCCATCCTCGCCTCTTGTGGCATCCATTGGACGAGTTCCTTCTCGCTTGTCAGTGCCTTGAAGACGACTTCCGGGGGAGCGTCGACCACGACGGTCTTCCTGATTTCACCTTCGGTCATCTTCCCCTCGCCTTCTTGTTTTCCACGTGTTCCTTCAGGCGGGTGAGTTTGTCGTCCCAGAAGATGTCGAAGAACTCGATCATCTCCGACATCTTTTCCTTGTTGACCGAATAGAACCTGTTCTGGCCCACCTTGCGCTCGCTGACGAGGCCGGCGTCCTTCAGGACCCTCAAGTGCGTCGACACGGCAGGGAGCGTGAATTCGAAGCTCTTGGCCATCTCGGTCGGCGTCTTCTCGCCGTCCTTCAGCAGGAGCAGCATCTGTCTTCGGCTGTCGTCGGCCATTGCCTTCCACGAACTGCCCATAATAGTGTAATACTTCAATATCTATTTAAATCTAGGCCGCCTGCAGCGTGGTGTGCACCGTCAATGAACCCATCCGAAATAATTGACAAGCAGATCGCGGTCCTCGCAGACTGGCGCGGCAACATGCTTGCCAATATTCGCAAGACCATTCATGATGCTGACCCCGAGATAATCGAGGAATTGAAATGGATGGGCACTCCGTGTTGGTCTCACGATGGAATCGTCTGCGTGGCCACCGCTCTCAAGGATAAGGTCAAGCTGACCTTTATTCAGGGCGCAAGCCTTCCAGATCCAGACAAGCTCTTCAACGCTGGCCTCGGAGGCAACAAGTGGCGAGCAATCGATTTCCACGAAGGCGACAGAATCAATGAGCGCGCCCTGAAAAATATAATCCGTGCTGCCGTGGCCCGCAATCATGCCGGGCTGAAGGGGAAGACCCCGGCAAGCGCCCGGGGGATTCGGGGCACAGCGCACAAGGGATAGAAAGGCCGCTCTTGGCCTCCCAGCACGCTTTCTCTAAGCTTTGCTTGGCTGCTGGAGCAGCGCGAAAGCGTTTCCATCCGGGTCGCCGAAGGTGGCGAGGATGCCCCAAGGATATTCGTCTGGCCGAGCCTGATCGAACTTTACGCCACGCGATTTGAGCTCTTCGAAATCTTTCCGGCAATCGCTTGTCCGCAGCGTCCACTGTGGGTTGCTACCGGGTTGCAATCGATTTTGAGGCGCCTTTGGATCTGGATGGGAACCGGCTTGGAAGATGCTGATTTCGATGTCTTGCCCCTTGGGTGCGACGGTCACCCACCTAGCGCCTCCAGGAGGCGTAAAGTCAGTTCGCTTTTCGAAGCCGAGCACCCGCGTGTAAAAGTCGAGGGCTCTGACTTGGTCTTTCACGACTATGACTACAGTCATTAGTTTCTCTATCATCGTGGATGGCTCACGCCGCCTTAAGACTTCAATATCTATTTAACTATTTAATCATACCTTGCGGGCACAAGAATCAGTGGCATGGAACCAAGACAGTGAGCCGGAAGGGACTCGGACCCTCGATCTCTCAGGCTGACTTCTCGAAGGGTTGCCTCAGTATGGTTCTGAGCTTGGATGGTGCCGCCCTTCTAGGATCTCCAAGGTAGATTTCGTGGTGCCTTCCCCGTGGCTCGCCCCCGCTTTCTTTGATGTATTCATGGAGCCTCTCAATTGTCGGAGCCTCCACCGAGTATGGGCCGACGTGCATTATCTGGGCCGAGAGGCCTTCGTGAAATGCCTCCAACCTTGCCTTCCCTAGCGCTTCGAGGTCTTTCTTCTTTCTGACCTCCTCTACCGCTCTCCTATAGAGCTTGGAGTCGACGAATTCAGGTTGCAAAATCATCGCGGTCCAACTCCACCCCTTTCTGTCGGTCGGGTCGAAGACACCAGAAGCGCCGCCCCAGAGAGCCTCGAGCGCCATCACTGGGTAGTCTATGGCGTTCTCCTTCTTGATGGTGAACTTGAGCATGAAAGACAAGCCGTATAGCGCGCTGATGGCGTCGGCGAACTCGCCTGCGTTGGGGTCACCCTTGCCATCAATCATTATGAAGTTGAATTGCGGGACTTCGACGGTCTGAGCTTCCTTCGCAGATGGACTATACAGGTACTTCAGCTTGCCTCTAAGGTCTATCTTCTTCATGGGTCGTGTCTCGCTATCCCAGGTAAGGCGATGGTCATCGTATAAGGCCCGCACGCGGTTCTCAAACTTGGGAACGAGGTTGTGGGAGTTGTATGGGCCGGAAGGGATTTGATAAAAACCTGATGTATCCAATAGACTTTGGTCGCTCGGAAGTCAGAATCATTCGTAGACGTCCTTTCGGTGTTCGAATCTCAGCAGAATTAGTCTGTCGCCCTGCACGGCGTAGATTAGTCTATAGGGAGCGACTCGAATCGTCCACTCACCCTTCAGCCCAAAACGAAGCGGCTTTCCAAAATCAGGGTTCTCAGCTATCTTTCTGATTTGCTTCCCAAGTTTTTCCTTTAGCAGGCTGTCGCGAACTTTCCTTACATCGCGTTCGAACTTCTCTGTGTAGACGATTTCTTTGATCTCTACCAACTTTTCAGCTCTTTGAAGAAGGCCTGCTTCTCGCGCACCTTGTACTTCCCACTCTCGATGTCTTTCCAGGCCTCCTCAACGAGTTTCAAAGTCCTCAGGTCCTCCGCGGACAAACCAGACTCCACCTTCTTCAGCACGATCATGCCTTTCTCTGCCACTATTGCGAACACACTACCCTCTCGTATGCCCAACTTCCTCCTAATCCGCGTGGGAATGACTATCTGCCCCTTCGAGCTGGCTTTCGTGAACTGGATGTCTTGAACCTGCTCTTTCATATTCGGTAAGATATTCTTACGTATACTTAAGCATATTCCGATTCTCCTTTTGGATGGAACCCAATTGGCGCGATGAAAGAATTAGAATGGGCCGGAAGGGATTCGAACCCTCGACCTCTCGATTATCAGTCGAGTGCTCTAGCCAAGCTGAGCTACCGGCCCACGAGTCCGCTGCACCCCGGGGTTCGCCTTTAATTATTTTGGAAGAGATAAGAGCGGTCGTTTGAGCCTCTTCGGGCGATGGGCCGGTAGTTCAGCGGTAGAACGCTCGCCTTGCACGCGAGAGGTCAAGGGTTCAAATCCCTTCCGGTCCATCCAATCAATCAAGCCAGTCCTGACTGTAGGTCAAGAGCAAGGGCTAACGACAAAGGTCAGGGTTTAAATGGCAGGACATCCCCTACACAATCGAGTTCCAAGGTCCAAAATGGATTGGAACGGACGTGGAGCAGAAGGGAGAACCGTGAAAGCGGTTGCTCCTTTCCTGACTCGCGGAACTTCTTGCAATCAAAGATTCTGCAGCGAGCGCTGTGTTACTGGATGATTCTTCCGTCGTCGCGAGCGTCTTTCGACATCGCTTATATCCCGGCCGGAACTCTGCGCCCACTATGAGTTCTCCGAAGATTGCCCGATTGGTGCCCCAGACCGACGGCACGCAACCCGAAGAGGTCATGCACATCTCCTCCTTCGTCTTGGTCAGGAAGGGCGCTCAGCTTCTTCTGGCGAGGAGGGTGAAGCCAGAGCGGTGGGCGGGGAAGTGGGTCATACCGGGCTCGATCATCAACTACGGGGAGGACCCAGGGGCTGCGGCCATAAGGATCGTCCGAGAGCAGCTCGGCGCCACGGCCACCGTCCTGAAGCTCCTTGACGTCCAGTCGTACGGGGAAAAGCACTGGGACATGTGCTTTCTCTTCCATGCCGACGTCACCAGCGTGGGGAAGCTGGGCGGTGACTTTGACAAGGCCGACTACTTCGACCTCGCCAAGCTGCCCCCGGAGCTCAGAGAGGACCACAGGGAGGTCCTTGAAATGGCAAAGTCAAGGAAGGTCGTCTAGACGGCCTCTCAGGTTCAGGCAAAGATCAACTTCAAGCCACTGGGGAGCGGGGCGAGGGTCTCCGAGGTGGGGATGGGGACGTATTACGACCCCCAATGGATCGCGACCGCGAAGACCATAGGGTGGACGAGGGGCGCGGGGTCCAAGGTCGAGGCCTTGAAGGCGGGGCTCGACGGTGGGATGAACTTCATCGACACCGCGGAGCTGTACGGCTCCGAGCCTCTGGTCGCCCGGGCCATCAAGGGAAGGAAGAGGGAGGACCTTTTCATCGCGACCAAGGTCTGGCCCAACCACCTGAGGAGGGACGCGCTCGTCCGGGCCTTGGAAAAGAGCCTCAAGAGGCTCGAGACCCCGTACGTGGACCTCTACCAGGTGCACTTCCCGAACGCGAGGGTGCCGATAGGGGAGACGATGGGCGCGATGGAGGAGATGAAGGACAAGGGGAAGGTCCTCTCGATCGGGGTGAGCAACTTCTCGCTGCAGCAGACGAAGGACGCCGTCGCGGCCTTGAAAAAGTCCCAGCTGGCCTCCAACCAGGTCGAGTATTCGCTCGCCAACAGGGAGATCGAGGCCGACCTCCTCCCGTACTGCGAGAGCAACAAGATATCGATAATCTGCTACTACCCGCTCGGGCACGGAAAGCTCACGGGTTCGGGGGCGAGCGGCAAGATGGAGGCGGTGTGCAGGGCGTACGCGAAGACCCCCGCGCAGGTCGCGCTGAACTGGCTGGTCTCGGGGCGCAACGTCTTCGCGATACCCCGGGCCTCGAGGGCGGAGCACGTGAAGGAGAACCTGGGCGCGAGCGGCTGGGAGCTCAAGCCGGAGGACAGGGCGCGGCTCGAGGCGGCGTTCCGCAGATAGAGGAGGGACGAAAAAGGAGAGGAGTGGTGTAGCCCTCGGGCTACACCGTCTTCATCATCTTCATCATGTCGGCGTCGCTGACCTTCATCTTTGGGTGGGCGTCGGCGACGTGCATCTTCGCGTGCTTCATGAGGTCGCCCTCGCCCATCGGGGTGATAAGGGTCCAGCCGCATTCGCACGACATCATCTTAGCCATGGTGGAATTTTCTAGTCTCCGCGGTAATAAGGGTTTTCCCAAAATCCCTTCGCCCGTCCAAACGTTTAATCCGCCACGCCTTGGAGAAAGGGCGATGGAAGCGCTCGTCGACTCCATAATGAGGAAGAAGCCGGAGGCGGTCGACCTCAACATGACGGTGACCGCGGCGGCGGGCATCATTGCCAAGAGGAGCGAGCAGTGCCTCATAGTCGCAAAGGACGACCTGGTGGTGGGGATAGTCACCTCGACGGACATGATCGAAAAGGTCGTCGCGGTGGGCGCGAACCCGGCGGAGGTCTACGTCAGGGACATCATGTCGACTCCGGTCATCACGGTGAAGACGACGGCGAGCATAAGGGAGGCCGCGGAGATCATGAGCGACTACGGCGTGCGCAAGCTCCCGGTGGTGGACGAGTCGGGCGAGCTCGCAGGGGTGATAACCTCGTTGGAGCTGGCGCGATGGCTGGCCAAGATCAACGACTTCAAGGACCCGGCTCTGAACGCGCTGGCAACTCTGAAGGAAGAAGGCCAGGGCGGCCCCTACCGCTGACGGCCCCTCAGTCTACCTTAATCCGGACGCCCGACGACCTGCCCTTTCGCTTCGGCAGCGTTACCTCGAGGATGCCGTTGTTGAAAGTGGACTTGGACCCTTCGAGCTCGACCGCGCAGGGGAGCTCGAGCTCCTTGCGATACTTCCTCGCCGCGGTCTCCGCAGAGATCACGAGGCTCTTCCCCTCCACGGTGAGCTCTATGTCCTGCTTCCTCGCGCCGGGGAGCTCGGCGAGCACCCGGAGCTCCTTGGCCCCTTCGACGACGTCCACCAGCGGCTCGCGCGTGTCGCTTATCGCCTCCCTCCACTCCCTGCGGGGGGTGCGCCGCACGTTCCCGAACTCGCGGATGACCGGCTTCCCGTCGGGGCCTATCGTCATCGAGTAGCCGTAGACTATGGGGCCAATCTCCCTGGTGACGCTCCCGTCCTCCGCCCTCTTCTCCCTCACGAGCTCCTTGGGGAGCTGATTCTCAATGTCCGTCAGGGCCATGAACTCCTTCTCCATCTCCTTCATCATCTCGTCGACGTCGGCGTAGGACCATGGTCCGAAGGGCATCATCTTCCCCCAGCGCTTGAACCACTCGTCTGCGGACGACAACTGATCGGTCGGAGAGATGCTCTACCAGATTCTATAAACTCTTTCGCAAAAGGTTTTTACGGTTCTCATCTAGCTCGAAAAATTCCCGGTGCTTAGGTGATGGGTTTGTACACGAGGATGGCCGCCCTCTTCTTCGTCCTCACAGGGCTCTTGATGCTGATTGGCTATGCCATCGGGCTCTACTTCGGCGACCCGCTCGCGTTCTTGCTCCTCGGCCTGGTCATCGCGGGGGTCGTGAACTTCGTCTCCTACTACTGGAGCGACACCATCGTCGTGAAGATGAGCAGGGCGAGGATCATCCAGGAGAGCGACAACCCTACCCTCTACGCGGCGGTCCAGCACGTCGCCCAGAAGGCCGGGATACCCATGCCCCGGGTCGGGGTCGTGAACTCCCCTCAGCCCAACGCCTTCGCGACTGGGCGAGGGCCGCAGAAGGCGGTCGTGGTGGCGACGTCGAGCATTCTCCAGACGCTCAACCCCGCCGAATTGGAGGCGGTCATCGGCCACGAGATTGGCCACGTGGTAAACAGGGACGTGCTCACCTCCAGCGTCGCCGCGACGATTGCCGGCGTCATCTCCTACATCGGGAACATCGCCCTCTATTCCATGATGTTCGGGGGAAGCGGGAACAACAGGCAGGGAGGGAACCCCATCGCCCTTGTCGCCGCGATAGTCCTGGTGCCGCTCGGCGCCACCTTCGTCCAGCTAGGGATCTCCCGTGGCCTAGAGTACAACGCGGACGAGTACGGCGCGAAGCTGACCCAGAACCCGGGCGCCTTGGCGTCGGCGCTCCAGAAGATCAGCGCAAAGGCCCAGACGAGGCCCATGGCGGCTGGAGGCGGACAGGGGGGAGCTCCTTCGCCCGCGACCGCGTCGCTCTGGATAGTCAACCCTTTCAGGGGCAGCTCCATGATCGAGCTCTTCTCGACCCATCCGTCGATGCAGCACAGGGTCGAGAGGCTGAGGAAGATCGGCCTGCAGATGGGCGTCTACGTCTAAGTAGAGAACCTGGCCCGTCTTGCGCCTTTAGGTCCCCACGGCTCTCCTGACCTTGCGGAGGTGCTCCCCGCTCCTCGCGATGTCGGTCCCGCCCCCCACGTCCGCCCTGTGGCGGAACTTGTCACCCAGCGCGCTCACGCCCTCGACGGAGATCGCGTGCGCCTCTTTGAGGGACGCGGCGATGCCCGCGACCGCCACCGACCGCGAGGCGCCCATCAGGGTGAGGCCGGTCTGGTCGAGCCTGAGGTCCATGGGGAAGACGCGCAGGTCTCCTTCGTGCCTCTTCTCTAGGGCGAAGGCCAGGTCGAGGTCGACGGCCTCCCCGGGAGCTTGGGAGGCCGAGGTGCCGTAGCTCAGGGGCACGGCGCAGGTGACCACCGAGGCCTTGTTCGAGAACCTGATGCCCTTGAGGCTGCCGTCGACCATCCTGTAGCAGACGTCCACGTAGTCGTCGAGCATGGTCGTCAGAAGGCAGACCTGCTCGGTGTTTCCTCCCCTGCTGTTCCTCTCGAGGATCTTGAACCCTCCGCGCGTGTGCATGAGGGCGTCGTAGAGCACGATCCCTCGGAGGGCGGGGTTCGACCCCCTCCCCTTCCACTTCTCGAAGGCATCCCGCTCGAGGCGCACCACCTTCTCCCACTCGGAGGGAGGCAGGAACGGGAGGCCTTCGTCGGGGCCTCTGTAGCTCCCCATCCCACCGGTGAGCTTGCCCCTGTCTCCGTCGAGGGCGCGCTTGTAGTCCCTGGTCAGCGGGGCGGCGATGAAATGGCGCCCGTCGCTGAAGGCGTGGAAGCTCGACTCCTCCCCCTCGATGCGCTCCTCGACGACGACCCTTCCTTTCGAGTAGACGTTCAGGAAGAACGCCACCGCCTCATCCTCGGTCTGGAAGTCCTTCCCCGACACCCCGACACCAGCGCCCCTCGCGGGCGCGTCAGGCTTTATCGCGAAACCGCCGTCCAGCTCCTTGGAGAGGCTCCTCAGGTCCGCGACGGCCGCGCCCTCGTTCGGGTACTTCGAGGGATCGAACACCTTGTAGCGGGGGTTTGCCTTCGGGCAGATCTTCTCGAAGAGCAGGCGCTGGTCGGCCTTGCTCGCCTCGACCGCGAACTCTTTGGTGACGCAGAGCATCGGCACCCCGGTCTCCCTCTCCACGATGTCCCTCCCTCCCGCAGTGACGAAGTCCTCCGTGTCGGTCAGCCCGAAGGCGATCTGTTTCTCGTGCCTGCTAGCGAACTTCGCGACGTCCGCGACGTTGAGGTCGGGGATCACCTGGTGGACCTTCGCCCTCTTGAAGTTGAGGGGGTTGACCTGCCTCTCGGCGACGTAGAACTCGGGGGCGTACCTCTCGCTCCTCGCGAACGTGTCGATGATCGCGGCGGAGCTCAGGCACTTCGAGACTATGAGAATGCCTACTTTGTCCAACGGGAGGGCACCGATACCTCCGCGCTTTAAACCGTAATCGGCGAAGGCTGTTAAGAAAGTGATGGGCCGGGAGGCCTTTGCCGTCCCTCGTTCGATTCATCCCCCAGTCGCATGCGGCCGTCGAGGTCCTAGCCACCGCTAGGGTTCTCGCATCGGCACGTTCGGAAACGCCACGTCGACGTAACCCATGCCCGCTGAGATCTGGAGGGATGCAACCTGGATTGGCGAGGACGGACAGCCCACAGGTGCGCCTTCGGACCCTCCGAAGTCGGACGCGTTCACCTCGTCCGCCTGGTATCCCACCGCGAGCGGATAGGCTAGGCAGATGGGGCTCACCATCGGGAAGGACCCGTCGTAGAAGCCCGTCGCGTTGGCGTGAGGCGTGACGAAGTAGTCGACGGTGAACGTTGAATTGGCCGGAATCTGGGTGAGATTTTCTGACAGAGGGAAAGTAGAAATCGAGAACGAGTCGGAGTAGTCCTTCAGATACTGCACACAGCAGAAATAGCCGTTCACATAAAGCGCGCTCTCCTTCCAGATCCCTGGCGCCTGGTCGTCGAAGATGGCGTCCTTGTAGTCGGAGTTCAGGCCAGGGGAGGCCTCCACGTACGTGAAGCGCAAGCAGACGGTGGAGTTTAGGCTCGGCATGACCAACACGGGGAAGGTTGTCTTCGTCGCGTTGTGCTGAACGGGGCCGCCCACGGGCACGCTCTGTAGGTCTCCACACACTGCCCCACGGGGCTCGTCACCGTCTGGACCGAGGTGGTCGTGCTGACTACCTCTTGGGTGCTCACCAGCGTGGTGGTGACGGTCGCGGAACCCGTGGCGATTGTCTTGGGCGCACCGGTACCTAGTATGCTGTCGTACGCCGCTATCGAGCCGAACACCACGGTGAGCGCGACGAACACGGCGGAGACCAGCTTGTAGTTTGGCATCGCGTTGGACGGTCCGGCCGCCGTGACCGCCTCTCACCCTGAAATCCCTTGCGGAACAATCTTCTACGACGGCATCAAAGACCTAAAGCCAAATCGCAAAACGGGTCGACGCGAGTCCGTAGGCCGCCGCATCGGCGTGGTCATTCGTGTCGCCGCCGGCTATCGAGGCTCCGTCGAGTAAACCTACGCCTCCCCCGGTCATTTCACTCGCAAATTGGAGATGTTCTCTCGATGCCTCCTCGCGGAGACTCTGGGCCGCCTCGTATCCTGAGATGAAGAGGGCGGCTGCGATGTCCTGAAGCCTGACAGGGCCGCGCCTGTCTTTGTACCGGTACACACGGCGCGTGGTCCCGCTTAGGTCGTGAATCCAAAGCTGAACTCCACTTGTATGACATAGGAGTCGGCCATCGATATCGTCGCGATTGCTTCATAGACATAGTCGGGGGATGAGGCGGTGGGTAGAATCCCGTTGAAGGGCTTGGACGTGTCCCAGGCCGCGACACAACCCCACCCTGTGCTGTTCGGCCCGAACGACCCGTTGTAGGAGCCGGGGACGGAGCAGCTAAACTCATAGAAAATTAGCCCCGTGGACGCCGAGTTGTTGTTGCTGGTGACTTTCACAGTCTCCACACTGGGCAGAGAGGTGTTCTGGCTGTGCAAGTTCTGGAGGTAGACGAGGATGCAGATGCTGCTGCCGAGGGGGTACTGGTTGGCCCCAGGAGGATTCCCGGTAGGGAGGTATGTCGTTGTCGTGTAACCGTCTCCTGAGAAGGCCCCGTCCTTCCTCATGCTGCCGCAGCTGCTCGGAGAGGATTCGGGCCCGAACCAAGCCGTCCCGACGACGCTTGAGTTTTTCAGCGAGCCGGTGCTCGTAGACGAAGTGCTGAGGTTGGAGGTCGTCGCGGAGGTAACACTCGTAGAATTGGAGGAGGTCTCCGTGGATGACGAGTATGAAGTGGAAGCTTGGGTCGTGTTCGATGTGACTGGCCCTGGGGCCGTCGCGGTTACACTTGTCGTGGGCGAGAAGACGGAAATCTGAGATGAGGTTATGGTGGAGATGTTGGTTGAGGTGGAGGTCGCTGTCCCTTGGATGCCCCTTAGCAAGTAGGCTGAACCGAAGGTTGCGATGACCAAGATCGCGAAGACTACCCCGATTGTGACGCTCCTCATGGCGGTCGGTTTAGCGAGGCAGGTGGCTATTGAACCCGACGGAACAAACCTCGGAGTGCCGAGGGAAGCGTGGGTTGCCTATATCGGCCACCTTGCGGGGAAAAACCATTTCAGGCTTGAATCCGCGGATAGATTGCGCCTGAATTTGGGGGGATGACCCTGGCCGAAAATACTGGCGGCCGCAACTCGCCAAGAGACTCTTCAAACCCCTGTCGAAGGTCATTCATCGAGGATTTCTAGCAGGGCGGTCGCTAGCCGTTCGCTGCGCTGCAGGTGCCATTCGGATAGAACCTCACTATTCCACCGCTCGCGCCCGAGAAGTATACGGTCCCGTTAGCGAGATCACCGCTTTCTTTGATGTTCGTGCTGACGGGGTATATGCAGGGTGGGAACGTGGTTATCGTGCCGTTGGCGAAGACCTCCTTTCCCTGGTAAGGGTAGAGGGTCGCGATCACCCAGCTGGCGTTAAAGATGAACCTCGTTCCATTTGTGACTACGACAGCGTCATATCCGTGCAAGCCCAATATCATGGCACTTCCCGTCATGTTCGCGTGGAGCTCAACCACGCTCCCGTTCCTGAAATCTACTCTGCCGTCGTTGCTGACGAACATGGAAGGACCATTGACACACACGGTCGTCCCATTGACGATGATTTGGGACTCGTCAGGTGGGCGGAATTGGTCGGGCGAGGGGCACGGAAAGTATGCTTCGGTGGTGTTCCCGGTCGAATTGGTCGCTGTCGAACTCGTGACCGCCGTTGTGCTCACCGTCTTCGTGGTCGTTTGGGACTCCGCGCCCGTCGTCGCTTGTCCTTGACGCTGAGACGTGCTAACCGCGAGGTAGCCCGCAGCGACCCCGGCCACGATTAGCAGGCCGATGAATGCGAGGGAGGTTGATTGGATTGCCGCTCTGCGGTGCCCCATCTAGCAGTACGCCTTGTGTTTGTAATGACGACCTTATCGATTAATAGTTTTGTCAGAACGCTCCAGCTTCCGCTAGCTTTGAGAAAATGCGGGCTTCACAGCGTATAGGGTTTCCTTGCGCCTCCGCCGGACTTCTACCAAGAAGGGACCGAGTTCACGAACTGAATCTGCCGGGTGTAAGCGAACTCCGTGCCGTTCGCAAGCGTCCCAGATATTGTCAGAGGGTAGTTCGCGCCGATGTTGAACAGCGGGCCGTTCAAGGTTCTGGTCTCATAAATCGTCTGCCCGGGGAGCAGGAGGACTGACGGGTTCACCTCGAACGCGAATGGGTACGGGACGGGTATGCCAACGGACTCTTCCGGCGGAACGAAAGAAAGAGTCGCACTCAGAGAGACGATAGGGGCGTCTCCGAGGTTCGCCAGGGTCAGGCCTATCACGGGGGAGTCGGGGCTGCTGAACGGAGACTCTTGCGCCGAGACGGCCAGGGACGGACTGGAACCTTCGGTGACCTGGAAGTACGCGAAGACCTCCTGATCCCAGACGTCCTCAGCCACGATGGTGTAGTCTCCAGGAGTGAGGTACCGGAACAAGTTCGCGGCGTTCGAGCTCGCGGGACAACATATCACCTCGTTGGTGCTCCAGTAGCCATACAGGCCCGTGCCGCTGTGGCATTCGGCGCTGTTCGAGGGTAAGGCAATGCACGCATAGGTGGTCACGTTGAGTGCGACGGGCTCCTGTGAAGGGCCGGTCCCAGGTATGGATGCATTGTCACTGCCAGGGGAGAAGGTTATCGTCTCGCCATGGCTGAGGATCGGATAGGCGCATGGGAGGTCCGCCTGTGCCGCCACCTGCAAGGGCGCAGGCGCCTGCGAGAGGTTGCCGGCCGAGAAGCGGCCATCAAGAACGGCGAAACCGACCAAGTAGGAGGCGTATCCTCCATTGCCACAAATGAAATCGTAATTCTCCCAAGACGAGAGCGAACCTCCTCCGAAGTCGCCTGGGGCCAAGAGGAGTGAAAGGCTGCCGTTGAACGTGTTGTAGAGGCTGACAACGGCGGCGAGGGTCTGCCCCGGTAGCATCGTCGTCGCGTTGAGTTCCACCCTGAGCTCGAGGCCCGAGGAGGATGTGGCTGAAGCGGTGGTGTTGGCGAGCTCCTCGATGCTGGAAGTCGAGGTTGACGCGCCATGAGAAGTCGATGTCGAGGTGCTAGTATGCCGCCCGGAGCTCACGGCCAGATAGCCCGCGCCCAGGGCAGCCACCACCAGGACTGCGAGGAACAAACCTGCACCTGTTCTCCCCATCGTCCATCAGAATCGGTGGAGGCCGGTGGCTAATGAACCCGATGGAACAAACCTCGGTGCCGAGGGAAACGGGGTTGCCGTGCATAAGGGTTCATTGGGCTCCCGCCGGCGCGGCCTGGAACAAAGTATCCAAAGCTTCAAGAGGCTCCCGCCGACCCAAACCCAGCCAAGGTTGAACGTCAGGTTCGCGCTGCTGGGCCTCTTCGTGGCGCTGACGATAGTCCTTGCATCGACCACCGTCTACGAGTCGGGCACCAGGACCACGCTGACATCGACGAGCACGTCGACGAGCACGCTAACTCAGACCACGACGGTCACATCAACGACCCGGCTGACGACGTCGACTCTGCTTTCTTCTGTCCTTCTCGGAAACACGGCACTCGTCTTGAACTCCTCCGACGGGCTGGGCCTGACCATTCAAGTCGAGCCCATCCTAAACGGGAGCTACACATTCACGGTCAGAGAATCAAACCTCCTGAATTCCGTGAACAACGTCACAGAGGCCGATGGATGGGCGTATCATCAAGATTCGGAAGGCACGTGCAGTCCCGACCCATACACAAACCCCGTGGAATTTGCAGTCGTCCAGGGGCACTATGGCCAAAACAACTACACTTCGAGTAGAGGCCTGCCGTTCTACAACCCCAGCATTCCGAATGGATGCGGCGAGGTGACTATCTCGGGCGGCTCAAACGCGTACGGCTTCCAGCCTCTGAGTGACGCCTTCTCATTCCCCATTGGCTCGGCCCAACCGGAGGTCGGGGCGGCGTCGGTGACTATCACGACCAGCGGGTACTGGACCGGCGGTCAGAATGGTGTCGCCGCGGTCTCCATACCCTTCCCTCAGGGAGCCTACACTGTGATTGGGGCAGACGAGTGGGGGGACGTGGTGCTCCTCCAGGCTTTCCTAGAGTGACAAAGGAGCGCGGTGCCGCCACGTGCTTTTAGACGACTGCGCCATGTAGATCGCGTTCTTCTTGTTCGTCTCCTTCCTGGTGGCGTACCACCTGCTGACCGTCGTGGATTGGAGGAGCTTCTCGACGTCGACGCACCCGTGGAGGACCTGCGCCCAGCTTGCTGGCAACTTGTTCGATTCCTGCCTCGCCCATTGAACGTGCGGAGCAATTAGGCTAGAGGATTGGTGGGCCGGGAGAGAATTGAACTCTCGACCTCCGCCGTCATCTGCGGGATCTCTCCCGAGTCAGAGCGGCGTCCTGACCAGACTAGACGACCGGCCCGCCAAATTGGCAGCCGGCAAACTGCAGTTTTTATCCTTACGCAAAAGCGGGGCGAGTGCTTTTATCCGGTGCCGGCGCCGACTTTACGATGGTCCGGATGCCTCTGGGTGGAACCCTATCGATTGTCGCGCTCGACAAGAGGTCGGGCGAGATGGGGGCGGCCGTGCTGTCACAGTCGTTCGCCGTGGGCTCAAAGACAATCTGGTCTGAGCCGGGCGTCGGGGTCGTCGTCGCGCAGGGGACGATAGAGCCGACGTACGGGCCCCTCGGGCTTGCCTTGCTGAAGGGCGGGAAGACCCCGCCGCAGGCCCTAAAGTCCCTGCTGGCGACCGACCCGAGGCCGGGCGTGAGGCAGGTCATGATGATCGACTCGAGGGGACGCGCGGCCGCCCACACCGGCAAGAGTTGCCTCCCCGAAGCGGGGTACTTGGCTGGGAGGGGATTCTCCGTCCAGGCGAACTTCGTCCACGCGAAGAGGGTCTGGAGGTCGATGGCGGCGGCCTTCCGCGGCGGGAAGGGGACACTGGCGGAGAGGATGGTCTCGGCGCTCGAGGCGGGGGAGCAGGCATCGAAAGGGGCGAGGAGGGGCGGGGCGTCACGGTCCGCCGCGGTGACTGTCGTCGCAGCGCTTCCGACGAACACTCCGTGGGAGGGGAGGCTCCTGGACCTGCGGGTCGAGAGCAGCGACGCCCCTCTCAAGGAGCTGAAGGGCCTGCTGAAGGTGGAAGAGGCCTACGGCCACGCTGCGAGCGGCGAGGAGATGCTCTCGAGGGGGGAAGTCGAGCGCGGAGGGAGGGAGTTCTCGAAGGCCATGTCCCTGGCCCCTCGGAGCTCCGAACTGAAGCTCTGGTTCGCCCTCGGGATGCTGCGGCAGGGCGGGTTCAAGACCGGCGAGCCCGCGCTCAGGAGCGCCGTCGGGAGGGGGCAGGACGTGAAGGCCCTCCTGCGGGAGCTGGCGGCGCGCGGCATAATCGACGGCCGTCGCGAGAGGCAACCGGACGCTCGGGAAGCCTGATCATCACGGCGAGACGTCGGACCGACGGCGCCGCGGTTTCAGACTTAATACATGGTCGGCGGTGAGCCGCCCCAGAGAGCAGATGCAGGGAAGTTCGGAGCTTCCGGGTTTCTACAAGCTGAGCGTCGAGGACAGGCTCAAGCTCCTGCAGAAGCTGGCAGGACTGACGGAGGAGGAGGTGAAGGTCCTCGGCAACACCGGCGGGCTCCCCAGCGACGTCGCGAGCAGGATGATAGAGAACGTCGTCGGCGGGATGACCCTCCCTCTCGGGATGGCCACGAACTTTCTGATAAACGGCAAGGACTACGTCGTGCCCATGGCCCTGGAGGAGCCGTCGGTGGTCGCGGCGGCGAGCAATGCCGCGAAGATCGCGAGGGTGAAGGGCGGGTTCAAGGTCACCAACACAGGCCCGGTGATGATAGGGCAGATCCAGACCGTGGGTGTCCCCGACCCCCGAGGGGCGGCGAGGAAGCTGGCCGCCAAGAAGAAGGAGCTCCTCGCGAAGGCGAACGAGCAGGACCCGATGCTGGTCTCCCTAACCGGCGGGGCGAAGGACCTTGGGGTGAAGGTGATCAAGACGCTGAAGGGGCCGATGGTGATAGTCGAGCTATACGTGAACTGCGGAGACGCGATGGGCGCGAACGCCGTCAACACGATGGCGGAGGCCGTGGCCCCCCTGGTCGAGGAGATCAGCGGAGGGCGGGTGTATCTTAGGATAATCTCGAACCTGGCGGACAGGAGGCTGGTGAGGGCGACCGCGGTCTTCGAAAAAGAGGCGTTGGGGGGCGCGGGGGTGATCGAGGGCATCGTCTATGCCTACGCGTTCGCCGAGGCCGACCCCTACAGGTGCGCGACTCACAACAAGGGCATCATGAACGGAGTCATCGCCGTCGCTCTGGCGTGCGGGCAGGATACCAGGGCTTTGGAGGCGG
>Ga0209517_10003150_pt1 | contig 22608 bp, 20 predicted proteins | sample PeaSoiMetSII2010_FD_187695 | JGI IMG/M metagenome (GOLD analysis project Ga0209517, IMG submission 187695) | Peat soil microbial communities from Weissenstadt, Germany - SII-2010 (SPAdes) (version 2) | ecosystem: Environmental > Terrestrial > Soil > Wetlands > Peat | place: Germany...
AAGAATCCCTGTGCCGCCGAGTTCCAACATTTCGTCAATCTTTTGGTAGATGCTTTCAAACGAAAGGATGTAGCCGTCTTTGGCGCCGAGGGGACGGTAGAACGCGCAGAAAGAGCAATATTCCGTGCAGAAATTGGTGTAATTGATGTTGCGATCGATCTGGTAAGTGGCCACGCGCGGATCGTTCTTCTTCAGGCGCAATTGATGCGCGGCCATGCCGATGCCCACCAGATCATCGGACTGGAGCAGTTCCAGCGCTTCTTGTTTACTGATGGCCACGTCAAAGTTCCTTCCGAACCGGTTTCAACGCCGCCGCCCGACCGCAAGCGCGGCGTCAAGTTCCGCGGCTCCGGCTGCCCGCGCCATCACAATTTCCGGCGCGCCCGGAATTAAGCCGAACTCCGCTGCCAGCTTGAAAAAGAGGCCCAGTCCCCGCAGGTTTTCTTCATCCAGCCCGTAGTCGATGTTCTCCGCAAGGTAGCGCCGCAAATCCTCCGCGGACAACCCCATCTCTCGCGATGCTTCGCCGCTGATCTCATCGAGTTGAAGCAATCCCTGCGCCAGCGACTCCTGAAAGTCGCGGATTACTTCCGGCGTAGCCACCTCCGGCCGCGCCGCCCAGACCGCCAGGACCGCCGGCAGTCCGCTCAGGGCGCGCCATTCCTCCACCATGTCGTATAAATACAGCGTCGAGATTCCTGGAAAGCCAACGGATTTGCCGGAACACTGCTGCACGCCAGCGCGATCGCGTTCCGCCTGTGGTTCGGCTTTGAGCGCGAGGCGCAGTGCAGGGTCGCCGATCAATAGCGCGGCATCGGATTTCTGCAGCATCGCGGGCAGATCGGGTTCCGCTTCAATCAGTTCAGGTGCAATGCCCCACCATTTCCGGCAGAGGATGCGCACCAGCGCCTGTGTGCTTCGGGAACTCCGGTCCAGCGCGATGCGGCTCACTTCCCGCACCGGCTTCGTGGAAACCAGCAGCAGGCTGCGCACCGCGCGCTTCGAAGCGATCGACAATCCCGGAAGAACGACCAAGTTCCCGATGCGCGGGTATTCGATCACCGGGATGATGGCGATGTCCGCCGCGTTCGTGCGCAGCGCCTCGGCACATTGCGAAGGAACGGTGAACGAAAGCTGGTATTTCCCCTGCAAGGCTCCGTGCGTGAAGCCGCGCACGAGCGGGGCGGTATTCAGATATTGAACGATGGAGATGCGGAGCGAATTCACGGCGTAACGTATCCTGTCGGGACCTTTCCAGTATAGCAAAGGACCCGGAAAGAGGCCCGGAGACGCGCGTTCAAAACGTTTCCAATCCTTCAAATTCGCCGAAATGCATGACCTGATGCGCGGCGCCAGGGATTGCTGCTTCTCCGGACAATTCACGCTGGGCATGCCGGACGGTCAGTTTTGTGTTTCACTGCTTATCTGCTATCATTAACCGTTGTGTTTTCTATCCTTTGAAGAGCGGGAAGTGTGAAGTCATGGCATTGAAGTGTGCAATCTGCGGCAAAGCGCCGCACTTTGGAAATGTGGTTAGCCACGCCAATAACACACGGCGTCGCCGCTGGAACCCGAACTTGAAACGGGTTCGTGCGGTGGTAGACGGAGTCCGCAAGCAGGTGCGCGTGTGCACCGGCTGCATCCGTTTGGGCCGTGTCAAAAAAGCAGCCTGAGCATATATCTTGAGCTTTCTTCCGACGTACTCAATCAGCGAACGACAAGACCGTGGATTCCGCCACGCAGGCGCGTTGTTGCCCCTGGCGGGCATGCTTCTCGGTGTCCTCGCCGCTTGCCACGCCCCGGAGCACCACGCCGCGGACGTTTGGGGGGTCGTGAACGGCACCGAGATCAAGCGGGATGAGGTCGAAAAATACTACCGCTCGCAAATCAACCCGGAAGCCCAGGAACCTTCGCAGGAAGAAGCGCTCTCGCTGAAGCTGAACGTCCTCGAACAGCTCATCAACAACGAAATTCTTCTCGAGCGCGCCAAGAAACTCAACCTCGAAGCGAGCGACGGTGAAGTCGAGGACAAGTTCACCGAGCTGAAAAGCCCCTTCACCGAAGAAGAGTTCCAGCGGCAGCTCAAACAGCGTGGCATGGGTGTGGACGACCTGAAGCGCGATCTTCGCCGCCAGCTATCCATCCAGAAACTTCTGAACCGTGAAGTGGCCGCCAAGGTTACCATCACCGATCAAGACGTCCAGGACTTCTACAACGCCAATCGCAACCAGTTCAATGTAGCCGAACCCCAATACCGCATCTCGCAAATTGTCATCACGCCGCACAAGGATGCTCAGGTCCGCAACCGCAAGAATGACGACGCCACCACTGAGGCGGAAGCGCAACGCAAGACCAAAATGCTGATGGACAAGCTCGATAGCGGCGCGGATTTTGCCCAACTGGCCATGGATTATTCCGAGGATATGAATACCGCGGCTACCGGCGGTGACCTGGGTTATATTCCGGAATCCGCTCTGAATCAGTCGGACCCCACGCTGAAGAAGACCGTGCTCGCCTTGAAACCCGGGCAGGTCAGCCAGCCGATTGTATTAAAGGACAGCACCCGCATCCTGAAGCTCGTTGCACGCGAGGCCGCGGGGCTGCGAGGCGTTAATGATCCGCAAGTTCAGCAGACCATTCGGGACACCCTGCGCAATCGCAAGGAGCAGTTGCTGCGCTCCGCGTATCTCGCCGTTGGCCGGGACGAAGCCCATGTCACGAATTACCTGGCCCAGCAAGTTGTCGAAGCCGCCGGCAAACTGCCCGACGCCGCGAAATCCACGGCTCCTGCTCCCGCGCCTGCCAAGTCCACGCAATAAACCACTAGGAGCCTGCTGAAAAACTCCGGATTCGTCATTCCGAACGAAGTCTGCGAAGTGAGGAATCGCTCTTTTGTTGGCGTTCTGCTGGAGGAGGGATTCCTCGCTGCGCTCGGAATGACGGCGAAACGCGTTTTTCAGCAACCTGCTAGGTTTGCCGTTCACACAGAAGGTCTGTTTCTAGATAGAGAAGAAGAACTACTCGACCCACGCGAGAACATCGCCCGCATTCACGTTTTGCCCTTCTTTCACCAGCAGGCGTTCCACTTCCCCACTCTTTGGCGACTTGATTTCGTTCTGCATCTTCATCGCTTCGACGACCACAAGCCCCTGTCCGGCTTCCACGGTGTCCCCAGCCGCCACCAGCAGCCGGATCACCTTTCCGGGCATGGGCGCAAGAATCTGTTGCCGCCCTTCCGCTTCCAGCGCCCCTTGCTTTCGCCCTCGCCAGACGCGCGGATCAACGATCTCCGCGGAGAACTCGTGCGCGCCGCACTGCAATTTGAGTTTGCCATCCAATGAAGGAGTCGCATGGATGACGAAGGACTGCCCATCCAGAATCACGGAAATCGTGTTGGGAGCGATTTCGATGGCGTCGGCGTTTACGGGTTGACCGTCGAGAGTGATCTGGAAACGTTCGCCCTCGCGTTGCAACTCCACCACGCGCGTCTTCGATCCGGATGCACCCTCGAGATGCACTTCGAGTTTCATGGCGTGCGGTCCAACTGCTGGCGCCGCCCTTGCGATTTCCAGCGCGAGGTTTCGGCGGCAGGAATCTGCGTAGCATTCGCGGCGCTGTTTGCTCTGGCGGTATGCCAAAGCGCCGCAGCGATCGCCGAAGCTTCCTCGGTTCCCGGGCGGGGAGGCGTCGCCGGCGGGGTGGGCTGTGCGAGCAATTCGTCCAGCCATTTCGTATGAAATTCGCCGCGCAAAAACTCTGGCTCCGTCAGGATCCGCCGGAATAGGCTGACGTTTGTGCGGATGCCCGTGATGGTGTACTCGTCGAGCGCGCGCCGCAGCCGCGCAATGGTCTCTTCCCGGCTGTTCCCCCAGGCGATCAGCTTGCTCAACAGCGGATCGTATTCCAGCGGCACGGTATAGCCTTCATACACGCCCTCATCCAGGCGAATGCCCGGGCCCGTCGGCGCATGCCGAGAAATTATCTTCCCCGGAGACGGGAAAAAGTTGTTGTCAGGATCTTCCGCATACAAGCGGACTTCCATGGCGTGACCCCGCGGCGTGATTGTCTCCCACGCAAAAGGCAAGCGGTGGCCCGCGGCAATCGCGATCTGCAGCTTGACCAGGTCCAGGCCCGTGACCTGCTCCGTCACAGGATGCTCGACCTGCAAGCGCGTATTCACTTCGAGAAAATAGAAATTCAAGTCGGCGTCCACCAGAAATTCCACCGTGCCGGCGTTGGTATAGCCGCCCGCGCGCGCCAGCCGTACCGCCGAGTCTCCCATCTTCTTGCGCAATTCCGGCGTCACCACCGGCGAAGGCGCTTCTTCAACGACTTTCTGATAGCGCCGCTGGATGGAACACTCGCGCTCTCCGAGCGACACCACGCGCCCGTGCGCATCCGCGAAAATTTGCACTTCGATGTGGCGCGGCCCGAGCAAATATTTCTCAAGGAATAAGCGCGGGTCGCCGAACGCGTTGAGCGCCTCGGAGGCCGCATCGCGCCAGGCCCCGGCAAATTCGGCGTCGGTCGGCACGACGCGCATCCCTTTGCCGCCACCCCCGGCAATCGCTTTCAGCAACACGGGGTAGCCCATGCTGCGCGCCAGCGCCTGTGCTTCTTCCCGGTTTTCGATGGCGTCGTCCGTGCCGGGCACGGTGGGCACTTCGCTGCGGCGCGCCAGTTGCTTCCCGGAAGTCTTCGCGCCCATCATTTCCATTGCTTCCGCGGACGGCCCGATAAACGTGATGCCCGCATCGCTGCACGCGCGGGGCAACGCGGGATTCTCCGCCAGAAAACCGTAGCCCGGATGCAGGGCATCGCAACCCGTTCGACGCGCCACGTCCAACAGCTTGTCGATCCGCAGGTAACTTTCACGTGAAGCGGCTGGCCCGATGCAATAAGCCTCGTCGGCAAGACGCACATGCGGCGCCGTGCGATCGACTTCGCTGAATACTGCCACATTCTTTATGCCCAGTTCGCGGCACGCGCGCAGGATACGCACCGCAATTTCCCCGCGATTGGCAATGAGGATTTTCTTGAACATAAGGGTTCTTGTAGCTTGCGCGAGTGTAGCACGCAGGCCGCGCCGGCCAACGCCAAGCTGATGCTTGCGTGTCGTATCGTTGGCGGTGTATGAAAAGAGGCGCAAATCCCGTCTAGGGGGATCCATGAAGAAGACTTACTTGTGCGTTTCCGTTTTGTTGTTGTTTCTGGTTGCGCCGGTTTTCGGCCAACAAACGACAGTCCCGCCGCCGGAAAACCTGGTGGTCCAGAACGTGCCGCCGGTTCCGGCGAGTATTGTCGAATTGGCCGGGCGTTATAGCGAAAATCGCTCTGCTTTTCCCACCGACTGGCACCCGCAACGCCGCGAATTCCTGATCGGCACGCGCTTTGCCAACACCTATCAAGCGCATCTCGTCAAAATGCCGGCGGGAGCCCGCCAGCAGCTCACCTTTTTCAATGAACCCGTCTACGGCGGCAAGTTTCAGCCAACCTCCGGCGACTACATGGTTTTTCAAAAAGATATTGGAGGCGGCGAATGGTATCAGATGTTTCGCTATGACTTGAACACTGGAGACACGACTCTCTTGACCGACGGGAAATCCCGCAACATCACGGGACCTTGGTCCACCAGAGGTGACCGCATCGCTTATACCTCCACGCGGCGCACGGACCAGGACACCGACGTATGGGTCATCAACCCGCTCGATGTGAAATCCGACCGCTTGCTTACCAAACTCAGCGGAGGCGGCTGGGAACCCGCCGATTGGTCGCCGGATGATTCCAAACTCCTTGTCATGGAAGGGATTTCGGTCAATGAAACCTACTTGTGGTTATTTGACACGGCCACAGGAGAGAAAACCGAACTCACACCGCGCAATACAGTGGAAAAGATTGCCTATTCCAACGCCCGTTTCAGCAAAGATGGCAAGGGAGTTTACTTTACCTCCGACAAAGACTCAGAATTTCAGCGGCTCGCTTATCTTGATTTATCCACCCGGCAAACCAAGGTGCTCACCGGCGGCATTCCCTGGGACGTTGATGAATTTGCTCTTTCCTGGGATGGCCTGAAGATCGCCTTTCTCACAAATGAAGACGGCCTCAGCACGCTGCATCTCCTGGACACAGCCACCGGCAAGGAGCTGACCGTGCCGAAACTCCCGGTCGGTTTGGTCAGCGGGCTCTTGTGGCACAAAAATAACCGCGATCTTGCCTTCGGCATTAGTTCGGCGATCTCCCCGGGCGATTGTTACTCGCTGGATGTAACCACCGGCAAATTAGACCGCTGGACATACAGTGAGACCGCTGTCAAAACCGATGGCTTCCGCGAGCCGGAGTTGATGCGCTGGAAGTCCTTTGACGGCAAGATGATTTCCGGGTTTCTCTACCGGCCGCCTGCCAAATTCACGGGCAAACGCCCCGTCCTGATCGAAATCCACGGCGGGCCTGAAGGACAGTCTCGCCCGGACTTTCTCGGGCGTGCGAATTACTTCGTAAATGAGTTGGGAATCGCCATCATTTTTCCCAACGTCCGTGGGTCCACCGGCTATGGCAAGACCTTTACGATGCTTGACAACGGCTTCCTTCGCGAAGACAGCTACAAAGACATCAACGCCCTGGTCGACTGGATCGCCTCGCGGCCCGACCTCGACGCCACCCGCATCGCCGTGACCGGTGGCAGCTACGGCGGCCACATGACCCTGGCCGTCTCGACGTTCTACAGCGATCGCATCCGCTGCTCCATCGACGTCGTCGGAATGTCCAACCTGGTCACCTTCCTCGAGCACACCGAAGGTTACCGGCGTGATTTGCGCCGCGTGGAATATGGCGACGAGCGCGACCCGAAAATGCGTGAATTCCTCGAGCGCATCGCCCCCATGAACAACATCGAAAAGATCAAAAAGCCCATGATGGTCGTCGCGGGGAAAAACGATCCACGCGTGCCGGTCAGCGAAAGCGACCAGATCGTTTCCGGCTTGCAGAAGCAGGGCACTCCGGTGTGGTATGTCATGGCAAAAGACGAAGGCCACGGCTTCCAGAAGAAGACCAACCGCGACTACGAGTTCTACGCCGACGTCGAGTTCCTGCAGGAATTCCTGCTGAAGTGAACGGGCGATCGGCACGGCCACCAACGGCTCCGCGCCACGATCCATACGCCTTTGCAGGCATCCACGCCGGCGAGCAGAGTCATAGCGGGATGTTGGAGTGCTTCTTTTTCGGATTGGCGTCGCGTTTGTTGTCCAGGGCCCGCAGCGCCGTGATAATGCGGGGGCGCGTTTCCGCCGGTTCAATCACGGCGTCCAGGTAGCCGCGCTCCGCTGCAACGAACGGATTGGCAAACCGGCTGCGGAATTCCGCGATCTTTTCCTGGCGGAGCTTGCTGCGCTCCGCCTCGGGAGCATTACTCAGTTCCCGTTTGTAGACGATATCCACCGCGCCTTCCGGTCCCATAACCGCTATTTCCGCGCTGGGCCACGCAAAATTCGCGTCGGTGCGGATGTGCTTGGACGCCATGACGCAGTAGGCGCCGCCGTAAGCCTTGCGCGCGATCACGGTAATTTTCGGCACCGTCGCTTCCGCAAAGGCAAACAGAAGCTTCGCGCCGTGCTTGATGATGCCCCCAAATTCTTGCTGCGTACCGGGAAGAAAACCCGGAACATCCTCGAACGTAATCAACGGAATGTTGAACGCGTCGCAAAAACGCACGAAACGCGCGCCTTTCACCGAAGCGTTGATGTCCAGAGTGCCGGCAAGAAACGCGGGTTGATTTGCAACCACCCCAACCGGCCGCCCATCCAGCCGCGCAAATCCCACCACGATGTTCTTCGCGAAGTACTCGTGCACCTCGAAGAAGTAATGGTCGTCCACCACCGCGTGAACGACATCCTTGATGTCATAGGGCTTCAGCGGGTCTTCCGGAACAATCGAATTCAGTGACTCTTCGCGACGGTCCCACGGGTCAGCCGTGTTGCGGCGCGGGGGATCCTCCAGATTGTTGGAGGGAAGAAATCCCATCAGTTCGCGCAGCATGGCGCAGCAGTCGGCATCGTCCCGCGCCACAAAGTGCGCCACGCCGCTTGTTGCGTTGTGCGTCATCGCTCCGCCCAGTTCTTGTTTCGTGACCTCCTCGTGCGTCACGTTCTTGATCACGTCCGGACCTGTCACGAACATGTAGGAGGTATCCCGCGTCATAAAAATGAAGTCGGTGATCGCCGGCGAATAAACGGCGCCTCCCGCGCACGGTCCCATCACCGCGCTGAGCTGAGGTATCACTCCGCTGGCCAGCGTATTGCGCAGGAAAATGTCCGCATATCCGGCCAGCGATGCCACACCTTCCTGAATGCGCGCGCCGCCGGAATCGTTCAAGCCGATCACCGGCGCACCGTTGCGCATGGCCAGGTCCATGATCTTGCAGATTTTCTGCGCGTTGGTTTCGGAAAGCGAACCGCCAAACACCGTGAAATCCTGCGCGAAAACGTACACCACCCGCCCGTCGATCCGGCCAAATCCGGTCACAAATCCGTCGCCCATGGGCCGAGTTTCCGCCGAGCCAAAATCGACGCAGCGATGGCGCACAAACTTGTCCAGCTCTTCAAACGTGCCCTCGTCCAGCAAAAGGTGTATGCGCTCCCGCGCCGAGAGTTTGCCCGCTTTGTGTTCGCGCTCGCGGCGTTCCGCGCCTCCGCCCGCTTCCGCTTCCGCGGACATCTTGCGAAGCTGCTCCAGGCGCTCCGCATTCACGGGCGAGTCCCAGGTCACGTGGTTTTTCTCAGCCAAGCGTTCCTCCCTCGGACGGGTTGTGTTTTGGAGCAAAGATCAGCACGGCCAGATGAGTGGCAAGCCACACGGTGCCCAAAAGAAGAATCACTCCCAGCAGAATTTCCGCGGCAATTGCGCCCGCGCGCGGCAAAGGCGAGGCAATCGACGTGACGTAGATCGTGGCGCGTTCCAGAATCACCATGGCGCTCAGTGTCATGGCCACGATCATCAGCGTCGTCAGAATGGAGGCGAGAACCTGCTTCATAAGCGCCGGCCCTGCCCGGCAAAACGGCAGCCAAAGCATAGCGCATTCGCCCGAAAATCTGAACGCGCCGCAGGGCCGCCTGGCCGCGCTGCTCAATGCCTACGAAACTTGCTGATTGGGATTATAGGAAGCGCCGGAAGGCCGGTGGCTCACCGCAAGCCGGACCAATCGTCCGCTACCAGGATCGAATCGCTGGGATTTGCTGGGTCATACTTCACACTGGCCGGCTGTCCCGCGACCAGCCGCTCGAAGCGCACCTGGCTTTCCAGCCCGGTAATGTCCTGCGCAGTGTGATACGTCACGCCCGATATCGAGTAACTATAGGACACCAGATGGCGTGGTCCATTTTCCGCCAACGGGCTTGGTCGTGACCCCAGCAGTCGCCGCCGCGGTTCCACGGCCGGCGCCGGGTGGTCCGCGAGCTCCACCACCTGGCCCTCGGCGATTCTTCCAATGAGGTTCAAGTGCAGCCGCCGCTTGCGTTCTTCCGCCTCGGGATCCACGGCGGGACGCACGAACGCATACACAATCAACAGAATGGCCGCTAGACACCCGCCAACCAGCGCGAGCAGCAATTTCCAATCGGCGAGCAGTTCTTTCAACGCTCTACCCCTTGCACATGGAGAATTCGGGACTGAAGTCGAACAGGAAGGCACGCCTTGCCGCAACGCACCCTGGAGTATGCAAGACCTGCTTGTTCCCTACGACCTCTTATCTTACAGAATGGTGCGCGATTCTGCGAAGTTATGCGCGCGGAGGATGCACCGGATTGCGCAACACGCCAATACCCGCCACCGAAACCTCCACGGTATCTCCTGCCGCAAGCCGCCCCACTCCCGCCGGCGTCCCACTGGCAATCAGATCGCCGGGAAAAAGCGTCATCATCCGCGATATCCAGCGCACCAGGAAGACCAGGGGATACACCATGAGTGATGTGCTGCCTGACTGCCGGCGTGCGCCATTTACATACGTCTCCACCAGGACGTTCCTCGGATCCAGTTGCGTTTCGATATGTGGCCCAACCGGGCAAAAAGTATCAAATCCCTTGGCGCGCGTGAACTGCACATCGCTCTTCTGTAGATCCCGCGCGGTCACATCGTTCACGCAAGTGTAGCCCAGCACATAAGAAAGCGGGTCGTCGTCATCGCCCAGATGCGCGCATTCTTGGCCGATCACCACCCCCAGCTCGCCTTCATGTTCTATATGCTTGGAGTAGCTCGTCAGGACGATCGGCTCCTCGGGACCAATGATGGAAGAAGGCGGCTTCAAAAAAATGAGCGGTTCTTTGGGAACCTCATTGCCAAATTCAGCCGCATGCGCGGCGTAATTGCGACCCACGCAAACAATCTTGGATGGCTCTACGGGCGCGAGTAAGCGGTATCCTTTTGCCGGCCACGTCCGATTGCCCGCAGTCCACGTCCGCCATGGCATCCCGTCGATTTTGCGGACAGTGTCGCCTTCGAGCAGGCCATAAGTAGCCTCGGCATTCTCTCGCGGCTCGGATTTTGGTAAAAAGCGGCAGAATCTCATTCGCGGCAGGCCCGTTCAGTGGTGGAGATGGGAAATATCGGCAGATCGTACTTTCCAGATAATCATGCCAATCCACGAAAGCGTCGCGCAGATCAGGTAAACGACCGCCCCCAGCATAAAAACGTGGAACGCACTGTACCGGTCGTTCAGCAAAACAAAAACCATGCACAGCAGGCGGTACGTGATACTCAACAGCGTCCAGGCCAGCAGGCCCGAAACCAGCAGGTCGCCCGCGCTTCGGTAAAACCTCAGCACCGGAAGACTCGCCAGTAACACCAAGAATATTCCTGCCAAGGCTTTCAGTTCAGGGCCGAATCGCTCCAGAAGCGGCACGCGATTGGCCAGCACCAGCCACATCGCAAAAACAAGTGACAGGCAGATTCCCGTGTATAGCCCCACGCGCACCGGCACATTTCGCAGGAACATCAGCCAACGGTAGCCAGGCAGCTGGACGGACTCTGGCATGGGTGCTGGACTCCCCTACCAACTACTTTCTCTTCTTTCGAGTCCGGGACTACAGAGAAGGTTGTGCCACATCCACGGCCACCGCGGCGCTCGGGGCACTTTCGTTCCCGGCGCGATCCACAGCGGTCACCGTGTACCAGTAGCGTTTCCCGGACGAAATACTGTTATCACGATAAGCAGGGGTGGGCAAGAGATCTGGCGAGAGAAGTTGGCCCGGCGTGCCTTCCTGTTCACTCCGGTACACCCGGTAGCCGGCCAAGTCCGTTTCCACATTGATGGACCAGGACAAATCAACAACCAATGAGCCCGCAGAGTTCCCCGGAATCACAGCGGCAACAATTCCCTGGGGCGCTGCCGGAGGGAAAATGTCCCGTGGCGTCACCACGGCGGCCTGCGAGTCCCCCGATTCCCGCGGGACTCCATCAGTAACTACAACACTTCTCACCAGATAAGCGTAGGTATTGCCGTAGTCGAATCCCGTATCCATAAATTCCGGTGCTGCTGTCGCTGCAAGTTGTAGTGGCCGGACCTTCCACACGGCTTGCCCCAAATCCTTCGCGGCCGCCGCGGCGCTTGCCGCATCCAGCTCACCGCGATAGACATGGAACTCCTGTATCTGACCCAGCGGTTCGCCCCCGGATGTCTTGTCTGGCGCCGCCCATTTCAACTGGACTCCGCGCTCCGTCAAACGAGCGTCAAGAGACTCGATGCGCGCCGGCACGGCATACAAGCGCAGCGAGACATCCTTCGAATCCGCGGACGTTTTTTTGTCGGAGACTCTTGTGCGCAGCCGGTACACCAGGGTTTCGCCCACATGCTCCTTGATTTCACCCGCGGGTACAGGGTCGCGGAACTCCACCTTGCCTTGTTGCGTGTAGTTGGCGATCAACGAGCCCGGAACCGTGTCTACTACGCGGAAGGATTTCGCATCCGGCGTGCCATCGGCTTTCAGCGCTCCACGCAGCACTTCCAGCGTCGGCACCTCCTTCAGACTCTCCCCGCGCACGCTCTTTTTGGGCATCGTGAAAGTCAGCAGCACGGCGTCTCCCGCTTGTTGTGCTGCCAGGTCGCTAATGGCCACGGGAATCGCCGGGGACGGGGGCAGCGGTTCTCCCGGCGCGCCGCAACCGCCTGCGACGAAGAGAATCACCATGAGAAGGAAAGGGATTGAAGAATAGGGCGATGGCTGCCTGGGTGCTCTTCGTCTCGCCACCTTGGGAATAGGCATTTGCAGTCGTCTGCCGTTACAAAATATACCGGCTCAGATCCTGGTTCTTCACGATGTCCGCCAGTTGCTTGTTCACGTAAGCGGCATCCACCTTCACCGATTTCTTCTTCAAGTCCGGCGCCTCGAACGATAGCTCATCCAGCACCTTTTCCAGAATCGTGTGCAAGCGCCGCGCCCCGATGTTTTCTGTTGATTCATTAACGCTCGTCGCGAATTTTGCGATGGCCTGCACGGCATCCTCACTGAACTGCAGCTTCACGCCCTCGGTATCCAGCAGCGCGATGTACTGCTTGATGAGCGCGTTCTTGGGCTCGGTCAGAATCCGCACGAAATCTTCTTCCTTCAGGGATTGCAACTCCACGCGAATGGGCAGCCGCCCCTGGAGTTCCGGAATCAAGTCGGATGGCTTGCTCACGTGAAACGCGCCTGCCGCGATGAACAGGATGTGGTCCGTGCGGATCATCCCGTAACGCGTGTTCACGGTCGTGCCTTCGATGATCGGCAAAATATCCCGCTGCACCCCTTCGCGCGACACATCCGGGCCGTGCCCCGCCTCGCGCCCCGCCACCTTGTCGATCTCATCGATAAAGATGATGCCCATCTGCTCGGCGCGCTCCACGGCTACGCGAGTCAATTGATCCATGTCCAGCAGCTTGTTTTCTTCTTCCTGAATCAGGTACTCGAACGCGTCCGCCACGGACATCTTGCGTTTCTTCTTCTGCTGGCCAAAGAAGCCGCTCAGCATGTCCTTCAGGTTGACGTCCATTTCTTCAATGCCCTGGTTGGAGATGATCTCGAAGGAAGGCATCGCCCGCTCGCGTACCTCCAGGTCCACCATGCGCTGGTCCAGTTTGCCTTCGCGGAGTTGCGCGCGCAGTTTTTCCCGCGTGCGTTGCGTTTGCTCCCGCTGCGCCACCAATTCGCTCTCGCTTGTGCCCGCTGGAGCGGGAGGCAGTGGAGGCAGCAGCAGATCGAGCACGCGTTCTTCTGCGGCCTGCTCTGCGCGATCCGCCACTTCATCCAGTTTTTCTTCGCGAACCATGTCGATGGAAGTTTCCACCAGGTCGCGCACCATCGATTCGACGTCGCGCCCTACGTAGCCGACCTCGGTGTACTTGGAGGCTTCCACCTTCACGAAAGGGCACCCGGCCAGCCGCGCCAGTCGCCGCGCAATCTCCGTTTTGCCCACTCCAGTGGGACCGATCATCAGAATATTCTTGGGCAGAACATCTTCCGCCATTTCCGGTTCCAACTTCTGCCGCCGTACGCGGTTGCGCAGTGCCACGGCCACCGCTCTCTTCGCGGCTGTCTGCCCGACGATGTATTTGTCCAATTCCGCCACGATTTCCCGCGGCGTCATGTCGTCCAGCGCCGGCAGCAATGCCGGATCTTCCGTCCTGCCCGCGCCATTTCCGCCCGGGAGCAGAGTTATTTCTTTTTCTGGCTTCATTGCCATATACGATCAATTCCTTGCGTGCATGGGGCGATGCGCGCCCCGCGCGTTCTTCCAGTCGCTCGTTGAATGAAATCTCCCGGTATTGCTAAAGCTCTTCGACCGTAAAATTCTCATTCGTGTAAATGCAGATTTCGCTCGCGATGCGCATGGCTTCCAGCGCCAGCTCCTTCGTCGCAAGTTTCGAGTGCTTCACCATGGCGCGCGCCGCCGCCAGCGCATACGGTCCGCCCGAGCCGATGGCGCATATCCCGTCGTCTGGTTCGATCACGTCGCCATTGCCCGAGAGCACAAATGTCGCCTTCGCATCGGCCACGATCAGCAGCGCTTCCAGATGGCGAAGCGCGCGGTCCTTGCGCCACTCCTTCGCCAGTTCCACGGCCGCCTTCTGCAAATTCCCCGAATGTTCCTGGAGTTTCCCCTCGAAGCGCTCGAAAAGCGAAAGCGCGTCCGCGGTCGACCCGGCAAATCCGGCAACGACTTTGTCGTTGAACATCCGCCGCGTTTTCCGCGCCGTGTGCTTCAATACATGATCGCCCAGGGTCACCTGGCCATCGGCAATGAGCACTACCTTGTTCTCTTTCCGCACACACAGCACGGTCGTGCCGTGCATCTGCGGCTCCCCGGAGGCACGCTTCATCCTGTAAGTATACCGCGTTGCCCGATTCCGGTCATGGGACGCGCCGGTCACCTCACTGCAGCTCAGTTGGTGGGAATCTCGCGGAAGGAGAGCACCTGAAAGGTTGACGGCTGCAGGGCCGCGTTAATCCAGCAACTGTTGTAGAAAATGCCGTTGCCCCCGGCGTTCAACGCATTGAAAGTCGCCATGCCCATGGTCGCCAGCTGACCTGGAGGGGAAACGGTCCAGTCCAAGGTCTGCGCGACAAAAAATCCCCCGTCATATTCCCCGTTTCCACCGCCGGGCCCACCGGTGAAGGTCACATTCCCGGCACCCACGACTAGAACGACCCCTCGCCAGCCTGCATTTGGATTCGATACAAAATTTCCGGTCACGACCAGCAGGCCATACCCGGTGAAATTGGTCAGCGTGAGATTGCCATTCACAACCACGGTCATTGGGTTTGTTGCGGACATCGCCGCCGGCATATTCGCATCAGTTGCATTGTTGTTCAGCACAACGTCCGCGTTTTGCCCAATGGTCTGTACCATTTCGTTTAGGTTTGTCGGGTCTTTTGGGTTGGTCGGGCTCATCATAACGGGACTCAGAGGAATCTGATCCTCTATGCTCCAGCTGGTCATATGGCGGCGATGACGATGGGTCTCTCCTATATAGTCTCCCTGCACTGCCGGCGGAATGGCACCCTGGATCAAAAAGTAGTCGCTCGGGGGTGACACGATATCCGTAACACCGATGGCCCAGGTGGGAATGGCTGTCGGGGTGCAGTTAGGCGCAGTCGAATTGGGTCCTGAGCCGTCGTACCCGTTGATATAGAAAGTAGGGATAGAGGCGCTAGTGGGTACTTGGAAGTTGATCCCCGGAGAAGCGGTGCCGGAGCTTGACAGCACCAAAGCCGCGGGAATGCTTACACCGTAATAGAGCGGCGCCACCAGATACTGGACAAGTTTCTGCGTGTTGTTCGGCAAGACCGCCAACGCGGTGACTTCCAGCGCTTCTCCTGCTGTGGCGGGCGGGGTCGATTGAACAATTAAGCCTGCCTGGAGCACTCCGCTTGTGGCCTGATTTGCCGGGTCATAATTCAGTGGTGTTGAATTGTCAATGTAACCGTTCCAATCCACATCAATCCCTGAAGGCGGCGATAGAGACTGTTCCGTCGCCGCCGTTATGCGCACCCATTTGTAGAGCGGGCCCGGGAGCGAGAGCCCCGGTAGCTGAAAAACGGAGTTGACGGGCGGATGGACATTCGCGCCGCTCAGCGGCCATCCGAATTCCGTTTGGTACTCGTTATCGGGGTACTGCGCAGGGTTTGCACTCGTTGGATCCACCGTCTCGCCGTTGGCAGGGTTGATAAGATAGACCACGTCCGTAACCTGAAAGTAGGGAGCGCCACCCGGGGTGAACAATGAAGGAAAGCTGTTGCCCAGGTAGTTGGCATTCTTCCAAAGGAGCCGACCGCGGCCTTCCTCGAGGCCGGCAATTCCCGCGTAGTACGCACTCGTGGAAGTACGGTAGTTTCCGGTCAACGCGCTGTCAGTTCCCTGGGATACAACCAGCGCGATCGCCACTACGCTGATCAGGAGCAATGCGAAAATAGCAATCAGCAGCGCTGCTCCAGCTTGCGGGCGTCTCTTCTCGAGTTTGCATTCCTCGTTCATTGGCTAATCAGCCTTCCGCTTGCGTCTAATACGACGGATTCGCGCGGTGTCCTCTCCCATTCAGTTCCACGAGCTTTAGCGCGTGCGTTTGCGCGTCGGGTTGTTGCGTCATAACGATCAGAGTGATGTCCACGTCGCGGATGTTCGCCGGCGAATTGCTGGCACCTGCGGTGGGACAGGGCGCTTCCTGACCTGCAGACGTGTCGCAGGTGTACTGGAAGATAGGGACTGGCTGCCCGCTCGGAAACATAGACGGATAGGTGGCGGTAATCTGCGCGAGTTGGCCTGTGGCGTTGTTCATCACGTTCGTGAGAAACGGCACCATTACCCCGGGCGTCGAAGTCGGCCCCCACGGATCGCCACCGGTCTTTGAAACCACAGCTCTGTACAAGGTCGTGGATCCCACCGGGAGTTGGTAGCGAATCCAACTGACTGTGCCGTTCACGGTGGTTTCCAGGATCAGATCGAAATCCCCGGGGGTCAAGCAAGTGCCTCCGCCCGCTGTACCCACCTGGCAGGAACTCGTTGGGTAGCTCGGGCTCCAGGCCACCGGACTGGAGACGTACACCGATGCATTCGTGGGTATGTTGGAGAACATTCCGAGCGACGGATATCCGGAATCATCGACGTCCCGCGCGATCTGATCGAGGGCCAGCCGCGCTTCCTGAAACGTTCCGGAAAGCTGATTCTCGCTCGCGTACTTCTGCTGAGAGAGTTGCAGCAGCTCGAACATGGCGGCGCAAATAATCAGGAAAATCGCCATCGCCACTATCAGCTCTATTAGCGTGAACCCACGTGCATTCCGGGCTGGCGCCACTTCTTTCATTTCGACACCAACACATCCAGCGTCACTGGCAAGGTCACGCTTCTCATGCCTCGCCGCAATACGCCCAGGATGATGCGCCTTCCCGTCGTGGCATTGTTCGCTGTGTTCGTAAACGTAATCACAGCCCAGCGTACATCATTCGCCGCGCCAAAGGGATCGTTCGGATCAACATAGGTAAGACTGTAACCACTCACTGGTGTCTGGGAAAAATCGATCACCGGCGTGTTGTTGGTGTCGAGAAGCACCGGACTTCCGACGGCCTGCAGTGGCTGCGTAGGATCTCCCAGATAGCAGGTCGTTGCAAGAGGGCACAGAACCCCGAGCGGATCCGTGAACGTCGTGCTGTTCATAGGAACTTCCCGCATCGCTTCCAATTGCCTTTGCGCCAATACCAGTGCTGTAGCGTCATTGCGGTTATTCGAGTTCAACATCACCGAGACCGGCACAAGTTGCGCCACTGCCACCAGACCCACCAAAATCACAACCGTGGCGATGAGCATTTCCGTCAGCGTGAACCCGCGCTCGGCATTCCTCGAAATGCATCGTTTCTTCATGCCAGTCCGTTTCACCGCACCTGCTGCCAAGATCCGCTCGGATCCGCCGTCCAGATCTGGATGGAACCCGCCGGCATCAGTAATACGGCTCGATAGCCCGCATCCGGCGCGGTGGTGCTGCTCAGATAGAAAACGTTCACGTAAAACACGTTCCCGCTCGCCGAAGTCACCGCGCCGCGCGCGTCAAACGTGATCACCCCGCTCGTCGGCGAAGGGGTGTTCGGTGTCACCCCGCTGACCGCCTGGGAAAGCAGCATGGCCGTTTGCGGAACAGTACCCCCATCCACCAGATTCCCCGATGATCCAAGCAGGATCATCTTGTCTCCGGTACCCTGTGGCCCATTTCCTGCCCAGACGATTGTCCTCGTCGCATCGCCGGAATACACCTGAATCTGGCAGTTCACCTGCCTATTCAACCGAATGGCCTCGTACCGCGAAAGCCGCAGGATATCCGCCATCTGCGAAGCCGAGTTCGTCAGCAGATACGAGTTGTAAGCCCGGAGGAATGCCGGCAGCCCGATGGCCATCAAGATCAGGGCCACGGCCAGCGTCACCACCAGTTCGGTCAAGCTGAACCCGTACTCTCTCCTCGACGCGCATTGGGCGTCGCACATACGCCGTTTCATGCAATACCATACCTTGCATCGCCCTGCGGTGCGAATTCCGGCTCTTTATTGGACTGGGACACCTAAATTAGCAGGATTCTCGCCACGTAGATAGCCGCTATCCTTCTGGATATTACTTAGCTATTTACATCCTTGCGACACGCGCGACCCCGCGTGGAGCAGCTCTGATTCCCCGGGCCCGCAACTCTGAATCGCTGGCAGACTACTTTTTGTCTGTCACTTTCCCCTTGGATTCTTTGTAGCGCCTTTCCAGTCCCTCTTTCGTGAAGAAGTCCGCAGGGAGATTAGGATTCGCTTTGCAGGAATTATAGAACAGCTGGTAGGTTCGCCGGTCATTGTGCAGCCGGGTTGTTTGCATGGGCATCTGGATGCCGTCATTCGCATGGTAGTTCGTGAAAATCGTTACGTCCTCATCCATTTGGCCGGTTTCCGCGTCCTTGCTGGTCACCACGATGCGCGAAGGCAGGTGCGTGGCATGATCCAGGGCCAGGCGGATGGAACCTTCCTCACCACGGTCCGTAATCTCCACCCAATCCACCTGCCACAAGTCCACGGTTGTGGTCCCCGTGTAGCGCAGGAACACATCCGGCTCATTTATTTTCAGGAGCAACACGTTGCGATAATTATTTTTCGCCGCCGCTTGAAAACTGGAGACCGTGCTAGCTGGGGCTTCGTTGACACCGCTCTTGTCCAGCGTCCAGCCTTCATTCCCGGAAATCACTTGGATAAACACGCCGCCCTTGACGGGAAGAATTCCGACAAACACTGCCAGCAGGCCACCTTTCGTGTTGTAGACCACGTATTCGGTGCGGTTCTTGTCGGGAAATTGCCAGTAGTTGTGGTAATTGGCGTCTCCGGCCCGGTCGCCATTATGATCGAATTCCGCCAGGCGCCCTTCGCATTCCATTCCTTGATAATCCCGGAATGCGGCCCCCCCTAGTGCCTCAATCGATTGCTGCACGACCTGCTTCGCCTTCGCTGCGCTCTTCTCCGGATCCCATACGTCCGGATTTTGCGCCGTCACGCCTGGCGCGAGCAGCACCAGCGCAAAGACCAGCCCCACGCAGGCTTTTGCCAACCTCATCCGCACAATACCGAGCCTCCATTTACGTTCAATACTTCGCCGGTCACGAAATTTGCCAGGTCCGAAGCGAGAAACAGGATTGGCCCAGCGACTTCTTCCGCGGTCCCCGGCCGCCCCACGGGGATCACGCTGGCGGCCATCTTTTGTCCCGCCTTCGTATTCAGCACGGGGTTCGACATGTCCGTCGCGACCCAGCCCGGCGCAACGCAGTTCACCAGAATCCCGTGGCGCGCCAGCTCCGTCGAGAGTCCCTTCGTCAGGCTGATGATCGCGCCCTTGGACGCTCCATAATGCGTGTGCAATGATTCTCCGCGTTGTCCCGCCGTCGAACTGATCGAGATAATCTTGCCGGACTTCTGCTTGATCATCTGGGGCACCGCAAAGTGAATCACCGAATAGACGCTCTTCAGGTTGATGCGCATCATGTCGTCCCACTGTTTTTCCGTCATCGTCTCGATGGGCAAATCTTCCACATTCCACATGCCCGCGTTAGCCACCAGAATGTCCAGGCGTCCCAGCCGGGTGATCGCGTGCTCCACTAGTTTCTTGTTTTCCGCGTGCTTCCCGGCATCGGCCTTGAACGCCTCCACGCGCGTGCCGTGTTTCGCGGCTTCCTGCTCCAGTTGTTTTGCGGCTTCTTTGGCGGCGTTGTAGCTGAAAACCACATCCGCTCCAGCTTGGGCGAACAGTTTCACGGCTGCTGCCCCGATTCCCCGCGATCCTCCCGTAATCAATGCCGCCTTTCCTGCCAGTGAAATCATGATTCCTCCATTCTCAGATTCATAAATCCCGTGCGTGGTTGGCCTGCTGTCGTGCCGCCTGCAACACCTACCGCGCCCGCGCAACGCCACGCGCTGCCTGTGCCGCCGCTACAAACTCTTCAAAGAGCTTTCTCGCCAGCGCATCTCCCGGCATCCGCTCCGGGTGCCATTGCACCCCCACCACCCAATTTGCGTCGCTGGTCCATTCCACGCTTTCCACAATGCCGTCCTCTGCCTGTCCCGTGACCCTTAAACCCTTCCCGGGCCTCTCGATGGATTGGTGGTGCGAGCTGTTCACCACGGCGTGGGTCGCGCCCGCCAACCTGGCCAACTGGCTGCCCGCGGTAAACCGGACTTCGTGCAGCGGATCTTTTGGCGGCTCGGGGACGATGTCCCTTTTGCGGTGCGCGAGGCTGGTGCCCGTCTCGCTGCGCAGGTCCTGTATCAGCGTCCCGCCTAGATGCACGTTCAGAAGCTGGCACCCGTAACATATCGCCAGCACCGGTTTGCGCGATTCTATCGCGTGACGCAGGATGGCACGATCCGTCTGCTCCCGCGGCAAGTCGGCTGGTGCGGACCTGCCGTGATTCGCGGCGCCGTACTCGCCCGGCTCGACATCCGCGGGGCTTCCGGGCAGGAGAAAGCCATCCAGCCCCGGCAATTGCCCCTTCAGGGTCTCCGGATGAGCCAGGGAGAGGAGAATCGGCTCGCCGCCTGCCTCACTCACGGCCTCCATGTAATAGCGAATTCTGGGAAGGTTCCCCTCGGCCTCCTCCTGCGAAGTCCGCCAGGGGATGCCAATCCGCGCTCGGTTGGGGCCGTTGGGCATCATGGAATCCAGCATCGTAACATCCGGCGGGATAGGCCAGCAACCGCGCCCCCCGGACGGAGGATGGCGTCAGGGTTCCAGCAAAACTGCCCCCGGCGCAGGGGCGAAACGCCTGGCGATTAACGCCTTGTTTTCACTGCTTCGGGCTGCCGTCGAGGATAGGGTGGTCCCTGCCAAGGAGGGTCCGCCCTGGCTGGCCATCAAGGTCGAAAACCACCACTTCATTCTCCCCGGCATGCAGCCACGGGCCTGGGACGAACAGGGTCTTCTGTGGGCCAATGTTCCAGATCCGGCCGAGGGGTTGGCCATTCAGCCAGACTTCGCCCTTCACAAAAGCGCTGGTATCCAGAAAGGTGTCTGCGGGCGCATCGATGCGGAAAATGCCGCGATAGAAGCAGCCGCCCTCGCACGAAGTGCGTGCAAACGGCAGCTTGGCAGGTTCCGTCATGGGTAGTGGGTAGATCTCCCAGCCGAGGAGCGGCTTGCCGGCAAGGGTCACCTGTTTGGTGATGCCCTTGCGTTCGCCCAGCATCACTACGCTAAAGTTGACCCGTCCCGAATTCTCCACCAGGATGTCCAGCCTCGCCGCGGCAGGCGGCACCTTCAGCCGGAAGTGATTTTGCCCGCGCCGACGGTCGAGCGTTCCGACCAGCTTGCCATCGAGAAACACCTGCGCATAATCATGGAGTTCATCGAGCATTAGCTCGCCCTCCGCAGGCCCGTCGAGATGTTTGCGGTAGAGAATGTATCCGTAGGCCTGGTTCAGGTCTTCCATGCTCAGGACTTGTTCGGAGTGGACCGGAGGCGGAAGCACATTCCACAGCGAAACCCCTTCTTCCAGCTTGAACTCTGGGATTTGTCCCGTCGGTGGCGAAGCAGGTACCGGAGGCGGCGTGGTTCCAGTCGCCTTGGCGATGACGTCACGGAAGGTGAAGAATTTCGGCCCGGGCCGGCCACTCTCGTCCAGCGCAGCGTCGTAGTCGTAACTTGTGACATCCGGCTCGTAGTTCTTGCCGTCGCTGTTCGCGCCATTCATCCAGCCGAAGCTGGTGCCACCATGAAACATATACAGGCTGACGGAATAGCCCTGGCGGAGCATCCAGTCCAGATTCGCGGCTTCGTTGGCCCCGTTGGTTTTGCCGTGTTTGCCGCCCCAGTGATCGAACCAGCCGTCCCAGAATTCGCTGTTAAAAAACGGCCCGTTCGGCCGGATCTTCCTCTCAATAGCGAACTCTTTCTTCGCGGCCCCGGCATCGCCGCCGCCAAAGTTGATGCCGACCGGCAGCTCGGGAAGAGAGCCCTTGGCAATTTCCTCAGCTCCATCAGCCGTGTACAGCACCGCTTGGGTGAACCCTGAACCCACCAACATGCGGTGAATCTGCTCCATGTAATCGTGATCATCGCCGAAGGAGCCGTACTCATTTTCCACCTGCACCAGGATGATGGGTCCGCCATTGCCGACCTGCAGCGGAGCAAGTTCCTGGCCGAGGCGTTTGATCCAGCGGGCGGTGGGCTCAAGAAACTTCGGATCGCGGCTGCGGACCACGATGGAATGATCTTTCAGCAGCCAGGCGGGATATCCGCCGAACTCCCACTCGGCGCAGGCATAAGGGCCGGGACGCAGGATCACGTACAGGCCTTCCTGCTGTGCTTCGCGAATGAATTCGGCAACGTCGTTGTTGCCGGAGAAGTCGTACACGCCGGGGCGCGGTTCATGCGCGTTCCAGAAGACATAGGTGGTGACGGTGTTGAGTCCCATGGCCTTGGCCATGCGAAAACGGTCTCGCCAGTAGGCGCGCGGGATGCGAAGGTAATGCATCTCGCCGGAGATAATCTGGAAGGGTTTCCCGTTGAGAAGGAACTGGCCATCATCCACGACGAAACTTCCCGGGACGGCTTGTTGCTGCGCGGGCGCGGCGGAAGAAAAGATTG
>Ga0209517_10003151_pt1 | contig 22607 bp, 19 predicted proteins | sample PeaSoiMetSII2010_FD_187695 | JGI IMG/M metagenome (GOLD analysis project Ga0209517, IMG submission 187695) | Peat soil microbial communities from Weissenstadt, Germany - SII-2010 (SPAdes) (version 2) | ecosystem: Environmental > Terrestrial > Soil > Wetlands > Peat | place: Germany...
AACCCTGCCACAATTGAGATTACGTGCCCCGGCTCCGATCCTCTGAATGGTTGACGGTGGGTTATTTCACCTATGTCGCGGTCGCGGCGACGTTTTTTCGGATTCCCGCCAAGCCCTGGGCGCTGCTGGTCGCGATCGTCATCGCGATTCTGGTGCTTCGCCGAACCTCGGTTCTGCGCAATCTGGCGCCTGTTTTCTATACTCTGGCAGCCTATCGAGAGATGAACTGGTTCACTCCGGCGGTTCACGATCATCATCTGGAGCGTACCTGGATAGTCTGGGACCGCTGGCTGCTGAACGACTTCCATTTGCGAGCCGCGATTGAATCGCTGGGAGCGCTATTCCCCTCTTTCTTCGAGCTTTGTTACCTGCTGGTATATGGAGTAGCGCCGGTTTCCATCGGAATTCTGTTCGGCTACAACCGCCGGGATCGCATGAATCGATTCTGGCTGGCATATCTGGCGGGGACGCTGGGCGCGTATGCTCTGTTCCCCTATTTCCCTTCGGAGCCGCCGCGCACCGTGTTTGTAGGCGCCGATCTCCCGCACATCCTGACGCTGGTGCGCCGCTTCAATCTTTGGATCGTCGGCGGCTACGGGATTCACTCGAGCGTGTTTCCGAGCGCTCATGTTTCCTCCGCATTCTCGGCCGCGTGGGGTTTGACGGCGACGCTGCCGGAACGGCCCTGGATCGGGCGCATCATGGCGATCTACGGTTTTTCCGTGTTTATCGCGACCATCTATGGCCGGTATCACTATGCCGTCGACGGCGTCGCCGGAATCTTAGTGAGCCTGCTCGCGGTTGCTGCGCTTCACCTTTCGAAGCGCTATAGTGACTGAAAAGCTTGGAAAGGACTCCGGTATGAAACTCTTCGCGCTGTTGTGCCTGCCTGCCTTCGTGTTCGCCGCGGATGCCAAGACCGAACCCGTAAAGGTCCAGAAGGCCAACTATGAGCTGGCTACGCATTGGACCGCGCCGAAGGTCGGGAAACTGGTTTTCGACATGGCGGTGACTCCGCACTGGCTCGAAAACGGGGACCGCTTCTGGTACAGCTACGAAACCAGTCACGGCCGGCACTTTTACATCGTGGATCCGGCGAAGAAAACCAAGGCGCCGCTGTTCGACAACGCGAAGATGGCGGCGATGCTGACCGAGATCACGCGAACTCCTTATGACGCCCAGCATTTGCCGATCCGCACCGTGAAATTCACCCACAACGATACGAAGTTCGAATTCGAACTGCAAGTGGAGCGCGACGCGGACATCAACGGCAAACAGGTCGTCATCGGAGGCGAGCAGCAGACCGATCAGATCACCACCGCGCAACCAGAAGACCCGCAGCAAGGCGGCCGTGGCAACGCGGCGACGCCGGCGAATCCGCGTCTTCGGACTCTCTACTTCGAATACGACCTGGCGACGGCGAAGCTGACGCTCCCGCCCGAGTTCACTCCGGAGCCTCGCAAACCAGCCTGGGCTTCGATCTCGCCCGACGAGAAGACCATCGTATTCGCGAAGAAAGACAACCTGTTCATGATGGACGCCGCGAGTTTCGCGCTGGCATTGAAGAAGGCCGACGATCCGAACATCAAAGAAATTCAGCTCACCAAGGACGGCGAGGACGGATTCAGTTACACGCGCCACATCTCCGGCAGCGAACTGCAGCAACAGCAGCAGCAGGAAGAGCAAGGCAACGCAACACAGGACAATCGGCGCGATAAAACTGGCCGCGTGCCGCCGATCACGGTTCACTGGTCGAAGGATTCGAAGCGCTTTGCCGTGGTCCGCCGCGATGAGCGCAAAGTCGCGGATCTATGGGTGATTCATACGCTTGAGAATCCGCGGCCGACGCTCGAGACCTACAAGTACGCCATGCCGGGTGAAGCCAACGTCCCGCAGTCGCATTTGGAAGTGTTCGACCTGGCGACCACCACGCGCAAAGAGATCAAAGCGGACCGCTTCAAGGATCAGACCCTAGCCGTCTTCGACGCGAAAGTCACTGCGCGCCAGCGTGAAAAACAGCGGACCGACGCGCAATGGGTCGCCAATACATCCGACAAACTCTACTTCCGGCGCATGAGCCGCGATCAGCATAAGCTCGATATCTGTCTCGCGAATCCGGACACAGGCGAGGTGAAGACGCTGATCGAGGAGCGGCTGAACACCTATGTCGAATACAAGCCTCTGTGGCTGATCAATAACGGTGACGAACTGCTGTTCTGGAGTGAGCGCGACGGCTGGGGTCACTATTATCTGTACGATTCGGCCGGCGCGCTGAAGAATCAGGTGACTTCGGGAGAATATGTGACCGAGGACATCGAGAGCATCGACGAGAAGGCGCGCACGGTGACGTTCATATCGGAGGGTCACGAATCGGGCGAAAATCCGTATTTCACGCATGTCTACAGCGCCAAACTCGATGGAACAGGCCTGAAGGTGCTGGACCCAGGCAACAGTTCGCACACAATCTCGATCGCCGACGATGGAAAATACTTGGTCGACAACGCGTCGACGATCAGCACGGCTCCGAAGTCCTTGCTTTATGACCACGCCGGTGCGCTCGACCTGGACCTGGAAACCACCGACACTTCGGCTTTGATGGACGCGGGATTCCGCATGCCCGAGTCGTTCCAGGTGAAGGCCGACGACGGATTGACGGATCTATACGGCGTCATGTACAAGCCGTTCGACTTCGACCCGAACAAGCGCTACCCCATCATTGCGTTTGTGTACCCAGGGCCGCAGACGGAAAGCGTTACGCAGACATTTTCACCAAAGAATCCCAACGTCGCGCTGGCGCAGCTCGGATTTATCGTGATCGAGGTGGGGAATCGCGGCGGAAATCCGCACCGCTCGAAGTGGTATCACACCTACGGCTACGGCAACCTGCGCGACTACGGGTTAATCGACAAGAAAGTCGCGATCGAGCAATTAGCCCGGCGCTATCCGTGGATCGATATCGACCGCGTCGGGATCACGGGCCATTCCGGCGGCGGCTTCATGTCGGCCGCCGCGATGCTCGAGTATCCGGACTTTTTCAAGGTCGCGGTGAGCGAATCCGGGAACCACGACAATAACGTCTACAACCAGAACTGGAGCGAAAAGCACCACGGGATCAAGGAAATCGACGGCCCGGACGGCAACGTGAAATTCGAATATTCGATCGACAAGAATTCGGAGATCGCCAAGAACCTGAAGGGTCACCTGCTGCTTTCGACCGGCGACATGGACGATAACGTCCACATGGCGAACACCATGCGCCTGGCTGACGCGCTGATCAAAGCGAACAAGCGGTTCGATCAGTTCATTTTGCCGGGGCAGCGCCACGGCTACGGAACCGATACGAATTATTTCTTCTGGGTGCGCGCCGATTATTTCTGCCGCTGGCTGCTGGGCGATTTCGATCAGCGCGTCGACATGACCGAAGTGGATCCACCGGACCAGCCGCGCGGAGCCGCGCGTGGCGGACGGCGGAACTAAACTATCGCAGGCACTTAAGCGCTTCCAGGGCTTTCGACGCAGCCACCTGATCGCCGTCGCGAAAATAGATCACATAGCCGAAGTGGCCGTTGCCATCGGTGACGCCGCTGGAGGCGTAGATGCTGACGCCCGCGTCGACCAGCGCTTTCTGAACCTCGGCCAGCGCGCCCAGATGATCGTCGCCTTGAATCAGGCATGCATACTGCGGTCCTCGGAGCGTCCAGCCGAGCTTCTCGGCCAGCCGCACGAAGCTTTCGCTGCGATCCGGAAAGATGGTGAACTCAAACTGTTTCGCGCCGAATGGCACGGCGCTGAACGCCAGCAGGTTAATATCCTCGGAGGCCAATTTCGCCAGAAGGTCGTACGCGTTGGCGGGCTGATCCTCGACTCTCGTATAGAAATACTGCATGATTCGGACGCTTAAAGCCATGGCCCACTCCCTTTCCGAATACGATCATTGCATATGTGCCGGGTTGCATTGCGGCGGGTTTTCGAGGACAGTGAACTTAGATGAGGAAGTCTTTTCTGGCAGCACTCGCGATGTGTTTGGCCGCAGGTGTGGCCGATGCCCAGGATCAGCCCGGCGGGCCGACTCAGCTCGTAATCACTTATCGTTGTCCTCCACCGCGCCGCGCGGCGTTCCGGCAGTTCATGATCGAACAGGGCATTCTGCGCTTCGAGCATTGGAAAAAAGACGGCCTGTTACAGGATTACCGGTTCCTGTTCAATTGGTACGTCGATGTCGACGAATGGGACGCCATGGCGGTGCTGACCTTCCCGAACTACGCGCAAGTCGAGAAGTGGCGAGAGGTGGAACGGGCCAGTCCCGGCGGCCTGGTTCGCGACGCGCTCGAAATGGCATGGCCGCTGAATACATATTCCGCCGATCTGATCGCATCCGGCGCCGATGAACAGCATGACTCCGCGCGCAGCGTGTATATGGCGATCGCCTATGATCTGCCAACCCCCGCCGAGGCTCGCGATTATGCGAACGCGTACCTGGTCCCGCAAGCGAAGGGCTGGATTCGCGAAGGCATCCTGGCCAGCTACAACATCTACGCGAATCATTATCCCGGCGCCAAGCGCTGGCAGGCGCTGCTGGTGCTGGAATATAAGGATCTGGATTCCTTCGCCCGCCGCGACGAAGTGAACGCGAAGGTTCGCGCGCAGCTTAGGAACGATCCGGCCTGGCGATCTGCCAGCGAAAAATCGAAAACAGCCGTGGAACGGGAGCCGGTGATGGCGGATCCGGTTCTGCCGCACTAATTGGTGTTCGGCAGCGCCTTTACAATCTCGCCGACGAAGCCCTTGGCGTCGCCGAAGAGCATCAGCGTTCGATCCATGTAGTACAGCTCATTGTCGATCCCCGCGAAACCCGGGTTCATGCTGCGTTTGATCACCATCACGGTGTGGGCTTTATCGACATCCAGGATCGGCATGCCGTAAATCGGGCTGGTAGTGTCGTGGCGAGCTGCCGGATTCACCACGTCATTCGCGCCGATCACCAGCGCCACGTCGGCCTCCGCGAAATCCGGGTTGATGTCTTCCATTTCGTGCAAACGATCATAGGGAATATCGGCTTCGGCCAGCAATACATTCATGTGACCGGGCATGCGTCCCGCCACCGGGTGAATCGCGAACTGCACATCCACGCCGCGTTTCGTAAGCGCGTCGGTCAGCTCGCGTAACTTGTGCTGCGCCTGCGCGACCGCCATTCCGTAGCCGGGCACGACGATCACTTTTCTCGCGCTGGCCAGAATTTCCGCCGCGTCTTCGGGAGTCGCCGAGTGAACCGGCTTCTGCGTAGTATGTGCGACCGCCCCGGCCTGCACCTGTCCAAAGGCGCCAAACAATACGTTGGCGAAGGACCGGTTCATGGCTTTGCACATGATCACCGAGAGAATAAATCCGGATGACGCATTCACCGCTCCGGCGATGATCAACAATCGGTTGCCCAGCGCGAATCCCATGGCCGCGCACGCCGCGCCTGCGTAGGAATTCAGCAGTGCGATGACGGTAGGCATGTCGCCGCCGCCGATCGGCAGGATCAGCAGGACACCGAACAGCAGCGACAATCCAGTGAAGGTCGGGAACACCCACGCTGGCGTGGGCTCGACGATCATCCAGATCCCCAGGCTGACCGCGAACACGAGCAGCGCCAGATTCACGAAGTTTTGCCCGCGATAGGTGAGCGGCCGCGTCGGAACCAGTTCCTGCAATTTTCCAAACGCGAGAATACTAGCGGTAAAGGTCAAGTAACCGAGTACAGTCTCGATCACCAGCGCGCCCATGGTGAATCCCGTGACCGGCGTCCCGGCGGAAACATAGCGATAATACTCCGCAGTCCCGACCAGCGCCGCAGCGAACGCGCCGAACGCGTGCGACAACGCGGTCAGTTGCGGCACAGCCGTCATCGGCATCAGGTACGCGAGCGGAGCTCCGATCGCCGCGCCAATGGCGAAGCTGATCACGATCCATTGGTAACTGACCACTTCGTGGCGGAGCAGCGTCCCCACCACCGCGAAAAGCATGCCGATCTCGCCGGACAGCACCCCGCGCCGCGCCGTCACCGGGGAGGCCAGCCATTTGATGGAAAGTACGATGGAAAGCGCGGCGACGATGTACGCCGCCTGCCAGACGCCCCCGGCGTCCGTCACTTCGCGCCCTTCTTGGTGCGAAACATTTTCAACATGCGATCGGTGATGAGGAATCCAGCGACGATGTTGATAGTGGAGGAGGTGACGGCGATGCAGCCCAGCACTTTGCTGAGCGTCGGCGAATCGCCTGCGCCTGAAATCAGAATCGCGCCGACCACGGAAATCGCAGAGATCGCATTGGTCAGCGACATAAGGGGCGTGTGCAGCAGCGGAGAGACGCGGCGGACCAGTTCCAGTCCCAGCGGCACCGCCAGCACCAGCACGTACAGGCTGACTTCCAGATCGTTGCTCATGCATTCACTCCGAGCAGCGCCTGCACCTTCGGATTCACCACTTCCCCTCCCCGCGTGACCAGCGTGTCGCGGGTGATTTCGTCGCTCAGGTCAATATTGAGTTGACCTTCCTTATTGATCATGTTTTTCAAGAACGTCACGATATTGCGCGCATACATTTCGCTGGCGTGGCGAGGGACGGTCGCCGGAACATTCATCGGCCCGATCACCGATACGCCCTGTTCGATCACCGTTTCGCCGGGTCGCGTGACTTCGCAGTTTCCACCGCGCTCGGCCGCCAGATCGACGATCACCGAGCCCGCGGCCATCGCGTGCACCATATCTCTTGTCACCAGCAGAGGCGCTTTTTTCCCTGGAACCGCGGCGGTGGTGATCACCACGTCCTGTTCCTTCATCACCAGCGCCATTTGTTCGCGCTGGCGGCGAATGGTGTCTTCGTCCAGAGCGCGCGCGTACCCGCCCTCGCCCTCGCCTTTTACGCCCAGATCGATGTTGACGAACTTCGCGCCCAGGCTTTCGATTTGCTCTTTCACCGCGGCACGCACGTCGTAACCGCTAACCACAGCGCCCAAGCGCCGCGCGGTGGCGATCGCCTGCAATCCGGCGACACCGGCTCCGATCACCAGGACTCGCGCCGGAGGCATGGTTCCGGCCGCGGTGGTCATCATCGGAAACAGGCGCGGCAGGGCGTTGGCTGCGATCAGCACGGCTTTGTATCCAGCGATCGACGCCATGGACGAAAGCGCATCCATGCTCTGCGCGCGCGTGATGCGTGGAATAAATTCCATCGAGAACAGGGTCGCGCCCGCTTGCGCGTAACGTGAAGCGATCGCCGGATCGCTCAGCGGGTCGCAAAATCCGATGGCGATGACGTCCTTCTGTGGCGGCGTCTGCGGCACCCGAACATGCAACAGAATTTGCGCATGCTGGCGTACTTCCGCGGCGGTGCCTAGCTTCGCATCCTTGGCGGTGTAATCGTCATCGATGAAACCCGATTCGAGTCCCGCGCCGCGCTCGATCCAGGTTTCGACGTTCGACTTTTTCAATAGATCGAGAACGCGTGGGACCACCGCGACGCGCCGCTCGGATGGAAAATCTTCTTTAACAACTCCAACGATAAGTGCCAAACTCGTGCCTGACCTCTCCGGGCTACTGTATAGATCCAAGAATCAAAGGCGTTCTCGCGAGACGCCTGAGTTACGGGTGCGGCCCGCGAACGCAGGCCACAAACCATCATAGCGTCTTCGGGTTTAGGAAGCAGGTTCAACGGTCACGCTCTTGAATCCCGCCAAGTTGAGCAGCGACCGAATGGACGTCTCGGCGTTCGTTTGAGACGCCGCCAGGATTCCCATATCGATGGCGGCTTGCCTGGCCGAATCCAGACCCATAATACGCGCACGTTTCTCCAGATCGAGGCTGTACGGAACCCACGGAGTCCACCAGGTTTTCTGGCGGTCCCAGACTTTGGTTTCGTTTTCGTCGATCGCGACGTTCAGGATCTGCGCCGGGGGCAACTTCACGGTGAAACTCCCGTCCTTTCCGGCGACGATGTCTTTGGACCTGAGAGAGGAGAGGTCGACGCCCGCTTCGACACGTGCCTGGAGGATCAGCACGATGGACTCGGAGCCCACTGGATGTTTTTCTTCGGTTAGCGTAACGATCCGCTGCAGGGTGTAGCGAACGGTAGTGAGTTGATTCAACTGCTGCACCTGGGCGAGGACGTTCGACGGTTCGTTGCGGGGCGCTGAAGCACGCCAATAGAACACTGCGCCAGCGGCAATCGCGAGGAGAAGGATCGGAAATCGCAAGGATCTCATGCGCTTCGAGTGTACCGCCGCGAACGAACTGCCGAAGGCTGGCTGCGGGATCCATCTGTCCAGGAGGCCAGGGACCTGCATCGGAAAGCCCACAACCATTACAAGATTGAGGGGGCCGGACTTAGCGCACGACTAGCGGAAATCTTCCTGAAGCTGATCGAGCGCCGCCGAACCCGGGCACAGCTTCTCGTAGGGGAGCTTCGACAGCGCAACGGGAACGGTCTTGTTCAGCTCATGCATGTCGGGAACCGACTCGTCGACGTACAGCAGCCCCGTCACCACCTCGCCGTTGCCGTGATGCTCCTGCAGGTAGTTGTAGACTTTTTCGCGATCCGTCGGATCGTAATCCTTGGGCACGCCTTTGAAGCGTACAACGCTGCCGTCGTGCATCGCGACGCTCACCGCGCCGTTCTGGCCAATGTTGGCGAGAATTTCGGCGGCGGGTGGAACGAAATCGGTGTCGTTCACTTTCAGCATGTTGTTGCGAGTATGGAGATAGCTCTTCGTCGAACCCTCGTGATCGTTAAACGTCACGCAGGGCGAAATCACATCGATCAGCGCAAATCCGCGATGCGCCAGGCCGGCTTTCAGGATCGGAATAAGCTGCTCCTTGTCGCCCGAAAAACTGCGCGCGATGAACGTCGCACCCAGGCTGAGACCCAGCATCACCGGATCGATCGGCGCCATGCGATTCGGCTCGCCACGCTTGCTCTTCGATCCCACATCGGCCGACGCTGAGAACTGGCCTTTGGTTAACCCGTAGACGCCGTTATTTTCAATGATGTACAGCAGCTTCACATTGCGCCGGATCGCGTGGCACATGTGGCCGAGGCCGATGGACAGCGAATCGCCGTCGCCGGAGATACCGATGTACGTCAGTTCGCGATTGGCTGCGTTGGCCCCGGTGGCGATCGCGGCCATTCTTCCGTGCGCGGAGTTGAATCCGTGCGCGCCGCCCACGAAATACGTGGGCGTCTTCGACGAACAGCCGATCCCGCTCAGCTTCGCCAACATGTGCGGAGCGAGCGAAATCTCCCAGCAGGCGCGGACGATCGCGGCGGTCACCGAATCGTGCCCGCAGCCGGCGCACAGGGTCGACATGGAACCTTCGTAGTCGCGAATGGTCAAGCCGAGCGCGTTGCGATGCAGGCTCGGATGAACGGCGACGGGTTTGGCAATGGACGGCAAGATCAGTTCTCCAGTTGACTTAAAATTCGATCGATCGCGCGTTTGGCGCTCAGCGGGAATCCGCCGTACACCAACACGCTGCGCAACTTGTCTTTCGGCACGCTGGTTTCAAGCGTCAGCAGCGAACGAACCTGCGCGTCGCGATTCTGCTCGACGATAAAGTTGAACTCGTGCCCGTTCAGGAAAGCATCTACGCTTTCATCGAACGGAAACGCGCGCAGGCGCATGTAGTCGGCGGGAATGCCGCGCTGTTCCAAAATATCCAGCGCTTCGCGAACAGCGGGATCGCATCCGCCGATGGTGACCACTCCGAATCGCGCGCCCTTCCTGCGTTCGATGATGGGCGCGGGAACAAACTTGGCCGCTGCCTTGTGCTTCTTCAGCAGACGGTCGACCACTTCCTGATACTCGTCCGGCATTTCCGTGTATGCGCCGAGCTTGGTGTGTCCCGATCCGCGGGTGAAAAAGGCGCCCTTCTCGTGAACGCCCGGCAGCGTACGAGCCGCGACATAGTTTTCATCCTCGGGGCTATAGCGGAAGTATTTCGAAATTTTCTCGATCTCCTCGAGTTGCAGCACGCGGCCGCGATCCGGCCGATAAGAATCGTCCCAGGTGAGTCGCGGCACCACCCAGTCGTTCATGCCGATATCCAGGTCGGACAGCATGAACACGGGCGTTTGAAAGCGCTCGGCCAGATCGAAGGATTTCACAGCAAAGTCGAAGCATTCGGCCGGATTCGACGGGAACAGCAGAATATGCTTGGTGTCGCCGTGCGAAGCGTAAGCGCATTCGAACACATCGCCCTGCTGCGTGCGCGTGGGCATGCCGGTCGACGGGCCGACGCGCTGGATGTCCATGACCACGGCCGGTATCTCGGCGTAATACGCCAAGCCCAGCAGCTCATTCATCAGCGAAATTCCGGGTCCCGAAGTGGACGTAAACGCCCGCGCTCCGTTCCACGTAGCGCCGATCACCATTCCGATCGCGGCCAATTCGTCTTCGGCCTGGATGATCATGCAATTCATCTCGCCGGTCTGCGGATCGCGGCGGTACTGCTTACAAAAGTCCGTGAACGCGTCCATCACCGATGTCGATGGAGTAATGGGATACCACGCCGCAACCGTCGCGCCCGCGTAAACGCAGCCCAGCCCGGTCGCGGTGTTCCCGTCGATCAGGATCTTGTCGTCGTTCGCGTTCATCTTTTCCAGGCGGAACGGCAGCGGATCGAAATGCTCCTTGGCGTAATCGTGACCCAGCCGCAGAGCCTTCAGATTCGATTCGCGCAGCGATTTCTTCTTCGCGAATTTTTCATCCAGCAGCTGCTGCACGATCTGCATATCCACGTCTAGCGCGGCGATCAGCGACCCCGCGTAGGCGATGTTTTTCATCAGAATGCGCTCGCGCGAATCGCGGAAGTGCTGGTTGCACATCTCGGCGAACGGCACGCCCAGAAACGTGACGTCCTCGCGATGCAGGTGCGGGTCCAGCGGCCAGCTCGAATCGAACAGGACGAATCCGCCTTCGCGAACTTCCTTGATATCCCGCTCGTAGGTGATCGAGTTCATCGCGACCATCAGGTCGTAATCCAGGGCTCGCGCCGTGTACCCGTCCTTGTTCACGCGGATCTCATACCACGTGGGAAGGCCCTGAATATTCGACGGAAACAGGTTTTTCCCGGAGACCGGAATGCCCATCCGGAAAATCGCCTGCATTAAAAGGCCGTTGGCGCTGGCCGATCCGGTTCCATTCACATTCGCGAGCTTGATCGCGAAATCGTTGACGCGTACCGCGGTATCTATGCCGGGACTGGCGAGTTGCATGCAGCCCTCCCTGCGTACGGAATCGCGAGTTCAAATTTCTGCATGTCCCACGCCGCGGTGGGACAACGTTCGGCGCAGAGGCCGCAGTGGACGCAAAGGTCCTCGTCTTTAAGCATGAGTCGTTTGGTTTGGGGCAGCGGAGCGGACGCGAACAAATCCTGCGTAAGATTGATCGCCGGAGCCGAAAGGCGCCCGCGCAGCTCTTCTTCACCCCCATCGCGGGCGATGGTCAAACATAGCAGCGGGCAGATGTCGATGCAGGCGTCGCATTCGATGCATTTTTCCGCCGTGAATACGGTTTCAACGTCGCAGTTCAGGCAGCGCTGCACCTCGCGCGCGGTCTGCTCCGCGTCGAATCCCAGCTCGACCTCAATGGTCAGCGTCTGAAAACGCTTCAGCAGATCCACGTGCGACATCTTCTGCCGTGGCGCGGGATTGTAGTCGTTGTGGTAACTCCACTCGTTCAATCCCATCTTCTGGCTGATCAGATTCGTTCCGAACGCAGGACGATCCGTCACCGGCAGTTCGTTGCAATAATCGTCGATGGAAATCGCAGCCTGATGGCCGTGCTCGACGGCCCAGATGATGTTCTTGGGCCCCCACGCCGAGTCGCCGCCGAAGAAAACGCCAGGGCGCGTCGACATGTAAGTCTTTTCGTCCACCACCGGCGCGTCCCATTTATCGAATTCGGCGCCCAGGTCGCGCTCAAACCAGGGAAATGCATTCTCCTGGCCGATGGCGAGAATCACGTCGTCGGCAGGAAGGAACACGGTGTCGATCAGCTTGGAATTCTTCGCTTTCGCGTCCCATTCCAGACGCTCAAACTCCATGCCGATGAGTTTTCCGTTCTCGATCACGAACCGCTTGGGCGCGTGATTGATCACGATCTCGACGCCCTCTTCTTCGGCGTCTTCCAACTCCCAAGGCGAGGCTTTAAAGTATCCGCGCGGGCGCCGCGCCATTACTTTGATATCTTTCGCGCCAAGTCTGCGTGAGGAGCGGCAACAGTCCATCGCCGTATTGCCGACGCCGATAATCAACACCTTTTCGCCAACCGACGTGACGTGTCCGAATGCGATGGATTCCAGCCAGTCGATGCCGATGTGAATCCGATCCGTGTCGCGGCGGCCGGGAATTTCCAGCTCCTTGCCGCGCGGCGCTCCGCTGCCGACAAAAATCGCATCGTAGCCTTCGCTCAACAGCGCCTTCATGCTCTCGATGGGCGAGTTGTAACGGATGTCGACGCCGAAATCGAGAATGGTCTGGCACTCTTCGTCGAGCACGTGGCCGGGCAGCCGGAACGCTGGAATATTGGTGCGCATCAGGCCGCCGGGCCGGTCGTTCTTTTCAAAAATCACGACTTCATAGCCGTGCGGCATCAGATCGTTGGCCACCGTGAGCGAAGCCGGACCCGCGCCGATGCAAGCAACGCGCTTCCCGATTTTCTTGGCGGGGATCTTCGGCAGACGGTCCGAAATATCGTCGCGATGATCGGCGGCAACGCGTTTCAGCCGGCAGATGGCGACCGGTTTGCCGTCGAGCCTCCCTCGCCGGCACGCCGGTTCGCAGGGACGGTCGCACGTGCGGCCCAGAATTCCCGGGAAAACGTTCGATTCCCGGTTGAGCATGTAGGCGTCAGTAAAACGTCCCTGCGCGATTAGACGAATGTATTCGGGGACATTGGTGTGCGCGGGACAGGCCCATTGGCAATCGACGACCTTGTGGTAATAGTTGGGATCGTCAACATTGGTACGGTTCACGGGGTGGTTTCCCTCTTGAGGATGTAAATTCCATATTACAACTTGCGCGGTCTCCTCCGCGTTTTACAATGATGACGCTATGCGTTTTCCGCGAGTGCTTGCGCTTGTAGTGATATTCGGCGGAGCGGCCTTTTCCGAACAGGGCACCCTGATTGTGCACTTTCTCGGGCTTCCAGTGGGCCAGGAAACCTATGAACTTAGCGACAACGTTCTTCACGCTTCCTTCGAATATACGGAGCGCGGCTCGAAGGTCGCGGCCACGGCCACCCTGCGCATGAAGCCCGACTTGACGCCGATTCAGTTCGACGTGCACGGCAAGAGTTATCGTCCGTTCAGTGTGGATGCTTCGATCACACCGGACCCTCAGCCGGGACCGTTCTTCACCATCAGCGGATACTCTCCGCTTTCGGTGCAGATGATGATGCTCCGCTATTGGCTGAGCCACGGCAAGCCTCGACGGCTGGCGCAGTTACCTGCCGGAACACTGGATGCGGATCTGATGGTCGAAGAATCGGGACACAACACCGTGGATGGCGTCCGGCTGACACGGTACTCGATCGGCAACGTCGTTTGGGGCCGCGAAACCGTTTGGTTGAACGATCGCGGTGAGATCGCCGCGGCGTCGACTTACGCCGGCAATCTTCCGCTGGAAGCGGTGCGGGAGGAGTATAAGTCCGCCTACGCAGAATTGATGAAAAGCGCGGTTCAGGATCGCATGAAGGAACTCGCATCGCTCCCGATCCGGCCTCTTGCGAACGGGACGTTCGTGGTTACCAATGCGACGCTGATCGATGGGAACGGCGGTTCACCCGTGCCCGATGCGGTGGTGCTGGTTCGCAATGGACGAATCATCTCCGCTGGGGCGAAAAATCAGGTCGGGATTCCACGCGGCGTACCAATCATCGACGCGCACGGCGGCACGGTTCTGCCGGGTCTGTGGGAAATGCATGCGCACTTCGCGCAAGTGGAGTATGGACCGGCATATCTGGCCGCCGGAGTCACCACGGCGCGCGATTGCGGTGAAGAATTCGAGTTCATCACCGCGGCTCGCGATCTGATCAATAATCACAGCGGCTTAGGACCTCGGCTGATTCTTGCGGGCTTGGTCGATGGAAGTGGAACCGGCACGTTCGGCACCACTTGGGCCGACACTCCCGAACAGGGGCGCTCCGTCGTGGCAAAGTATAAGGCTGCGGGATTCGCGCAGATGAAAATCTACAACCGGATCAAACCGGATGTACTCCGCGCGATCACGGCGGAGGCGCATCGGCTAGGCATGAGCGTGACCGGCCACATCCCGGAAGGCATGACCGCGTTTGAAGGCGTCGAAGCTGGGATGGACCAGATCAATCATCTGGGCCCCGTTACGCAAGCCGTGCGAGCGAAAGGACTCGACGAGACCATCCGATTTTTCAAAGAACATCACACGGTGATCGATCCGACGCTCGCGTGGGGCGAACTGCTCGCGAGGCCGAAAAACGTGGAAATTTCATCGTTCGAGCCGGGATTCGCCAAGGCTCCTTACACATTGACGTCTGTGATCGGCACGGCGTTCGGCCAAGGCGCGCGCCTCACTAATTCTTTCGAAATCGTGCACGCGCTGTATGCAGCCGGAATCCCCATCGTCGCCGGGACCGATAAGGCCGTGCCTGCGCACAGTCTGCATCGCGAGCTCGAACTGTATGTGCAGGCCGGTCTCACGCCGATGCAGGTAATTCAAGTGGCAACTATAGGATCGGCGCGCGCGATGGGAATGGATCGCGAAGTGGGAACGGTGGAAGCGGGCAAGCGCGCCGATCTGATCATCGTCGACGGCAACCCGTTGCAGAATTTCGCCGATCTGAGAAAAGTCACGCGCGTGATCGCGAACGGGCGCGTGTACGATCCCGCCGAGCTATGGAAGAGCGCCGGATTTCGGCCGTGACAGCACCTTACGGATCGCCCCGATCACCGCGTCGGGCCGGTCGAGCTGGATCCAGTGCCCGGTTCCCTGAATGATTTCGACGCTTCCGTGAGATGAAAGGCGCGCGATGCGCTGATGGTCGGCGCGCTGGGCCGGGCTCGCATCGGCGGCTGACAGCACGAGCAGCGGCACGTTGGTAGCGCCGAAATCCTCGAGAATTGCCGCCGCGTTTTCGGGCAGAGCTTGCAGGTAGCGAGCCATCGCACGAAAGCATTTCGGATCGCACCAGTGCGCCTGGATCATCGGCCAAACATCCTGGGGGAGCTTCTGGATTTGTCCGACCATGCGCTCCGTGAAAGCCGCGCCTCCGCGCCCGCTGGTGGCTCGCGCGACCAGTTTCGGCATGCGTCGTGATCCGCGGGCCAGGCGATTCAGCGTGAAACGCACGACGCCCAGACGCGACAAAACTTCGCCGCATCGGGCCAGGAAGATTCCTCTGCTCAGGCTGCGCAAGTGGAATCGGGAAGGATGGGCCCACTCGTCCACACCCACGGGATCCAGTAGAACTAATCCGGTCAGTTCGGCCGGATAGCGCGCCGCATAACCCAGCGCGACCAGACCACCGTAAGAATGGGCGACCAGGACGCGCGGCGTGGCTACTTGCACACGGTCGAGCATCTCGCGCAGTTCTTCCACCAGTTGCCAGATTTCGCGCGGCTTGCGGCTGGAATCGCTCCAGCCGAGGCCGGCGCGGTCGTAGCTGACGGTCTGGGCGAAGGTCGCGATTTCGGGCTGAATCAAGCGCCAGCTCAACGACGTCGCGGCGATTCCCGCTTCGAAAATTACAGGGGGCCCGGCGCCGGCCACGTCGGCATGCAGCATGGTATCGCCGACACCGATCAAACGGCCGGGCGGTGGGCATTTCTGCGCATCCATGGTCGCGCCGCGCCGCTGATACAGCACGCCGGCAACCAGCACGGCGACGACGAACAGCAGGAAAATAATCAATCCGATACCGCCCATTCGCCGGGAACAATCGGCCGCGTGCGCGGCAATTTTCCCCGGTACGCGAAATAGCTGGCGATCGCGAGGATTCCCGCATACACAGCCAGCTTGATCCAATCGGCTTCGTGCGAGCGAGGCAGCGTCTTCCAAAGCACGCCCAGCACTGGCTCCGCCGCGCAGACGGCCCAAACCGTGCCATAAAAATAGCGGCGTTCCGTGCCTTCGCCTTTGGTCGAGGGGCGAACGCGCGGCAGAAAGCTCAAGGCGCCGCAAATCCACAGGACGATCGCCAGCGGGAAATAAGCCGCATCATAAATTTGCCGCAGTCGCCAGAGGCCGGTCGCGACCGCATACACGAGTCCGGCCAGGTTGAGAACCGCGAACGTAATCAGATCCGTCCACGCGAACGTGTAGCAGACGCGGCGATACAGCGGGTTCGGTTTGTCTTCGGTGAAGCGCAGGATGTAAGGCTTCGGCTCGACTCCAGGCAAGCGGCCGCGCAACCCCGCGATTCCGGTACCGAGAAGCACGGCGCCGAGCCATGCCGCCATGCGCGCGTCGAAACCATGTTCGAACAAATCGAAGGTCAGCGGCCCCGGAGCGATGAAAAATACGAAAATCCAGATGGGCCAGTGCGCGATACGGTAAGAAACTTTGTTACGCTCACGGAAGTGGGGCGGTTTCGCGCCAGGAATGGCCACTTGCTCGTTATAGCACGCGAGCTGAATCGCGGAACTGGCATCTCGCGTCTAAAAAGAGAATGCTGAATCGAAGGAAAGTTGTCACCCAGGCGGCTGGAATCGGCGCACTCGCGACGTTTGCGATCCGCGCAGCCCCGGCTTTCTGGCGCCGTGTACAAGATGACCGGAAGCGCGAAGTGGAGCCTGCTCCGCACACACCGGACGTTCGAGCCTGGCCAAAAGCCGGCTTGCACGCGACGTGGATCGGGCACAGTACGGTATTCCTGAGCATCGACGGATTTACCATCCTGACAGATCCCGTGTTTTCGACGCGCATCGGAGTGAGCATCGGGCCGATGACCGTGGGAATGAAGCGGCTGGTGCGTCCCGCGATTACGCTCCACGATCTGCCGCGGCCCGATCTGATTCTGTTGTCCCACGCGCACATGGACCATTTCGATGTGCCGACCCTGCGCGACATGGAACATCGCGAAACGCAGGTGATCACGGCGCTCAACACCAGCGATCTGCTGCGCGTCAAACGCTACCAATCCGTTCGCGAGCTGAAGTGGAACGAAACAGCGCGAATCGGCCCGGCGACGATTCGCGCCATCGAAGTGAATCATTGGGGCGCGCGCATGCGCAGCGACACGTATCGTTCTTACAACGGGTATCTGATCGAGGCGGGACGCTATCGCGTTCTGTTCGGCGGCGATACCGCCTACACGGACTCGTTTCGCGCGGTTCGAAGTTCAAGACCCGTCGATCTAGCCATCATGCCGATCGGCGCATACGACCCGTGGATTCGCGTGCACTGCAATCCGGAGCAGGCGATGGCAATGGCCAATCATGCCGGCGCCGAGACGATCATGCCGGTGCATCACCGGACCTTCGCTCTAAGCCGCGAACCGCTCACGGAGCCGCTGGAACGTCTGTTGAAAGCCGCAGGCACGTCGCCGGATCGAATTTGCATTCGAGACTTTGGCCAGGAGTTTCACGCATGAATCCATACGCGAAGTTCTTAGAAAATCGAAATGCCCGCGAAGTCATCGGCGAAACCGGCGCTCGGCTGGCCGCCGTGGTTGCGGGAAACAGCTCCGCCGTTATCGAACGAAGTCCGGCGCCCGGAAAATGGAGCCCGCGCCAGATTCTATGCCATCTGGCGGATTGCGAAGTGGTTTTTACGTATCGCATCCGGCAAGCCTTGGCCGAGCCGAATCATGTGATCCAGCCGTTCGATCAGGACGCGTGGGCGCGGCACTATTCTTCTGAGCTCACCGCAGGCGCGGCCCTGGAACTGTTCCGCGCGGCGCGAAACTGGAATCTCGCGCTGCTTGGAACCGTTCGATCTGAGGATTTCTCAAAACCGCTGACGCATCCCGAGCGCGGCCGGATGACCTTCCAGACCCTGATCGAAACCATGGCCGGACACGATTTGAATCATCTGGCGCAACTCGAAAAGGTGTCGCAGCGATAACAATAGCGGGATCAACCGCTCCCTGCGGTCGCGGCTCGTGTCGAAAAATGAGCCGCGACCGCAGGGAGCGGTTAATCTCGCGCCGTTAGAAGGAACCGATTAGTCGACTGTCGAGCCGCCGCGCTCGAACAGGATCCTGGTGTTGGTTCCACCGATGCGGATTTCGTTGACCCAGGGTTTGCTGGCCGCGTCCTCAATCTGCACGGAGGTCGACGGGAACTTGTGATCGGCCGACTCGACTTTCGCGGGAACTTCCACCACGTTTTTGCCGGATTTGAAAGTGGCCTTATTCCCCTCCACCTGAACCTTATATTCGCCCGGCTTCAACTGCTTTCCAGCGATGGTGGCGGGTTGGGCGAGAGTCACGTGGTAAACGTTCGAGGCCGCGCTCGCGACGGCAAGCGCAAAGGTAGCGAATGTGATTAGAACCTTCTTCATATTTGTTATCTCCTTGATTTTCGAGGGGCTAGAAAGTCCTCGGTCGCCCTGGGTAATGCCGGCTAACGGACGTACTCTAGTCTCGTTTGTACAGACGTTGACTGTATGGTCGATGTTACGCCGGGCAGGATAAATGTAACGTTGCGGCCAGGATCGGCTGCAGCTATTTCTTCTTATCGCCCTTGGTCATCCATTCAGCGACGCGGTGCGCCGGAAACACGGCTAACGCGATGGCAATGATCACGATAAAAAAAACGAACAACAGACCAGCGAGAGCCATTTAGTTTTTCTCTGCCGTGAAGGTTCCCTTGCCGAGCTCGCCATAGTCGACAGTTCCCTTCATCTTGGTTGCGGATTCAATCGTCCCCGAATACTTCGCGGAAGCGGTGTCGCCGCCGAAGCTGAAGTCGACTTTGTCGCCCTTGACCGTGCCGGTGACATTGGCGTCGCCGAACTGCCCGTGATAGGTGCCGGTCAGCTTTTCCCCCTGCTGTTTGAACTCGAACGTGGGACTGCCGCCGCCGGCGTCCAGAACGACGTTGAAAGTCCATTTCCCCGAAATGTCGGCCGCAAAACTCAAGGCGGCGGACAGGAGCAATAACGCGATGGTCCTCATGGGGCGAGCATATCACGCTAGGCTAGGGAGTGGTCAAACATGCCCAAATCGTTCCCTCGTCCTGAACGGCCGCGCGGGCGGCTGATCGCGATCGGCATCGCGGTGTTGGCGCTGCTGATCTTCGGCCGCTCCCTGTGCGGCATCGTAATCGATTATTTCTGGTGGCGCGAGCTGGGCCAGGTGCCTACCTGGCTGCTGATGTCGTTCTATCGATATGCGCCGGGCGCGGCTGCTTGGCTGATCGTGTTCCTGGCCTTGTGGATCGCGCACATGCTCGGCATGAGGAAAGCGGGCGAGCGGTTGCGCGATTACCGGATCTATTCGCGCATCACCACGCTGGCGTTCGTGCTGATCTCTCTGGTGATCGCGCTGGCCGCGGTGGATGGATGGACCGTCGCCCGCTATTTCGGCGGGCATGGCTTAACGCCGGCGAACGAATGGCACGACCCGGTTTTTAATCAGCCACTGGGCTTCTACTTTTTCGATCTGCCGATGTACAGCATGCTGATCAACTTCTTGGCGGCATGCGCGCTCGGCGCGGCGCTGGCGTATTATGTAGCCGCGCGCGGCTGGCAGATTCGGCGCGAATTTCCGGGATTTGCATCGCGTGGAGAGATCGATTTCACCGAATTGCGCACGTTGGGACGGCTGGAATCGGGCATGCTCAAGGGGCTGCTGACGGTTTTTCTGGTGATGCTCGCCGCCGATTTCTGGCTGGGCCGCTACGATCTGCTGCTGACCGATCACGGCAACCTGATGGTGGGAATCGATTACGTCCAGCAGAATTTCGGGCTGCCGCTGCAAACCGCGAAAGCGGGCGTGGCGATTCTGGCGGCGCTGCTGATCATCGCGGAGCGCCGCAAACTCGCGATGGCCTGCGCGCTGATCCTGGTGGTGGATTGGGTGCTGCCGCCGATGGTGAGCGGGTTGTACGTGAAGCCGAACGAGCTGACGCTCGAACGGCCGTTTCTGGTCCGGCACATCGAGGCGACCCGCGCGGCTTACGGATTGGATCATCGAGCGCGCGAAACCGAGTTTACAGCCCACGCCGAAGGCCGCATTAATTTCGACCGGAATCGTCCGCTGCTCGACAATGTACGGCTGTGGGATTGGCGCGCGTTTCGCGACACGCTCAGCCAGATCCAGCCGCTGCGGCCTTACGCCTTCGCCGATACCGACGTCGATCGCTATCAGATCGGCGGAAAGCTGCGGCAGGTGCTCCTGTCGCCGCGCGAGCTCGATCTGAATATGCTGGGCGAGGCCAAGAATAGCTGGGTAAACAGCAACCTGGTGTTCACGCACGGCTATGGATTCGCGCTGGCGGAGGCGAATCGGATTACACCGGAAGGCCTCCCGGTCCTGCTGGTGAAGGACGCACCCATCCAGGTCTTGACGCCCAGTCTGAAGGTCTCGCGTCCCGAGATCTATTTCGGAGAAGCTTCGCACGACGGTGTTTTCGTGCGCACCGCGCAGCAGGAGTTCGATTATCCTTCGGGATCGAGCGCAATCTACAACCGCTACGACGGGCGCGGCGGGTTTCCGATGTCCGCGTCGGGAATGCGCACCCTGGCCGCGATCTCGGAGGGCGATTGGAACATCCTGCTTACCAGCCAACTGACACCCGAGAGTCGCATGATGATCCGGCGGAGGGTGCCGGAGCGCCTGAGCACGCTGGCCGAGTTCATCACCTGGGACGGCGATCCATATCTGGTGATCACCGAAGACGGGCGGCTGGTATGGATCGTCGACGGATATACAACCAGCGATGTGCATCCGTACTCGCGCGACGTCACGATGGAGGGTGTCGGTCGATTCAATTACATCCGCAATTCGGTAAAAGCCACGGTCGATGCATACCAGGGCGACGTTCACATGTACGTATTCGATCCGGATGATCCCTTGATCGGAGCTTATGAGCGGCTGTTTCCGACCTTGTTCGAGCCTGCTTCGGCGATGCCGGCCGACCTTCGGGCGCATGCTCGCGCACCCGAGACGTTGTTCCGGACGCAGGCCGAAATTTATCGCACGTATCACATGCGCGATCCGGAGTCGTATTACAACCGCGCCGATTTGTGGGACTTATCGACTTACACCACCGGCCAGGGCGGCGCGCCGCAGACCGTTCCACCGACCTACATGATCGCGATGTTGCCTGGAAACAGCGAGCCGGAGTTCATGTTGACGGTTCCGTTCACGCCTCGTAACAAGCAGAATCTGATCGGGTTGATGGTCGCGCGCTGCGACGGGCCAAATCTGGGCGAGCTGGTATTTCTGGATCTGCCAAAGCAGGAGATCATTCCCGGGCCGATCCAGGTGGAGGCGATGATCAATCAGGATCAGACCATTTCGAAAGATCTGACGCTGTGGAACCAGCAGGGCTCGCAAGTGCTGCGCAGCCAGATTCTTACCTTGCCGATCGACAACACTTTTCTGTACGTCGCGCCGATATACATTCAGGCTTCGCAGGCGAGGATGCCGCAACTGAAGAAAGTCGCGCTGGTAGTAGGAAATACGCTGGTTTACGAAGACACTTACGAGCAGGCCATCGCGGACCTGGAAGCGGTGCAGAAGGGGCAGGCTCCGGCGAAAGTGGTGACGCAAAATGCGCAGACCACGTCGACTGCGGCGGCGCCGGTCACGCCATCGGCCGATCCGCGGATCGAGGAAATCCGCCAGCATCTGAAGCGTTATCGCGAGTTGGCGGCACAAGGGAAGTGGGCGGAAGCGGGAAAGGAACTGGAGGCCGTTGAGGCTGCGGCCAAGCGGTAAACTTGGAATAGGTGGCACACGATCACCATCATCATCACTCGCATGCCGGTAAGGGGCGGGTGTTGTTCGTTTCGCTGGCGGTAACCGTTGCGTTCGTAGCGCTCGAGACGGTCTCGGGATTTCGCGCGCATAGCTTGGCGCTGCTCTCGGATGCCGGGCACAATCTGACGGATGCATTCGCGCTGCTGCTGGCGGCGATCGGGTATTATCTCCAGTCGCGGCCCGCGGATCACAAGAAAACCTACGGATATCAACGGGCCGGAGTGCTGGCGGCGTTCGTTAACGCGCTGACGCTGATCGTGCTGGCCGGGGTTCTGTTTTATGAAAGCTATGTCCGGCTGATGCATCCGCAGCCGGTGGCGACCATGACCATGATCGTGGTGGCGGCGATCGGTTTGATGATGAATCTCGGGATTGTGATGGGGATTGGCGGCGGGCATGACTTGAATCTGCGGATCGCGTGGCTGCATATGCTGGGAGACGCGGCCAGCTCCGCGGGCATCATCGCGGGCGCGATTGCGATTAGGTATACCGGCTGGCTGGCGATTGACGCGATGTTGTCGATCCTGATCGGTTTCGGTATCGTGTGGTCGGCGTGGGGGATCATCAAGGATTCGCTGAATATCCTGCTGGAGGGCTTGCCGAAGGGGTTAAGGCTTTCCGATGTCACCGGGGAACTGGGCCGGCTCGACGGCGTGATCGACGTG
>Ga0209517_10003152_pt1 | contig 22599 bp, 12 predicted proteins | sample PeaSoiMetSII2010_FD_187695 | JGI IMG/M metagenome (GOLD analysis project Ga0209517, IMG submission 187695) | Peat soil microbial communities from Weissenstadt, Germany - SII-2010 (SPAdes) (version 2) | ecosystem: Environmental > Terrestrial > Soil > Wetlands > Peat | place: Germany...
CAGCGCGGCCGTCGAGGAGGTCTGCCAGACTATCCGCGAGGCCGGCCGGAAGGCCGAGTACTATCCCCACGACCTGTCCCGACCCAGGGACGAGCTGGAAATGGACCCGGCATCTCCAGCGGCGCGAGCCAGGGGAAGGGGTCGTTTCATTATCCCTCGATGATGCAGGGACGGGAGGGTGAGAGCCACGTGACGTACACGCATCACGTTCCGGGACAAGGATCGACGATCGTACGCGCAGCTCGTGTTTTTCCGGGCCGCCGAGGGACTGGGCGAATCGTTCTATTTTCCGGCACCGCTCTCGTTCCTGGCCGACTATCATGGGCGGGCCACGCGTTCTCGCGCCCTGGGGATCCATCAGACGAGCGTTTACCTGGGCACCGCGGGAGGCGCCGTGCTGGCCGGGCGGCTCGCCGAGCACTTCGGCTGGCGTTCGCCGTTCTTCGTCCTGGGGCTGGCGGGAGCCGCCTATGCGCTGGTCCTGGGTTTCCTCCTTGTCGAACCGGTTCGCGGTCAGTCGGAGGTAGCCAAGCCGGAGTCGATCGATCCGGCCCTCGGAGACGAGCTCGATCAAGGCATGATCTCGAAGGAAGGTCTCTGGGAGAAGATCGCCGGGATCTTGACGAACCGTGCCGCGGTGCTCCTCTTGTGCGTCTTCGTCGGCGCCAATTTCGTGGCCGCAGCGTTCCTGACCTGGCTGCCGACGTTCATCTACCGGAAGTTCGCGCTGGGCGTATCCGACTCCTCCACGACCTCGACCGTCTGGCCACTGGCCAGCCTGGTGGGAGCGCTCTGGGGCGGGGTCCTGGCGGACTGGGCGGCCCGGCATCGCCAGGGGGGACGGATCCTGGTGCCGAGCCTGGGCCTGATCCTGGGTGCCCCGTTCGTGTTCCTGGCGGGATGGTCCGAATCGTTCTGGATGCTGGTCGCCGCGCTCGCCGCCGCGGGACTGTGTAAAGGCATCTACGATGCGAACATCTTCGCGTCGCTCTTCGACGTTGTCCGGCCCGGCGATCGGGGAACGGCGGCCGGGCTCATGAATTCGGTGGGCTGGACCGGTGGCTTCCTGGCGCCCGTGGCTGTCGGACTGGGCTCGAGGAACTTCGGCCTGAGCGGTGCGATCGCCTCGAACACCGCGGTCTACTTGCTCGTGGGACTCTTGGCCCTGGTGGCCGCTCACCTGGCCGAGTCGAGCCCCGCGTCGAAGCCATCGGCCGACACCCATTGAGACCCGTGGTGCCATGGTGGGAGAAGGAGCGAAAGGCGTACGCACGCATACGGTTCTGTAACTTGGCTTAATTTGTCAAAGGGCATTGATTCGGGTGGTTTCCTGGTCCTTTGTGGTTTCAATGAAATTTTTATGCGCGATGTCGATTATTTGATACACATCGTTGACATCGATCGTGCTCTCATGTTAGGGTTCGCGATCGTCATGTGGGACGAGTTCACCGGCAGGTGGTGAAGCGATTAGTTCGAGCGCTGATCGGTGTCGTCTCCTGACTCTCATGGACGGTGACACCACGGTAGGCACGCTCATCATTGGGGGTCGATGCGCGCAGATCTAACGGTCATGTCTGACCTGGATAGGCGGGTCTCGGCGGGGTTTTCGGAAACAGGTCTCGGGATTGGTTTCAGAACTGGCGATGAGGGGATCTATGAAAACCTGGATCAAGCCATTCGTTTTCGCTTGCGCGATGTGCGTCGCCTGTGCTGCGGTCCACGCCCAAGACACCGGCGCGATGACTAACGGCAACTGGAACGACGCAACGATCTGGACGGCCGGAACAATACCTGGCTCGTCGAACAACGTCTACATCGGCAGCACGTATCCCACGGGGGCTGCCGCGACCTCGACCGTCATAATGACGCAGAATCAGTCGGCAAGCAACATCTATTTGGGCAACGGCAGCGGTACAATCGGGACACTGAACCTGGGCTCCAATACGCTCACGATCGGTAGTACGCTCACGATTGGCCAGAGCGGCGGTACAGGCAGCATCGTCGAAGGAGCGGGCGGTTCGTTCACAGCCGGGAACCTGTACATCGAGCATGGCAACTCCTTCACGTTCGGCGCCAATGACCAGGTCACGAATCTGGCGATCTATAGCTCATCCAGCGCGACGTCCACGGCGACCGGCAACGTGACCGGCAGCGTCGACGTCTTATCCGGCAGCACGCTCAACCTGGGAGCCAACCTGAGCCTGACCCGCATCCTGGACGTTGAGAACACCGGCTCGGTCCTGAACATGAACGGCAACAACATCAGCGCCAACACGGACTCGACTTACAGCAGCATCTTCCTGGGCTGGTACAGCGCCCAGGCGGTGACGCTGGACCGGGGCACGGTCCCGGGTTCGCTGACGACAAGCAATCTCTATATTGCTCACGGCAATACCCTTAGCCTCATCTCGTCGGACGTGATCACCAATCTGTTTATCGCTTTGGCTTCGCAGGTTACAACCGCCGCCGTGGGGAACGTGACCGGCAATGTCAGCGTAGGCAGCGTAATTACCGGCACCGGCACGTTCAACCTGGGAGCCAACCTGAGCCTTACCGGCAGCCTGGACGTTGAGGAAAGCTCGGTCGTGCACATGAACGGCAACAACATCAGCGCCAACACGATCCTGCTGGGCTGGAACAGTAACCAGGCGGTGACGCTGGACCGGGGCACGAGCCCGGGCTCGCTCACGGCGAGCAATCTCTACCTGTACGGCAACACGCTCAACTTGCTGCCAAGCGACCATGTGACCTTGTTCGCTCTAAGCAATGCGACCACGACGCTCAATAGTGGCGTCGCCGTCTCAAGGCTGGCACTCGAGAACGGCTCGAGCGGGACGACCACGGCGGCCAGCAACGTGACCAACAGCGTCAGCGTACTTTCCGGCAGCACGCTGAACCTGGGAGCCAACCTGAGCCTTAGCGGCAGCCTGGACGTTGAGTACACTGGCTCGGTCGTGCACATGAACGGCAACAACATCAGCGCCAATACGATCCTGCTGGGCTGGTACGACGGACAGGTTGTGACGCTGGACCGGGGCACGAGCCCGGGCTCGTTGACCGCGACCAACCTCTATGTTGCTGGCGGCAATAACCTTAGCCTCATCTCCTCGGACGTGATCGCCAATCTGAATCTCAGTAACGCGGTGGTCACTACCGCGGCGGTTGGCAACCTGACGGGCAGCGTCAGCGTGGGTGCAGGAGGGACGTTGAATCTGGGCGCCAACCTGAGCATCACCGGGAACATGGACGTCGAGGGGACCGGCGCGACGGTCAACGCGCATGGATTCAACATCACCGCCGGCACTCTCACCCTCGGTTACAACGGCACGGCCGCCGTGAGCGCGACGAATGTCGGCTCCATTCTGCTCAACAGTCTGTACCTTGGCAACGGCAGCACGATGTCGATCCAGGGGGGCGTCGTCAATAACTTGATTAACCTCAGTGGCAATTCGGTCCTCACCGTGAACCAGACCAACGGGACCGGACTGACGCTCAACGGAACGTCGCTCAGCAGTCTGACGATCGACCCCAGCTCGATGGACCTGATCTTCAACCTGAATACCAGCTCGAACTGGGATTTCCGCTGGCAGGACCCCACGGGCGGCAACTGGATCAGTACCCTCGACAGCATGATCGCCTCGGGCCTGATCGTGGTCACCGCCCCTCAGGGCTACGAGGTCATCGATTCGGGCGGCTACACGTACATCGAGGGAAACTACAGCCAGTCGGTTGTACCCGAGCCAGCGTCGCTCCTGCTCGCTTGCATCGCCAGCCTGGGAGTAGCGGCCGGGATAACCTGGCGACGCCGGCATCGGGGCGCTTGAAAACCGGCCTCGCTGCCGTCAACATGGTTGCTGAAGCATCGCAGATGGTACGAGCCAGCGGAAACGTCGCCGGCTTGCCATCTGCGATGTGTTGTTTGCGGCGCAAGGCCCGATCGCGGGGCCGAGGCTTCTGCCGGGCCGACATTGTCTGCCGGCGCGTCAGGGTGCTCGACCGCCCGGAGGATCTCCGATGTCTTTGAGCTCGATTCGAGGGTTCTCAGCCATCTGCTTCGGGGTGGTTGCGATTGTGGGGTGCTGGACTGCCGCGGCGTGGCCGGGGCCGATCCCTCTGGTCCAAGAGCCGGGCCAGGCGGCCTGGCCCTCGGACAAGGTGCTCGAGGCAGCCATTCAGAAGATCCGCGAAGGTCACAACGAGGAGGCCCTGGGATTGATCCGGGCGCAGGCCGCCAACCACCCCGACTGGCCGCCAGCGCCGTTGATCCTGGGCCGATTGCTGCTCGCCGCCGGTCAGGCGGTGCCGGCGCGGCGTGCCCTGGAGCGGGCTGCCGCCGAGTCCCCGAACCATCCCCAGGTCTATCTCATCCAGGGCGCGGTGGCGCTGGGCGACGGCCGCTTCAGCGACGCGCGGCTCAACTTCGGTCAAGCACTGGATCTGGCTGGCAGCGGCAAATGGGACGCCGAACGGGCGCGGATTTTCCGCCGCGAGGCGCTCGCCGGCCTGGCCACGGTCGCCGAGGCCCGCGAGGACTGGCAGGCCGCTTCCGGCCACTTGAGCGCCTGGCTCGAGCTGGAGCCGAAAAACGGTCAGGCGCGGCAGCGGCTAGGTGGCGTTCTGTTCCGGCTGGACAAGCAGGATGACGCTTTCGCCGCGCTCAAGCAAGCGGTCCAGGACACACCGTCCTTGGAGCCGGCCGCGGTCACCATGGGCCGGCTGCACAGCCAGAAGGGAAACACCAAGAGCGCGGAGGAGTGGTTCGACTATGCGCTCAAGCTGGAGCCGTCGAATGCCCGGGTTCGCCTCGCCCGCGCCGCCTGGCTGCTGGACCAGGGCCACGCCACGGCCGCCCGCCCCGAGATCGAGGAGGCGGTGAAGCTCGATCCGGCCTCGCGTGAAGCGCGGCGGCTGCAAGGGCTGATTGCCTGGCATCTCCGCGACCTCGCCTCCGCCGAGTCGATCCTCGAGACGCTTCATCGTGAAGCGCCCGCGGACCTCGCCGTCGCCGACCTGCTGGCGCTCTGCCTAGTCGAGCAGGACGACGCGGACAAGAAGTCGCGCGGTCTGCAACTGGCCGAGGTCGACGCCCGCCAATCACCCCGTTCTCAGGAAGCCCTGGCCACGCTCGGTTGGGCCCACTATCGGTCCAACCACCTCGATGAGGCCGAGAAGATGCTCAGGGCCGCGGTCCAGGGCGTTCGCACCACCCCGGACGTCGCCTACTTCCTGGCCCGGGTCCTGGCCGACAAGGGACAGAGCGACGACGCCCGCAAGCTCCTGCAAACGGCCACCGGCCTGGCCGGAGCGTTCGCGCACCGCGAGGACGCCGGCAATCTCTTGAAGTCGCTGAAGAAGTGAGAGCGGGCTGACCCGAGCCTCCGTCTTGTCGCCGCAGGGGACCGTATCGTGACCACTTCTTCGGTCGCCAGGCGTCATGCCGGCCCCTACCAGTGGCTCCAGCGGGGCGACGTCAACGCCTTTTTCGGGCTGATGATCGACAACATCAGCGGCATGATCCTGATGACCAGCTTGCTGGTCGGTTTCGGGATGCCTCGGGATTTCGTACTCGGGAGGATGATTCCCGGCACGGCCGTGGGGGTGCTGGCCGGCGACCTGGTCTTCACGGCGATGGCGTTTCGCCTGGCCCGGCGGACGGGTCGGTCGGACGTGACGGCCATGCCCCTGGGGCTGGATACGCCCAGCACGTTCGGCTCGGTGATCCTGATCATCGGCCCCGCGTACCAGGCAGCGCTCGGGCGGGGCCTGGCCGCGGAGGCGGCGGCCCGGCACGCATGGTTCCTGGGGCTGACGATGCTGCTGGCCTCGGGAATCTTCAAGCTGGCCTGTGCCCCGATCTGCGGCTGGGTGCGCAACCTGGTTCCGCGGGCCGGACTGCTGGGCTCGCTGACGGCGATCGCCCTGGCGATCATCAGCTTCCTGCCCTTGCTCGATATCTCGGCCTACCCCGTGGCGGGCTACGTTGCACTGGCCGTCATCCTGGCGACGCTCACCGCGCGCTGGCGGCTGCCCCGCGACGTGCCCGGGGCGCTTGGGGCCGTGCTGCTGGGCTGCCTGGTCTATTTTTGCGGCTACTTCGACTGGATCTTCTTCCTGATTCCCAAGGCCGTCATTTTCCCGATCCTCATCTTCATCGGGCTGGAGATCACCGCGCAGTCGTTCCACGCAACTTCGATACGGCACTATGCGGCCGTGGCCCTGGCCTGCGTTCCGGCCCTGGCATACCTTGCCCTGATCACGCTCAAGCAGGTGCTGCCCGAGGTGGGCAAGCCGTTTGCGGATCTCAGGCCCCAGACCCAGCACTGGATCGCCACGGTGACAATGCTCTCCGGCGGCTTCATCGTGACGTCGCTGCTCTGGGGTACCTTCCTGACCCACCTGATCGACGGCCGGGTCAAGCCGGCGGCGGCTACCCTGCTCATGGCGGGCGCCTTCGCCTGGTTCGGCATCATCCACTCGCCCCTTCCCTCGGGCCCGATCAAGGCCCCCGGTGCGGTGCTCCGTCAACTCAGCGAGGAAGGCCGAGCCACCGCCTCGGCACACCAGACTCCCTACCACTGGGCGGCGGCTTACGCCGCCATGGCCTTCACCGTCCTGCTGCTGGGCAGGTTCGGCCATCGACCAGCTATTCATGAGGTCGATGCGCCCAGGTCCGCCTGATGCGGGTACGCCTCAACTGGCAAATTCGTGGTGCCAGCCATTCGGTCCGAGCTAGACGCCGCGAGGCAGACACCTTAGGCTATTCATGGTCGGAATCAGTGAATCCTCCCCGGACGCCTGACCGCTCTGCCGCGGTGGGCTTCATCCGTCCTTTTTTCCGCTTCGGTTCCAACCGCAAACCCAGATGACTGGGATCTCATGGGTGGATGAGCGTTAAGTCGACCGAAAGCCACATTTGTGCTTAATTAGCACTCTTTGGTGTTGGAGGTCTTTGGCGGTTCGCTCTCTTCGCGTATCGGGCGATTGTCTGGTTGATGTCTCCTCGATGGGCTTGTCATGCATAACGGCATCGGTGTCAGTCCTGGGGTGGTCGTGGGCGTGGCTTACCGAGTGGAATCGGTCCTGGGTCTGAGCGAACCCAAGACCCTCGAAAATCCCGCCCAGATTCCCGCCGAGATCGCGTACTTCGATCGAGCCGTGGAAGAGGCCGAATCCGAGCTCGAGGGCCTGGTGCACAGGGTTGCCCAGGAGTTGGGACCTTCGGCAGCCGAGATTTTTCAAACCCACTTGCAGATCCTCGGCGACCCAGGTCTGCTGTCGAAAGTTCATTCGCTCATCGAGCGGCAAAGCTTGACGGCGCTGTCGGCCTTGCACCAGGTCATGAACCGTTATGTGGCCCAGTTTGCCCGGATCGAGCAGGACTATTTCCGCGAGCGGCTCAACGACCTGCGCGACGTGATCTTGCGGATCGGCTCACACCTCACGCGGAAGAAGGAGCCCGTGGCCAACGGAGCCGTCGAGTCGCACGATGGCGAAGAGCCGGTGATCCTGGTGGCGCATGAGATCCTTCCCAGCCAGGCAATGAGCCTGGGTGATCTGCCAATCGCCGGCATCGTCACGGAAGTTGGTGGCTCGACCAGCCATGCGGCGATCCTGGCGCGCAGCCGCGGGATTCCGGCCGTCTCCGGAGTGGAAGGGATCATGAACGACGTCGCCAGCGGCGACCTCATGGTCGTCGATGGGCGGGAAGGCCATGTCCTGGTTCGCCCGGACCAGGAGGCGACCATGGCCTACCGTAAAGTTCAGCGTGAGTTCTTCCATCTGAAAGACAGTCTGGTCTCGAACCGGGACGAGCCGGCGCGGAGTCTGGACGGGACCCGCGCCGAGCTGCTGGCAAATATCAACAACCTGGCGGACGCCCACGCGGCAAACACAGTCGGGGCCTCGGGTGTTGGCCTGTTCCGGACCGAGTACCTGTTCTTGACGCACCACGATGTCCCCGGCGAGGAAGAGCAATACGAGTACTACCGACAGATCGTCTTGAATTCGCCTGAGCAGACGGTGACGATTCGCACGCTCGACCTGGGGGGTGACAAGACAGTTCCCTATCTCGGTCGCAGGAGCGAGCCCAACCCGTTCATGGGCTGGCGATCGATCCGCATCTTCTTCGAGAACCCCAAGCTGCTCATCACTCAGATCCGAGCCATCCTGCGTGCCGGGCGGCACGGCAAGATCTCGATGCTCTTTCCAATGGTCACGACCCTGGAAGAGTTGCGCAAGATTAACAAGATGGTGAAGGATACGCGCGACAACCTGAGGCGGGAAGGGGTGCTCTTTGCCGAGGACGTCAAGACGGGCGTGATGGTCGAGGTTCCCGCCGCCGCCTTCTGCATCGACGCCTTGCTGCGCGAGACCGACTTCATCTCGATCGGCTCCAACGACCTGATCCAGTATCTCGTGGCCGCGGATCGAGATAATCCGAAGGTTGCACACCTTTGCGAGCCGCTGAGCCCGGCGATTTTCCGGGTCTTGCAGATGGTGCTCGACGCGTGCGCGCGAACAGGAACACCCGTGACCTTGTGCGGAGAGATGGCCGGTCAGCCGCGATCGGCCCTGGTGCTTTTCGGCATGGGACTGCGCCGATTCAGCATGAGCCCGGCCTTCGTCCCCACAGTCAAGAACCTGCTGGCGGGAGTCACGACCGCGCAGGCGGAGCGGTTTGCCCACCACGTGCTGCAACTTTCGACCAGCGATGAGATCCGCTCCTACCTGACGGCACGGCTGCGGGAGATCTCCAGCACGTTGGAGGTTTTTGATTCGGTCTGAACCCATCCCGCCTGCTTGGCGCGGCCGGTTGTCCGGGACCAGGATGTTGCCCACAGCGATTCACCCTGCTAAGCTAATGAAGCTCGTACAAGTGCGGGACCGGCGGGACTATGCGTCTGGCTGTCAGGCGGTTGCGGCGGCCCGCCGATCTGGTTCCGCCGTCGTCGGAATAGCCGGTTCCATGAACTGGGAAGTCGATCCGGGCGACTTTCTCAGGTTTGAGAATCCAGACCCTCGCGGAATCAAGTGCTTCTGAAATAAACCATGTCCCCGTAACGACTTAGAGTGCTCATTCCAGCGCACAAGGAACTGGCATTGCGTTTGCCTTAGAGACTTGGCGTTGTTTTGCTTCCATGTCGTGGAAGACTCAAGAGATCGTGCGGGCGAGCAAGCGGAGGCTAGGACCAAAGCGATGGCAAAACGTCCGAGTGTGCAAGAGATTCTCGAGGCGGCCCGCAAAGGTGGGGCGGCGAAACCCGCGGCCGGGCCAGAACCTGCCGCAGCACCAGAGCCGGTGGGGGAAGTGGAAGTGGTCGAAGCCAGCGCGGTCGAACCGGTGACGGCGCCGGCGCGGCCTGCCGCTCCCGCACCGAGCGTCCCGTCGCCGTCCACACTGGGCCGACCGCTGACGCTCAAGGAGAAGCTCGCGGCCGCCCGGGCGGGCGGAGCGGCCACGGCCGCGCCGGCCGCAGCTTCAGCGCCGGCCGCAGCCGCAGCTTCAGCACCGGCCCCGGTGGCAACCGCAGCCGCCCTTGAGCCCGCCGCGGCAGTTCCGGAAGCCAGACCTGCCGCCGTTCCGCCACCGGCCCAACCCCTGGGCCGCCCCATGTCCCTCCAGGAGAAGCTGGCCGCGGCCCGCGGCGCAGCTTCGGCCGCACCCGCAGCCGGTCCCAGCGCGCAGCCCGCCGCCCCCAAGACCGCCGCCGCGCCGGCTGCCAAGACCGCGGGCGCCACTCGCGTGCTGCCCCCGCTGGAGAAGATCACCGACCCCCGCGATCTCGCCGAGGCGCTCCGTCAGGCCGGGGCCAAGAAGACCAAGGAGGTTGCGGCCAAGGCAGCGGACGCGGCGCCCGCCAAGCCGGCTGTCGCGGCCAAGCCGGCACCGGCGAAGCCGCAGTCGGTTCTGCCCAAGCCCGCCAAGAATGTTGCGGCCGCCCCCGCCCCCGCGGGCCAGAGCGATCGCCGCGGCTTCATGATGGGCAGCCTTTTCATTTCCTGGGTCGCCGTCGGCTGGACCGCATTCACCGCCGGTTGCGTGGCTTTCAGCGGGATGCTCGGCCGGTTCATGTTCCCCAACGTGCTGGCCGAACCTCCCAGCACGATGAAGGTCGGTGAGCCCTCGAGCTATGACCCCAACGATGTCAACGAGCGGTTCAAGGCGGAAGGGGGCTTCTGGATCGTCCGGTCCAACCGGTATAACGGCCAGGACATCATCTACGCGCTGCAGACCGTGTGCACGCACCTGGGCTGCCCGCCGAACTGGCTGGCCAACGAACAGAAGTTCAAGTGCCCGTGTCATGGCAGCGGCTTCTACATCACCGGGATCAACTTCGAAGGGCCCGCCCCTCGTCCCCTGGAACGGTTCAAGATCAGCTTGGCCGACGACGGGCAAATCGTGGTCGATAAGAGTCAGAAATTCCAGCAAGAGCTGGGTCAATGGTCAGACCCGGACAGTTATATCGCGGTATGACCCAGTTCTCATTACAGATATTCATACAGATATTCAAAGGAATCGAGGACCGTCAAAATGACCGGGACGCTCGATTCTTGATCAATGTTCCCCGTTCGATCGGCTCGATCGTCGAGTGCCCTCGGGACGACGATGCTGAGTTGAGTCCGAGTGGATGGTTCCGGCCGAACCCCATGATCGGCCCTGCTTCTTCACTGGCCCCGGCTTGAATCCAAGGTTACGAGACTCCCATGCCAATCCTGGACAAGATCACCGAGACTCAGCTCTGGAAGAGCGTCTTCCGCCACCCCATGCCGACAGACCGGCGCAACCGCGTGGTGGTGATGTTGACGAACTTCTTCCTGCACCTTCACCCCGTGAGCGTTCGCAAGCAGGGCATCGCCCTCAGCTACACCTGGTGCATGGGAGGAACGACGTTCTTCCTGTTCATCGTTGAGGTCGTGACCGGCGTGCTCTTGATGTTCTATTACCGGCCGACGCTGGAGCACGCTTACAACGACATTCTCCAGTTGCGGGACGTGACGACCCTGGGAATCATGCGGGAGTTGCACCGCTGGGGAGCCCACGCGATGGTCATCACGGTCTGGTTGCACATGTATCGCGTGTTCCTGACGGGCAGTTACAAGCCGCCCCGCGAGTTCAACTGGGTGATCGGCGTGATCTTGCTTGTGCTGACCCTGCTGCTGTCGTTTACCGGCTATCTGCTGCCCTGGGACCAATTGGCGATCTGGGCCATCACCGTCGGGTCGAACATGGCCCGGGCCACGCCCGGCGTGGGGGTCGAGGGCCCCGGTGCTTCGCTGCTGACGCTGAACGGCGTGAAGCTGATCACGTCGGGATCGGACGCGAAGTTTGCCCTGCTGGGAGGCCGCGCCGTGGGCGAGATGACGCTCAACCGATTCTACGTGCTGCATTGCGTGGCAATCCCGCTGGCGGTCGCGCTCTTGATCATGATTCACTTCTGGCGGGTCCGCAAGGACGGCGCCATCAGCGGCCCGATGTGATGTGACCAGGCCATAACGAAGAAGGCGCGTTCGAGCGGGCCGGGTGTGCCCTGGTCTAGTCTGGCCCGGCGAAGGGGCTGTGGGCGACACGGTTCGTGAATTTACGGTTCTCCACTGGCAATCCAAGTAACTTCGGTCTGTAGGTGCTCATGCGTCAAGATCTTACCCCCGGTGTGATGGCCGGTCTGGCGTGGTACTACCTGTTAGCAGCCACGCTCAACGCGGTCGCGGCGGCTTACGTCGCCTACATGGAAATGGTTTCCGAAGGGGCCTCACGAGCGGGGCTGGCTCCGCGGACCCGTCGCCTGCCCGACTGGCTGGCGATCGCCTTCTTCGGACTCTACGGATTGGCGGTGATCGTCATCCTGGGCCGCCACGTACTTCCCGGGGCGCTCGAGCTCGCCTATTGCCTCTGTGCTCTGGCCAACGCCCTGCTTGCCATCGCCGCCGGGGCCGACGCCGCACACTTCGCGGAGATCCGGGAGTCCGTGACCGGTCATGCCGATGGCGCGACGGCTCCCCCACCCACCCTCGACGACCACATCCCCGCGGTGGGCCTGGGCAAGCCGATCAACCGGACTCTATGGACCCTGATCTGGAGCATCGCCGCACTGATCTTCCAGGCCATGGGCATTGCCTATCTGTTCGGCGGCGAGATCTATCTGCCGCAGTTTATCCGCGACGCCGTCGATTACGTGTCCGGACCGACCACGTTCTTCATCGGTGCGACGATCGGCTTCGCCGCGATGATCGCCTACCGCCGGTTCGTGGCCAACGGCCTGGTTGCCTGGTCGTTCGTCAACCTGTTTCTGCTCTATTTCGGCCTGAGCATGACCGACTACGATTTTCGGGGCATCGTCACCAAGCCCGACAACGTGCCGATCGTCGGGCTGATCGTGCTGGTCGGCTATTTCACCTGGCTCAGCCTGCGGCGGGCGGTGATCAACGACGCCCGGATGGCCCAGGGATTGCCCAACCTGGAAGAACTCGAGCCGGACAAGACCCTGACCTGGCCCGACCTCGTCTACACCGAGCTGATCTGCATGGTGGCGCTGACGATCTTCCTGGTGCTCTGGGGAATCGCCCTGCAGGCGCCTCTCGAGCAGCCGGCCAGCTCGACGGTGGCTCCCAACCCCTCGAAGGCCCCCTGGTACTTCCTCGGTCTCCAGGAGATGCTGGTTTACTTCGATCCCTGGATGGCCGGCGTGGTCCTGCCCAGCCTGATCATCGTCGGGCTCATGGCCATTCCCTACATCGACACCAACAAGAAAGGCAGCGGCTACTACACGATCTCCCAGCGCAAGTTCGCCTACATCACGTTCCAGTATGGGTTCCTCGTGCTCTGGGTGGTGCTCATCTTGCTGGGCACGTTTCTGCGCGGCCCGAACTGGAATTTCTTCGGCCCCTACGAGTACTGGGACCTGCACAAGCTGATTCCGCTGAACAACGTCAACCTGTCCGACATCGTCTGGATCCAGCTTCTGGGCACGACCAAGCCGTCCTGGATCCTGGTCCGCGAGGCCCCCGGCCTGATACTCTGCCTGCTTTACTTTGCCATTCTCCCCGAGCTGATGAGGCGGCTCTTCTTCAAGAAATACGCCGAGCAGGCAGGCTTGCTGCGCTACATGACCCTGGCGGTCCTAATCCTGTTCATGGCCAGCCTGCCGATCAAGATGGTGCTGCGATGGACAATCAACCTGAAATACCTGGTGGCTATTCCCGAGTACTTCCTCAATATCTAACATAATCGTGGTGGCACGCAACCGCCCGGAGACTCTGAGCCGGCTGCCCCGTTAACCCCGCCCCACCGGCTCAGGGGGCGATTGGACCGAGCCCACAGGACCGACGAACATGCCAGCATCCGAGGAAACCTACAGACGTCAGCCCGCGCTCCATATCGTCTTCGCGATCTCGTCGATCGCGATGACACTGTCGATCATCTGGATGATCATGGCTGACCACTTACGCCCTTGGAAGCAAGTCCAGCGCGAATTCCATGTCGTTGAACGCGAGAAGCTGAGGGCCGTCGAGCAGGCGACTCTCGAGAAGAGGAAAGGCGATGTCGAGAACCAGATCAACGAGCTCGACCGGAAGATCGAGGAGGCCAAGCTGGGGGCGGCCCAGCGCGCGGCCGACCTGAGCCGGCTCGACAAGGAGCTCAAGACACTGCGGGCGAGGACCGAGAAGCTCGACACCGAACGGAAATTCAAGAAGGCCGAGCTTGATAGCCTGCGCAGCCTGTACGACGGCATGATCGAGCGCGGTGACGAGCGCGAGGCGCGCGCTTACCTGAACACCACCGTCACCAAGGCCGAGCAACAGCTCCTTGTCCTGTCGCGCGATCTCGAGGAATCCGAGACCAAGCGCAAGCTGAAAGAAGATGAGAAGGAGAAGCTGCTAGGCTATGTTGATACCCTGGTCAAGGATCGCGAGAAGCTGACCCGCGAGGCCGACCGGGTGAAGCGGCTGCTCGACCAGAAGCAGGCCCAGTACTTCGGTCTCCTGGCCTGGCTCCGCGGCCTGCCCGGGATCGACATGGCCGCCCCGCCGACCAAGATCATGCAGATCAGCCTGCCCGATCTGACGATCAACTACAACTTCAAGGACGTTCCGCGCTATGATCGCTGCACCACCTGCCACCAGGGCATCGATAAGGTGGGTTACGACAAGGACACCAGCGGCAAGCCGATGCGCGAGGTCTTTGCTTCCCACCCCTTCCTGACCTCGGGCGCGACCTCGGTCGATGTCAAGGGGAGGGTGGTGACCGCCGGGCTCTACCTCGACGGCAACGGCCCGCATCCGATCAACGCCTTCGGGTGCACCATCTGCCACGGCGGACAGGGCTCGGGTACGGATTTCACGTTTGCTTCGCATACGCCGGCAAACCTCGAGCAAGCAGAGCACTGGAAAGAAAAGTACGGCTGGCAGGAGATCCATCACTGGGACTATCCCATGCTGCCGCAGCGGTTCATCGAATCGAGCTGCGTGAAGTGCCACCATCAGATCACCGACATCCCCCAGGCCAAGAAGCTCCAGGCCGGCTACCAGCGGATCGTGCAATATGGCTGTACGGGGTGCCACACCATCGGCGGCGAGGGTTCCTTCGGACCCGACCTGACCGACGAGCGGACGGTCGGGCCCAATCTCAGCCATGTCGCATCCAAGGTTACGAAGGATTGGGTACTCAAGTGGATCAAGAACCCTCACGCCTTCCGGCCCGATTCCCGGATGCCGCGGTTTTACGGTTTGACCAACAACGACAGCAAGGACGACCTGCCCAAGAGCCACGCCGAGATCCAGGCGATCACCCATTACCTGTTCGCCAGGAGTACGCCGCCAGAAGACTTCGTCGCACCCCAAGACTTCGTCGGACCCCCGGCGCAGACCGACGCCAAGCGAGGCAAGGTGCTTTTTCTCCAGAAGGGATGCCTGGCGTGTCACCAGCATCGGCCCTACGAAGCCAGCTCCGTCCAGGTGGCCGACCGCAAGTCGATCAATCCGGACTACAAGCCCGACCCGGCCGCGACCTACGATCCCAAGAACTTCCCCGAGGCGGTGCGGACCTATGCTCAGGCCGACTACGGCCCGAACCTCGGCAACATCGCCGCCAAGTTCCGATCAGAGCTCGACAACGGGCAGAAATGGCTGTCCTACTGGATCCAGAACCCCGAGAAGTACCATCCCAAGAGTTTGATGCCCAACCTTCAGCTCACCTCCCAGGACGCCGCCGACATCGCCTCCTGGCTGATCTCGGTACCCGGCGACTGGCCGGTGCAGGTCGAGGTCCCGCCCGTCGAGGACAAGAGCGTCGCCACGGCCTTGAACGACCTGGTCAAGCTCTACGTGACCAAGGCAGGAGGTTACAAGAACCGGGACGGCAAGATGCTCTCGGTCTCGCTGAGCGAGGTCGACCAGTTCGTCGACAAGCTCGGCACCGACGAGAAGCTCTATTTTCTGGGAGAAAAGACGATCTCGCGGCTGGGTTGCTTTGGCTGCCACTCGATCCCCGGGTTCGAGAACGCCAAGCCGAACGGCACCCCGCTCAATGACTGGGGCATCAAGAGCCCGACCAGGCTGGACTATGGCCACATCAGGGAGTACCTGGAGGATCAACCCCAGCAGGCCAGCGGCGGCCACGACGGGACCGACCGCTTCTATCAGGAGCAGCTCGAACATGAAACCCGCATCGGCTTCCTGTTCCAGAAGCTACACCGTCCCCGCAGCTACGACTACCTGAAGGACAAGGAGAAGTACAAGACCTGGGACGACCGGCTGCGGATGCCTCAGTTCGCCTGGGCCAACGACCCGGCCGCCGTCGAGGAGGTGATGACCCTTATCCTCGGCTTGACGGGCGAGAAGATTGGCTTCAAGTACCTGGCCAAGGCCAACTACAACGAGGTCCAGACCGCGCTGGCGAAGGGCGGCAAGGTGCTCATTCGGTACAATTGCACGGGCTGCCATGTCCTGGAAATGCCCAAGTTCTCTCTTTCCGAGGGAACGAAAGTGGCCGACGCGTTCACGGACTTCAGGTCCAACGTGAGGTCCTCTTACACGGCACGCAACAACGATTACCTCACCGAGCTGTACCCCGCCTTGACCTATGATCCCAAAAAGAAACTCGATGCCGACAACATCGAGGCCGAGCTGGCTTTGCAGAAGGACGAAGGCAAGCCGGTCACGATCGAGGGCATGCCGATCGGCCTGTTCGAGAATGAGCTGACCGTCCAGCTCTGGAAACCGGTCACGATCCGCGGTTACACGTTCAACGTCGGCGACAACGTGACTCTCGATCAGACGAAAGTGCAGAAGACGCCCGCGGTCGGAGGCAACTTTGCCTGGCTGTATTCGACCACCGCACAGGAGCGCACCGGCACCAGCTTCGAGTCCTTCTGGAACCGCCTGCCGCCGCCCTTGGTCCGCGAGGGGAACAAGGTGCAGACCCCATGGTTTGCCCTTTTCCTGCGGGACCCCTACGCGATCCGGCCGGCAGCCCAGCTCCGGATGCCGCAATTCCACTATGGCAAGGCCATCGGCACCCACACACGCGAGACGGAAGACCTGGCCGACTACTTCGCGGCCCGGGACGGCGCCGAGTTCCCCTACCAGACGATTCCCCAGCAGGAGGTGGGCTATATCGCCGAGCGCGACACGATTCATCCCGACTACCTGGGTGCCGGCTGGTCGATGATGACCCACAAGGGCTCGCCCTGCATCCAGTGCCACGCGATCGGCCAGTACAAGCCGACCGGTGGCGAGCAGGTTGTCAACGGTCCCGACCTGAGGCAAGTGGCCACCCGGTTCCGTCCCGGCTTCCTCGAGATGTGGATCGCCAACCCCAAGCGGTTGGTGCCTTACACCGCGATGCCGCAAAACGTGGTACCCCACGGGGTACCGCAGCTACCGGTGCCCAGCACCTTCGAGAACCACCCGATCGAGATGGTCCGGGCAATCCGTGATACCTTGCTGAACTACACCAATGTGGTCGAGCAGCAACTGGCCGGTGCCAAAGCCCCGGCGGCCCAGCCTGCCACTGCCGCGGCCACCAAGCCCACCGGGGCTGCCGAGTGAGAAAACGAGAGGATCCTCCGCCCGCACGAGGTCGGCGCTTGACCTCGCGGATTTTGGCTCGGGACGGGCATGGATTTTCTGTCTGTCAGACGGACGCCCTCGTCGGATCGACGAGGGCTGGGGAAGGCCGGCTCCGTTTCCGGCCCTCGTACTTGCCTGATCACAAGCAATTGAGTGAAAACACCAGGAGAATTGCAATGATGACGAGCTGGATGCGCAAACCGGCGACCCTGGGCCTGAGCCTGGGAGTCACCTTGATGGCCTCTGTCTTCGGCTGTGGCGGCCAGGGCACCGATTCGAGCGACGCAGTGGTCGCGCCCTCGACCGTGAGTTCCAGTCCCGCGGCCAAGACTTCCGCGGCTGCCGCGCCGGGATCGAGCGCTCCCTCCGCCGCAACCACGCCGGCGGCGGCCGCGCCGGTCAAGGCCGAAGGCTTCGGCACCCTCAAGGGCCAGGTCACCTTCGCCGGTGATCCGCCGGCTCCCAAGGTCCTCTTTGAAAAAGGCAAGGCGGCCAAGGACCCCGACGTCTGTGCCAAGGACGCGCCTTTGATTTCGGAGCGGCTGGTGGTCGATGGCGGCACCAAGGGCGTCAAGAATGTGCTGGTCTATCTGACCAAGGCCACGAGTGTCAGCGACGAGGCCAAGAAGGCCGCGGCCGCGGTCCACGTCCTCTTCGACCAGAACAAGTGCGTTTTCGAACCCCACGTGCTGGGCATCTTGAGCGGCTCGCCGATCACGCTCAAGTCGAGCGATCCGGTGAACCACAACATCAACGCCAAGCTCAAGCAATCTGCGTTCAACCAGTTGCTCGCCCCGCAGGGCAAGTCCGAGTTCACCCCCAGCGGTCCCGAGCGAACGCCTGCCGAGGTGACGTGCGATATCCACCCCTGGATGAAGGCTTGGTGGATGGTCTTCGATCACCCCTACTTCGCGGTCACCGACGCCAAGGGGTACTTCGAGATCAAGAATGCTCCCGCCGGCACCCAGAAGGTCGTGGTCTGGCAGGAGGCCGTGGACAAGAACGGCTTCGTCACGGCACCGTCCGGCGACGAGGTGGTGATCAAGGCCAATGATTCGGTGGTCAAGGACTTCAAGGTCGAACCGTCGCGCCTGCGCGCGGAATAATGTTCGTCTCACCGTGACCGGCTGGCTCAGCCTGCCCGGGGGCCACCTCTTCAGGAACGTTCGTTCCCGAGGTGGCCCGACTTTTTGCACTCGATCGAGGTGAGCCATGCGATGGATCTGCCGTTCCGGCGGGATGGGGGTCGTGGGCCTGATGCTCTTGGCCGTGGGCGCGCGCTTTGTGAATGCCGCGAATCTGCCCGTCGGTTCACTGGCAGCGACCCTGGCTGCGCAGGGCGAGTACGGGACGATCAAGGGCCGTCTGGTCTGGGGTGGAAGCGACGTTCCCCCTGCCCGGGTGCTGATCGAGAAGGGGCGAGCACAAAAGGATCCGGAGATTTGCGCCCGGGAAGCGGCAATTCCCAACCGCGAGCTGGTCGTCGATCCCAAGACCAAGGGCGTGGCCGATGGATTTGCTTACCTGGTCAAGCCCAAAGGCTCCAACCCAGGGGCGGTCAAGGAGTTGCTGGCCCGGAGCCCGAAGGCGGAGATCGACCAGAAGAATTGCGAGTTCTTGCCCTATGTCCTGGCCATCCACCAAGACCAGCCGTTGGTGATCAAGTCCAGCGACCCCGTCAATCACAACGTACGTTACGCGGCTCTTACCAATTCGGCGTTCAACAAGATCCTGGCTCCGAAAGGGGAGATCGAGGTGAAGCTGGTCGCCGAGCGGCGGCCGATCGTCGTGGCGTGCGACATTCATTCCTGGATGAAGGCCTACCTCATGGTTTTTGACCACCCCTTCTTTGCTGTCACCGGGCCCGACGGCGCGTTCGAGATCAAAGGCGTGCCGGCCGGCCAACAGAACCTGGTGCTCTGGCAGGAAAGGGTCGGCTACGTCGGCTTCACCGACCCAGCGAAGAAGGCTCAGGGCAGGCCGGTCACGATCCGCGCCGGCGAGGTGACGGACGTGGGAGCGGTCGCGATCGATCCGTCGCAGGTGAAGTAGCCCCGAGTCGCTTCACGATCGTGAGCGCTTGCCCGTTGGAGATGAGGCTTCGCTGTCGAGGCTCAAGCGACCTGACCGCGGTCTTGCTCGACTTGCATCGTGACGGAACCACCACGTCCGCCTTGCCGGAACCACCGCGGCGGTAATCAGCGGTTGAGATCCACTCATGTTACGTTACAGGATTGGCCGCTTGCTCCAGGTGCTGGGCATGATCATCCTCCCGTTCGGAATCGCCTCGGAACTGGTGGGGAAGGTCGGCCTGGGTCAGTCGATCCTCATTGCCGCGGGTGGAACATTCTTGTTCTACGTGGGTTACGTCATTCAGAACCGGTCATGAGACGCGCCCGGGCCCACGTCCGTCAGCACTCCTCAGATAGCCAAGTTGATCCAGGAAAACTGGGGAAGCGTGGCTAGCTTGGTGCCGGCGAGCCGTTTCCTGGTCGGGACGGAAGATCGTCGGTCCAGCGGAGGGTAAGACATCGCTTGAACAGAGGGCGGAGGTGCACAATCTCTTGGCAAGTGTGACGATGGGGAAAATTTCATCGTAACCTGTAGGGGGGAAGTTATCGGGGTCGAACAGTGTTGGTATTGGATTTGCCATTGCATTGGTACTGGATTTGCCGTTGCATGTGAGGGCTGGTTTGGTGTCCAATTGATCCTGATCCTGAACGCGAATCATTTCCCTATCGATCATCGAATCTTCTCCCGCCCGCGAGGGAAGGATCATTCAGGGAACGGACTGCCAGCCTGCTCCGGCATCGCTCGATCATGGCTCCAGGAAGGGAGATCGACAGGTTGACACGCTCTCGTGGTTCATCTTGCGGTGAATTGCAGTCGTTCCCGGCAAGCGGGGCTGGATTGAGCAGGGACGGGCAGCGAGGCGGCGGTTTCCGGTCCGGCTGCGGAGCGCGCGGCCTGGCGTATCCGGTTTTATCGTCAATGCTGCTGGTCTGCGGGCTGATCCTGGTGGAAGGTGCCGCACGTGGTCAGGGACCAAACCACGGTGCGTCGAAATTCTATCCCGACTCCAGCGAGAAGGCCGAAACCCTGCTCCGGAATGCGGCCAGCCTTGCCCGTGACAGCCAGTGGTCCGAGGCGATCGAGATCTACCAGCGGATCATCGACCAGTACGGGGACAAGGTCGCCAAGCTTCCCAAAGACAAAGACAAGGATAGGGCCGTTGACCAGAGCTCCGACGAGTTCGTCCTGTTCGTGGATCTGAGGGCCTACTGCCATCGGTCGCTGGCGAAGCTCCCCCCCGAGGCGCGGGGGATCTACCGCAATCGCATGGACAGCCAGGCCGAGCGCTGGTTCCGGGAAGGGGCGAGCCGGCGCGACGCCGCCTTGCTCCGGCGCGTCGTCGAACTTGCTTTTTGTAGTTCCTGGGGCGATGAGGCACTCGAGCTCCTGGGCGACCTGGCGTTCCAGGATGGACGGTTTGGAGAGGCGCTGGCGATGTACCGCCCGCTGGTGCCGGACCGGCCCGATGACACGTTCAGTCTGGTTCATCCTGATCCCAGCGTCGATCTGGCACGGGTCGCCGCCAAGAAGCTCTTGTGCCGCGCCGCCGCTGGCGAGAAGCTCATGCTCGCTCAGGAGCTGGAGATTTTCAGCAAGCGGTTCCCGGGGGCTGCCGGCGCGCTCACCGGGCGGAAGGGGCCGTACGCGAAGATTCTGGAAGAAGCGCTGCGTGCCGACCAACTTGCTCCTCCGGCGCAGCCCGACAGCCGCTGGCCGACCTTCGCAGGCGCCTGCTCACGCACCAGGGTCGTGGCCGAGCCGATTGACGTCGGGTCGTTACAGTGGAGAGTTGCTCTCGAGCGGATCTTGCCGAGCCAGCCCGGCTATCCCTACGGTTTTCCCCGCGGCATGTCCTCCAACCCGGCGTTGCCCCTGGACCGCTTGCTCGGGTACCACCCGATCGTACTGGGAGACCAGGTCATCGTGGGTGATGGCACACGGGTGCTTGCGTACAATCTGAATGATCGGCCTGGCAACCGCGACGGGGGCGTGGCGCTGGCGATCGAACCGGCCTGGAAGCACGATCCCGAATCCGCAGCGCCCCAGGCGTACCGGACCAGTTCGGGCATTCCCCGCTACACCCTGACCGCGGTCGGCAATCGCGTCTACGCCCGCATGGGCGCCGCGACACCCTCGCTGTTTTCGACCCCGAACCGGGGCGGGTCGATCAGCTCCAGTTACATCATCGCGCTCGACTGGAGCGCGCAGGGCAAGCTGCTCTGGTTGCAAAGATCCAGCGACCTGGTCCTGCCCAACCGCCCTGCCGATCGCATCAACCGGTCGGTGAATTTCGAGGGAACGCCGGTAGGGGATAGCCGCAATGTGTTCGTGGCGGTGACCGATCGGCGCGAGCAGACAGCGACCTATGTCGCCTGCTTTGACGCGGATACTGGTGCGAACCGCTGGATGCGCTACCTGGGGGCAGCGTCGTCCGAGGTTGACAATTTCAACGCGATGGGGGGGATGGGCTTTGCCGGACCCGTCGCCAGCGATTACGGGCACCGGCTGCTGTCGCTCGATGGTCCCTTCCTTTACTACCAGACGAACCTCGGAGCGGTGATCGCACTCGAGGCCGAGACCGGAGTGGTGCGCTGGGTCGCGAATTATCCGCGCCAGGATTCGGGAAGGATGGGCGGCAGCGACCGCGATCTGAACCCGGCGGTGGTGCACGACGGACTCGTCATCGTGGCTCCCAGTGACGCCGCCGCCATCTACGCGTTCGCCGCCGACAGCGGGCGGTTGGCGTGGAAGACCGATCCCATTGCCGAGGAGGTCAAGCTCACTCATCTGCTGGGCGTGGCCAGGGGGCGGCTGGTAGCCACCGGCGATCGGGTTCTGCTCTTCGATCTCAAGACCGGCAAGCTGGCCGCCACCTGGCCCGACTCGGGCAAGTCCGAAGGCTACGGCCGCGGCCTGCTGGCGGGAAATCGAATTTACTGGCCCACGCGGGACAGGATCGAGATCCTCGACCAGGGCTCCGGTCTGCGCGCCGAGCCGCCGATCAAGCTGATGGAAATCTACCGGACGACCGGGGGAAACCTGGTGGCCGGCGACGGCTACCTGATCGTGGCCCAGCCCGATGCCCTGGTCGTATTCTGCCAGAACAGCCGGCTGATCGAGCGGTATCGCGAGGAGATCGTGCACAACCCGGAGCAAGCGGCGACCCATTACCGGCTGGCTCGAGCCGCGGAGGCGGTCGGCCGCGACCAGCTTGCGCTGGAATCGTACGACCAGGCGACCCGCAGGGCGCGACCGGCCGAGACCATCGACGGCGTGCCCCTGGCCGAGGCAGCACGCGACCACGAGTTCCGACTGCTCCTGCGGGTGGCGGCGGCGGCCCGGGGCGACAAGAAATACGACGCAGCGGTCAGCGGACTGGAAACCGCCTCGCGGATCGCCCGATCCAATGGCGACCGGCTGAGGGCCCGGTTGCTTCTGGCCGATATCGAGATTCAAGCC
>Ga0209517_10003153_pt1 | contig 22592 bp, 22 predicted proteins | sample PeaSoiMetSII2010_FD_187695 | JGI IMG/M metagenome (GOLD analysis project Ga0209517, IMG submission 187695) | Peat soil microbial communities from Weissenstadt, Germany - SII-2010 (SPAdes) (version 2) | ecosystem: Environmental > Terrestrial > Soil > Wetlands > Peat | place: Germany...
GGAGTTGATCGAGTTGCGCTTTGACGAAAGCGCCATAGTTGGCCACTTCCTGATCTGTGATATGGATGTTCATCTCTGGGCTCCTCGGTGTCGCGCCCAGCAAGGTGATTACAATCTCGATACCGTCGCGAGGCCAGTGCTGTGCTGTCTCGTTGCTGCTGGCTCAATGCAGGTCGTAGATGCGGTTGAAGCCGTCACGGAGAACCCAATTACCGCCCTCCAGAGCGATGTGACTGCGGCGTTGAATCTCGGGCAGATGAAGCTCCTGCCAAACGATATCTCTGCCGGAAAATGTGTGGGAGAGGGCAAGCGTCAAGAAGGTGTACGATGAGGTCGCTTCGTCGGCAGCCTCGACCAATACATAGCGAACGGACTTGATCCGCAAACTGCTATCGACGAATTCAGGCCAAATTGCGACGTTGTCGGCTGCCCCTCGCATTCGCATTGCCGGATACACTGTGCCTGCCGCCCGACCTGAGCTTGGGCCGCCTGGAGGATTAGGCAGAGGCTCGGCACGGTCGAATAGCAGTTCGTTTATCGCGATGGACTGCTTGTATCTGTACTCCTGGCCTTCAGGGACATCTTCGGTGAACGCGAAGGAAAGCTGACGCCTCAGGCTGGCGTTTCTCCTAGGTTCGTTCCGAATCGGATTTGTCAGTCGCGGACGCTCGACGACATCGGGACCACCGATCCTCCGAAGCGCATCTTGATGGTATCCGAGATTGTGCATCCAGAGCGGCTCTGCGACTTCCCATTCGGACAGTACGATAAGGTCTCGTGGCTTCACCCGAAGCTCATAGAACACAGCAGCCGATGCGGCGCTACAATAGAAGATGGGCTGTCCGATGCGGTTTACGCGACCGAGCTTTGTGACTTTGTCAGGCGGAGGATACGAAACGCGGTCAATCGTGCTGGGTCGCTGCTGACACGCCACCCCACGGTAAAATAGGTTGTCTGAGCGGATATCCGTCACAGCAACGATGTAGCCGCCCAGCTTGTACCTGAGAAAGCGCTTCAGGGTGTCCAGGTCTCTGTCCCTGAGTTGGCCGTCTGTGAAGATGCTGGCCACCATACACGCCCACGTTCAGCCGCCAGGAGTGACCTCGACGAGCTTACGGCTGTAACCGGACCCGCCGTCCGCGACGAAATCCTCACACGAGTACTGTGGTACCCTCCGGTGGCTCGATCAGAGCGGCATCCGTGTTCTTCACGTTCCCAACACGCGTGCTCACCGGATATGCCTCCATCACGGCGGCTGGATACGGCTTCAGCATCATCATGAGATGGGGAGGGTCGGTCGGTTCGTCACCAAGCGACCTCGCGTAGTTCTCCGGTGGCAGGATCACTGGCATCCGATCATGGATCGGCGCGCAGACCTCGTTGGGTTCGGTCGCGATGATCGTGCATGACTGCACCGTCTCGCCCGTGGCCTTATCCTTCCACCGCTCCCACAGACCGGCGAAGCCGAACACGCTCCGGTCCTTCATAACAATCGCGTAGGGTTGGTTGGTCTTCGCGTCGAGCTTCTTCCACTCGTAAAAACCTTCAGCAGGGATGATGCAGCGCCGCTTCGCGAATGCCTCGCGGAACGCTGGCTTCTCCGCGACGGTCTCGGCCTTGGCGTTGATCAGGGAGTAACCGATCTTCTTGTCCGTCGCCCAATACGGTGCGAGCCCCCATCGAAGCATCGCGAGCATGCGCCCGCTCCCGCCAGGATCAGCGCGCACCACGAGCACGTCCTGCATGGGCGCGATCTTGTAGTGCGCGAGATGCAGCGACAAAAACCGTTGAATCCGTGGGGTTTTCCGGCGCCAGTTGTTAACATAGTACTTTCCGACCCGTCCCCTGGTTTTTGTCAAGCCTAAACATTTTTGGTTTGTTGCATCTCGATTACACATGAAGGCCGAAAATCTCCATCTGTCCAATGCCTTCGCTTTTTGCCTAATTTTTGAGCGCCAATGGTAGAGGCGCGGAATCGTGCTGCTTGGCGAAGATTGATGGGGGTCTTTTCAACAAGGTTTTCCACAAAGATGTGGATTGATCCTCGAAACCGTACAGAAATCTGGCTGGCGAAGCCTCCGCGATGGCTTGGGCTTCGAACTCCAACATTGCGGAAGGCAGCCACAGACGCCGCCCGACATCTCATTCCCCTTGCCGCCATCGGCTCGTCATTGAACATCGGTTACCTGAGGGGAGAGGACGGTTTTGGTATATATTTGCTGTTGGAGCCCCGTCAGCCTACGCCGTCCGTGGTGTTCGCTTTCAGGAGTGGGGAGATTTGGACGGTTGACGCCTATAGCGTGAATGCCGCTCACGGCATGCCGCTTACGGTTCCTCAATTGGCCGCTGCATTGGACCAGTGCGCCGGTTTTCTTAGAGATAAGCTCGACATCAAGCCACCCTATCGATGTGTCGCCGGTCTCGAAGGTGTCGCTGGTCAGCCAGTGTGGTTGCCCGCGAACTCTAGAAGGGTGTTCATCCAGAATCCATTTGGCTCGTGCATTACCAATACGATTTGCATCGAGGCCAACCATGAAGAGGGCGCAAACGCGCGAACAACACTGCGGCCATTCTTCGAGACCGTGCTCGATAGGTGTGGATGGGAAGACTTCTCGCTGCTGGACGGGTTATAGCGACTTGCACAATTCGAGCCTGAGGACCTTTCAAGGTGCGCTTTGACGCCGCCACCGAACGCGCGATCATCGGCCCCCGGGGAAGTGTCGGTGTTCCGGGGAGTTGAGCGGGAGGTGCGCCATGGGGGTTCTGAATCGAATCGCGGCCATTATCGTGATGTCGGTTATCGGCTGGTTCGTGATCGGCGTCACCGTATCGCTGGTGCCGATTGCGGCGGCTGTCACCAGCGACACCGGCGGCGATAAGTGGTGGGTGATGACAATCGGCCCGGTGTCCGCAGTCGTTATTACCTTAATCATCGGCGCCTCAGCGCCGACCGCGCGTATCGCCTGGGGTCGCCTCTTCCTGCTAAACGGCCTGGTCAGTCTGGCCGCACCTCTCGCTGGCATCGCCTATTCCGCCATCATGGCCAAACATATCACGGAGCAGACGCACAGCAGCGCAGCCGCCACTGGCGCCGGGATTGGTGGCGTTCTGATCACAGGTGCGCTTGGCTTCGTGGGCTTCTTTCTCGCGGCCATCTTCCTCGTAATCTCTTTCTTAGCCCTGCGGGGTGCGCCGAGGTCTCAGGGCACGCCACTCGCGCCGAACCGAATGTAACGCTCGGAGCCCGCCCGTGAGCCCAAGGTTTCGGTTGTTTTGCCGAGCGCAACCAGGCGATTGAGGTCGTTAAGCGAACGCTCATTAAGGTGCTCAAGGACACCGAGTAATTCACGTCGTGTTGATGACCTCCTAATCCGCAGGAGCCTCAATAGGGGAGGGGCCATATAGTAGGAGGACCCTTCATGCCGATCACCGCCTCGATGCTCTACAGCTTGGTTGCGTGCCCGCACCGGGTGACGATGGACCTCTATGCCGATCCCGCCGAGCGGGACCCGATCAGCCCATTCGTGAGGCTCCTCTGGAAGCGTGGCACCGTTCACGAAGGTGAGACGATAGGCGATCTTCACCTACCATTCCTCGACCTCTCTGGGTTCACCGGGGATGAAAAAGAACGACAGACGACCGAGGCGATGGCCCGTGGTGAGCCGCTGATCTACAGCGGTCGAATTCGCGCCGACGATCTCCTAGGGGAGCCCGATCTGCTTCGCCGCTCGGGCAACGGGTACGTCGCCGGAGATATCAAATCTGGCATGGGCGAAGAGGGGCCAGAAGACCCTCGTAGACCGAAGCTCCACTACGGGGTCCAACTCGGCCTATACATGGATATCCTCGAACGCAAGGGTGTGTCCGGCGGGCGCACGCCGTTCATCTGGGATATCTCGGGCCAGGAATTCCTCTACGATCTCGATGCGCCTCGGAGCGAACGGAATCCTCGATCTTTATGGATGGAGTACCAGGACCGCCTCGCACAGGCACGCGGCATTGTCGCCAAGGCGCTGACGACGCTTCCCGCCTATGGGGCGGTCTGCAAACTTTGCCACTGGCATTCAGCCTGTCTGAAGCGGTTGGAAGTCGCCGATGATCTCTCGCTTCTGCCCGGCTTGGGGCAGGGCAAGCGTGACGCGATGATGGATCGGATCGGGACGATCAGCGCGCTCTCGGAGATCACTGTCGATGAGTTTGTGCGGGGCGGGAAGAGCGTCTTCCCTCGGATCGGATCGCGCTCGCTTCACAGGTTCCATGAGCGGGCCAAGCTCGTGAAGAACGCCGATCCAAAACCATATCTTCGTGCGCCGGTGATGCTTCCTGTGACTGACCTCGAAATCTTCTTCGATGTGGAGGTCGATCCCTTGAGGGATATCTGTTACCTCCATGGGTTCGTCGAGCGCTGGAGCGGAGACGATACGACCCCCTGCTACACCGGGATATTCACGGATGATCCCGATCTCGATGAGGAGGCTGCGTTCGCGGCGGCGTGGCGATTTCTCTCAGAGCGCCCGTCCGCAGCGATCTACTACTATTCGCCGTATGAAGCGACGATTTGGCGACGGCTCCGGGAGCGGTATCCCGGGGTATGCAGCGAGACGGAGGTCGAGGCGTTGTTCCAGTCAGAGCGCACCGTCGATCTCTATCACGATGTCATCCGCCCCAGCACGGAGTGGCCCACGAGGGATACTCGATCAAGACGCTCGCAAGGTATCTCGGGCACGAGTGGCGAGACCAATCCCCTTCCGGCGCTGAGTCCATCGAGTGGTTTGACCGTTGGTACCGCAGCCGAGACCCCGCGCTGAAGCAACGTATCTGCGCCTACAATGAGGATGACTGCCGCGCGACCGGCGTGCTTCTAGACGGCATCAGGAGACTCGCGTGACGATCAGAGCGGTGATGGTATGAGCGATATCACGCGCTTCCGCGCGAAGAGCAAGATTGTTTGATTTCCATCGGAGCCGATCATATGGCACTGACACAATCAGAGCAGAAACTTCTCGCGGAGGTCACCAAGATCGCCGAAGTTGCGCGCTTGGACTACTCGAACATCGAGGACTATGACCGAGATGCACGTGCGCCCGTCTTGCGCATCATGATAAATCAGATCGTCCGCAGCGAGATTCTGATGCGCTACGTGCTGATTGACGAATTCCTGTGTGTCATCATCTGCCATACCTATTTTCTGAAGCCGAAGCGCGGATTCTCGTTTAAGAGCCTCTGGCGCAGCAAGAGGTTTCAGGCATTTAACTATTTCATTCTGGAAACGATGTCCTTGCGACACAAGCTATCACTCGTGAACCACATTAAACGGATGCCACCAAAGATCAGGAAGCACATTGAGGGCATAAATGCTGTGCGCAACGCCATCGCGCACAGTTTCTTTCCTGAGAACAAGCGCGACTACCGGCCACACCGCAAGGTCGTATGGGCTGGCATTGACATTTTCTCCGCACACGGGCTCTCCCAGTTCGAAGCAGACGCGCAAGAAGTGATCGATTACCTCGGACAGCGGGCGTTCGGTTTCAGCCTCGATTGGTAGGATTCAGCGTGAGGGCTATTGCCCGTTTCGCGTAGCTCGATATCCGGATTGATCCGCTTCGGCCTTGCATACGAAGGCACCGCTCCGCGCGTTCGCGTACCAGCGCTGCCCTTTGAAGTGATAGACGCCCGAGGGGAGGTTCACCCAAACGACGACATCGCTGGGGCAATGCGCTTGTGCCTGCTGCTCCGTCTGGAACAGCGGCGCTCGCGACTGCGCATCCGCGTTGACCGCCGGAACGAGCAGCAATAGGACGACAAGGAATGCGGATCGAAGCTCCCGCATTGCGTAATCCCCCGACGACGCGAGGATGCCCGGCATGCGGGCAAACATCATCTACTTCTGTTCATGTCTAACGTGAAGGTTGGCCCCTAACTGTCTCACGTGGCTCCAGTAATGGCGCCGTTCTACTTTCTCCCCCACATCATCTTGAATTGCGCGGATCGGTTGCATACGTCCAGGGCCACGACTCGTTGAGTGGCGTCTTCTCTTCATTGAAGCAAGAGGGGCCTCGGATGCAATACGAAATCGACTTGCTCCCGGTGGGGGAGGGCGAGCGTAGCGGCGATGCCATTGCTCTCCGATACGGTGAGAACGGCAAATTCACCACCCACGTCATTGATGGCGGCGACACGGCGGCAGGCGAGGCGGCAGTCGCGCACATCAAGCAGTACTATGGCAATCCATCCCAGATCGACCATGTCGTGGTCACGCATGGTGACGACGATCATTCGTCGGGCGTGAGGCGGGTCATCGAGGCCTTCGAGATCGGCGCAATCTACATGAACCGACCGTGGCTCTACGCCGCCGAGGTCGGACATCTGTTCAAAGACGAGCGCTGGACCGTTGAGGGGTTGACGAAGCGGCTGAGGTCTGACTTCCCGATCTTGGCAGATATCGAAGACATGGCGAAGGCGCGCGGCATCCCGATCTACGAAGCGTTCCAGGGCACAAGGGTGGGCACGTTCACAATCCTCTCGCCATCACGCTCCAGATATCTCCAACTTATTCCTCAGTTTTCCCGCACACCAGCCCCGAAGCTGGCTGCCCAACCTACCGGCGCTGTTGCTGCGCTCTTTGGAGGCGTCACTGAAGCGGTAAAGAAAGCCGTTCAGTGGATTCAGGAAAATTGGGGGCAAGAGACGCTCGAAGAGGATGTCGAGACCAGTCCGTCAAACGAGAGTAGCGTCGTTCAGATTGCCAACCTGGACGGCAGCAACGTGCTGTTGACCGGGGACGCGGGCGTGATCTCCCTTCACGAGGCTGCCGACTTCGCTGCCGCCATGGGTATCACCCTGCCGGGGCTCGCATTCATGCAAATGCCGCATCATGGAAGTCGCCACAACGTCTCACCATCCACGCTGAACCGATGGCTCGGTAGGCCGTTGGCTGCGCCAGCGGATACCCATCGCACCTCCTGCTACGCCTCAGTTGGCAAGGAATGTGACACACACCCTCGGCGCAAGGTCGTCAACGCTTTCCTCCGTCGGGGCGCGCTAGTTGCCGCCACGAAGGGCTTCGGGAAACGCTACTACTGCGGGCTACCGCAGCGCTCGGGCTGGAGTTCCATCAAGTCGATGGAGTTCTCGAATACAGTCGAAGGGTGACCATGGACATCGCGGAGATGTTCGACGCGTACGGGCGCCAAGCTCGTCTGCTGCCCGCGCTGCTCCTGTTGTTTCCGCTGTTCGTGACCGTCGCGATCTGGTTCCCGGCACTCTATCAGACCGCTGCGGGGCTGATTGGGTTGGCTGTTGCCTGTGGCGTCACGGTGCTGTTCGGGCATCTATCGCGAGAGCGCGGGCGCAGACAGGAGCGATTGCTCTTCGCTACCTGGGGAGGGAAGCCCACCACCATATGGCTCCGCTTTCGCGACGCGAACCTCGATCACCACACCAAGACCCGATACGGAGAGTTCCTCCAGGGAAAAATTCGTGGATGGAAGGCACCTTCGGAAGATGAGGAGAAGCGTGATCCAACTGGAGTAGATGCACGGTACGACACCGCCGTGAAATGGCTGCTGGAGTATACGCGCAACAGGAAGCGATTCCCGCTCGTGTTCAAGGAGAACATTTCCTACGGCTTTCGTCGCAACCTCTTTGGTCTGCGGAGTTGGGGGATTGCTCTCACCATCTTGTGTGCCACGATCAATCTCGTAGCGCTCGTCAAAGGCTACCAGACGGACGGTGCTCTCAGCTTGCCTGGGGTGGCGAGTGCGCTCGTGAGCATCCTGGCGCTCATCGGGTGGCTCGGGGTGGTCGGACCTGGGTGGGTCCGTGATGCCGGAGATGCCTATGCTCGGGTACTCCTCGCCTCGTGCGAAGAGCTTCAATAGCCGGACCTGTTAATTCACCCGCTCAACTCGCGGCGGGCACCCGCCTGAGTTCCCAGATTGCCGAGACGATCCCCTGCCAGATATGCGACCGATCCAGTTGCTCTGGGCGAGCCGCTCATCCACGTGTTCGCTCGCGACCGCCTCAGCGTGATCGCCGCGCGGGTTTTCATCAGGAGGCGAGCGACGTGCCATACGTCTCGGTCGGCGATCATCGGGAACCTACCGGAAACGCCTGGAACCCCTCAGCACTGTCCCCGTCACTGTCCCGGAACATGGCGGCTTCAGAAAGCCCCGTCAAATGGGCACTTTCTACGCTTGACCTATTTGCTTGTAAAGAAAGGCACTAGCGCGAAGCGGCGTCGCAATGCGCGATTGCGGCGGGTGAGGGGGCTCCCTGCCCGGATATCCAGCGCGGTCTATTGCGAGAGCTGATCCAGTACCCGGAGCATCGCCGGCCCGCCGAGGATCAGCATGATGGTCGGCAGGATGAAAACGATCATCGGCACGGTCATCAGTGCCGGCAGCCGGTTGGCGCGCTCTTCCATGCTGAGCAGAGCGTCGTTGCGCATCTCGCCGGCCACCACCTTCATGGCGTGAGCGAGTGGCGTACCGAAGCGCATCGTTTGCGAGAGAGTTCCCACGATCGAACGAATTGTCGGAAGATCGATCCGCTCGGCAAGATTGGTGAGCGCCTGATCTCGGCTCGGCAGAATCTTGAGGTCGGCCGACAGAAGCGCCAGCTCGTCCGCGAGCGCAGGGTGGGATTCCCAGAGCTCCGCGACGACGCGGTCAATCCCGTCGTCGAGCGACAGGCCGGCTTCCACGCAAACCACCAGGAGCTCGAGAGCATCCGGCAATCCACGGGCGATCCTGCGCACGCGACCCTTGGCCCGCGACGTCATGATGAAGGCGGGCGCGAGCCACCCGGCCAGGCTGGCACCCACTCCGACCGCCAGCGCCTGCAGCGAGAGACCGCCGCCGTATTCATACTGGTACGTCACGATCGCGAACGCGGCGACGCCGACAGCCACGACGACGCGTGCGATGGCGAAAGAGGCCACCGCACGCTCGGGCGCGATACCCAGCCATGACATCAGCCGGATGATCTCGCGCTCTTCCTGTTGCGCGAAGCCCTGGCTCTTCAGCCGAATGAGCGGCACGTCGCGGCCGGATTTGTGCACGGGGGTCTTGGCCAGTGCGAACGTGGCCGGCTTTATGGCATCGACGCGCCGGCTGATCGCCTGCCGGCGTGTTAGGATGCTGTAAAGAATGAGGCCCGCTCCACCCACGACGAGAATGAGCGCATCGAGCAGGATAAAAACGCCGACGCTCATCCTTAGCCGCCCTGATGGAGCGAATGGGTCATGACGCCCCTCAAATCGCCGTTACGCTGCGCACAAGCCGGCGCATCGTGTAGAACGCGAGCAAGAGGCTGCCGGCGGCGATGCCGAGCACGACATGTCCGCGCGGATCCGAGAACAGCGGCTGGAGATACTCAGGACTGAGCACGAGCAAAGCGCCGATCACGAGGAAGGGCATGGCGCCCAGGATGTATGCGGAGGCGCGCACTTCGGATGTCGTGGCACGCGCCTTGAGCCTCATGGTCCGGCGCTTGCGCATGATGTCCGCCAGCAGCTCGAGGGTTTGCGCGAGATTGCCGCCGGTCGAGCGCTGCAGTGCGACCACGGCCGCGAAGAAGCGAAACTCGTCGAGGCCAAGCTCCTTGCCGGTCGTGCGCAATGCCTCCTCGAGGGGAATGCCGATTTCGACGCGATCCGCGATCACCACGAAAACCTCGTTGATGGGCGGCGGGCCCTCTTGGCCGATCGTTCGGATCGCCGCCGAGACCGGCAGACCGGCGCGCAGCATACGCACGCACATGTCCAAGGCGTCTGGAAAAAGCTCGATGAATCGCTTCTCGGTCCGAGCCTGCTGGATTTGAAGCCATGTCCGCGGCGCCAACATGAATCCCACCGCCGTGATTGGCAGGGCCAGCCACAGCGGCAACTGGACGGCGACCCGGGTCAGGGACCAGAGCGTGGATCCCGCCAGCACCGCCACGAGAATGAGCTGAAAGCTGGGGACCCGGGCGCCCCATTCATGTGCCAAGCCGAAGCCGAACAGGCGGCGCAGCCGGTCCTCCAGCGCGGTGACCCACGGAGGATCAATGCTTTTGTCTCCGAAGCGCCCCCCCGACGAGGAGGCGCCGCTGACCATTTGATTGACCCGCTGCTCGAGCTCGCGGCGCGCGCGCTGAGTGAGAACGAATGAAGCCACGATGGCGCCGCCGCTCGCCAGCATCAGGATGACAACACCGGCAACCATTATCATGGCGTCACTCGTTGCCCTGGCTGAGTTTGCGCTGCGCCTCGAGGAAGTCGTCTCCGAGCCCGTAGTACTCGAGGCGGCGCAAGAATCGCGGCCGCAGGCCCGAGGATTCGAAGGTGCCGCGCAGGCGGCCATCCGGGTTCTCGCCGAGGTAGCGGAACGAGAACAGCGAGGACAGCGTGATGTTCTCGTCCTCGAGCCCGGACACCTCCGAGATGTCCACGATCCGGCGCACCCCGTCGCGCATGCGCTCGATCTGGATGATCAGGTCTACGGCGCTGGCCATCTGCGAGCGGATCGCGCGCATAGGCAGGCTCACGTTCGCCATCAGCACCATGTTCTCGATCCGGCTCAGACCGTCGCGCGGCGAGTTCGCGTGGATGGTCGACATGGAGCCGTTATGGCCGGTGTTCATCGCCTGCAGCATGTCGAAGGCCTCGGGACCGCGCACCTCGCCTACGATGATGCGGTCGGGCCGCATACGTAGGGCGTTGCGTACGAGGTCGCGTTGATGGATTTCGCCACGCCCCTCGATATTCGGCGGACGGGTCTCCAGCTGGATCACGTGCGGCTGCTGAAGCTGCAGCTCCGCGGCGTCCTCGATGGTGACGATACGCTCGTCGTGACTGATCTGGCTCGAGAGCGCATTCAGCAGGGTAGTCTTACCGGATCCGGTGCCGCCGGAGATGATGATGTTGAGTCGGCAGCGCGCGCATATCTCCAGCGCGCGCCCCACCTCGGCCGAGATGCTGCCGAACTTGACCAGCGAAGCGAAATCGAGCGCCGAGCGCGCGAATTTGCGGATCGAGATGCACGTACCCTTGAGACTGAGCGGCGGAGTGATGACGTTCACCCGGCTGCCGTCGACGAGACGCGCGTCCAGCATGGGGCTCGACTCGTCGACGCGCCGACCGACCGAAGAGGCGATCCGCTGCGCGACATGCATGACTTGCATCGCGTTGCGGAACCGCAAGGGCGTCAACTCGAGCTTGCCGCGGCGCTCGACGTAGATGCTGTTGTGCCCATTGACCAGGATATCCGCCACCTGGTCGTCGCGCAGCAGGGTCTCGAGCGGCCCGAGGCCGATCATATCGTCGACGATCTCGGTTCCGAGGTTGCGCTGTTCGCGCTGGTTGAGCAGCAGGCTCTGCTCGTTGGCGATCTCCGCCACCAGCTGGTCGACGCGCTGGGCGAGTTCCGCCTTGGTCATGCGCACGGCCATGGCCGGCTCGATGCGCGTCAGCACTTCGTCGCGGATGAAGTCCGCCGCCGCCGCGGTGTTGGGCGCGCGTTTCGTCGCCAGAGCGGGCGCTGCGTCACCCGCCGGTGCCAGCGCGGTCGGGGTGGTCCGGGGATCGGCCGGGGAGTCGCTGCTCTGCTTGCGGCGGCCGAAGCTGAGGGCCATTACCCGAAGAGCCGGCTGAGCAGCGACTTGCGCTCGACGACGGCGTCCCCCGCCAAATGTTGAAAGAGCGGCGCCAGGGCGCGGCGCACGGTGGTGGATTTCTCGAGCGCGCGGACGCCCAGATGGGCGGCGCGGGCGACATCGTTGTCGTACGGCACGACGATATCGGGCGCTTGCCCGACCGCACGCACGAACTCGGCCTGCGGTAGCGAGCCCTCGGCGCCGGCGCGGTTCAGTATGTGCAGCGTGGTCCGCTGCGGGCTATTCGGGCCGAGCTTTCCGCGCCAGCGATTGAGATCGCGGGCGGAGGAGAGCGTGCCGTCGCTCACCAGGACGATCGTGCCGGGCAGTGCCAGCACGCGCGGGAGCCATGGCGCGCTCGCCCCTGGCAGATCCACGAAGACATAGCGATAGCGTCGCTGCAGCTTCTCCATGAGCGAAAGCAGCGCCGCCTCGTCGGGCGCCACGGGCTCGTTTAACGGCTCGAGGGAGGCCAGCATCGTCAATCGGTCGCTCACGCGCGTCACGGCGCGCTCGAGATAGAGCTCATCCACCCGCTCCGGATGCTCCAATGCCTCGCGCAGCGCGTGGCTCGGCGCGGTGTCGAGCTGCAGCGCGGCGTCGCCCCCGAGCAGGTCTAGATCCAGGAGCAAGGTGGGTCGCCGCCGCCCTTCCGCGAGGTTCCAAGCGGCATTCACGGCGATCGTGGTGGAGCCGACGCCGCCGCGCACGCCGAGCATGAAAGTGAGCCGGCCCGTGCTGGCGCCTCGGCTCTCCGAGTTGCCGGTCAGTACTCCATTGCACGCGCGCATCACCAGCTGTGCCACCAGTGGCTTGAAGAAGTACTCGACGATGCCGGCGTCCTTGAGCTGGCGGTAAAGACTGATGTCGTTGCGATCGCCGATCACGAGCACGCCGGTGTTGGGGTCGCACACGTCGGCGAGGTGCTTCAGCGCCTCCACGGGCTCGTGAATCTGGCTGACGTCCACGATCAGGAGACGCGGCGAGGTGCTGTGCGAGAGTTCCTCGATGGCGGCCTGAACGTCGCCGCTCATGATGACCCCGTTGGGAACGCCGACGTCGTTGAAGCACTGGCGAATGACGCCCTCGGAATCCCGATCGCGCGCGAACGCAAGCGCCGTCGGCGTAGCCGACGGTGCTCCAGCGGCGCGGGTCGGGCGGACCGAGGTATCGTTCACTGCGAAGTTCCTCCGCCCGTGATGCTCGCGCCGCCCTGAGACGGCCGCGCGCTGCTGTCGCTGAACGGCCGGACTTGGTCTTTGTCGTAGGCCTTGACGGCGTCTGCCTGCCGCCCGCCGTTGGCAGGGCCCAGCGCGCGTCCCTGATCGAGATCTTGCGGACGCTCCACCATCTTCAAGAGATTGACGTCGTTAGAGCAGCCGAGATAGGGCGAATCGCGGTTGCTGTGGTTGTCGATGGGGTAGTCCACCCAGGGCGGGCACGGCCGCGGCGCGGCGCTGACGGGAGGCTCATTGACGCAGCTCGCAAGCGCGGTGGCGAGGATGCCAGCCGCAAGGAGCCGGCCCCAATCCCTCGCCGGATGAATTCGCGACGCGGTCATATCTATTGCTCCAACATAAAGCCGGCGGAGCCGTGCAAGTGGGGGGCGTCCGCGGTAGGCGTCGTACCGGCCTTGCCGCGAGTTGCGGTGAGCCGCCCCAATAGCACTTGCTCGATGTCATTCGAGAACACCAGCCCGTCGGTCGGGGCTTGGAGATCAGACACTTTGGCGGCGGGCTGAACGATATAGGGGGTGACGATGATGACGAGCTCGCTTTCCTGACGCTGAAAGCTGGGAGACCGGAAGAGCGCGCCCAAGACGGGCACGTCGCCAAGCCACGGGAACTGCTGGATCTGCGTCGAGACGTTGTTCTGGAACAGCCCCGCGATCGCAAAGCTCTGCCCGCTCGAGAGATCGACCGTGGTTTCCGCGCGCCTGACCGCGATGCCCGGGATCTTGACGGTATCGAGGACGATCGCGCCGGCGTCGGAGAGCTGGCTCACCTCCGAGCGCACCTTGATGCTCATGCGGTTGGCGTCGAAGACGGTCGGCGTGAAATCGACGCCGACGCCGAACTTCTTGAACTCGATGGTAAGCGTGTTGTTCGCCTGGGCAATCGGGATCGGGAATTCGCCGCCAGCCAGGAAATTCGCGGTCTCGCCGGAGCTCGCCGTCAGGTTCGGCTCGGCCAGGATGGTGATGAGGCCCTCGCTCTCGAGGGCGTCGATGATCGAGGAGATGTTGACGGAGCCGCCGCCGCTTTTGCCGCCGAAACCGAAGGAGTAGGGCTGTGGCGTGGACGGGGAGGGCAGGAAGTTGCCGAAGCCGCTGACGGGCGGACGGCCGGTCAACAGCCCGATGGCGATCGTTCCGTTGTTGTAAAGGGCGCTCCAGTTGAAGCCGAACTGCTTGCCGGTGGTGCGCGAGACCTCGGCGACGCGGACGCGCAAATTGACCTGCGCCGAGCCCGCCACCGCCACGTTGAAGTTGATGTTGTCCTTGGGGCCGATAAAGTCCTGGGCGATCGCCTTGAGCTTCTGAGCGTCGCGCGGCGAGGCGACGTTTCCCGATATGGTGATGCCACCAGGCTGGCTCTGAACGTTGACCTGGGCGCTTGGCACTTGCTCCCTCAGCGCAGCCGCGATGTCGTTGACGGGGTGTCTCACCGTGACGGTGTAGCTGGTAACCCTGCCATCGCCCGCCATGGCGTAAATGGTCGTGGTGCCCGCCTTCTTCCCGAACACCACGAAGCGGCTCGTGCTCGGGACTTGGACATCGGCGATGTCGGGGTTGGCCACGAATACCGTGGTCGCGGGCTCCGGGAGCTGGATCAGCTGGGCCTGATCGATATCGATGACCAAGGGTTGGCGCCCCGCGACCGGGGTGGCGGCCGAGGCGGCGCCGGTCAGGATCGCTAGGGCGAGCGCGATCAGCAATCCAAGCGTTCTCGTGCGCGCGCTTGCGATCGCGCGCGTGGACTTGGGCGGAAATGCTAGGCGGGTCATTCTGATCTCGCTTGCTCGCCGGCGGGGGCCGTGCCGGCTTGGCTCGTGGAGTCACCGCACGCGCCGAGGCCCTCGGTGCCGGGGCAAAGACGCTCGGTCTTCGATCCCCGCATCACCGCGATCGCCGGCACTGGCGCCGGCTTTCCGTTGATGAGGCTCGGAGCGCGCCGGTCGATGCTCTTGAGTGCCGGGGAGACGTCCGATGCCCAGGTGGGCGTGGGCGTCGCCGAGCCCTCGGCGATGGGCACCGCGGTGCTCGGCACCGTAAACGGCCGCATGGAGAGCTCGATCTTGCCGATGGTCGCCGCGACAAGCAGCTTTTCCGCCTGCTGCTCGGTCACCTCCAGAGTGACTGTGTGTGGGATCCGCCCCTCTCCGGCGGGAGTCGCAGGCTGCTGCTTCGATTGGATTGCGCCGCTTAGCGCTTGATCGACGGCGATGACGCGCACATCGTGCAGCACCGTCTCGCCCACCGACTTGTGCGGCACGGCCGCGAGGGAGTTGTCGAATGTCTGCGTGAGAATTACGTCGACTCGGTCGCCCGGAGCGACCAGCCCCGCCACGCTCTCCGCGGCCCCGACGGTGACCGACACCGCTCGCATCGCGGGCGCCAGCACTGCTGCCAGGAATCCGCCCTGGTTGGGTTTCACCAGATCGCTCTCGACGAGGGGCTCGCCTGCGGCGAATCCGCGACGAGATACCGCACCCACGAAGTCCTGCTCCGAGACCTGCCCACGCAGCATGGCGTCGGTGGGCGGAGACTGGTTCGCCGCAAGGTCCTTCCAGCGCATATCGGGGGCCGTGAGCAGGGTCCCGGTGGTGATCGATCGATTGGCGACGAGGAGGCTCTGGCGCGGCACGCTCGGTTGCTGTTGCTGCTCCTGCTCCGCGACCTGCTGGGGCGTCGGCTCCCGCAGCCAAATGACGCCCAGCGCAACGCCCGCGATCATCGCGAGCACGCCGAGGCCGAGTAAAATGTTTCTGAGGATCATATGAAGGTCTGGCTCCCGATGGCGTTTCGCGCCGCTGCGAGGATGCGGCAGGGAGTCTTGCCAAGCGGTTTCTTGGGCCGGAGGTGCGTAGTCACAGCGTCACCCGTTCTAGGTTGCAGCGCTCTTGAGCTGGCGTGGCGCGAGTGACCCCGCTCAGCAATCCATGCTGTGTCCTGCTGCTGACCGCCTCCTGACGCGCTCCCCCGCGCCCAACTGAACGGCCGCTCTCGTCCTTCAGCCGGGAAATACTCGCCGATCATGATTAACAATTAATTTCCGAAGATCGGCGAAAATGCCCTCGTTCCGCGCCCGGAGAGGGCGCTAGCGGTCGCATAGATGGAAAGGTGGCCCCCGCAATGGCACAACCGCGCTGGAACCGGCCGGCAAGTTCCCTGGGCGTTCCCATCCTTATCGCCATGTCATTGGCGATTTCCGGCTGCACGAACTCCGGCCCGTTCGCCGCGGCGGAGCAGGCCATTTCGCCGGCGGCACAGGCCCAAGCGGTGCAGGACGAATTCGGTCCGGCCGTGAGGCTCGCGCGGGCATCGCGCCGAGCGGGCGACTATGCCTCCGCGGTGAACCTATATCGGAACGCGGTGAGCGCAGGCACGCCCGACCCATCCCTGCTGGTCGAGCTTGGTGACACCCTCGTCGAAGCCGGCTCGCCCGACGACGGTATCGATGTCTATTGGAAGGTGCTGGGGCTGCCCAAGGTGGATCCGAAATCCGGCGCTCGACTCGCGGCCGTACGCGGACTGGCGCATGCCTACCTGGCGCTCGGCCAGGCCGATCGGTCGCTCGAGCATTGGGACGAGGCCTTGCAATTGGCGCCGCAAGACGCGGCCGCGCTGGTCGGCAAGGGTGTCGCGCTCGACACCCTGGGCCGACATGACGAGGCCCAGAATGCGTACCGCGCGGTGCTCACGGATGCTCCGCGCGACGTGCCCGCGCGCAACAACCTCGCGCTCTCGCTTGCCATGACCGGTCATTTCGACGAGGCGCTCGAGATCATGACGCCGATGGCGCGCTCCGCCACGGCAACGCCGCAGATTCGGCAAAACCTTGCGCTGATCTACGGCCTCAAGGGCGACAACGAGCGGGCGAGCACTGCGAGCCGGATGGATCTCGACCAGCAGACCACGGAGGCGAACCTCCGGTTCTTCGACTTCGTGCGAGCCGGCCGGCCGAACTGAGCGGGGGCGGCCCGCCGCCCTTGCGCCGCCTGCCGCGGCTCCTATGATGGAGCCGCGTGGACTTCATATTCATGATGACATCGGGTGATCGCACCGTTGGCGATTGCCTCGACGTGTTCGACGAGGTTGCCGGTCTCGGCTTGCGCCACATCGGCTTCAAGGATGTGGGCGTGTCGCCTGATGTGCTCGAGACGCTCAACCGGCGCATCAAGGAAGCCGGCGCCACCAGCTATCTCGAGGTGGTGAGTCTGACGCCGGCATCTACCCGGCAATCCGCTCGGGTCGCGCGCCGGCTCGGTGTCGACCGCGTGTTGGGCGGAGGAGATGTCGAAGCGGTCATGGAAGAGATCGGGGGCGCCGGCATCGAGTATTTCCCGTTCGCGGGCCGGCCCCAGGGGCACCCGACCGCGCTTCTCGGCTCGACCGAGGAGATCGCCGCGGACTGCCGGCGCGCCGACCAGCTCGGTTGCGCGGGCGTCGATCTCCTGGCCTTCCGCTCGATCGTGGCGCCGCCGCTCGACCTCGTGCGTGCGGCGCGACGGGTGCTCCGCGGCAGACTGATCGTCGCGGGATCGGTGGACTCGCCCGGACGCGTGAAGGAGCTCGGCGGCCTCGACGTCGACGCCTTCACCATCGGCACGGCGCTCTTCGAGCGGCGCTTCCTGCCGGGCGAGCCGTCGCTCCGCGCCCAAGTCGCCGCAGCGCTCGCGGCCGGCGCGACGTAAGAGCCGGCCAGGCTTGACTCTTTGCAGGAGCCGGGGAGCCGTGCCAATCTGGCCCTGCTGGCGGGACCGCGAGGAGGGACTAGGGCCGCATGACCGCGCTCAGAGAGGTAAAGCCAGCCGAAGAGCTGGAGTGGCAGCTACGCTGCGACCTGGCAGCGGCTTTTCGCGTCCATGCGCGTCTCGGCTTGAACGAGCAGATCGGCAATCACCACAGCCTGATGCTGCCGGGCGAGGACAACCTCTTTCTGATCAATCCGCGCGGGTTGCTGTTTCAGGAGATCACCGCCAGCAACCTCATCGTGTGCGACCTCGAGGGCAAGGTCGTGCGCGGTCGCGGCGAGCTGCGCAAGGTCGCGTTTCACATCCACGCCCGCATTCACCTCCGGCATCCGCAGGCCCGGTGCGTGATGCATGTGCATCCGCCCTATTTGACCGCGCTCTCGCTAATGGAGGGCGGCCGGCTCGAGCTCTCGCACCACAACGATCTCTCGCTCGACGACCGCATCGTCTATGACGACGCCGCCAACGGCCCCGTGGGCGACAACGAGGAAGGCGATCGGATCGCCGACCTGATGGGCGACAAGACGGTCATGGTCATGGCGAACCATGGCGTCACCGTCGTGGGGCCGAGCGTGCACGACGCTTTCGACGAGCTCTATGTCGCCGAGCGCACGTGCATGTACCAGCTGACCGCGCGCATGGCGGGTGGAGCGCTCAGGCGGCAGCCGGATCGGCTGCGCCGGCGCTACCACGGCGCCTGGGGCGACCGGTACGACGCGAGGCTGCACCTCGACGCTTGGCGCCGCGTGCTCGACCGCGAGGAGCCGGACTACGCCACATGAGGCTCGCCACAATTTCGATCACTCCATCGAGACAGGTAAGACGCACATGACCGGGACGCGCATTTCCTCAACCGTCGATTTCGAGAAGGCCGGCCGGCAGACCGGTTTCCTGCGGCTGCCGCATTCGGTCCACGAGTCCGCCTACGGCTGGATCCCGATCCCCGTGGTCTGCCTCAAGAACGGCAAGGGGCCGACGGTACTGCTCAACTCCGGCAATCACGGCGACGAGTACGAGGGCCAGGTTACTCTGATGAAACTGATCCGCGAGCTCCGGGCCGAGCAGGTCCAGGGCCGCATCATCTTCATCCCCGCCTCGAACTTTCCGGCGGCGATGGCGGGGCGTCGGACCTCGCCGATCGACGGCGGCAATCTCAACCGGTCTTTCCCGGGCGATCCCAACGGCACGCCCACGAAGATGATCGCGCATTACATCGATAGCGTGATCCTGCCGATCTGCAACTATGCCTTCGACCTGCATTCGGGCGGCAGCTCGCTCATGTATGTGCCGAGCGCGCTCGGGTCCTTGGTCCCGGGCGACACCGAGCGCAATGCGAAGGTTTTGGAGCTGCTGAAGGTGTTCGGCGCGCCGATCGGCTATGTCGCGAACAATCCCCTGGGCATGGGCGCCGATCAGACGCTGTCGGCGTCCGCACATCGGAATGGCGTCACCACAATCGGGACCGAGGCCGGCGGCTCCGGCACGGTGACGCCCGCGGCGCTCAAGATCGCCGAGACCGGCGTGCGGCGCCTCCTCAAGCACCTCGGCGTGGTCGGCGATCTCCGGGTCGAGCCGTCGCTGGGCACGCGGCTCATGGAGATCGGCGGTCCCGATTATTTCGTCTACACGAGCGAGGGCGGCGGGCTCTTCGAGCCGCTGGTCGAGCTCGGCGACACCATCAAGAAAGACCAGCCGGCCGCCGCCATCCATTTCTCCCACACGCCCTGGCGCGAGCCGGAGATCGTGCGCTTCGAGCACGATGGCGTGGTGCTCTGCAAACGCATTCCCGGCCGCACCGAGCGCGGCGATTGCCTGTTCCATCTCGGCACGGATTACCGCGGTTAAAATCGGTCGCAGTAAGCCTCGAAGCCGGTGGGATCGCGGGCTGCATCGGCGGAGCGGCATCCCGTCATGAACCGCTGCTGATCCTGAACCTCTCCGGGCCCCAGCGGGCGTTGCTGACAGCCGAGCAATACAAGCACCAGCATCGCGAGCAATAGGGTCTTCACATGGGCAACTTGAAAGGCGCTGGATCCAGGAAGCGATCTAGCGCGTTTCGCAGCAGTCGCGAGATGTTGTTGCGGTAATTTTCGTGAGCGAGACTGGCCACGAACGCGATCGATCCGGTCGAGAGCACGGCGCCGCCCGCCGGCGTCTCGAAGAACACGATATCCGCCTTGATGCGTGAGTTGAGCGTCCCGTCGACGCCGCGCGAGTTCGACAGCATCTCCTCGTTCACCAGCAGGAACGCATTGCTGTGGCCCTCCGAGGACGCCACCACAAGCGCATGCGGCGGCGAGCCCAAGGCGAGGTCGAAGGCGTCGATCTCGAGCCCCGCCGCGCCATCGCCCCAGGCGCCGAAATCGCCGATGATCTCATCCTCGATGCCCGCGAACAGGAAAGCCGCCCTCGGATCGCGCGAGGCCGACGTGCGCCGATAATAGGTCGAGGCGTCGAAGCCTTGGGCGATGAAGCCGATGCCGACGAGAGCGTTGGGCGGCCGGCCGATGCGTCGCCAAAGTCCGCCATACTCGCCGGTTGCGTGATAGTACTGGCCAGGCTGCTCCGCCCAGGCGCGTGTGCCGTCCTCGGCGCGGCGCAGCTCGATCATGCCGGGGTGCGCGGGGTCGAAGCTGACCCGCCAATAGAACCCGTTGCCGCCGAGATACATGAACCGGCCGCCGGCGCCGAGATAGGCCTCGGTCGCCGTCAGCATCTCCAGCGAGACGTACTCGGGGTGGCTCGGCGTCAGGACCGCGCGATAGGGCGCCAGCAACTCAACGCCGCGCTCCTGCAACTCGTGCTCGGAGATCACGTCATACGCGATCTCCTGCGCCTCCAGCCAATCGATCAGGCAGAGGTCCATGGCGAAATTCCAGAACCGCCCGGTCGGCCGCATGTTGAAGAGCGGCCGCCGCGCCGAGGCGTGGCCGACGCCGAAGCCGTCCTTGTGCACGTCGTAGGTCGAGCTGCCGAACTCCGGATGCTCCGCCAGCAGCACGTCGGTCATGTCGACCGTCGGCAGCGCTCCCATGGTGAGCTCGAACGGACCGGGCGACATGCGCCGCCGGTAGTTGGCGTAGGCGAGGTAGGTCACGGTGGAGGCGAGGACGGCCACCTTGGCGCGCGGCGCGCCCGGCTTCGGACTCACGATAAAGCCGACGTAGAACGGCGGCCCCGACGCCTGGAGCTTCACCGCGTAGTAGCCGCTCTTCAGCGTCTCCGGCAGGCGGAAGCGCAGGCTCGGCTGCCAGCCGGCATCGTAGAGATCGTCCGAATGAAAATGGACTGCGCCGTATTGGCTCAGGTCCCGCCGCCAGTCATGGACGGAGCCATCCCAGCGGGCGCCGGTCACCGCGCGTTTCGGCGCATTGACGGTATGGCCGTGGAGGCCGTGCCGAGACTTATCCTCCACGCGCGTCGTTCCGATGCCGCGCGAGAAATCCCATTCCGCCTCGAGTTCGCGCGAGCGTAGGGCCGGCGCCTCGATCTTGCCGTTGAAATGTTGAGTCGCGGCGTCGGCGCCTGAACCGCTGAAGAGCGGTCGTGCGTCCTCCGACGCGCTCCCTTCGGTCGCTGGCTCAGGATGAGGGGAAGATTGGTCTTGGACCGCACAACGGCCCTCATCCTGAGCAAGCGAAGCGCGTCGAAGGACGCACGGCGATGCCCCAATGAGCAGCGGACCGGCCGCGCGCACGCCGGCGCGCAGGCGACCGCTTGCCTCCGCCACTCGGTCGGCATGAAAGCCGCGCAGGGGCTCGCTCCTCACGCTCGCTGATCCCGTCGCGGGGTCATAGCGCGCCTCCACGCGGTGCCAGGCTCGGTGCCGCAGTGGCACTTTCGTCGAGATTGTCTCGCCGTCCACAGCGATCGTCGCGGCGCCGACGGCATCAAGCACCAGTCGGACCGGTCCGAGCGCCATCAGTGCCTGCGTGCCGCGTCCAGGGAGCGTGGGCCAGACCAGGAGCGAGAACTCGATCGTTTCCAGCGGCGGGATGTTGTCGACGATCGCGTAGGAGCTGATCGGCACCGGCTGCTCGCTGCCCATGTGTTCGCCGGCGAGCTCGGTGGCGACCGGTTCCTCTTTGAGGCCGGGACCGCTGGGTCCCGTCTCGCCGCAGATCAGCCGCACCAGCTGCGCGCGATAGCGTCCTCCGCCATCGAGCACGCTCGCGCGCACGGTCACCTCGTCGCCGGGCGATGCGTAGAGGCTATCGAGATACCCGACGACGCCAGGCGTGCTCACGGCAGCTCCAGCTCGCGGCCCGCGAGCACCTGCCAACGTCGGCGAAAGGCCGCCCACTCGCCGGCCTCGCGGCTCTCGAATACCTCGTCCGTGAATAGGTGCGGCGGCTTTCCGCCGATCCTGCGCTCGCCGAGCACCCAGCGGCCGGGCGCGATCGACACCAGGATCAGGTCTTGGCAGTTCTCCGCACGATGCATGATGTCGAGCAGCGCCTGGAGCTCGGGACTATGGCGGCCGAAGGGGCGGGCGCGGAACTCCGCGGCGAGATTGAGGCGCCTCGGGTCGATCGCCGGCCCGGTCATGCCGCCTCGAAACTCGCTCCGACGCTCTTGGCGGCCTCGCCGATCTCTTTCCAGGTGGTGTCGTCGATCTCGATGCCCTCGGCGATGCGCTCAGCCCGTGCGATGCGCTCGGGCTCGCCGGGCACCAGGACTGGCAGCGTGGGATCGGCGGCCTGTGTCGCCTTCATATAGGCGATGAGCGTGTCGACCTCGGTTCGCAAGAAGCTGGCGCTCGCCATCTGGCCAGGGTCGATCACCACGGTCAGCATGCCGTTGAGAATGCCACGGTTGCGCGGGTTGGCAGGCTGGATCGTGCCCGCGCCCACGACCGCGCCCGCGAGCAGCTCGGCGATGAGCGCGAGGGCATAGCCCTTGTGCTCGCCAAAAGGCTGCACGGCGCCTCGCGGGTCCTTATAGAGCACGGAGGGATCGGTGGTGGGCTTGCCGTCCGCCGA